>WNGD01004929.1_pt1 | contig 21494 bp, 24 predicted proteins | sample 5400671 | NCBI WGS metagenome assembly WNGD01 (sample SAMN13153369, study PRJNA577476) | soil metagenome | isolation source: 40 cm soil or saprolite under grassland replicate 2 | place: USA:California | collected 2016-06-15 | reverse complement strand
CTCGGGCAACCCGCCACCACGCTTTCAGGCGGCGAAGCCCAGCGCGTAAAGCTGGCGAAGGAACTGGGCCGCCGTGTCACCGGTCGCACGCTGTATTTACTCGACGAACCTACCACCGGTCTGCACCTGGCCGATACCGCCCGTTTGCTGGGCGTGCTCCAGCGCCTCGTGGATGCAGGCAACACCGTGATGGTCGTAGAACATAACCTGGAATTGGTAAAGGCAGCCGATTGGGTCATCGACCTTGGACCGGAAGGCGGTGCAGCGGGCGGCAAACTGATCGCTCAGGGAACTCCCGAACAGATCGCCCAGGCCCCTGGTTCGTACACCGGCCAGAGCTTGAGGGAAATATTGTAGTTTTCAGACACCGCATTGCGTCACGAGAAATCTTACCCATGGGTAAGATTTGCGCGCCTTTTTCCTCCGCACAGGTTTGCGTCTCCCGCAAGGCCTCCGTTCGCTTCGAGCTGATCCCGATCCCCTCCAGTCAGCGCGCTCCTGTTGCACTGTGGGGTAAGATATCTCATGGAGCAAGTGGGGAATGGTTGTGGTTACGAAGGTTCTCTCTCCGAAATGAGTGGTTGTGCTCACGGTTGCTAGTGGTGGTGAGGGATGAAGCATTCTCGCACGGGTCAGACGCCCCAGAACGACTTCCCACAATGCATGGGTGATGGAGAAGAAGGAGAGTTATCGCATGTCGTCGTACCCAGTCACCTCCTTGAGCTATGCGGCTCGCCGAGAGATGGTCGAGCGAGTGGTGCCGTTGTATCACGAAGCGTCGTTGGCCCAGAAGGGGCGGTTGCTTGATACGCTGGTCGCCGTCACTGGCTATGCCCACAAGTATGCGATCCGGCTGCTCAACAAGGCACCCGAAGGCAAGCGGACCATCCAGCGTCGACGCTCGCCTCACTATGGTTCCCAGGTGCAGCATGCCTTGGTGAAGGCATGGAAAGCTGCCAGGTGTATCTGCACCAAACGCTTGATTCCGTTTTTACCCACTCTCGTGGCGGCGCTGGAGCGGCATGGGCACTTGCAACTCACCCAGGAGAACCGGAACCGCCTGCTCCAGATGAGTCCGACCACTGCCGAACGCTTGCTGCACACCCATCGCCCGTCGCCTCCTCGTGGGCTTTCCACCACCCAATCCGGTCCTCTGCTCAAACAGCAGATTCCTCTGCGTACATTTCACGGCTGGGATGAGGCTCACCCTGGTTTTCTGGAAGCCGATCTGGTGGCCCATTGTGGTGAGCATACGAAGGGAAGTTATTTATATACTTTGACCCTGACCGACGTGGCAACGGGATGGACCGAATGTCTCCCCGTTCTCTTTAAAAGTCCGGAGGCGGTCCTCTCGGCATTTCAGCAAGCGCGAGCGCTCTTTCCCTTTCCAATCCTGGGCCTGGATGTTGATAATGGAGGCGAATTTATCAATGCGCTGCTGATGCGGTATTGTCAAACCGAACAGATCACCTTTACGCGGGGACGTGAGGGTCTCAAGGCGGACCAGTGTTTTGTGGAGCAAAAGAATGGAGCGATTGTGCGCCAGTTTGTGGGTCATGGCCGTCTGATTGGGGAACAGGCCTATCGGCAACTCCGTGAGCTGTATCGAGCGGTGCGTCTGTACATCAATTGTTTCCAGCCTTCCGTGAAGCTGCTGTCGAAATCCCAGGAGGGAGAACACGTGCGCCGGGTCTACGATGCGGCTAAGACGCCCTTGCAACGGCTCTTGCGGTCAGGATGCTTGTCGGCTGAGAGCTGCCACCACCTGGATGAGGTCGTCCGGGCGCTGGATCCGCTCGACTTGTTGGGGCACCTGGAGCAGTTGCAACAGGCTTTGTGGCGCCTTTCGATCCACGCGACTCCGCACGTGCCAGCCGCTTCTGTGACCTCCGTCCTGCCCTTTTGTGTCCACGGCTGTCTGCAGGGAATGCCTTCTCCCCAGCAGAAGACGCCTGCTCCAACAGCAGTGCTGCCACGGCTCGCCTTGCAGCCGCCAGGCGAGACGGGCTTGCTGGACTGGCCACGCACGAGCAACGATCCCTTTGAAGGGCAGTGGGAGCATATTCTTGCCCTGGTGCTGGCCCATCCTGAGTGGAGCGGGAACGACCTCTTTCAGGAGATACAGCGCCTGTTCCTCGGACGCTAGCGTCCCTCCCAAGTGAGCACATTGCAGCATGGGCTCCGCAAGATCCGCGCCCGCCTGCTGACCATCATGCAGGAGCCATGGCCACAAGAAGTGATCCAGGCAGGCGTGTCTACCATCATCTCCGCCAGCTTCGATCAGCCAGAGCAGGAAGCAGACCAGCACACGCGTGCGTTTCCCGCTCCCTCTGCCAACCCGCTGCCAGAACACGCACACGCGGCATCCAGACAGCCTCCGTTCCCCGCAGAGGAAGCGATCAGCGACCCAGCGGTGGGCGTGCCTCCCGCCGTCCACCCGTCTGGTGACCAGCTCACTGCTGAGCCAACTCAGACCTTGTCCCTCCTGGACGTATCTCGTCTTCAGGCTGCTGAACAGGAATCCCTGCGGGCCAGGTATCTTGCCCTGACGATCGAGCAGGCCATCCAGTCCTATCTCCAGGAGCAGCGAGCCAACGAGCGGAGTTTCAAAACGCTGGAGTGGCACCAGACCGCACTGGGCCTGTTCCAGCAGTATCTGGTGAGCGAGCGGCACCTCCACCTGCTCTGCCAGATCACGGAAGCGCAGGTGCGAGGCTGGGTGGCGTTCCTGGGTACCACGCCTTCGGTCAAAGACACGGCTCGATCCGCCGGGACGATTGCGACCTATGCACGCTCGGCACGGGCCTTTTGCCGCTGGGCGGTCCGCAATGGGCATCTGGAAAGCCTTCCCATCGTCCGTGGCACCATTCCCAAGGCGGGGAGAAAACCCATCCACCTGATCGAACCAGAGGAGTTTGAGCGCTTGCTGCTGGCCTGTCGAGCAGGAGGAGAGAGCGAGGTGTTGGGAGCGCGAGCCGCCGCGCGCAATCGTGCCATTCTCTGGGTGTTTCTGGACACGGGGATGCGCGTCTCGGAACTGTGTGGGTTGCGCCTCGGGGACGTGGACCGCGAGCGCAGAGCCTTGAGGGTGCAGAGCACAGGAGGCAGCGAACGCTGGATGGCGCTCTCGCCCAACAGTTGGTACCAGCTGCTCTCCTACCTGGAGCGGGACCGTCCAAAGGAGGGGTGCAGACAAGGTGGCGATGTCGAGGACGATCATCTCTTCCTCTCGGAGTGGTATCGGCCTCTGACGAGCAATAGTCTCACGCTCTTGTTTGACCGACTCTGGAAGCGGGCAGGGATCAGCGACAAGCCCGTGAGTCCCTCGGTGTTGCGCGATACCTTGCCGTCCGCTTCTTGCAGGCGGGAGGCGAGCTGGACGCCTTGGGGAGTGTTCTGGGTCTGAGAGACAAAGCGGCCCTCAAGCGCTATGCGCCGGTGAGCGATCAGAAGAGCAGGAACGACCCACAGAAGGAGCCAGCCGAGAAAGCATCTCTCTGGACAACTGCCTGCTCCACACAAACGCAGGCGGCGTCAGAGGAAGTCATCGTTGGTGGGAACCAGGAACCATCAGCCACCAGGAGCCAGCAGGACTCCTGGCTCTGTGGAGAAGGAGCGAGCCACCGACGCAGAAGAGGACCCATGAGTGGCCATGGCTCGGCAGGACAGGACGAGAAGGGTGAGAGCAAGACAGAGGAGCCATCTGCTGGTCTCGTGAGCCAGCAGAAGAGCAGTGGTGTGTCCCTGCCATGGCAAAGGCGCTTTCAACGTGAGTTCCTCTCATGGAGAACGACCGTTGGGAGGAAGAAAGCGGGAGAAAACGTTCACCATGCACTGCCATCGACAAGGAGCTGGGGACCATCCTCTTGAGTGCAAGAAGAGTCATACTGTTGGGTGTTTGTATGGCACTAGACGCAGCACACAGAAGACCTCCTGTTCACAACAAACATTCGAGGGGAACGTGCGCGTGAATCTTCCCCACGAGGAAGATTTCTCATGACGCAATGCGCCTCTATGGCAAAGGGAAACGCAGCCAGGAGATCCTGATTTCCTCAGGGAGTCAACCAGCCCTTCTTCTCTTCTCAAACGCTATCGTCTGATTCCGCTTCGAGGCACTGATCGTCGATGAACAGATGAAAGTTCTGCACTGACATCCTTCACTTGATCTCTCGTCACTGGTGTAGGAGGAGGATTGATACGCCCGTGCGGGCTGTGTTGCAAAAACGCTGGGAGGAACACGATGGGCATGAAGCTTCCCTTTTTGTTCAGCTCAAGCCACCACTCCAAATAGGCGGGCAATACGCGCTACCTGTCCCAGGATGTCTCCTTTTTCCACGCCACGCATCTGACCTTTCCTGAACATGTTCATCGCTTCATATCCTTGTAACGTTCGCCACGCGCTCTCCATCGAAAAGAAGCCCATTGCGGGCTTGACCAGTCGTTTGATAAAGCGATGGTCCTGCTCGATCAGGTTGTTGAGGTACTTGACCTGCCGCAGCTCCACGCTTTCAGGCAAGACTCCCATCGCTTTGAGATCGGCAATCGCTTTCGGATAAGCTGCATTCTTATCCACGTTGATGACTCGCGGAGCCGGCTTGCTGGCTTTGGGCGTCTCCATCTTGAGGGACTGGGCTGCTTGCTCATCGATCGCACTGGCTTGAGCAGCTGAACCGGCAAGCAAGGCTTTGAGGAAGAAGCGCTTGGCTGCCTCAGCATCGCGTGTCGGACTGAGGAGGAACTCGAGGGTGTTCCCCTGCGAATCGACGGCTCGGTACAGATAGGTCCAGGTCTTTTTGATTTTGATGTAGGTTTCATCGACGCGCCAAGAGTCGTTGGTGGCCTTGAGGGGTGGTCTGCTTCGCTTCTCCAGTTCCGGCGCATAACGCTGCACCCAGCGGAAGATCGTGGTATGGTCGACGCTCAGGTCTCGTTCTCTCATCATTTCCTCCAGGTCTCGATAGCTCAAAGCGTAGCGAAGATACCAACGTACACATAGGAGAATGATCTCTGCTTCGAAGTGCCGCCATTTGAAGGGGGAGTGATTGTCCATGAAAGCGGTTCCTCTCGGTCATCAAAATCATGTCGATTTTACCTCATCACCATCGTTTTTGCAACACAGCCGGTAAGAACCCGTGGTCAGCATGCAGAAGCACCTTGCTCCCAACGCCCCAAACCAGTGTAGAGCGTTTGCGTGCATAAGCGAACCATGCGTTCTACCCCTTCCGGTCCATCCGCGTAGGGGCGCATTTGATGCTCTATCAAGAGCATCGCTGTGCCATGTAGCAGCGACCACACCACAGAAGCCAGCTCACATGGGTCTCCATCGATCACCTTCCCTTGTGCCTGCCCGCGTTTCACCACCTCGATGTAGAACCGGTACACCTCTTTTGAAGCGGCCTGTAAACTGGCAAACGCTTCGCGCTCAATGCTCAAGCCACTGAACATTTCGCGCATCAGGGCGGGATTGGCCTGCGCAAAGAGCAGATAGGCTCTGGTAATCGCCTGTAGTTGGTCAAAAGGCGTCTCCGCGACGGTATTCAGGGCCTCTTGCATGGCGTGTGCCAGGCGATGAAAGCCTTCTTCGTTGATGGCAGCAAGAAAGCTTTGTTTGTCGGGAAAGTGATAATAGGAAGCGCTATGGCTTACACCCACCAGGCGCGCCACTTTGCGCAGATCCAGCGAGGCTGCGCCTCCCTCTGCCAGCAGTTGGAGACCGGCGGCAATCAATGCATGGTGTAAGTCCCCGTGATGATAGGGCTTAGGGATCTTCCGATCGGTGTGGTTGCTCATACCCGTTTCCCCCTCGATCTTACCAGTAGCAAGAAACTTGACATTGGTGAGATATGACTGTAGAATCTCACCATTGTCACTATACAGCGATCCGCCTCATCTCGCAATACCCACGAATGGCGCAACGAGATGGTGGGAGAGCTTTCTTTCGATACGATGGCCCGTTTTCAACCGTTTGCTCTCAGACGTGGAAATCACGGGTGCAAATTGGTTCTGACCAAAACCCCTCAAAGAAGGGTCGATTCTGACCTCCTTTGAGGACAGACTGTGGATAGCACTCCCTCACAAAAGGAGCATGAAGATGAAGAGACCATCGGACGCCGTGCCACCTATTCCCGAGGGCTATCATAGCGTGACGCCGTGGATTATTTCCCGAGATACGACTCAACTCCTCGATTTCATGAAACAAGCTTTTGGAGCTGAGGAACTCGGTCGGGTCTACAACGAGGATGGCACCATCGGCCATGCCGAAGCCAAAATTGGCGACTGCATCGTCATGGCGTTTGATGCGCGAAAGGAGTGGCCTGCTACCCCATGCTTCCTGCGCCTCTACGTCCCGGATGGCGATGCCGTCTACCAGCAGGCGCTTTCTGCCGGAGCCGCCTCGGTCACCGAGATGACGAGCATGTTCTGGGGGGACCGAGGTGGTCGTGTGCGCGACCCCTTTGGCAACATCTGGTGGATTCAGACCCACGTCGAGAATGTTGATTCCCAGGAGATGGCAAAGCGCGCCACTGATTCACTTCATTCATGAGCGGGGCAAGGGACCAAATCCGCTCCCGCTCATCCTTACCCACGGGTGGCCCGATTCGTTCTATCGCATGCATAAGATCATCCCTATGCTCACCGATCCGGAAAGTTTCGGGGGCGACGCGGCGGACTCCTTTGATGTGATCGTTCCCTCCATTCCAGGCTTTGGCTTCTCCGATCCAGTGCGAAAGCCAGGCTGGACGGTGAAACAGACGGCGGAGTTGTGGGCTAGCTTGATGCAAGATGTGCTTGGCTACCAGCGCTATGCCGCGGCTGGTGGGGACGGTGGCAGCCCCATCTCCCAACTCCTGGCGCTCAACTCCCCCGCGTTGGTCATCGGCATCCATCTGACCGACATTGGCTTTCAAGCTACCATGAACTTGGACCCATCGAGCCTGACTCCCGCCGAGCAACAGTATCTGGGGGCGATGCAACAGAGATTCTTTCAGGAGGGCGGATATATCATGATCCAGTCAACCAAGCCGCAAACGCTGGCCTATGGACTCTGCGATTCGCCCGTCGGGCTCGCCGCCTGGATCATCGAAAAATTCTACGGCTGGAGCGACATCGATGGCGATATAGAGCGCGAGTATACCAAAGATGAACTGCTCACCAATATCATGATCTATTGGGTGACCCAAACGATCAATCCCTCGATTCGCTCGTACTATGAGGAGAGCCACGCGCCATCACTCAAACCGGGGCAGCGCGTCGAGGTTCCGGTGGCAATGGCTCTCTTTCCCAAAGACACTCCTCCTCCGCGCGCCCTTGCGGAGCGCACCCTGCGTATCGAGCGTTGGACAGAGATGCCACGAGGCGGCCATTTTCCAGCTCTGGAGGTACCCGAACTCTATGTCGGGGATTTGCAAGCCTTCTTCCGTTCTTTTCGGTAAGGGGCATGCGGCAGTCGATCAGCACGCCGGCTATGACTCATCCCGAATTTTTGTGGAGCGTTTCTAGCATCGAAAAGATGCCAGTACTCGAATTGTCTCCAAATGAGAAGGGAAAAGGGAGCCAAGAGCTGGATGATAGTCGTCCCAAAGACGGCTGATCGCCCAGCGTAATCGGTAAAGCGGTGCAATGATTTCCTTGCATCGCTTTCCGGTTCGATGGCATTTTAAACGCAGGAGAGACGCTACAAGATTTCTATTGATTGGGTTCAGTAAGTAAAGAAGAAACGTATAGACGAGAGTCACGATCTCGAGCAGTTTGAGACGATTTTCAAAGGACCACAGGCGTGGGCTTTCCATCGCTCATTCACTTTTTCCAGAGCGGAAACTCGTTTCAATTTGCCATCTTCTCCGATAGGCGAAAACAATCTCCCACGCTTGATTTTCTGTTCTTATCTTGTTCATTGGTGATTAAAGGTTGTGTTGCAAAAACGAGGGTGCTCTGCTAAACTCGGCTTTATTTCAAGAACGCTAGAGGAGTTCCCTTCATGAACCATCCAAGCCCGTTCAAATGGCGTCATTTCGAGGCCGAGATCATTTTGCTCTGCGTGCGCTGGTATCTGAGGTATTCGCTCAGCTATCGCGACCTGGAAGAGATGATGCAGGAACGGGGATTGCAGGTCGATCACACCACGATCTACCGCTGGGTGCTCAGCTCAGCTCCCGAGCTCGAAAAGCGCTGTCGACCTCACCTCAAAGCCCCCAATGACTCCTGGAGAGTGGATGAGACCTACATCAAGGTGAAGAAAGTCTGGCTGTACCTTTACCGGGCGGTCGATTCGCAGGGGAACACGCTCTCCGTTCTCTTGAGCCCGACGCGCGATGCCGAGGCGGCCAAACGTTTCTTCCTCAAAGCGCTCCCTTCCACCGCTGCTTCAGCTCCTCAAGCCCATCTGGTCGAGGAACAGGTGGAAGAGCCCGCGGCTGCGGCATGGGCTTCTTTTCGGTTGAGAGTGCGTGCAAGACGTTGCAAGGCTATGAGAGCATGAACATGATCCGCAAGGGGCAGATGCACGGGGTGGGCAAAGGAGACATCACTGGGCAGGTCTCCTTCATCGCCCGCCTGTTTGTAGTGGCGGCCTAAACGGAACAGGAAGGTGGAGCCTCACGTCCACCATGTTCCTCCGAGAGTTTTTGCAACACAGCCAGATTTTATGCACTACGGATGGGCAATTGTACATCGGCGCGTAGATAGACGGGTATACGCTCTAGTGGTGCTTCGACTACAATACGCTGACCGCCATCAACGATCTGCCCACTCCAGGCATCAGTCCAGGAAGTTCCTGCGGGGAGGTACACCTCTCGATGACGTGCTCCCGCAGTCAAGACCGGGGCCACCAGCAGGTCAGGGCCGAAGAGAAACTGATCATCGATGCTTGCTGCTCTCTCGTCGCTGGGAAAATCGAAGAACAGCGGGCGCATCGGCGGAATGCCTTTCTCGTGGGCAAGCTGCATTTGTGCGAGAATATAGGGACGTAATCGCTCACGAAGGAGGAGGAGATCTTTGATGATAGTGTACGCTTCCTTCCCGAAGGACCAGGCCTCATTTGGTCCGCCGCTGTGCAGCATTGCTGCTGCATCCACATCCGCCATCGAAAGGCGATACCCGTGTAGGCGGAACAACGGACAGAAAGTGCTATATTGGAACCAGCGGATGACGAGTTCGCGAAAACTGGGCGATTCGGGATCACCGCCGTAGAAACCGCCGATATCAGTCGTCCACCAGGGAATGCCGCTCAGTCCGACGTTCAAACCGGCACGGACTTGCGCCTGGAATGCCTCAAACGTGCTATTGATATCGCCCGACCAGATAGCCGCGCCATAGCGCTGACTCCCTGCCCAGGCGGAACGGCATAAATTGAGGATGGCTGTCTCCCCAGCATCGCGCATCTGCTCATAGAAGCCGCGTTCATGCAGCAGAGGATACGCATTGGCGACCGCTAGCCCATTTCCAAGATGGAAGCGGAGATTGTCCGGGTCCATAGGAAACATCTCTGGTTCGCACGCATCAAGCCACCAGGCCTTAATTCCATGCTGGTAATAATGCTCACGAACTTGCTCCCAAATGAACTGTCGTGCTTCGGGGTTGGTCGAATCGTAATAGTGCACATACACGGGGCCTTCAGGAGCGTTGTCCCGGAAGGTCATGAGGGCAGAAAGGCCACGCTCCGTACGTATCAGCAATCCGCGTTGCTCCATTAAGAGAAAGTTCTCGCTCAGTGGATTAACGCTGGGCCAGATTGAGACCATTAACGTGACTCCCATCTCCTCCAACTCGCGGACCATCCCTGCCGGATCAGGCCATAATTGAGGATCGAAGCGCCAATCCCCTTGCTTTGTCCAGTGAAAAAAGTCGATGACGATGACTGAAAGCGGCAGGCCACGCTGCTTGTATGCGCGTGCCACCGACAGGAGTTCCTCCTGCGTCCGATAGCGCAGCTTACACTGCCAGAAGCCCGCTGCCCATTCAGGAAATACAGAGGGATGGCCGGTTGCATCGGCGTAATGTTCCATAACTTCGGCGGGGGTAGCGCCAGCGGTGATCCAGTAATCGAGTTGCGGCGTGGCTTCGGCCACCCAGCGCGTCTCGTTGTAGCCCAGTTCAACCCGACCGATCGCCGGGTTGTGCCAGAGGAAGCCATAGCCTCGACTGGAGAACAGAAAGGGAATAGACACCTCAGTATTCCGTTGGATCAGGTCGATAGTGCAGCCCTTCTGGTCGAGTCGTCCGTGCTGGTGCTGCCCTAATCCGTAGAATCGCTCACCATCGTAGGCCCGGAAGCGCACTTCCAGGTGAAACAGATCGCTATGCGCTGCCTTATAGGAACGTGAAGGGAGACGAGTAGCACGCACCGGCTGCTGCTCCGCTAACAATTCAGTACCACTAGCAGTGTTGGAAAAACGGATAAGCCCCTCTGGAGAGACGCTCGCTGTAATAGCACCGTTACGTATGATCGCGCCCCCCTCTCCAATGGTGATCTGAACATCAGTATCAGCAGGAGGGAGCAGGATGTTCAACAGATCGTCGCGAATCTCTGTGCTCACTGTCGAGTGCACGCGCAGGCTATCGTGCCCCCAGGGCTCGATTTGCACCGTCTCGTGATGCTGTTCCCACCGCAATATGTTCTTTTGTTGATGAAATCCTTGCATAAATAACCTCTCATATGAAAGAAGATACTTTTTTTCTGCCTGCTCACTCTTTCAGAAGAGTGAAACACCCGAGACACATGCTAACTGTTACTCTTTCACCGCTCCGGCGACTAAGCCAGCGGTGATATAGCGCTGGGCAAATATGAAGACCAGAATGATCGGAAGGGCCGCGACCACCGCGACAGCCATGAGATCATTCCAGCGTGAGCCATACTCACTGATGAACTTATAGAGACCCAACGTCAAGGGACGTTTGCTATCGTCAGAGATCAAGGTGAGCGGGAAGAGAAAGTCACTCCAGCCCATCAGAAACGTGAATGCCGCCACAGTCACCAGACCAGGCCGCGTCAGCGGCAGGATAATACGGTAGAAGGTCCCCCACGCACCACACCCATCAATGGCAGCCGCGTCCTCCAGTTCTCGAGGTAAGCCCAGGAAGAAGGGGCGCAGGATCAGGGCAGCGAAGGGTAAGGTGCGTGTCGTCACCGCCAGAACCACCGCCAGCAGCGAGTTCACCAGGCCGATACGGGTGAACATCACAAAAAGGGGCAAAGCCAGCATAATACTGGGAAACATCTGCACGATCAGGAAGGCGAGCAGAAAAACATTCTTGCCGCGGATGGGCAGCCGCGCCAGCCCGTAGGCAATGGGAGCTGCCAGTACCAGGCTCAGGATCATCGTCCCCAGGGCAATCTGCAAGCTATTACCCATGTAGTGCAGGATATCTTGATTTTGCACAAAGTTGGTGATGTAGGGACTCCAGTCGAGGTGCATCGGAAAGAGCGTAGGCGGCGTACGAAACAGTTCGACCGTGCCTTTGAGCGAACTCACAAGCACCCAGTAGAGGGGAAAGATCATGACCAGGGTACCGAACACTGCCAGAGCCGTCAGCAGCGCGGTGTGCCAGGGTTTCTGCATCGTAGTCATCAGGAGGCCTCCTCTTGTCGAATGAGAAACAAATAGAGCGCGCTCGCGGCCAGCAGCACCAGGAAGATGAGCACAGCCACGGCTGATCCTGACCCCAGATCAAACTGTTGAAAGGCGACCTGATACGCATACATCGGCATGACCTGGGTCGCATTGACAGGTCCCCCTCCGGTCATCACAAAGATCAAATCGAACACGTTGAGGGTATAGATGAACCCTAACATGAGCACAGTCAAGCTCGTGGAACGCATTAACGGTAGCGTGATACGCAGGAAGCGATTGAAGGCATTCGCTCCATCGACGGTAGCAGCCTCATACAGTGAGGCTGAAATGCCCTGTAAGCCAGCCAGCAACAGCGCCATATTAAAGGGAATGCCGATCCAGACATTGGCAACGATGACCGCCCACAAGGCAATCTTGGGATCGGACAACCAGCCAATAGGGCTATGGATCACACGGATGCTTTGCAAGCCATAGTTGATGATGCCAGCATCGCTCTGGAACATCCATTTGAAGATGGTGCCACTCACCACAATCGGCAGCATCCAGGCGATCATGATTGAGCCACGCATTATGCCAACCAGGGGCAGGGGTTTACTAAAGAGCAGGGCTAGCAGGAAGCCGAGGCTAAATTGAAAAACCAGGGATCCCAACGTGAACATGAGAGAGACACCCAGCGCGGAGCGGAAGACTGGGTCGGTCAGGATCGTGTGATAGTTGGTCAGGCCGACGAACGGGATATCGCCGGTGAGCAACGTCCCGATATTGACCTCCTCAAAGCTGTACAGCAACATCGTACAGACGGGGTAGATCAGAAAGGCTGCCAGGAACAGGGTGGCAGGCAACAAAAAGAGATAGGGACCCATCTTTTTGCTGATCCGTCGCCACGGTCTGGTACGAGCAACAGGTGCTTTAGGGTCTTGTGAACGAGTTATCACGGTAGTAGACATGCGCAAGCATCCTCCTTCTTTGGGAATGCGCAGGTGCGAAGCGCTGGCGTAGTTATGATACGGCCAGCCTTCATGCACCTGGTGGGATTGCTCCTATGTGAGCAATGGCTTGATCGTCTGGGCCGCCTGGCTCAAAGCAGCCGACGCAGACATCTGTCCACTAATAGCGGATTGAAAGGCTTGTTGAACGGCATTGGAGACCTGGGGGTATTTCGGACCATACGCACGTGGCCTTGCAACCTCCAGTGAGTTCACAAAGACGGAGAGATACTGATCCTTCTGGAAAGCGGCATCCTGGGCGAGGGTTTTGGTGCTGGGGAGCCGGTTATCCGTCACGATGTAACTCCTCAGCTGCTCTGGTTGCTGGGTCCATTTGAGGAAGTTCCAGGCCTCATTCACATGCTGACTGGTTTTCGTGATGGCCCAGTTCTCGCCGCCCAGAATGGATGCGGATTGTGCGCCTTTCGGAAGCGAGACAACTCCCCATTTGAATTGGGCGCCTTGCTTGGTCGGAGGAACATTCCACGGCCCATTGATACACATGGCCGCCTTTTGCGCAATAAATTGCGTAATGGCATCCTGCTGTGACCAGTTCAGGACTTCGTGGGAGAGGAGGCCTTGCTTGACGAAATCAACGAGATATTGCAGCGCACCGACAGCTGCCGGGCTGTCAATCGTGTTGAGGTCGGCGCCAGCCGACCAGAGGAAGGGCAGGAACTGGAAGGTGCCCTCTTCGCTTTTCACGAGCGACATGGAGAGACCATATACGCCAGTCTTTGTCAGCTTCTGGGCAGCACTATGCATTTCATCCAGGGTGGTAGGTGGCGTGAGTCCGGCCTTACTGAACATGTCCTTGTTGTAGAAGAGCGCCAGGCAGTTACTATTATTGGGAACACCGTAGTTCTTGCCTTTCCAGATCGTCGATTTCAAGGGGCCGGAAAAATATTGGCCAGTTTGCCCCCAGGCGCTTACTTGAGCGGTCAGGTCGGTGAGGACGCCCAGGTCAGCAAAGGCAGAGTGGTCGGGGTTGTCGATAACGGCGATATCGGGTAATTGCCCGGAAGCGGCACCCTGGATGAGCTTCTGTTTCAAATCAGCGAAAGGAATGACCGTGCGCTGAATCTTGATCGATGGATTGGCCTTCGTATATCCGCTGATGAGTCCGAGATAGCCAGGGCCTGGCGGGTTAAAGTAGTCCCACAGGGTCAGGGTCACGGGGCCACCCGCGCTCCCTGTCGTGGTAGAGCCACCACAGGCGGCGAGAAAGGCAGCAGCCGCGCTCCCGCTGAGGCCAAGAGCAGTTGCCCGCTCGAGGAAGGCGCGACGCGTCACGCGTCCTGTGCGTAAGCCATTGACCATGTCGTCTATGGTGTTACGTTGCTGGGAGACCATAGAAATCCTCCTTTGGATTGACAATGAGTGATGTCAAAGGGCAGTAAAAGAGCAGCACGAAGAGAAACCTCATCTATGCTCAATCATAGATGAACGACTGAGTACATCCGAGAGATGTGCTTGATTGCGGCTGGTCCTGCGTCCCCTCAGATAAACAGCCTGCCCCGTGCGCGGAGTGTGGGATCGACCCCTCACGCTGCTGGCGCGGGGTTCCTCCAGAATGAGACATGATTTGCACCATGCACCTTTCCGAAAGAAGGTAAAATGTCCATAAGTATTTTAGCAGAGATGCGTGTTTTGTACTAGTCCATGCTGCCCCAAAATCAATCATGACCAGACGCTTTGCATCTCCCACAATCAGATTTTCAGGCTTGATATCACCATGAAAGACGCTACGCTCGTGGGTAGTGGTTAAATGGTAAGTGATAAGCCAGAATTATACTGAAGAATAAACCACCGTGTGAACAAGGAATGATACTCGTCAGATTTAGAAAAGGACAACGTTCGTCGAACATATCTGCCAACCCTCTGGCGTAAGGTGTTATTCCATCGTTCCATATGTGCGCTCTCCCCTGTTTCCTTTCCAACACTGTTATGGGTTTCTGCAGGGAAGACGTGTTGATAGGCGCGCCAAAAATCACTAAAAGTATGGCAGTGCTTGTATTCATCAGGAATTTCAAACCATAAGCGAAGGCAGGTTGCCTTACTTCGATCTCCAATCACGAACGCGACGATTTGACGAGTCCGACGGCACATAGCCGTCCACAGCCAGCGTGTGTGGGCCTTTTTGAGCACAAAGCCCCAGATCTCATCCAACTCGAGGACATCACCTGATTCCGCAGGCAGGAGCAGATCTTTGATGTCGGGGAGTTTCTGAACATGTGCTTTGATCCATTGAGCAACAGTCTGTCGAGCAACGTCAAAAATCCGTTCGACTCCCCGTAAGCTGGAACGCTCCAGGCAAGCCCGCAACACGGTTTGTTGTTCGATTTCTGAAGAGGTGAGTTTGGGCTTCAGGACTCGATAGGCACCACAATCCTTGCAATGATATTGAGCTTTTCCGTAACGATTGGTCCCATTTCTGACGATATGTGCACTTTTACAGACATGGCATGTATATGTTATCGTTTCTTGAATCGTACTCTTCATCATATCTCATCACTTACCATTAACCACTACCAGAAGGGAATGTGGGACTCCGAACGATAAATGAGCGAATAAACCAGATAGAGCCTCTGATACAGCGAATGCAGGAAACATCTTTTCCCACATCTCCCACCGTTGTTCAACTGGATGGGATCTGGGTCACGGTGCAGAGCCAAGGAGAGAAGATCAAGCAAGACGCGCGAAAGAGGAAAAGAAAGCAGCGAACTGGCAAAAAGATCGTGATCCTGGTTGCATTGGGGCTCTGGAAAGATGGCACTCGTGAAATTCTCGATTGGCAGGTTGCTTCCAGCGAAGACCATACGCATTGGGAAGTCTTGTTGAATCGCCTCTGGAAGCGTGAAGTGCAACCCGAAAAGGGACTCCAGATGATCGTGCGTGATGGCAGTGGAGGGTTAGAAGAGGCAGTGGCTCTCATCTATGGGAAGAGCGTGTTAGATCAACGGTGTGTTTTCCACAAGCTGAAGAATGTAGGGGACAAAGTTCGCAGTGAACTCAAAGGAGAGGAGAAGCGTGAAAAGAGAAAACAGATCATGCAGCAAGCAAAAATGATCTATCAAGCAGATAGTGCGTTACAGGCGAGGTACAGATTCAGATGTGGGGAGAGCAATGGCGTGAATATGTTCCTAAAGCGGTTGCAACGCTGGGGAGAGATTTTGAGCACACACTGGTCTATTACGAGCTTGATGCCGTTACTCGTGAATGGATACGCACCACGTCGTTGCTTGAACGCACTAATCGAGAACTGCGACGGAAATTTCGTCAAGCCGTTACCTTCGGAAGTCAGATTGGCACGGAGGTCGCCGTGTATCTCCAAGTCCAACGACTCCACGCTCGATGGACCAATGCATCTTGGTGGCAGGTTTCTCATGATCTCATTTTTGCGCTTGGAAACACCAACCCTTAGAGAAGGATACGATACCTTTCCGCGCTCGTGGTGGCTGCTGGAGGATGGAGTGGTCTGGCGCATCCTCACGCGGGTTGCTGACACAAGCCGCGATCGGTTTCCTTCCTGCTGAACGCTACACTGCACCTCCTCTTTGCACCTGCGAGAGCGAACGCCTGTTCCTGTTGTCGGAAAGGAGCGTCTCTATGTCATCGAGCCCTCTCACCACCTTGAGTTCTGCCGGTCGTCGCCAGGTCGTCGAGCGGATGGCACCTTTCTACCGTGAGGCCTCCCTGGCCCAGAAAGCGCTCCTGCTGGATCAAGTAGTGCTGGTAACGGGCTATGCCTGCAAATATGCCATACGACTGCTCAATCAGGCCCCGCAAGGCAAGCGGACCATCCAGCGTCGACGCCAGCCTCGCTATGACCAAGAGGTGCAGCAGGCCCTGGTGCAGGCCTGGAAGGCGGCCAGGCACATCTGTGCCAAATGCTTGATCCCGTTTTTACCCACGCTGGTTGCCGCCTTAGAGCGGCATGGACACCTGCACTTGAGCGAGGAGACCCGACGCCAACTGCTCTCCATGAGCCCTGCCACCGCCGATCGCATCCTGCACACTCACCGGACATCGGCTCCTCGTGGATTGTGCACCACCCAGGCCGGACCGTTGCTCAAAGAGCAGATCCCCATCCGCACGTTCCAACAGTGGGAGAATACCCGGCCCGGTTTCCTGGAAGCGGATCTGGTGGCCCATTGTGGGAAGCACACGCAAGGAAGCTATTTGTACACGTTGACCCTGACCGATGTCGCGACGGGATGGACGGAATGTCTTCCCGTTCTCTCTAAAAGCCCGGAGGCCGTTCTTTCGGCCTTCCAGCAGGCGCGAAGGCTCTTTCCGTTTCCGATCCTGGGTCTGGATGTCGATAATGGGGGCTGAGCCGGGTGACCGCCTCGCCGCTGAGCCAATCCTTCCCCAGGCTGCCGAGCAGCACTCCTTGCGAGCCAGATGTCTCGCTCTTTCCATCGAGGGGGCCATCCAATCCTACCTGCAGGAGCAGCGAGCTAATGGGCGGAGTGTCAAAACGCTGGAGTGGCACCAGACCGCGCTAGGCCTGTTCCAGCAGTATCTGGTGAACAAGCGCCATTTGATGCTGCTCTCCCAGATTACCGAGAGCGAGGTGCGAGGCTGGGTGGCGTTCCTGGGCACCACGCCTTCGGTCAAAGACACAAGTCGGTCAGCCAGTACGATTGCGACCTACGCGCGCTCGGCTCGGGCTTTTGCCGCTGGGCGGTTCACAATGGGCTTCTGGATCAGACTCCCATCGTCCGTGGCACCATTCCCAAGCAGGGGAAAAAAGTCATGCACGTGATTGAGGTCGATGAGTTTGAGCGCTTGAGGCTTTCCTGCTGAGCAGCAGGAGAGCGCGATGCGTCCGTGGATCGGGCCGCATCACGCAATCGTGCCATTTTCTTGTGAAGCTCTAGTTCAATTGCTTAAGCAGTGCGATGAAGCGTATCCTATCAAAGGGCTTGTGGTCATGTAATATGGCCCAGATTTCCTCCACCACGGCAGCTCCTATCATCTCTATAGCCTGCTCGCGCGAGTATCCTGCTGTCAAAAGTTGCTCAAGCGTCTGGCGAGTTTCGGGAGGATCACCATCACGAAGTTGGTTCTCAACTATCTCCAGGATTGCTGCTTTCAGATGAGGATTGAAAGGTGTTCCCTCATCATACGATTGGCCGACTCCTCTGGCCTCTCTGCTCGGTCCACGGCCCTTCTTTCGCTTCTTTCTCATTAGCTCTGCTTTCCTTTCTTCAGACAGCTCTCAACCATATTACCATATCACCCCTCTGCTGGCGTGAACAAGTATTCCATATTCGGTACATGCTATAATGCCCGAGAGGGATTATCCGCCTGGGAATGCAATCGAGAGAGCGAGTGTTCTTACATATATAGACAGAGAGCCATCTGTGGAAGAGGCTATCCAAGTTGATCGATACTTCATAGGATCATTGTACCGATGGAATTTGACCTCGGGATGATTTCTTCACCTCTGCGTCCTTGATGCCTGATCATGGATCATAGTATCTCGAATGGATACGTTGACTGACACCCCGATAGTACAGGAAACAAGCACCAAGCGGAAATGACTGAGAGCTGCCGGAGGAAACAACCGGCAAAAGTACCAACAGCCTTTATCAGATGGCGGAGAAATGGGATGGAGGGAACAAGTATGGCAAAAATCCAAACCGGAGCGGATGTGAAAAGTCAGTTCAAGCCGCTGTCGGAGGCTGCTCTTCAAGCCTCTACTGACGATGCAAGCTTTCGAAAAGGACAGGACTACTATCTCAACCATGCTATCGTCGAACCAATCCTGAGTGAATCAGTGCTCAGGGCATTCTGTCATGGTTCGAGTGGAAGCCCATATCGCGTTGAAGCGACCCTGCTGCCAGCAGGTGAAAAAAGTGCTAACACGCTGGCTTCCGCTGACTGTAGTTGCCCACGGGGAGGCTTCTGCAAGCACCTGGTGGCCTTGCTGCTCATCTGGCTCCATCAGCCGGAATGCTTTGTGGTACGCTCGGGTCTCATGGGACGGTTGAGCACGAAGAGCCGTGAAGAATTACTGGCTCTGCTGCAACAACTGATGCAGCGGCAGCCTGATATAGCACCTCTGGTTGAGGTGCTGATCGAACTTCCTCTGACTCCTACAGCACAAGGGAAAAAGCGGCCAGGCCAGGGGAGAGAGCGCACGCTTGATCCCTCCACTATTCAAAGCCAGGTGGCCTCAGCATTCTATGATGCTGGAGATGGATGGGAGGCTGCTGGTCGCGCAGCCAGAGAGCTTGACCGCTTGTGTGAGATAGGTCACAGCTTTGCCGAAGCCAGTCAATGGGCCAATGCACAAGTGGTCTATGCCACTGTTGCAGAACAAACCATGCACTACTATGAGCGGCTACAGGATGAGGGACAGCTTGCCGGAGTCATTGATGACTGCGTAGCTGGTTTGATCGCCTGTCTGGAGGCACAAGCCTATCTTCCACAAGGGGAACAATTGGACGATATGGAGCGCGAGGAATTGCTGACTACCCTGTTTGACCTGTGGAAATCGGGCCACAGTTATGGCCTGGACGAGGCCGATATTCCAGACGCGATATCACACCATGTGACGGAACAAGAACGCACGATGGTTGAGCGGTGGGTGCGACAGGAGATGAGACAAGGACAGAACTACGCTAGCAAATGGCAGAACCGCAGAGTCATTGACTTTCTAGCAGCCCTCAATGAAGCCGTCCAGTTGAGCGATGAAGATCTGCTTGAGGAGTATCGCAAAGCGAGCCTTTACCCGGAACTAACCAGCCGCTTACTCCAGCTTGGCAGGGAAAAGGAAGCGCTGGCAGTCGCCAAAGAAACGTTGACGGAGCCAGCCGAGGTGACGAGATTTGCCGAACAACTTCTCTCTGCGAGCGAGACGTGGAGAGCAGAGGCTCTCGCTTTTGTCGAAACCAGACTTAAAGAGGCCATACAGGGTAGTGCAGGCAAATCGCAAGACTTCACAGGAACGCGTACCATTGATACCTATCGACGCTGGTTGGGAGAAAGGTATCGCCAGTCTGGCAAGATCGGGCTAGCTCTGGAGATGGAACATGCGCGCTTCCAGGCTAGCCCGGATGAGACTACCTATCGCACTGTTCGATCCACAGCGCAGTTAGCTGGTCAGTCAGAACAGGTGTGGTCTGGCCTACGGCCACGATTGATACGGACGTTAGAGCAGCAAAACCGTTGGGGGCCACTCGTCAGTATCTATCTGGATGAGGGGGAAATCGGTCAGGCATTAGCAGCGCTAGCAAGGATGGAACGACCATCAAGTCCATCGCCCTATGGATATGGGTACAGTACTCAATCAGCTCCAGGCCATTATCAACTGCAAGTAGCAAGAGCGGCGGAGCAGCAGTATCCAGACGAGGCAATCCGGCTCTACAAAAGTGTGGTACAGAAACTCATTGATGGGCGTGGACGTGGAAATTATCAGCAAGCCGTCGATCATTTGACGCACGTCAAACATCTCTACCAGAAGCAAGGACGCGAATCAGAGTGGCAAGCGTATGTAACGAACCTGCGAAACGGGAACAAGAGCCTGCGAGCTTTGAAAGAAGAACTAGACAAAAAAGGTTTGTAGCGGGAGCTACAAACCCTCTACGACCAGAGCATGTATGAGAAGCGTAAAGTGGGTAGAAATATGTCAAAAAAAGTCAAAGCCATCGAAACAGAAGAAAAGCCTGGGTGTAAACATATCACAGGCTGATAGATTATTCGATTTTGCCGGTCAGCAAATACTCAGGGAAGCTTATACGGGCACAGTGACCAACTATGAGCGTTTATTAACGTTTCTTCCTCCGTACTCGCCGCTGCTTGTTGATGTACTGGATCAACTTAGAACCGCGCAGGCTCTGCTTCAGAACTTTCCGCAAAGCTACGCTGCTTATACAGAGGCGCTTTCATTCGATCCTCACAATGCCGCGTTGTGGCTCAATCGAGGCATGGCCAGTCGATTCACCTCGCGCTTTGGAAGATCGCTTCGTGATTATGAACGTGCGAAAGAGCTGCATATCAGACCGGAACTGGCAAAGAAGCTGGAGGAAGAGCTGAAGTTCGCCTGCGAGGTGGCTGAGAAAACACGGAAACTGCGCGGTCCAGACTTCACCCTGGATCAGTTGATTGAGCAGGAAGACCTCTTCCAGGACGGCTTACAATTGACGGAGGCTGGTGAGAGGAAGGAGGCTGAGCAAGCTTTCCAGACATCTATTACGATGGGTGATTGCTTACCACAACCCTGGGGCAACCTGGGGATATCCTTGATGATGCAGAAACGCTACGACGAGGCGGAGGCAGCGTTGAAACGCGCACTGGTCATTGATCCGCGATACACCCTTGCGAAAAGCAACCTGGACGCGCTTCCTGAAATACGCCGGACTGGCCCACCAGCAAGGATTGATATAAGAGATCCATTCAAGAGCAGCAAGCTCAAGTAATCCATTACTTTTCTCAAGGAGTAGCAAGAGAACCATGGCAAATCGGAAAAAGAAGACAGTGACACAATTTGGGAAGCGACCACCCCAGTACCGTTTCTTTCTTAATCCCTATCAGGACATGCGATTTACAAAATGCCCGCAGTGTGACAATAAGATGCACCAGCGGAAGCTGCCACTGATGATCCATGTGGAGCCGACGCAACTGCTCTCTCTCAACAAGACATGCCGCTACTGCCCCCACTGTGATCTGCTCATCGCTCACCAGAACGATATGGAACATTTCCTGGCATCCTTCTTCATGGAGGAAAAGCCCGAAGTCATGGGCAACGATTACCTGGTGATTGGAACCTTGGAGAGGGCGGTGTGGCACTACAGTCGCACTTTTTAAACTGATCAATACCTACATTTCTCTATGCAAAAAGCCTCATAACCATCTTTTTCCCATGTGACACTCTGTAGAGGTAACACTACTCTTGAGAGTGCTCATGTGAAAGGAGAAGATCATG
>WNGD01002422.1_pt1 | contig 21496 bp, 28 predicted proteins | sample 5400671 | NCBI WGS metagenome assembly WNGD01 (sample SAMN13153369, study PRJNA577476) | soil metagenome | isolation source: 40 cm soil or saprolite under grassland replicate 2 | place: USA:California | collected 2016-06-15 | reverse complement strand
CAGGTGTTCCAGTACCTCGGCTCCGCCCGATCCGAGGCGGCCCGGCAGCGGCTCGCGGAGGCCCTCGACGCGTACCTCGAACGAGCGGGCGGGGAGCTCCGGCGCCGACGGGCGGAGATTCTGGCGCGGCTCCCGCCGGCGTGAGACAACGGCTTATACGGCCGGCGACCATCGGAACCGAGGCCATGCGCGTGCGGGTCCGGCTCTTCGCCACGTACCGGGAGATCGCGGGCGAAGGCGCGCTGCCGTGGAACCTCCCGGACGGCGCGCGGCTCCGGCAGCTCGTGGACGCTCTCGTCGGGACGTACCCGAGGCTCGCGGCCCACGCGGACACGATGCTCTTGGCCGTGAATCTGAACTACGCCTCCCCCGACGTCGTATTGCACGACGGGGACGAGGTCGCCGTGATGCCGCCGGTGAGCGGGGGTCGGACGTGATCGCCATCCAGCGGTCCCGCATCGACGTGGCGTCCGTCGTGGACGGCGTCCGTCGGGATGACGCCGGCGCCGTCGTCGTGTTCCTGGGAAGCGTGCGGGCCGACGCGGGCGTCCGCGCCCTGGAATACGAGGTGTACGTGCCGATGGCCGAGAAAGCGTTCGCGGCGCTCGTCGAGGGCGCGAAGTCGAAGTTCGAGGTCCTTGAGATGTCGATCGTGCATCGGGTCGGGCGCGTGCCGGTCGGCGAGGACTCCGTGGTCATCGCGTGCTCCGCCGCCCATCGCGGTGCGGCCTTCGCCGCGTGCTCCTGGGCGATGGACGAGGTCAAGCGGATCGTGCCGATCTGGAAGACCGAATCCGAGAGAGGACCCGACCGCCCCAGGCCTCGCCGAAGACTCGGCACCGGGAAGAAAGGTCGAGCTCGATGAGGGGCACGTCCGAGCAAGTGAAATCGCACGAAAGCCGTGGCCACCGGACCGGGTACAGCCCCAAGCACGATGCGTTTGCGTGTCTGACTTGCGACGAATGGTTGGAGTCGACGTGCCACTCGCCTCTGTGCGAGTTCTGCTCCGACCGTCCGACGCGACCTTCCAGCGGGATCGGAGGTCCGTGGGACGAGGATCCGCTCCGCTGAGAAATACGGCCGGGGTCGCATCGACCCCGCGCCACGATCCCCCGTGAGGGGGAAAGAGGTTCGCCCTGCATCCGCCTAGAAAGAAATCAGGCTCGCAAGCGCGTTCGCCGCGGTGCACGCGGCCTGGTCGTAGAACCGATACCAGTTCGCGCCGTGGGTCCGGGCCTGCTCCGGGATGTGGTCGTTCATGTGAACGCACATCGCGTGCTTCGGCCCTTCGCTCGCCCTCGCAGGAGGCGGTGTCGGCGGAGTACTCGGCGTCGTGCCGCCACCCGTTCCCGTGTTCCCGGTGTCCGTGTTCGGCTCGTTCACCGCGACGTTCGTCGATGTCGCGGTCGGCCGCAAGGCGTAGGCCGCAAAGGCCCCCACCACGGTCACGGCCAGGATCACGGCCACTGCCAGTTTTCGCCGTGTCATGTGTTCGCCTCTTTGTTTCGTGTCGCGCAGGTCGCGATGGCGCGGTCAAAGGACGTCATGTCGGGAGGCCGCGGAGCGGTCGCCCGTCCCATCCGTTCGGTCACGCGCATCCCATCCGCACGCTGTCGTCGAGAGGCCCGGGCATCATACATAACGCTTTTCGCGTCCGACGTCGCGACTTGACAACGTCCTTGCGCGCGCGCGTGGCGCCGCCGGGATTTGCGTCGGACGTGCGCGTTGCAATTGACAAAGGACGCACAGAGAAATAGCGCGCGGCGTATCGCAGGCCGTCATGGCGAAGATGGTCGACATCGGTGGGAAGCCAGACGTCCACCGGCGTGCCGTGGCCTCCGGTTCGATCCGGCTCAAGCCTGCGACGGTCCGCGCGATCCGCGCCCGTCGCGTCGAGAAAGGGGATCCCATCGCCGCCGCGGAGGTCGCCGCCCTTCAGGCGATGAAGGCGGTGTGGCAGGTCCTCCCCCACACCCATCCGGTCCCGATCACCGCCGCGAGCGTGACGTTCGACGTCCGCCGCGAGCGTGACGTTCGACGTGCGAGCGGACCGAATCGTCGCGACGACGACCGTCGAGGCGACGTACAAGACCGGCGTCGAGATGGAGGCGCTGTACGGCGTCGCCGTTGCGCTGCTCACCATTTGGGATATGGTAAAATCTCTCGAGAAAGATCGCGAAGGACAGTACCCTACGGCACGAATCGAGGATGTCCGCGTCGTCTCCAAGGAGAAGACCACCGTTCGGGGCAAAAGATCACGTTGATGGCCGCGGCAAAGCCTTAGGAATTCGTCGCCCATCCCCGTTCCGGGGTAGGACCATGGCGGAGGACAAGAAGCTCTCAATGTCGGAAGTGCGAAAGACGATCTCGACGTCGTTGGCGGCGGCGTTTGGGTTCGTGATCGCTCTGCTTTGGAACACGGTCGTCACGAGCGGGTTGAAACTTGCGAACATCGATACTACAGCTCCATCGGGGCCGGGAGCCTGGGGGCTATACGTCGTGACCGCGATCATTCTCACCGTCGTGATGGTACTCCTAATCGTAGTGATCGGTCGATGGGGTTCGAAGTAAGCCGAAGCCCTTTTATCTCGATGGCGGCATGGATTTCGTCCCATGCGGGTCGTGATCCTCGACGGATACGTCGACGAGCCGTCGAACTTCGGGGTGCCGCCATACATTTCTCCGTACCCGCGATACGTCGCGGGGGCGGTCCGCGACGCCGGCCATTCGTGGGAGTACGTGACGGTTGACCGAGTGCGCGCAGGCCACCCGCTGAACGGCGATTTGCTCGTTGTCCTCTCCGGTCCCATCGTCCCCGGCAAGTACCTGCGGAGCCTCCCGATCAGTGAGAAAGAGATCGTCCACCACGCGAGGGGGTTCCAGGGACCTCGGGTCTTCGGCGGCCCGCTCGCGCGCTTCCGTTACTACGACGACTCCCTCGTGGAGCCGTTCGATTGGGTCGCGTTGCGCGACATCGACACGGCGGTCTTCGATTGGCTGCGGACGGGGGAGTGGACCCACCGCGACCGCACGATGGAGGAATGGGACCTCTGGGCGCTCCTCGGGGCGGACGCGATCCGAGCCCACCCGGACTTCCCGGAACCGCTCACGGTCGAACTCGACACGTCCAAGGGATGCGTGCGGTACGTCAACAAGGGCTGCTCGTTCTGCATCGAGCCGATGTACGGCAAGCCGAAGTTCCGTCCCGTCGACGGCGTCCTCGCGGAAGTCGCCCGTCTCGCGGAACTCGGCGGCGTGAACTTCCGCCTTGGAGGCCAAGCGGACTTCTTCAGCTACCAGGCGATCGGTCTCGGGTCGTCGCCGACACCGCAAGTCAACGTCGGTGCGATTCACGCGTTGCTGGAAGGCATTCGCGCGGCGGCTCCGGATCTCAAAGTGTTGCACACGGACAACGGCGACCCGGCGATGATGATCGCCCATCCGGACGAAGCGATGGCGGCGCTGCGGGATCTCGTCCGGTTCGCGACTCCGGGTACGATCCTCTCGTTCGGCCTCGAGTCCGCGGACCCGCGCGTCACGGACGCAAACAACTTGAACATCGATGCGGACGGATGCCTCGAGGCGATTCGCATGGTGAATGCGGTGGGCCGCGAGCGCGGCGAGAACGGAATGCCGCGGCTCCTGCCGGGCCTGAACTTCGTCGCGGGCCTCGACGGCGAGACGAAGAAGACGTTCGAGCTGAACCTCGTCTTCCTGAAGCGGCTCCTCGAGGAAGACCTGTGGGTACGCCGGATCAACATCCGCCAGGTCCGGCCCGTGCGCCGGGAATTCGAGCCGACCGGGCTGTATCGCGAATTCCGACGGTTCAAGGAGGCCGTCCGAACTGGGATCGATCACGAGATGCTGCAACGCGTCGTCCCGGAGGGGACGGTCCTTCGGGACGTCTTCTTGGAGTTGCAAGATGGCCACGTGGCCTACGGCCGACAAATCGGGACGTACCCGATCCTCGTCGGGCTGCCCTACGATGCGCCGCTCAACCGATTCGTCGATGTGCGCGTCACGAGTCACGGCCAACGCTCGCTGACCGCGGTCGAGTACCCGCTCGACGTGAACCGCGCACCGCTCGCGGCGATCTCCGCCCTCCCGGGAATCGGGGCGAAGCGCGCTGCCCGCATCGTTCGAGCGAGACCGTTCGACTCGTTGCCCGCGTTCGTCGCCTCTCTCGACGACCCGGCCGTCGCGGACCGCGTCGCGCCGTTCCTTCGCCTCGCGGCCTAGTCCCGAGGGGCCGTGCCGTCCTTTCCGCCGAGACGGAAAAGTTAACCTTGTTTAAGGTTAACTCGGAGGGCCAACCTTTAGACCGTCGCCGGTCTTCTCTGCGCATCGCGTCCATGTCGGTCCCTGCGAAGCACAAGGAACACGCCCCTGCATCGGTGAAGTGCGGCATCGTGACGGTCTCCGACAGCCGCACCGCGGACACGGATGAGTCCGGCAAGCTCATCCGGGACCTCCTGCTCCGTGCCGGTCATTCCGTCCTCTTCTACGTCGTCGTCAAGGACGAGCCGAAGTCGATCCTCGATGCGGTCGAGCAGGCTTCGTGGACGTGCGATGCCATCCTCACGAATGGCGGGACGGGGTTTGCGAAACGCGATGTCACGATCCCCGCGCTCCTGCCGACGTTCGACAGGACGCTGCCCGGCTTCGGCGAGCTGTTCCGCGCGCTCTCGTTCCAGGCGATCGGGAGCCCCGCCATGCTGTCCGGCGCCGTCGCCGGCGTCTACCACGGCCGGCTCGTGTTCTGCCTTCCCGGTTCGCCGGACGCGTGTCGCCTCGCAGTGGAGAAGCTGATCCTCCCGGAGCTCGGACACGCGGTCGGGGTGATGGAACGTTGAAGCGAGCTCACGATCACGAAAACCGCGCCGGCCACGCCGCCCGACCGCTGAAGGCGCTGATCTCCTTGGATGAGGCGATTCGTGTTGCGGTAGATCTCGTGCGGCCGATCGAGCGCACCCAGACGCTGTCCCTCGCTGACGCGTTGAGACGAGTCGCCGCGGAGGATGTGCAGTCGGCAATCGACGTGCCGCTCGCCGATCGCGCGGCGATGGATGGATACGCGGTCCGGGCGCAGGACACGGCCCGCGCGGGGACGACCCACGCTGTCGCACTCCGGCGAATCGAGACCCACGATGCGGATGGCGTGCCGCGCTCGCTCGTGAGCGCGGGCCGATGCACGAAGGTAGCCACGGGTACGACGATGCCAAAGGGCGCGGATGCCGTCGTGATGATCGAAGACACGGAGCGAGATGGGGATCGCGTGAGTGTGCACGCATCGGTCGAACCGGGAGAGAACGTCTCGCGCCGCGGAAGCGACGTCGAACGCGGCTCCATCGTAGTCCGCGCCGGAGTGGTGCTCACCCCCGCGAGAATCGGCGCACTTGCGGCAATCGGCCATGCACGGGCCCGCGTCTACGCGAAGCCACGCGTCTCAATCCTCGTCACCGGCGACGAGGTCGTCCCGCTCGGTCGGTCGATTCGCGCGGGCCAAGTGTACGACGTAAACTCGCATACGATTGCCGGCGTCGTGCGGGAAAATGGCGGGGAACCGAAGGCGGAGGGGCGCGCGTCCGACCGGTTGGCAACGCTTCAAATCGCACTGAAGAAAGCGGCCGCAAACGATCTGGTTGTCGTCTCCGGCGGCTCGTCGGTTGGCGAGAAAGACTTCGTGGCCGAGGCCCTCGAGTCGATCGGCGATATGCGGTTCCACGGAATCGCGGTGAAGCCCGGCCGGCCGACCGCCCTGGGCCTCGTGAACGGGAAGGCGGTCCTCGGGCTCCCGGGGAACCCGACCTCGTGCTTGTCGAACGGCTACGTGCTCCTCGCCCCGATGCTCCGACGGATTGCGCGATTGCCGCCGGCGCGTGCAACTGTGATCGAGGTGCCGCTGGCAACGAGACTCGCGTCCAAGATGGGGCGCGTCGAATTCCACACCGTCCGGATCGTCGACGGACAGGCCGTGCCGGCGTACAAGGAGAGCGGTGCGATCACGTCGATGGCGCACGCGGACGGCTACGTCGAGATCCCTGCGGTCGTCGACGGGATCGAGAAGGGCGAGATTGTCCGAGTCGTCCTGTTCTGAGGGATCCAACTGCGCGAGGCCAGAGAGGAGCCAACCGGGCCGGGCGGAGGTCTCCCATCCATCTCTCGGAAGAAAGCAGACTGCCCGATCTGCCGGCGGGGTCGACCCCGCGATGTCGTCGCGGTCCTGCGATCGGCTTGGGTCAGCGCGCCACCGCGGGCCGCGCTCCCAGGGTACGTGGCCGTCGTCGCGAAGCGTCACGTCATCGAGCCGTTCGAACTGCCGCCCTTGTCCGCGGTCGCATTTTGGCGGGACGTCTTGGTCGTCGCGAAGGCGCTCGCAAATCTCTTCTCGCCCCTCAAGATGAACTACGAGATTCACGGGAACACGATTCCCCATCTCCATGTCCACTTGTATCCGCGGTTCACCGCGGATCCCTTCGTGGGGCGTCCGATTGATCCTCGAGAGGTATCGTTCACACGCTCGAAGGCGGCGCGGACCCGGATCGGCCGCGCGATTCGGCGAGCCGCTACCGAATCCCGCTCGAGGCAGACGGCGCATCGCTAGCGCCTCTCCGGATGCGAGCGCCCAAACGCTTATGTCCCGCGCGGCAGTGCCCGGCGCGCAATGGTCCTCATCGAGCGCGCGAATCCGACCGACCGGGCGGACGTCGAGCGCCTGATAGGGGCCTACATCACGTCCGAAGGCGTGAAGCCGCGGCCGGAGCGGATCACGTGGGGGGTGGAGCAGGTCCTGCGAAACCGCGTCGGCGGGGTGCTGCTGGTCGCCCGGGAGAAGCGGGCGGTCGTGGGCGTCGCCTTGGCGGTGTACTCTCCGTCCGCAGAGCACGGACGTCTCCTCGTCGTGAACGACTTCTATGTCGACCCGGCGATGCGTCGGAAAGGCGTCGGCCGAGCCCTTGCAACGCGGCTCCTCGATGAAGCAAAAGCGATGCGCGTCGAGCGGATCGATCTCGAGGTCACGCCGACGAACGCGACCGCCGCGGCGTTTTGGAAGTCGATGGGCTTCCGGACGGCGGGACGCACGGTGTACGGAAAGGACATCGTCTAGCGGCCGTGGCTGCGGCCGTGAATGATCGTCCGGTGCGCCCGGAACGCCTCTTGGCCGAACTCCTTCCCGCACTCCGGACAGCGGACCCGCGGCTTCGTGCGCTCCGGGTCTTGCTCCTTCAACGCGCCGAGGAGCTCCGCCATCTCGACCGCGATCTCCTCCGATTCCGCCTCGGAGCCGTGGTAACCTTTCAGCTCCCGCATGAAATCGACGTGCAAGTCAATCTCCGAGCCCTTCGGGACCCGCTCGAGGCCGTGCGTCTCGAGGCGCATGTGGAACCGCTTTCCGTTGTACAGCGCCTTGAACGCGACGAGGTCGAACGTCTCGCGTTTCGGCCGGTAGCCGCGCGTCAGGACGGCCGCCTCGATCGCGTGCAGCGTCATGCGGCGGGGAAGGGACACTTTCACAGGCCTCGCCTCAGTCCGCGTACACCACGTTCGCGGGGACGATCGAATAGCCGAGGGGACATTCGAGTTCCCGTCCGACATCGACGATGCGGATTCGGGTTCCCGGCTCGATCCCGATCGGATGGCACGTCCGGAAGTTCGGGCATGCGGCGTTGGCGCACACGATTTTCTCGTAGGCGAGGACGGCGCCCTCGACCGCCGTCCCCGCGGCCACGCTGCACGCGGGCGGGAGGGGCACGACCTCGACGACCCGGGCGCGTTCCTCGTTCAGGAGGCACGGATGGACGACGTCGCGCACCCGCGTGATGCGATAGCGGCGTCCGACCTCTTGGTTGAGGCACGCGGCGCGGACCTTGCACGGCCGGCACTCCGGCTGCGGCCCGCGGTACACGAATTCGTGGCCCACGTCCGCCTGCCTCTCGCCGACGAGCGTGATCTGGACCACGACGGCGGCCTCCGAGAACGCTAAGGGCCGCCCTCGGCTTAAGGGTCGCCGTCGCGGGCCCGATGGTTCAACGCCGAAGGTTCGTCCCGATAGGTTGATGCGGTGGACCGCACGGGAGAGGCGCCTTGGATTCGACTCACGAGGGCTCGCGGAGCGCTCGTCCATGGACTCGGCGCGCTGCAGGGGTATTTTCCGGAAGTACGGTCTCTCGATCGATGTCGAGCGGATCGCCGACGGCATCGTTGGGTCTCTCGACCGGTTCAAGGTCCTCGAGGTCGATTCGAACGGGAGATAGCGGGAATCTCGATCCATCTCAGACAAACCGGCGATCCCTGGCGTTCCTTGGTCCGTGCCGCATCGGGACGGTCAGATGACCTTCGTGATCTTCGCGAGGCGTTCCGCCGCTTCGACCGTGAGGCCCTCGTCCCCGAGGATGGTGTACCGTTCCTTGTTGACCTCGTGCGCGTGCACGAGCGCTCGGAGGACCTCGTCGTCCGTCACCCCGAGCGATCGCGCGGTCGTCGGAGCGCCGATCGCCAGGAGGGCCTCGCGGACCTCCTCCCACTTCCCTCCGTGAAGATACATCATCATGATCGTGCCGACGCCGCACTGCTCGCCGTGCATCGCGGGCTTTTTCGCGAGCCGGTCAAGCGCATGGGAGAACTTGTGTTCGCTCCCCGAGGCCGGGCGGGACGAACCCGCAATGGACATCGCGACCCCGCTCGACACGAGCGCCTTGCAGACGAACCACGCGCTCTCCTCGAGGCGCGGCTTGATCGTCGAAGCGTTCTCGATCACGAGGCGCGCGGCGAGTTCGCTCAGCGCGGCCGCGTAGGACGAGTAGTACTCGTTTCGCAGGTTCCGCGCGAGCGCCCAGTCCTTCACCGCGACGAGGTTCGAGATGATGTCCCCGCACCCCGCGGCCAGGAGGCGGAACGGGGATTCCGCGATGATCGCGGTGTCCATGATCACGGCGATCGGCGTCTGGGCGGCGAGGCTCACCCTCTCCCCGTCCTTCTGGATCGAGGCGCGCGACGACACGACGCCATCGTGGCTCGCCGCCGTCGGCACACTTACGAACGGCACGCCGGCGTTGAAGGACGCGCACTTAGCCACGTCGATGGAGCGGCCGCCGCCGACGCCGAGGGCGAAGTCGATCGTCCCTTTGCGGATCTTCTCCTCGGCCTCGCGGACCTCCGCCATCGTCGCGTCGGGGATCAGATACACCGCCGTCTTGACCTTGCGCGCGCCGAGCTCCTTCTCGACGATCGCGCCGGCAATCTTCATCGTCGTCTCGTCGGCGACGATCAGCGCGCGCTTCCCGAGCTTGAGCGACTGACACACCTCGCCGACCTGATGGACCGCGTCGTGGCCCACGACGACGTTCCGCGGCAGCTCCATCGCCTTCGTCTTAGAGAAGGATTCGACGTCCATCGTCGACACGCGGTGGCTCCGAACGCGGTCCAAGGGAGGGTGTCTACTTAAAGCCGACGACCTGGGTCCACGGATGCTCTCATCCCTGACCGCGACCGCGGAACCCTTAAATCGGCCCCGGAGCTGATGCGGCGGCGATGGCCCTTCCCCTGGCCTTCGCCCTGGCGGCCCTCCCGCCGACGGAGGACCTCGCCCGAGGGGAGGCGGAGTTCCTCCGGGGCAACGCGCACGCCGACGCGCGCGAGTTCGCGGTCGCCATCGAGTGCTACGAGCGCGCGGTCGCCTTCGGGTACGAAGACCGCATCCTCTGGAACAACCGCGGCGTCGCGCTCGACGGCCTTGGCCGGCACGAGGACGCGATCCAGGCGTACGGCCGCGCGTTGCGTCTCGACCCGGCGTACGAGATCGCCGCGTACAACCTCGGCAACGCGTACGCCCAGCTCGGGCAGTTCGGGGAGGCGCTCGTTGCGTACGACCGGGCGCTGGCCATCAAGGCGAGCTATCCGGACGCGCTGTACGACAAGGCGCTCGTCCTCGCCCGGATCGGCCGCACGAAAGCCGCCTTGCTCGTGTACGATGCCCTCGTTCGCACGGACACCTCGAACGCGGTCGCGTGGGCGAAGAAGGGGCAGCTCCTCGAGGAGCTGAACAAGTTCGACGACGCGGTCGAGGCGTACAAGGCCGCGACCTCCCTGAATCCTCAGGACGGCGTGGCGTGGACGGGCCTCGGCGACTCGCTGTACGCGATGGAGCGATACGAGGAGGCGGTCGAGGCGTACGATCGCGCGATCGCCGTCGATCCGGGCGACGAAGAGGCGTGGAACAACAAGGGCTTCACGTTCTTCATGCTCGGGATCCATCAGGAGGCGCTCGCGTGCTACGACCGCGCGCTCGCCATCAACCCGGCGTACAAGCAGGCGTGGTACAACAAGGGCTATACGTTCCACGGGATCAACCGCCTCGAGGAGGCCGTCGCGGCGTACGAGAAGGCGCTCGCCCTCGACGAGGGCGACGAGGTCCTGTGGAACAACCTGGGGAACGCGCTGTACAACCTCGGGCGGTACGACGCCTCGATCCCCTACTTCGAGAAAGCGCTCGAGGTGAACCCGAAGTACGAGATCGCGTGGAACAACATCGGGAACGCGCTGAACAAGATGGGCCGCCACGCGGAGTCGCTGACGTACCACGACAAGAGCCTCGGGATCAAGCCGGACTTCGACTACGCGCTGTACGCGAAAGGCCACGCACTCGACTCGCTCGGCCGCCACGAGGAGGGCCTCGAGCTGATCAGCCAGAGCCTCGAGTTGAACCCGAATTACGATCACGCGTGGATGGCGAAGGCGGAGGCGTTCCATCATCTCGGCCGCCTCGAGGAGGCGCGGGACGCGCTGAACAACGCGCTCATCCTCAGCGGCGAGTACGACGAGGCGTGGGTGTTCCGAGGGAAGATCCTGGAGGAGATGGGGAACGCGCTCGAGGCGGAACGGTGCTACGAGGAGGGGCTCCATTGCTTCCGGGAGTCCCTCGAGCTCGAGCCGCAGAACGGCGAACTGTGGTACCACGAGGGCCGGCTACTTGAAGACCTCGAGCGAATCGATGAGGCGATCGAGGCGTACTCGGCCGCCGCGACGCGAGGTGCCGGCGTCGACGCGCTCGCGCGGTTGGCGGGCCTCCTGCTGTCGGCGCGGCGGGCGGCGGACGCCCTCGTTCCCGCGGACGAGGCACGGACGAAGCACCCGGAGGATCCGCGCGGGTGGTTGGCGGCCGGACTCGCGACCCGCGCCCTCGGCCGCCCGTCCGACGCGGTCGACCTCTTCCGGCGCGCCATCGAGCTGGGCGGCGGATCGGAGGCCTCCATCGAAGAGGCCCGCGCGCTCCAATCGCTCGGCCGTCTCGAGGAGGCGTTGGCGGCGCTGTCCGCCATCGAAGGGTCCGCCGCGGAGCCGCTCCTGCTCCGCGCGGATCTCCACGCGGCGCTCGGCCGCACGGAGGACGCGCTCGGCGACTGCGACGCGGCGATCCGTCTCGGAACGGAGGGACGGGATCTCGCCTATCGTCGCAAAGGGCGGCTTCTCCTGGACCTCGGTCGATCGAAGGAGGCCGCCGCGGCGTACGACGCCGCCCTGGGACTGAATCCGTCGGACGCCGATGCCTGGTGCGACGCGGCGCTCGCGTGGCGGGCGCAAGGGCAGGAGGCCCGTGCGTCCAAGATGCTCGATCACGCCTTGCGGCTCGATCCGTCCAGCGGCCGCGCGACCCGCCTCCAATCTCACCCTGCGCCGACGGGCTGATTTCGATTCACGTGCAAGGATAAATATCGGCGGAGAAGGATTATCCGTCCCCCGGGCTTCCGGGAGATGCGATGGCCGCGCTGAAGGTCCGGCGGCGTTCCCGGCTGCGCCGCAAGGAGGCGACCGACTGGACCGCGCGTCTCGCCGCGGAGTTCGGGATGGCGGTGCCTGCGGACGACGTGCCGATCGACGAGGCGGAGGCCGGCCCGCATCGCCTCCTGCTCCGGGACAACGAGGCGTTCGCGCTCCTCCTCGGGGAGGACATCGTGCCGACGGTCCGGGGGCTCCTCGCGTTCCCCGGGACGAAACGCGCCGTGACGGTCGACATGGGCGCCGTCCGGTTCATCTACAACGGCGCGGACGTGATGGCGCCCGGCATCGTCGACGCGGATCCGTCGATCCGGGAGGGCGACGTCGTGTGGGTCCGGGACGAGAAGAACCTCCGACCGCTCGCCGTCGGCCGGGCCCGGATGGACGGGCCGACGATGGCGCAGGAGGAGAAAGGCAAGGCGATCGAGACGATCCACCATGTCGGGGACGAGATCTGGCGGCTCGGGGAGGAGGAGACCTGACGTGCGCCCGGTGCGGGCCGTCCTGTTCGACATCGACGGGACGCTCCTCGACACGCGGGACGCATGGGTGGCGGCGTTCGACGGCGGCCTCGCCGCGATCCGGAAGGCCGGCCTCAGCGGCTCGGTGGCGGCCCAGTGGATCGGCACCCCAATCGAGACGATCTACGCGGAGCGGTGCGGCTTGGCCGGCGACGATCTCGCGCGGGCGATCCAGGAGTTCCAGCGGATCGAGGCGGCGTCGGTCCGGCAAGGCATGCGGCCCTATCCGCGGATTGCGGAGACGCTGGCGTCGTTGACGTCGTGGCGTCTCGGCATCGTCACGAACAAGCGGAGCGCCACGGCCGTCGAAGCGTTGCGGGTCACGGGCTTGCTGACGTCCTTCGGCGTCGTCCTCGGCGGCGACTCCGTCGCCCGGAAGAAGCCCGCGCCGGATCCCGTCCTCCGGGCCGCGGCGATGCTCGGCGTGGCGGCCGAGGAGTGCGTCTTCGTCGGCGACACGGAGGTCGACGTGCGCGCGGGCCAGGCGGCCGGTGCCCGGACGGTCGGCGTGACGTGGGGATACGGGACCCGGGCGAGCCTCGAGGCCGCGGGCGTCGGCCACCTCATCGAGTCGCCCGACGCGCTCCCGCCGCTGCTGCGGGCCCTCACGCCCAGTACGGCTGCTTGAGGTGCTTGTACACCGACATCGCGGCGGTGACGGCCTCGCCGCAGCCCGTCACGATCCGCTTGTCTTTGCCGGGATACGACACGATGTCCCCGCACGCGTAGATGCCGGGCACCGACGTCGACATGTCCGCACGGACCTTGATGAGCCGCTCGCCCTCGAGGGCGACCCCCCACTTCGGGAGCGGTGTGACCTTCGGCTCGAACCCGATGTTCACGATCACCGCGTCGACCTCGAGGACTTTCTTCTTCAGGGTGCGGTTGTCGTACACGACGGCGCGCTCGACCTTGCCGCGTCCCTCGATGCTCGTCACCTCGGAGTCGAAGAGCACCTGGACCGGGCTCGCCAGGACGGCCTCGACGTTCTTCTCCATCGCCCGGAACTCCCCGCGGCGGTGGACCAAAAGGACCTTCTTCGCCGGCGCGACGATCTCCAACGCGATCTCGAGCGCGCTGTCGCCGCCGCCGACGACGACTACCCGCTTGTCCTTGTACTCGCGCCAGTCGCGCACGCGAGACGCGACGCCGCTCCCCTCGAGCTCCGCCTCGCCGGGCACGCCGAGCCGCTTCGGCTCGAAGAGCCCCATCCCCATCGCGAGGATGACCGTCCGGCCCTCGTACGCGTTGCCCTGGCGGGTCCCGACCTTGAATCCGGACGGCTGACGCTGGATGTCGACGACCTCCTCCGCCCGCACCTCCGCCCCGCTCTCCCGCGCATGCAGCGTGAAGAGCTGTCCGAGTTCGCCGCCTTCGATCGCGATGTAACTCGGGTAGTCGTAGACGGACTTCGTCGGGTAGAGCCAATCGAGCTGGCCCCCGACCGCCTGGGCCTCCAGGATGAGCGTCGAGAGCTTCCGGGTCCGGGCGTACACGCCGGCCGTCAGCCCGGAGGGACCGCCACCGACGACGATGACGTCGTAGACCATGGGCGGGAAGGCGACAGAGGCCTTTCCTTCTTAAACGTTATGACCTCGGACCTAGCCGTGGCAGGAAAGAACATGGCTATCTTATGGCCATATCGATAATTGTCCCCTCCCGTTGTCACCCCGAGACCTTCTCCCGCGATACATTTAAATTCGTGGCCGCGACTATGGGCGGCGCAGAAGGGATGTGGGATGGCCTTTATCAAAAAGCCATTTAGACGACTGGCCGAGGGCGGTGCTGCGGAGGCGGACACGTACATCGACCTGGCCGAGCTGAGCTTCGAAGGCGAGGGCGGAGCGCTAGGTGAGCCCGTCGAACACTTGGTCAAGGTCGCGGAGGTCTACCGCTACGAGGACGTCGGCGACCTGACGACGCACGTGTACAACGGGAACATCCTCCTCATCGACTACACGAGCCTCGCGAGCGACGATCTCGCCCTCAAGCGCATCACGGCGGAGTTGAAGAGCGCGGTCCGCGACTGCGGCGGCGACGTCGCCGTCGTGGGGAAGAACATCCTCATGGCGACGCCCGCCGGCATCAAGATCGACCGCGCGAAGATCAAGGGCGCATTCTAATCGTCAGGCGCGCCCGCGTCCCCAGCGAGACGGTTTCGCCGCTTCGTACGGCCGAGCCGCGAAGCCCTTGTCGTACCGCAGCACGAAGTAGTCTCGGGAGTGGTCCGTGTGGCGCATCTTCGCGCAACGGAAGAGGAGATGGACCTTCCCTTCGCCCGCGCCGCTGAACCGCAACTCGAACACGCCATCCGCGAGGAACGTGATGTCGTGCGAGACGCCAGGCCGCGCAGGGTCCACGTCCGCGACGACGTAGGTCGTAACGCCCATCGACCGGAGGAACTGGAAGAAGTGGAAGAGCTCGTTCCGGACGTCGGTCAGGTGGGCCATCGACGCGAGCACGTCGAGCGTGTCGATCACGACGAGGGAGATTGGCTCCCGCTGGTTCCGGCGCACGAGGAAGTCCCGGAGGACGCGGAGCCAGTCCCGGATCTCTTCGGCGCCCTCGCGCTCGACGCGGAGGCGGGAGATGTCGACGATGAAGTCCTCGTCGGTCTCGAGGCCGAGGTGGCGCATCGTCCGCAGGATCGACTCCCGGCTCTCCTCGAGGGTCACGTAGACCCCGCGCCGCCCCGCGGCCCGGTTCCGGGCGAGGACGTATAGGGCGAGCGACGTCTTCATGGAGCCGCCCGGGCCGGTGATCGCGATCACCGCGCCTTTCGGGACCCCGCCCTCCAAGGATGCGTCGATCCGATCGACGAACGTCGGCAGGCGCACGTCCTCCGGCGGCAGGCCTTTCGCGGACGCGAACGCCGCGACCTGCTCCCGCAGCCGGCGCACCTCATCCCGGAGTTCCTTCAGCTCCGCCTCGAGTTCCTCCGGTGGTTTCGAGACTCCCTCGCCGCCCTGCGTCGTCCGCACCCACTCCACGCCCACACCTTGCGCCATCCCGCGAGGGGCATTGCGGAACTCGCGCGTTAATCTTTTGGCGCGTCGCATTCGCCGTCGCGACGTTCTCAGATCCGATAGCTTGCGTGAGAATCAAGGAAAAGCGGCGGCGCAGAACCCTTAAATAGGGTGGACTTCCCATAGGACGGCTCGAGGCGACCCATGGCCATCAAGACGAAGTCGGACCGAGGTCCGGCCGGGACGCTGACCGTCGACGACCTCACGCGGGCGATCAAGAACTCGATCGACCGGACCGGCATGAAGGAAGAGGAGGCCCGGGCGATGGCCCAGCACGTCCTCAACTTCTTCGGCTACTCCGAGCGGATCATCGACAACGTCCTGGAGCCGGAGGACCGGGACGCGTTCTACATGCTCGAGGACTCCGGCATCCTCACGACGGAGCGGGAGGAGACGACCCTCTACGACGGCCGGGAATGGCGGATCCACTACTGGATGTTCCGCAAGGAGCGGATCGCCGAGCTCGTCGAGGCGCAGAAGGCGAAGGAAGAGGCCGAGAAGATGGGCTCGATCTACGACGACGTGCCCGAGGACTTCTGGGCGTCCCGCAAGGAGAAGCCCGCGTCGCCGCCGTAGGCATTAGCCGAACGCGAGCTGCACCGCGCCGCCGAGGCGCCGCACGATATCCACCGCGAGCGAAGGCGGTAGCATCATCCGCCCGTCCCGGAACGGGAACGCGCGGTCGAACTTCTCGAGGGCACGCAACGCCTTGGCGGCGAGCGCGTCGGCGAGGACCGCGCTGTCGGCCGAGTCGCCCGACACGAGGAGCGTGATCGGCAGTCGCAGGGCGGCGGCCTCGCCCGGCGCGAGGACCCCCGCGAGGCGTTCGAGGACCGCGTGGTCGAACGGGTGCTCGTCCCCTTCCCGGGTGCGGCACGCGGGACTCGCCTCGCCGAGGAGCCGAGCGAGGCTCTTCTTCTCGACGACGAGCCCGGCGTTCAGCCGGCCCAGCTCGAAGGCGATCCACCGATCGACCCGCCCCGGGCTTTCCATGGCGCCATCCGAGGCCGGTCTCCGTTGAAAACCTTTCCCCCACACGAAGGCTTTTTGCGGGAGCGGGCGCCTCCGACGGCGCCGCCCATCAACCCGGTCTGACAAGGCTACTTCTTCTTCGAGATCACGTGGGTCACGAAGAACTTCTGGCCGTCGTGATTGAGCGCGAGCGCGTCGTGGTCGTGGTTCATCCAGCGCATCTTGACGCACCGCAGGCGCAGCTGGACTTCCGCATCCCCGACCTCGACCTGTCGCAGGTTCAGGATGCCGTCCGCGAGGAAGTCTTCCCCCCACTGCGCGAGCCGCGTCGAGCCGAACGGCGTCTCCGAGATCAGGAACGTCGTCAGGCCGAGCTCCTTCAGCGAACCGAGGAAGTGGAACATCTCTCTCCGGGGGGTCTTGACCTCCGAGAGCGTGTACAGCGCCTCGAGGCTGTCGAGCGCGAGGATCTGATACCCGCTCGAGCTGACCGCCTCCTTGATGATCTCGAACAGGATCGTGAACCAGTCTTTCGACGATTCCGCACGGTGCAGGCCCCGCCGGAGCTGGCCCATGTCCAGGATGTAGACGCTCGACTCGTGGAGGGTCTTCATCCCCATCCGCTGCGCGCCCGCGCGGAGGCTGTCCATGTCCTGCTCCAGGCTGACGTAGAGCGACTTGGTGCCCTTCAGCCGGGCGTTCTCGTGCATGAGCCAGAGGATGAGCGACGTCTTCATCGTGCCCGGCGTGCCGGCCACGAGGATCGTGCTGCCTTTCGGGATGCCGCCGCCGAGCGCACGGTCCAGACCGTCGACGTACGTCTCGAGAAGGGGGACCTCTACGTCCATCGCATCCGCACGACGAGGTCCACGTTATAAAGCCCTGGCGTCCTCGTTATCGAGGGAGATATTCACCGGTGACAAATATGGAATCCGCGGCCCGTGAGGGAAGGAATGCTTTTGTAGGCCGGGCTCGTTTCCGAGCGTGCGAGAAGGGATGGGCAAGCGGGACGAGGCAGCCCTCAAGCTGCTCCGCTGGGAGCTCGAGGGCCACGGCAAGATCGTCATGCAGGCGATGTTGCGCCACCCCGACAAGAGCTTGGCCGACGCGGTCGAGCTGATCGAACAGGAGATCCCCGCCTTGTCTGCCCACGACGGGTCCCCGGAAATCCCGATGCCCGAGGCCCCGCGGCCGCGCGCCTCGACGGAGCTCGACGCGCTGAGCCAGGAGTTCCAGACGTTCCGGCACCTCCTGCACCCGAGGGAGGCGAAGGAGTTCGAGGCGGCGCTCCGGGAGCTGGCGCGCACGCAGGACCGCGAAGGCCTGGCGGCGCTCCGCCGGCGCCTGCGGTCGCTCTCCCTTCAGGCGGCGTTCTGGTCCGATCTCGCGCGGGACAAGGAGTCGAACGCGCTCGCCCTCGTGATTCTGCGGCGGGGCCGCGAGGTCCTGGCGAAAGCCGGCGCGACCGCGTATCTGGACCAGCCGGAGGTCGCCGACATGGTCCGTCGGGAGTCCGGCCGGCGTTCGAAGGGCACGTACGTCCTGCACCTGCCGGTCGGCCGGCTCGTCGTGATGATCGGCGAGGACACGTCGATCGCCGCGCTGTTCCGACGCGCGCCGGGGAAGGACGTCGTGGCGGTCCTCGTCAAGACGGTCGAGGCGATCGAGGAGAACCGCGCGGCCGCGACGAAGACCTTCGGGAACGAGGCCCTCGCGGGCAAATACGCGGAGGCGCTCCTCAAGCTCCTCCAGAAGACGTCACTCTGAGGTCGCCCGCGCGATCTGGAAGCGGCCGTCGTTCCGGGTTAGCGCGTAGTAACCGTGCTCGTGCCGCGCGCGGCGCATCTTCACGCACCGCAGGCGCAACTGGACGTCCGTCTCGCCCTTCTCGAACTGGCGCAGGTACAGGATCCCGTCCGCGAGGAACTCCTCCTCGAACGCGGTGAGCTTGCCGTTCGACCCGGACGGGACCTCGGAGATCAGGAAGCACGTCGACTTGAGCGACTTCAGGAAACCGAAGAAGTGGAACAGCTCGCGCCGCGGGTTCGCCAGATGGCTGAGGCTGTACAGCGCCGCGAGGCTGTCGACGGCGACGAGGTCAAACCCGTTCACCCGGACGCGCTGGTCGATGTACTTCTGCAGGACATCGAGCCAGTTCTTTGACAGCTCCTCGTCCTTGTGCTCGAGCCGGATCCGGCCGATGTCGAGGACGTACAGCTCCATGTCATCCAGGCCCGTCATCCCGAGGTCCGTCATCGCCGCCCGGAGATCCTCCTGGCTCTCCTCGAGCGAGATGTACAGGGCCTTCGAGCCCGCCTTCACGTTCTCGTAGAGGATCGAGAAGGTCAGCGCCGTCTTCATCGTGCCCGGCGTGCCGGCGACGAGGACGATGGAACCGCGGGGGATGCCGCCGCCGAGGGCGTCGTCGAAGCCTTCGACGTACGTCTTGAGACGGTCCATGGACGGCCCGCGAACGAGCCGGCTCTCGCTATAAAGGGGTGCCGCGGAGATTATCACTCGCGGAAGGAGGCGTCCGCACACCCCACCGGAAGGTTCATCGCCTCCGCCGATATCTACCTCTGAACAGAGGTAGGAACGGAGGGTCGAGATGCGGGTCGGCTGCGGTCTCCGTGTGCGGCGGATCGACGGGAACGAGTACCTGTATTTCTGGCACTACGAGCGGCGCAACGGTCGGAGCGAGAGACAGGAGGACTACGTCGGGCCCGCACGCGGCGCCGCGTCGCGTCGGGAGGCCGCGAAGAAGCTCCTCGCCTACCACCGGAAGGTACAGTCGGATCTCGCGGCGCGGATCGCCCGGCTCGAGCGGACCACATAGGGCCGTATGGCGGGTCTTCGGTTCTCGGGCCCTCCTACCTCTGAACAGAGGTAGGTGCGGCCCGGGCCTCCCGGGCGCCGTCGGGGTTACCTATATCCGAGCGTCGTTCCTACGCCGCCCGATGGCCCTCGAGGCGATCCCGCAGGCCGTCTGGTTCTTCCTCCCCGCGTTCGTCGCGAACCCGATGGCGGTCGTCTTCGGCGGAGGCACGCCGATCGATTTCGGGCGCACCCTCTCCGACGGAGAGCGGATCTTCGGGGACGGCAAGACCTGGAGGGGCCTCGTCGGGGGGACCGCGTCCGGGGCCGTCTTGGGCCTCCTCCTCTCCCTGCCTTTCGAGATCCTCGATCCGGCATCCTCGTGGTCGTTCGGGCCGCCCGCGGGGGCCTTCGGTGCCTCCGCCGTCCTGGCGTTCGGCGCCCTCCTCGGAGACCTCGGCGGGGCATTCATCAAGCGGCGGATGCACAAGCCTCGCGGGGCCAAGGCGCCTCTCCTCGACCAATACGATTTCGTCGTCGGCGGACTCCTCGTCAGCCTTGCAATCCCCACGTGGTCCGTCCCGCGGTTCTTCTCCGGCGACGCGCTCCTCGGCCTCCTGGCCATCATCGTTATTACGCCGGCCCTTCATCGGACCGTGAACCTCGTCGGATACCGGATCGGGAAGAAGCATGAGCCCTGGTGAGATCGATCGCGCGCGGCTCGTCGCGGCCCTGAAGGCGTCCGGCGCGTTGCAGATCGGGACCTTCACCCTGGCGTCCGGCAAGACGTCCTCGTACTACGTCGACATCAAGAAGGCGATCACCCGCCCGGACCTCCTGCGTACGATCGCGGACAGCATGGCGCCGTACGCCCGGGACGCGGACCGGATCGCGGGCGTCGAGCTGGGCGCGGTCCCGATCGCCGCCGCCGTGAGCCTCGCGACCGGCAAGCCGTACATCATGGTGCGCAAGGCAACGAAGGAGCACGGGACGAAGCACGACTTCGAGGGGGACCTCGAGAAAGGCGAGCGCGTCTTGTTCGTCGAGGACGTCGTCACGACGGGCGGCACGCTCCGGGCGGCGATCGAGCGGATGCGCACCCATGGCGCCCGGATCGACGATTGCGTGTGCGTCGTCGATCGGGACGAAGGAGGCCGGATGCTCCTTGCCGAGATCGAGGTGCGGCTGCACCCGCTCCTCTCCGCCAAAGACCTCCTCGCGGCCCGATAAGCCTCACGCCGGCGGACGGAGGAAGGTCCATTACCGATTCTGCCCATGGATGTCCGTGAACTGTCCGCAATGCGAAGGCCCGATGGAGCCCGGCTACCTTCGCACCGAGAGTTTCATCGACGGCGCGAAATGGACCACGAAGAAGACGTTCCTGGGCCTCGGCGGGGAGCGGGTCAAGGGCACGGATGCCGGCGGGAACGTGTACCTGGAAGGGTTCCGGTGCGCCTCCTGCCGAATCCTCTCCCTCCGATATTGATGCCGGAGCGGGCACTTTCGGTCACCTCCCTACTTCGACTTGATATGCCCTTGCGGCCGTGACGCGCCAGGGGATCATGGATCCGATCGCCGTCACGTGCGAGACGCGTCCGGGGCTGCCGCCGGCCCTGACCGTCACGCAGCTCGCCCGCGTGATCCGCGAGACGGTCCGCGGGAACCCGATCCTCTCCCGGATCCTCGTGCGCGGCGAGGTGAGCAACCTGCAGCGGGCACCGGCGGGCCACGTCTTCTTCAGCCTCAAAGACGCGACGTCGCAACTCGCGTGCGTCCTCTTCCGTGACGATGCCGCGGGGCTAGGCTTTGACCTCGAGGACGGCATGGACGTCGTCGTGTCGGGCGACGTGGACATCTTCCCGCGGCGCGGGACCGTCCAGTTGCTGGTGCACGCCGCGACCCCCGCCGGCGTCGGCGCGTTCTGGGCCGCCTACCAGCGGACGCGCAAGAAACTCGCGGCCGAAGGGCTGTTCGACGCCGCGCGGAAGCGCCCCCTCCCGACGTTCCCGCGGCGGATCGGCGTCGTCACGTCGGAGATCGGCGCGGTCGTGCACGACATCGTCACGATCCTCCGTCGACGGTATCCGATCGCCCACGTCATCGTGGCGCCCGCGCTCGTCCAAGGTCCGGAGGCGCCTGCGAGCCTGCGGCGGGCGCTCGCGTTCGTCGCGGACCGCGTCGACGTGGTCATCGTCGCGCGCGGTGGGGGATCCCTCGAGGACCTGTGGTGCTTCAACGACGAGGGCCTCGCCCGCGCCGTCGCGACATGCCGCGTGCCCGTCGTCAGCGCGATCGGTCACGAGACGGACGTCACGATCGTGGACTTCGTCGCGGACGTGCGCGCGCCGACGCCGAGCGCGGCCGCGGAGCTCGTCTCGCCGGATGCGG
>WNGD01002263.1_pt1 | contig 21500 bp, 16 predicted proteins | sample 5400671 | NCBI WGS metagenome assembly WNGD01 (sample SAMN13153369, study PRJNA577476) | soil metagenome | isolation source: 40 cm soil or saprolite under grassland replicate 2 | place: USA:California | collected 2016-06-15 | reverse complement strand
GCTATTCACCGCGATCGAGCTGTTGTCACTGGTTGTTTTCACCATCGAATATGCACTGCGCGTCTGGGTGGCGGCCGAACACGCGCCAGCGCGGCACGCGAGTGAGCGCAAGGCGCGATGGAAGTTCGTTTCGAGCCCGCTCGGTGTGATCGACCTTCTCGCGGTCTTGCCGTTTTGGCTCGCATTCCTGTTGCCGATCGATCTGCGGGTCCTGCTCGTGTTTCGGATGGGCCGCTTTCTCAAGTTGGCGCGCTATTCCCCTGCGATGCGTTCGCTGTTGGACGCGCTCTACAACGAGCGCCGCGCGCTGTTCGGCTGTTTCGTGATTTTGATTGGTGCGACATTGCTCGTCGCCAGCATCATGCACGTGATCGAGCGTCACGCGCAGCCCGACAAATTCGGCACAATTCCCGACGCGATGTGGTGGGCAATCGTCACCCTGGGCACGATCGGATATGGCGACGTGGTTCCGGTGACCGCGCTCGGACGAGTCGTCGCATCCGTTACGATCTTCGTTGGATTGATCATGATCGCGTTGCCGATCGGCATCGTCGCCACCGCCTTCGCCGACGAAATTCATCGCCGCGACTTTGTCGTCACCTGGGGAATGGTCGCACGCGTACCTTTGTTCGCCGAACTGCAGGCAACGGATATTGCCGACATCATGCGGCTGCTGCACGCACAGCAAGTCGAGGCCGGCGATGTCATCGCCAGGCGCGGTGAGCCCGCGCATTCCATGTATTTCATCGCCGCCGGGGAAGTGGAGATCGAGCTCGAGCACGAACGTGTTCGGCTGGGTGCCGGTCATTTCTTCGGCGAGGTCGCAGCGCTGCGTCGCACGCGCCGATCGGCGACCGTGACCGCCGTCACCCGAACGAGCCTGTTGATGCTTGATGCGCACGATCTCCACGTCCTCATGGATCGGGAGCCGCGCATCGCAGAGCGCATCCGTGAAGTGGCTCGCGGCCGATTGGGTGGCGACAGCATCGCCCCGAAAGGCGACCTTGTTGTCGAAGAACTCGAGGACGCAGACGCCGTTGAGCGATCGGCGCCTCGCCACGGCACTTCGTGATGCGAATCAACGGTGTCACATAACCGTCCGGGTTCTGTGATAATCGGCCGCCTCATTCTTGTAACCGGAGGATTTCCATGACGGTGCGCATCCCCATGTCGCGTCGGCGGTTTCTGGCCACGGCCGCGGCCTCGACCGCGATCTCCGCCGTTGGCGGCATCAGCAAGCCTTATCTCAGCCGTGCCGCCGATCGCCCCGTCATCACCCACGGCATCCAGTCCGGCGACGTCTCGCTCGATTCCGCCGTGATCTGGGCGCGCGCCGACCGTCCCGCGCGCATGTTGGCCGAGGCCGCCACCACTGACAGTTTCAAGACCATCCACCGCGCCGTCTTCGTCGATGCGCTGCCCGAAACCGACTTCACCGCCAACGCGCTCATCGACGGCCTGCCCGCGGGGCAAGACATCTTCTATCGCATCCGTTTCCAGGATCTTGCTTCGCCGACCATCGTGGGCGAGCCGATGACCGGCCGTTTTCGCACCGCGCCGAGCGACCAGCGCTCGATCTCGTTCGTGTGGTCGGGCGACACCGCCGGCCAAGGCTGGGGCATCGACGAAGCGCGCGGCGGCATGCGCACCTACGCGACCATGCTGCGCAACCGCCCTGATTTCTTCATCCACAACGGCGACAACATTTACGCCGACGGCCCGATCCTGGCCGAGCAGAAAATGCCGAACGGCGAGATCTGGAAAAACGTCGTGATCGAGGAAAAGGCCAAGCCGGCGGAGACGCTCGCCGAGTTCCGCGCTAGCTACAAGTACAATCTGCTCGACAAGAACCTGCTCGCCTTCAATGCCGAGGTGCCGATCTTCTCGCAATGGGACGATCACGAGGTGACCAACAATTGGTGGCCGGGCGAGCCGCTGACCCGCGCCGAGTACCAGCGCAAGAAATACGTCGAGAAGAACGCATTGATCCTGGCGGCGCGCGCCAGCCGCGCCTTCCATGAATACATGCCGCTGCGCTTCACCCAGACCGAGCCCGGGCGCGTCTATCGCAAGATTTCGTACGGACCGCTGCTCGACGTGTTCATGCTCGACATGCGCAGCTATCGCGGGCCCAACGGCGAAGGCCAAGAGGAGAGCTATGGGCCGGCGGCCTATTTCCTCGGGCCCGCGCAAGTGGCCTGGCTCAAGCGCGAACTCTTGAACTCGCAGGCGACCTGGAAGGTGATCGCGGCCGATATGCCGATCGGCCTCATCGTCGTCTACGACACCGATCGCAAATGGGGCGTCGAGGCGATCTCCCAGGGCGACGGGCCGCCGCGCGGCCGCGAATTCGAGATCGTCGACATCCTCTCCTTCATCAAGCGGGCTCCCGTGCGCAACACGCTGTGGCTCACCGCCGACGTGCACTACACCGCCGCGCATTATTACGATCCCAACAAGGCGGTGTTCCAGGACTTCGAGCCGTTCTGGGAATTCGTGTCGGGCCCGATCCACGCCGGAAGCTTCCCGCAAAACCAGATGGACAACACGTTCGGACCGCAGCTCGTCTACGTGAAGGCGCCGAGCGCACCGAACCAGCCGCCCAGCGAAGGCTTGCAATTTTTCGGTCACGTCGCGATCGACGGGACGACGCAAGTCATGACCGTGACGCTCAAGGACTGGGACGATCGCGCGCTGTGGTCGACCACGCTCGAGCCGAAGCTGGGATGATATGCCAGTGCGTCACCCCCGGGCTTGACCGGGGGTCCATCTCTTTTCGCAAAGATGATGGATTGCCGGGTCAAGCCCGGCAATGACGAAAACCCGTATATGATTGATGCCTACGCCGACTTGCGCAACGCCGCCAATTCCGGCGAATGCACGGGCTCGGCCGCGCGCGCCTTGGTCGAGTAGTACGACGCGTTCTGCTCGCCGCGGAGCGCTTCGCGCGTGAACTGAATGAGGTGATGGGCGATGAACGCCATGCCGAGAGCGGCGTCGATCTGCCCGCGCCGCAGCGCGTGGCGCGCGGCCCGCCAGAACGGCCTGCGGTAATCCGACAGGATTCCGATGTGCAGCACGACGCGGAAGGCCATCACCAATGCACCCGACAGGGTCCCCCAGTTGAGCTTGCCGCGCGCCGGCGGGACGATGCGGTTCGCGTAGGTCGCATCGACCTGATGGTAGAAGCGCGCGAACAGCCGCTCCGGATCGTTGGCATGGGCGATACAGCGGCGCCACATCGACACCACCTCTTGGTACGGCCGCAGGAAGCGCACGTTGCTTTCAAGCGTCGGATCGTCCTCGAGCCGTCCGGCCAGCTTGAGCCGATCCCACAGCGGCGTCTTCGGCAGCGCCTGCAAGAGGTTGATGGTCAGCATCGGGATGCGTGAGATGTCGATGAAATCCTTGAGACGCACCTCGGTATCGTCGGAATCGGTATCGAGCCCGAGGATGATGCCGGAGGTAACCTCCAATCCGTAGTCGTTGAGCGTCTTGATCGATTCCATCATGGGCACGGCGACGTTCTGGCTTTTGCGCATCGCCTTGAGCGCATCGGCCTCGGGCGTTTCGATGCCGACGAATATGCCGAGGAACGAGCACTCCCGCATGAGCTTGAGGATTTCCGGCTGCTTGGCGATGTTGAGCGTCGCCTCGCAGGCGAACTGCAAGGGATAGTCGTGCTGCTTCTGCCAGGCGAGGAGGTGCGGCAGCATGTCCTTGGCGGCTTTGCGATTGCCGATGAAATTGTCATCGACGAAATAGACGACCGGCGGATGCCCCTTCTGCTTGCGCATGGCATCGAGCTCGGCGGTGATCTGGGTCGGCGTCTTCAGCCGCGGCTGCCGGCCGTAGAGGTTGGGTATGTCGCAGAACTCGCAGAGATAGGGACAGCCGCTGGAGAACTGCAACGTCAGCATCAGGTAGCTCTTCAGCGGGATGAGGTCGTACGCCGGAATCGGGAAATCCTGCAGCGGCAGCCGATCCTTGGTCTCGAAGCGCAACTGCGCGGACGGACGCGCGACGCTCTCGTCGAGGCGCGCGATGAGCTGATCGGTCGCGTCCCCAACCTCGCCGATGTGGAGATAGTCGATGTCCGGATACATTTCAGGCGACGCGGAAACCGACGGCCCGCCCAGCATCACGACCTTGCCCGCCGCATGCGCGCGCGCGGCGATGTCGTGAATCTGCGCGGCCTGCACGTGCATGCCGCTGACCAGCACGGCGTCGGCCCAAGCGAAATCGGCGTCGGTCGCCTTGCGGATGTTCTCGTCGATGAAGCGGACCGGCCACGCTTGCGGCATATAGGCCGCGATCACCAGCAGGCCCTGCGGCGGCATGAAGGCGCGCACGCCTTTCATCAGCCGATACGCGTGGTTGAAGGTGCCGAAGGCGGGGGTGTAGTGCGGAAAAACGCACAACAGCCGCCGCCGATTCTTGACTGGGACCGATGCGCGCACCCGACCTTCCCTTCGCTTTGCTCCATGGTCGCCTTCCCCGTAGGCGGACGCAAGGGGTCGCGGGGCGGGCGAGCCGCGGGGGCGTCGTCGGCCGATCGCGCATTGCGCCTTTGCGCCTGGTGACTATATTCCCGGCGAACAGCGGGCCCTCGAGGCCCGCGATCGGTTTTTGATGCAGCCCATGACCCTACGCAATGTCGGCCTGCGCAACGTCGCCATCATCGCCCATGTCGACCATGGCAAGACCACCCTGGTCGACCGGCTGCTGCAGCAGTCGGGCGCGGTGCGCGACAACCAGCGGGTGGCGGAGCGCGCGCTCGATTCCAACGATCTCGAGCGCGAGCGCGGCATCACCATTCTCGCCAAGGTGACCTCGATCCTTTGGCACGACACCCGCATCAACATCGTCGACACGCCGGGCCATGCCGATTTCGGCGGCGAGGTCGAGCGCATCCTCAACATGGTGGACGGCGCGCTGGTGCTGGTGGACGCCGCCGAGGGCCCGTTGCCGCAGACCAAATTCGTGGTGTCGAAGGCGCTCAAGGTCGGGCTCAAGCCCATCGTCGTGATCAACAAGGTCGACCGGCCGGATGCCCGGCCGTTGGCGGTCGTGAACGAGGTGTTCGACCTGTTCGCCGCACTCGAAGCGAGCGAAGCTCAGCTCGATTTCCCGATCCTCTACGGTTCGGCCAGGGAAGGGTGGATGGCCGCCTCGCCCGATGGCCCCAAGGATCAGGGCATGGCGCCGCTGTTTAATCTCGTCACCCGGCACGTCGCCGAACCCATCATCGAGGACGGACCGTTCCGCATGCTCGGCACCATCCTCGAGGCCAATCCCTATCTCGGCCGCATCGTCACCGGGCGCATCAGCTCGGGCGCGGTCAGACCCAACCAAACCGTCAAGGTGCTCGATCGCAACGGAAAGCTCATCGAGCACGGCCGCGTGACCAAGGTGCTCGCCTTCCGCGGCCTCGAGCGCACCGGCGTCGAGGAGACGTCCGCCGGCGACATCGTTGCGATTGCCGGGCTCCCTGAGGCAACGGTGTCGCACACGATCTGCGCACCGGAGGTGACCGAGCCGCTCCCCGCGCAGCCGATCGATCCGCCGACACTGGCGATGACCTTCCGCATCAACGATTCACCGCTCGCCGGCACCGAGGGCGACAAGGTGCAGAGCCGGGTGATCCGCGAACGGCTCCTGCGCGAGGCCGAGGGCAACGTCGCGCTCAGAATCAGCGAATCGACCGAGAAGGATGCCATGGAGGTCGCCGGCCGCGGCGAATTGCAGCTCGGCATTCTGATCGAGACCATGCGGCGCGAGGGCTTCGAGCTGTCGGTCTCGCGGCCGAAGGTGCTGCTAGAACGCGACGCCGACTGCGAGCTGCGCGAGCCGATCGAAGAGGTCGTCATCGACGTCGACGAGGCGCATTCCGGCATCGTCGTGCAGAAGCTCTCCGAGCGCAAAGCGGAGATGACCGAAATGCGCCCCTCGGGCGGCGGCCGCGTGCGGCTCGTGTTCCTGGCACCGACGCGCGGCGTCATCGGCTACCATGGGGAGCTGCTCACCGATACCCGCGGCACCGCCGTCATGAACCGGCTGTTCCACGGCTACGGCGCCTATCGGGGCGAGATCGTGGGGCGCCGCAACGGCGTGCTGATCTCCAACGACCAGGGCGAGGCCGTGGCTTACGCGCTGTGGAACCTGGAGGACCGCGGGCCGATGATGATCGAGCCGGGGTGGAAGGTTTACCGCGGCATGATCGTGGGCGAACATACCCGGGGCAACGACCTCGAGGTCAACATCCTCAAGGGCAAGAAGCTCACCAATATCCGCACCCATGCCAAGGATGAAGCCGTGCGGCTGATCCCGCCGATCCAGATGACGCTCGAGAAGGCGCTCGCCTATATCGCCGACGACGAACTGGTCGAGGTCACCCCGACCGCGATCAGGCTGCGCAAGAAACTGCTCGATCCCAACGACCGCAGGAAGGACGAGCGGCGCAAGGAGGCGGAGCGGGTGTGAGCGGCGGCTCTTTTCGCCGCGGCGGCACGAATTCCGGCATGCCGCGGGCCTGCGGCGGCGTATGCGCCTTTGACCCCGTTCGGCCCCCGCGTGGGGGCGGTTCGCTCGCACATTGGCGTCGCGGCCCGACCGATTCGTCCCCACGGCCGCCGTCGTTGTGCAACGCGCAGGCGCCGCGACGGCGATTTAAGCCGCCTCCGACGGGGGGGAATGCGCATTTCGCCGGCGCTGCGTGTCGCCGCTGCAACATTCCTTTAGGTTGCGAACCTGTCTCGATTTTTCGCGCTGGCGCGAACGCTGCGCGGCGCCGCAGTGTGGCAAAACCACATCAATGGCCGGCGTTGTTAACGCGGCATTAAACATAGCTCTTGAAGCGCGGCTGAGTGCTTGCTTCTATCATGTCATGAGCACGACCCTCATCGAAGTCCGCCGCGCCAAGCCGTCCGATGCACCGGCCATCGCCGCGACGCACGACGACGCCTGGAGGGGTGCTTATCAGGGCATCATTCCCGGGCCGGAGCTCGACAAGCTCATCAACCGGCGCGGCCCGCTATGGTGGGACTGCGCGGTTCGCAAAGGCAGCCGGATCATGGTGCTGGCATTCGGCGAATGCGTGGCCGGTTATGCCAATTACGGGCGCAACCGCGCGCGCAGCTTGTATTACGACGGCGAAATCTACGAGCTCTACCTGCGGCCGGAATTCCAGGGCCTCGGCTTCGGCCGCAAGCTGTTCTCCGCGGCGCGGCGCGACCTGGTGCAGAGCGGGCTGCAAAGCCTGGTGATCTGGGCGCTCTCGGACAACGAGCCGGCCGTCGGCTTCTATCGGGCGCTCGGCGGCAAGGCGGTGGCCCGCTCCTCCGAACGGTTCGGCGCCCGCACCCTCGACAAAGTCGCCTTCGCCTGGGCCCGCTGACCTATTGCGGCAGGCTCGATCTGCTCCCTCTCCCATAGGGAGAGGGTGGGGGTGAGGGGTTAAGATCTCTCGATAGTTCTGTATCCCCCTCACCCCAACCCTCTCCCCAAACGGGGAGAGGGAGCGCACCGAAATCGCTGCGCCGCCGTCGACACTCGTTGTGACATTGCTTTGGCTGACCGCCGCACCCCTATTCCCGGTCGTCGGTCGGGCGTTGTCCGAACGGCGGCTCCCGCAGGCCGGCCAGCGCGCAGGCCGCCCGCACGGTGTTGGCGAGCAGGCACGCAATGGTCATCGGACCGACGCCGCCCGGCACCGGCGTGATCGCGCCGGCGACCTCTGAGACTTCGGCGAACGCCACATCGCCCACGATGCGCGAGCGGCCGCCCGCCTCCGTCACGCGGTTGACCCCGACGTCGATGACGGTGGCGCCGGGCTTGACCCAATCGCGCCGCACCATTTCCGGCCGCCCGACCGCGGCAAACAGGAGGTCGGCGCGCCGGCAGACCGCCGCAAGCTCGCGCGTCTTCGAATGCGCAACCGTGACGGTTGCGTTTTCCGCTAGCAGAAGTTGCGCCAAGGGCTTGCCGACGATGTTGGAGCGGCCGATCACCACCGCCTCGAGCCCCACGAGCGACGGCTGCACGGTCTTGGCGAGGAGGATGCAGCCGACCGGCGTGCAGGGCGCCAGCGCCGGCAAGCCCGCGCACAAGCGCCCGACATTCACGGGATTGAAGCCGTCGACGTCCTTCGCCGGGTCGACCGCGGCGATGATTTTGTGCGGGTCGATCTGCGATGGCAGGGGAAGCTGCACCAGAATGCCGTGGACGGTGGGATCGGCGTTGAGACGCGCGATCAGCGCCAACAGCTCGGCTTCGCTCGTCTCCTTCGGCAGCCGGTGGTCGAACGAGCGCATGCCGCTGCCGACCGTCATCTTCATCTTGCTGGCGACGTAGCTCTCGCTCGCCGGGTTGTTGCCGACCAGCACGACCGCGAGCCCCGGGATGATGCCGCGGTCGCGCGTCAGGCGGTGCACGGCGTCCGCGACCTTGCCGCGCCAGTCCGCCGCTATCCCCTTGCCGTCGATGATTTTTGCGCTCATGGCCTGCCGCCCGCGTCCTTCGAGACGGCGTCCTCATGGTGAGGGGGCCCGCCCTCCTCAGGGTGCGGGCGGAGAAACGGCATTACCCTATCGCGCAAATTTTCTCCAGCGTGGCGGCAAGCGCAGCGCCGGCGCCGCTGATCCGCAGCTGCTTGAGCCGCGCACTCGCGCCCGCAACCAGGCTCACGTCGCGCACGGCAACGTCGAGGGTCTTGGCGATGAGCTTCACGAGCGCCGCATTGGCCTCGCCCTCGCTTGCCGCCGCGCGCACGCGCACCTTCAGCACGCTGCGCCCGTCGGAGAGCTGCGCGACACCATCGATGGCATCGCGTCCGCCCCGCGGCGTGAGCCGGATGACGAGCAGAAGGCCGCCCGCCTCGATGCGCCAGGGAGGGTTGCTCACTCAGCCGAATATCGAGACGTAGAGCCAGACGATGAGCTGGTCGAGAAACATCAGCGCGATGATGAGAATCACCGGCGAGATATCGATACCGCCGAGATTGGGAAGGATGGCGCGGATCGGCCGCAAACCCGGCTCCGTCACGCGGTAGAGAAAGTCCCAGATCGCGCGGACGGTCGGATTGTGGCTATTGACCACGTTGAATGCGATCAGCCACGACATCACGGCCGCGGCGATGAGAACATAGATGTAGAGCCAGATCAGGGTATGGATGAGCCAGAGAAAGGGATTCATTGGATGCACCGCGAAGAGCCGACGGATGAAGTGCTGCTGGCGAGTCGCAGCAAGCTTGATAATCGCGTTGCCGCGCTGGCGTCAACGCAAAGCCGTGGCTCATGGCGCGGGCCCGCGGCGGTCCCGCCGGCCGATCCTTGACACCTTGCATCCCGGGCCGTAAATGGCCCGCACCCGCAGCAACCCGCAGCATGGTTGCATTTTTGGCGGGGCCGTAGCTCAGTTGGGAGAGCGCCTCGTTCGCAATGAGGAGGTCAGGGGTTCGACCCCCCTCGGCTCCACCACCCGCCACTCACAACACTGTCGTCCCCGCGAGGGGCACCCCGCGGCGCTTGCGTCGCGGGGACCCCGTTGCGGGGACCCATAACCACCAGCTCTGGAATATGGGTCCCCGCTTTCGCAGGGACGACGGCATATGAAGCGGTGATCGATCACCCGCTCGAGACCTGCTGCTCCGGCGCCGCCGGCTTCCCCAGCCAATGGTTGAGGAACGCGGCGAGCCAGGCCCTCCCGGCGGGATCGTAGACCGCGCGATCGGCGAAATGCGCGCCGCGCGGCTTGGCGTTCGGCAACAACATGCGTTCATGGCCGCGCGTGGTCCACCGGCACATCATGGCGTGGGTCACGTCGGGATGAAATTGCAGCGCAAAGGCGGCGCCGTCGTAACGGAAGGCCTGCACCGGAAACGAGTCGCCCTCCGCCAGCAGTTCGGCGCCGAGCGGGAGGTCGAAGCCCTCGCGATGCCACTGATAGACCTGCTCCGGCCAGGGATCGCATACCGTGCGGCCGATATCGGTCGGCCGGATCGGGTAATAGCCGACCTCGGCATGGCCGTCGGGATGCCGGTAGACGCGGCTGCCGAGATGATGCGCCAGCATCTGGGCGCCCAGACAGATGCCGAGAAACGGCTTCTTCTCCTTGAGCGGCACACTCAGCCAATCGATCTCGCGACGGATGAAGTCGGTGGTGTCGTTCGCGCTCATGGGGCCGCCGAACGTGATGGCGCCGGCATGGCCGACCATGGTCTCGGGCAGCGGATCGCCGAAGCGCGGGCGCCGCACGTCGAGCGGATGGCCGCGCTGGCGCAAGGCGTGGCCGATGCGTCCGGGGGTCGACGTCTCCTGGTGCAGCACGATCAGAATCGGATGGAGCATAGGACAGTCACGGCGAGGACAGCGTGAAACCCTCAATACCCGCTCGACTTGGATTTTCAAGACGCATCGCGCACACCCGCCATGCAGCGAGGCATCGCCCAGATCTCATCGCGTCGGGGCCGAGGCCTCTCTTGCGCTCATTCCCGCGCAAGCGAGGGGATATTGCGTTGCGTTGCATTGCACGCAAGCGGAGGGTCTAGCGGCGGCCTCGCTGTTGGCGATCGATGAGATCGAGCAACAGTCCGCGCGGCGCAAAGCGGGTCAGCGTCGTCATCACGCTATTAGCAAAGCCCGGAACGACCACGCGGCGGCCCTCCTTCAGACCGCGATAGCCGTCTCTCGCCACCTGCTCGGCGGAGCGCGTGAGAATGCGCGGAAAAGCGTCGGCGGCCAGGCCCGCGCGCGCCTGAAACTCGGTCGGCACCGGACCCGGGCAAAGCACGGTCACCCGCACGCCCTTGGGCTTGAGCTCGCGGTGCAGCGCCTCGCTGAACGAGAGCACATAGGCCTTGCTGGCGTAATAGACCGCCATGCCGGGGCCGGGCATGAAGGCCGCAATCGACGCCACGTTGAGAATGCCGCCCTTGCGGCGTTTGAGACTGTCGATGAAGGCGAGCGAGAGGTCGGTGAGCGCGCGCACGTCGAGGTCGATCATCGCGAGCTGCTCGGCGCGGTCGAGCGTGTCCGCGGCTCCGAGAAGGCCGAAGCCTGCGTTGTTGATGACCACGTCAGGCTCGAGGCCGAGCCGGTCGAGCGCCTCGGCGATGGCTTGCGTGGCATCCGCGCGCGCGACGTCGGCCGGCAGAACGGTCGGCCGGCTCGCGCCCTTCGCCGCAATGGCGTCCGCCAGCGCGGCGAGCGCCTGTTCGCGCCGGGCGATCAGGACGAGTTCGTGGCCGTTGGCGGCAAACTCGTGGGCGAGCGCGGCGCCGATTCCCGAAGACGCGCCGGTGATCAAGGTGACGGGGCGTTTCTCCTGGGTCACGTCGGGGCGCTCCCGCGGCGGCTCGCCACGCGCTGGCCCAATTCAATGCGCTCCCGCGTCGAAATGCCGAGGAGGTCGGCGACCCGCCAGATCAGGTTGTTCTCGAAGTCGTCGACGCGGCCGTCCGCATAGGCGATCTCCCACATCATTTCGACCACACGTCGGCGGCCATCCTCGTCGAGCGAGCGATTGATCGCCCTGGTGAAATGATAACGATCGATCGCCTCGTGCTCGGCCTCGGTCGCCTCGCCCACCAATTCGTCCGTCGTCGCCTCGTCGAGGCCGAATTGCTGCTTGATGACGGCGTGCAGCTGGTCGCGCTCGAGGTCGGAAATGTCGCCGTCGATGGCGGCGGCATGCACAAGCAGCGCGGCCGCCGCCAGGCGATAGTCGTCGTGCTCGAAGCGGATCGGATGCGCGCCGCCTTCCGACGCCTCGGACAGAAATCTGCGAAAACTATCGAACATGCCACCGTGAGCCGTTGGACGGCGCCACGTTGCACGTCGCTCTTGCAAAGTCTAGAGGCGGGCGCCGGTTGCATAGATCGTGCAACATCCGCTCGTCCCCGCGAAAGCGGGGACCCAGATCACGAATCGCAAGCAGGCGGCTCTGGATTCCCGCTTGCGCGGGAATGAACGGAGGAGGTGCGTCAATTAGAGCGGAATTTGCTCTAGGGGCGGCGGGCTGACCTTCACCCGAATTGAATGAGGTCGGCGTGAGCCTACTGGGTGGCCTTGCTCTTGCGCAGGCTCGCCTCGACCGTTTCGAGATTGTTCTTGATGTAGGTGTTGCCGGGGTCGCGGGCCTGCGCCTCCAGCAGCGTCTCGCGGGCGCGGCGCGGGTCGCCGCGCAGCATATAGGAGTAGCCCCGATTGTTGAGGATCTCCGCCGTGGGGCCTGCGATCTTGGTGGCCTGGTCGTAGGCGCGATCGGCGAGATCGAAGCGGCGCTGGCGGTCGTACGACGCCGCTAGCCCGATCCACGACTCGAGGTCGCGCGGATGCAGCTCGACCGCGCGGCGGAAATGACGTTCGGCCAGGCTGAAATTGCCGGCCTGGAAGTGTTTCTTGCCGAGGCTGAGATCGTCCGCGGGCGCGGCCTTCGCCGCGGTCGCGGCCGGCGGGTCGCGCGGGGTCGGCCGTACGCTGCCGGTCGTGGCCGGATCGTCCTGGGCCGCGGCGCCCGTGTCGGCCTTCGACTGGAACAGATCGCCGAGCCTCGTCGAGCTCTCGCAGCCGTTGAGCCATAACAGGCACGCGACCGTCGCGAGGAGGACTCGAGCAGCTCTCGCTCCCATTGGTGTGTTCCCCCGGCGGCCAAGCATCGGGTTGCGCCCGCCCAGGCGAAAACACCCAAACGCTGCGGCCGTCACAACAAACCGGTGACTTCAAGCTAGGTGACGATGGTTAAGAATCCCTCGCCAGTTCGCGGCGGCGCAGCGGTCCTGCGCCGCGCGGGGCTGGGCGGCGAGCATGCGCGTGCGGCCGGACGCCGCGGTTTCACCGGGAAAAACGTGCGGTCAACAACGCGCGAGCGCGGTTGATCGCACTGTGGCCATGCGGCAACATGCGCATGAGCCTGCGGGGCATGGTGAATAAAGCGTATCCGCCTCGTCTTCGAGGCGCAGGAGGAAACGGAGGAACATCGATGTCGAAGCCACGGATCAGTTACGTCGACCCCGCCAAGGTCGAGGACGCGGCCATGCGCGCGGAGTTCGACCGCTGCGCCCGCGAAGGCACGCCGCGTCCGGAAAGCCAGGCGATCCGCGCCCATGTGCCCGCCGTGTTCTGGTCCTTCGCCAATTCGTGGCGCGATGTGTTCAAGAACGGCGTCGCCGACCACGGCATCAAGGAACTCTGCCGCATCTACGTCTCGCGTTCGGTGCTGTGCGAGTTCTGCGGCAACCAGCGCTCGATCAAGGCGGCGAAGCAAGGCATAGTCGAGGACGACTACCGCGATCTCATCAACTTCGAGAGCTCGAGCCGCTACGACGAGCGGCAGAAGGCGGCGCTATCCTATGCCGAGGCGATCACCTGGGATCTGCCGGTCGACGACAAGTTCTGGGCGCGGCTGCACAAGCATTTCAGCGAGCCCGAGCTGGTCGAGATCGGCTATTTCGTCGCGCTGACCATGGGGCAGCAGCGCTGGCTGCGCACGCTCGGCATCGAGCATCACCAGATTCTCGTCGGCACTGATGCATCGATGGCGCCGGGCTTCGAGACTGCGGACGCGCTTGAGCGCTCGAAGCAAGCCGCCGACTACTGGGCGAAGACGAGCGTCAAGACCCAGGCGGCGGAGTGATATCGGCGGCGTTGGGCACTGAGTCATCCACCGTCATTGCCGGGCTTGACCCGGCAATCCATCTCCTTCGCAAAGACTTTCTTGCGAAGATGGATGGATGCGCGGGTCAAGCCCGCGCATGACCGGTTAAATCCGACGACCGCCAGTGAAATGACAGGGTGGCCGACGCTTCGCGCTGCACCCCCACTTATAGTATGCAAGCGTCACACCTGCGCGAAGACGCGCGGGAATGAATGTAGCCGCTCGACGCCGGCGTTCGTGATCAGCAAGAGCTCGCCGGTCTGCACCCCCGCCTTGCCGTCGCGCGTGACCACGTTGGGCTGAACGACCACCGTCATGCCGGCTTCGAACGGCTCCGCCGGAATCGGCCCGGCGGGGCGGCTCTTGCTGCCGAGGATGGGCGGGAAATAGCCCCCGCCATAGCCGTGCAGGAGATCGTCGATGATGGTGAAGCCTGCATCTTCGATCACGCCTGAGACCTCGATCACCTGCGCCGGCGTCGCGCCGGGCTTGAGCACCGCCGCGACCGCGTCGAAGGCTGCGTCGGCGGTGGCGTGCAGCGCGCGGTAGAGCGGCGGCGGCTCCTCGCCCACCGCGAAGCTGCGCAGCACCTGGCCGGAATGATCCCAAAACGCCGCGCTGATCTCCGCGAACACGATGTCGCCTTTCGCCACGCACCGCGTCGAGGGAAACTGCGCCGGCACACCCAGCTGCGGATCGTGCATGGAGGTCGCGCCGATGAAATGGATGACGTTGGTGCCGCCCTCGCGCATATAGGCGCGCTCGATCAGATCGCCGAGCGCGCGCTCGTTGACGCCGACCGCAATCCCGTCGCGCAATCCCGCCATGCCGCGATCGCTCAGCCAGGCGCCGATGCGCAGCCAGTCGATCTCTTCCTGCGACTTCACGCGTCGCAGCCGCACATAGGCGCGGTTGAGGTCGACGATGTTGCCGAAGCGCGCGGCGAGCGCCCCATGCTGGGCGAAATTCATCGGTCCGACGACGCCGACGCGATTTTCGCGCGCGCCACGCCTTTCAAGTGCCTTGATGACTGCTCGGATGGACGATTCGCCGCCCCAGGCCACCTCGGCCTCCGCGGCGAGCCGCTTCGCCAGCGGCGCATGATTGATCCATTGCACGAACAGCGCGTCGCGCTCGCGCGGCGTGAACACGCCGATCGCCTCCACCGTCACCGGCCATTGGGTGAGCCATTGCACCGCGGATCCGGCGCGGTTCGCCCCGTAGAACACGAGATGGTCGCAGTCCGCTGCGGCGAGCGCCGCCTCCATCTCGGCGCGGCGGCGCGTCATCTCGGCGGCGGTGAAGCGCGGATATTCGGCCTCCAGGATCGGCTTGAGCCGCGTCGGCAGCGACGGCCACGCTGCGGCGCCGCGCGTCATGCGCTCGCGCGCGCCATCGGTTCCGGCTTGGCGGCGAGGCGCTCCTCCACGAGCTTGCCCACCGCCATCACGTCGACCTTGCCGCTGCCGAGCACGGGAAGCTTGTCGAGCACCCAGACCTCGGACGGCATCATCAGGTCGGAGGCGTGCTTGGCTTTGGCGAAGGCCTGAAAATCGGCCCGGGTCGCGCCCTTCTGCTGGGTGAGCAGGATGAGCCGCTCGCCCTTGCGCGGATCAGGCACGGCCGCGACCGCGGAGAGCGCATTCGGCCACAGCTCCGACGCCAGCGCCTCGACCGCGGCGAGCGAGATCATTTCGCCGCCGACCTTGGCGAATCGCCGGGCTCGGCCCTTGATGGTGAGGAAGCCCTGCTCGTCGATGGTGACGATGTCGCCGGTGTCATGCCAGCCTTCGGCCGGCGGCTCGAGCACGCCGGGGTTTTCGACCTTGAGATAGCCGAGCATCACATTCGGCCCGCGCACGTAGAGGCGGCCGCCCTCTTCGACCCCCTCGACCTTCTCCAGGCGCGCCTCCATGCCGGGCAAGACGCGCCCGACGGTGCCGAACTTGTTGAACATCGGCGTGTTCAAGGCGAGCGCCGGCGCGGTCTCGGTGACGCCGTAGCCTTCGAGAATGCGCAGCCCGAACTTTTCCATATAGGCGCGCCGGGTCGTCTCCTTGACCGGCTCCGCGCCCGCCAGGATGTAGCGCAGCGAGCGGAAATCGTAAGGATGCGCCGCCCGCGCATAGCCCGCCAGGAACGTGTCGGTGCCAAACATGATGGTGGCGTTCACCCCATAGATCAGCTCGGCCACGGTGCGGTAGTGCAGGGGCGAGGGATAGAGATAGATGCGCACGCCGAAGACCAGCGGCAGTATCACGCCGACGGTGAGCCCGAACGAATGGAACATCGGCAGCACGTTGAACACTTTGTCCTCGCGGCCGAAATCGATGCGGGCCGCGCCCTGCGCGGCGTTCGCCAGCATGTTGCGGTGGGAGAGCACGACGCCCTTGGGCACGCCTTCCGAACCGGACGTGAACAGGATCGCGGCCCAGTCGTCGGGCTTGCGCTCGACCAGCGGTTTGCCGGCGTTGAGGAGGCCGCGGATCTTGTCACCGGCCGTAATGCTGGCGCGGACGTCCTCGAGATAGACGATCTTGACCGCCTTCTCGATCGCGGCGATCAAGTTGGTGAGCCTCCCCTTCTCGATGAAGGCGCGCGACGAGAGGATGGTGTCGATTTGCGCGGCCTTGCAGGCGGCGAGGATATTCGCCGCGCCGGCCGTGAAGTTGATCATGGCCGGCACGCGGCCCGCCGTCATCAGGCCCAGAACTGTGACCACCGCGCCATTCGCATTCGGCAGCATGACGCCGATGGCGCGCCCCTCTCCCGCTAGCGGCATGAGCTTGGTGCCGAGAATGGCGGCGCCGACGAGAAGGCGCTTGTAGGTGAGGGCGCCGGTCACGGGGTCTTCGATCGCGACGCGGCGGCGGCCATGGGTCTCGGCGGCTTGCATCACCGCTTGCACCACCGTGTGGTCGGTCGAGGTGGTGCGGAACACGAGATCGGACATGATGCCGTAGAGCGCCGCGCCCGCGGCCTGCCGGCGCTTGCGGCCCTTGAGCTCGGGGTCGACGGTGAGCCTCACCGGCTCGAGTATCGTGACCGTCACCTTGGGAAACCAGCGCCGGCGCACTTGCCCCTGCTTGAGCCGGCTGAACGGCGTCTGCTCCAGGCCCTCAATGCGCACGGGCACGATCTCGGCATTGGCTTTGTCGGCGATCAAGGCTGCACCGTCATAGACCTTCATCAGGCTGCCGGTGACGGTGATGCGCCCTTCCGGAAAGATGATCAGCGCATTGCCCGCCTTGACTGCCTCGATCAGGGAGCGCACCGCCATCGGCTTGAGCGGATCGAGCGGCATCGCCTTGGTGAGCTTCACGAACGGGCGCACCCACCACAGCTTCGCGATCCCCACGTCGATGGCGAAGACCGGCTTGCGGTTGCGTAGCGACAGCGCGAGACCCGCGTCGAGGAAGCTCACATGGTTGAGGGCGATGATCAGATTGGGGCCGGCATTGTTGAGATTGTCGATGCCTTTCACCTCCATCCGGAACAGGGTGCGATAGATGATCGAGAGCGCATCGCTGAGCGCGCTCGCCGGCATGGTGCGGCCGATGGCGACCGCGACCAAGAGGCTCGCCACACCGAGCAATAAAAACAGTTGCGACGTCGTCATGCCGGCGGTCTGCAGAATGGCCACGAGCACCGTGCTCCCCGCCATGAACGCGGCATTGAGCACGTTGACGGCGGCCACCACGCGCGCGCGGCGGTCGGCGCCGGCCCAGGCCTGCACCGCCGCGAAGGTCGGCACGATGAACAGGCCGCCGGCGATGGCGAGCCCGGCCAGATCGAGCGCGAAATGGATGCCGCGCACACTCGTGAAAATGGCCCCGTAGCCATCCAGCCGCGGAATCGGCGGCGCGCCGAGCGTCGAGAAGCCGAGATCGATGGCGAACAAGCCCAGCAGCACGGCGCCGATCAGCGTCGGCAGCAGAATGATCCGCCCGGCTGCGAGCCAGGCCGCAAGTCCCGAGCCGATGGCGATCGAGACCGAAAAGATCGCGAGGCAGGTGGTCACCACCTCCTCGTTGCCACCGAGCACGTTCTTGACCAGCGGCGGCATCAGCGAGAGTGCGACCGCGCCGACGAGCCAGAACCAGCTCGTCACCAGCGCGCCCCACCACAGCCGCGGGTCCTCGCGTAGAAAATTCAGCAACCCGACGGTCGAGCGCAGGACGTTTTTCTGCACCTTCAGATCGGGCGCGGCTTGCCCCGTGCGCGGAATGAGCAGGCTCGCGCCCCAGCACAGCAATGAGAACACGATCATCAGGAACGCGAAATGGGCGGGGTCGCCGCCATCCTTGGCGGCCATGCCGCCGACGATGGTGCCGAGCAGGATGGCGATGAAGGTCGCGCCCTCCACCAGCGCGTTGCCGGCGGGAAGCTCCGAGCGGGCGAGATGGTCGGGAAGGATGCCGTACTTGATCGGACCGAACAGCGCGGCGATGACGCCGAACAGGAACAGCGCGAAGAACAGCAAGGGCACCGAATGCAGGCCGAAGCCGATGACGGCGATGAACGCAATGCCGATCTCGGAAAGTTTCAGCCGTTGCGCCACCTTGGCCTTGTCGTAGCGGTCGGCAAGCTCGCCGCCGAGCGCCGACAGAAAAAAGTAGGGCGCGATGAAGACCGCGGCGGCGAGCGTAATCAGCGCCTCCGCGTCCGCACCGCCGATATGGAACAGAAGCAGAAAGACCAGCGAGGTCTTGAGGAAATTGTCGCTGAATGCCGCGAAAAACTGGGTCCAGAACAGGGGCGCGAAGCGCCGCGTCATCAGCAGAGACGAGGACATGGCTTTTCCGCTGGTTCCAACGGGCGCGGGGCCCAGATGCGCGACAAACGCTGGTTCGGTCTGCTCCCTCTTCCCGCAAGCGAAGCGCAGCGGGAAGAGCGCTGGGGTGAGGGGCTCTTCGCGAGCGCGCCCCTCACCCAATGGACGTCATGGCAACACCATTGTGCCCTCTCCCCGCAAGCGGGGCGAGGGCACGTGCCGCGCCGCCGGCCTACGGGCGACGGCGGGGCTTAAGAGACGATAATTTGGGCAAAAGGACAATCGCCCGCCGCGGTCGGGCAAAGCGCAGGCATTGGCGCGAGGCAAATGCCGATCGTGCACAAAACAAAGGCGGGCGGCCCGGGGCCGCCCGCCGCTCAGGTCCTGCCACGTTCGATTTCGCTACCGGCGGAGGGGCTGCCCGCCGCGCTCCATCAGAATGGCTGCGACGCTCAGACAAACGGCGGCCCCGCATGCGAGCGTAAAGAGCGAGATCCACATGGCGTCCCTCGTTCTGTTGTCGACTTCGCCTCAATCGCCTATCGAGCGCGCAGACAACGCCGAAACGGTCCATCCGTTCCGGGAACTTTGATTTTTTAATTTAGGTAAAATAGCACCATTCAGCCGAAAAACATCTTGCAGAACGGGTTGGCGACGTCGCTGCCCTTGGTCTCATCCCGACACCAGCCGAAATGGCCGCCGGCAGGCTCGACTTTTGACCTCGTACGGTCGATGCGCGACTATTCCCGCCGCGGCCCTCTCGTCTTCTCGTCCTCCCATCTCATGGGTCGCTCCGCCGGGGCTCGTCGTTCGCGTGCAATACCGTTCGCCAGACCTGAAACCAGGCGCGCGCGCCGCGCCGGTGACGCGACGATGAAGTTCGCCGGCGACATCTACCTCAAGGCGCCGCGGGCGGCGGTGTTCGCCAAGCTGCGTGATGCGCGCTTCTTCGCGTCCTGCGTCGAGGGCGTGCAGGACTTGAACGAAATCGATCCCGACCACTACACCGCGGTGTTGGACGCCAAGGTCGCGTACCTCAAATTCAAGTTCAACGTCGCGATCGAGGTGGCGCGGGTGGATCCGCCGCGCGAGATCGAGGCCAAGATCGAAGGAACGCCGCTCGGCATCGTCGGGCGGCTCACCGCCCGCTCGCTGACGCGGCTGATGGAGGACGACGGGGGCACCAAGGTAAGCTACGAGATCGATGCGGCGCTGACCGGCAAGCTCGGCAGCCTCGGGCAGCCGGTGCTGCGCGCCAAGGCCAAGGAGATGGAACGGCTCTTCGCCGAGCGCATGCGCGCGGCCTTTGCCGATTCCACGTCCACGTCCGAGACCGCGACATGACTCCATTCGAACTCGTGTGCGGCCGATCGCCGGCGGCACCGCGCTGATGCTGATGATGAAGGCGGGCGTATTTCGTCCCAGGCGATTGGTGAGCTTGCGCAAGCTCGCCGCGCGATATTCGCGCGTGGCGGCGGAAAAGGACGGCGCGCTCACCATCGGCGCAATGACCCCGCTCGCGGTGGTCGAGCGCTCGCCCGAGGTGGCGCGTGCCGCCCCGGTGATCACGCGCACCATGCGGCGGCTCTCCAACATCCGCGTGCGCAACGTGGCGACCATCGGCGGCAATCTCGCGCATGGCGATCCGCACATGGACTTGCCGCCCGTTCTCATTGCGCTCCGCGCCGAGGTCGCGGTGGTCGGACTCGAAGGTGGGCGCACGCGCGAGCGCACGATCGCGGTCGAAGACCTCTTCGCCGGTTATTTCGAAACGGTGCTGGCCAAGAACGAGCTGATCGCCGAGTTGCGCATCCCCGCGCAAAGCCGATCGCGCGCGGCCTATCTCAAGGTCACCACCGGCTCGGCCGAGGACTGGCCGGCGCTCGGCGTCGCGGTCGCGCTCGAGGCCGAAGGCTCGACGGTCAAGTCCGCGCGCGTCGTCGTGAGCGCCGCGACCGAGAAGGCTACGCGGCTCAAGGCTGCGGAACGATTGCTGGCCGGCGCGACCATCGACGACAGAACCCTTGCGCGCGCCGGCGATGCCGCCGCCGACGAAGCCGAGTGCATCTCGGACGTGCGCGGCTCGGCCGCCTACAAACGCGAACTCACGCGCGTCTATGTCGCGCGCGCGGTCCGAGAGGCGCTCGACGGCAGCGGAGCGACCCACTGATGGCAACGAACACCATGCAAGACGCCCCGGTCGGCGCGCAAGTCGGACGCTCGCTGCCGCGGCTCGAGGCGCGCGACAAGGTCACCGGGCGCGCCGAATACACCCACACCATGCGGCTTCCCGGCATGCTGCACGCCAAGATCTTCCGCAGCACGGTCGCGCATGGCCGCATCAGGTCGATCGACACGCGAGCCGCGAAGGCCGTACCCGGAGTCCATCGCGTCGTCACCTGCGAAGACGTGCGCAAGGTCATCCCCGCGCCCTATTACGGGCCGGCATTCCACGACCAACCGATCCTGGCGATCGACAAGGTGCACTATGTCGGCGAACCGGTCGCGGCCGTGCTGGCCGCCGACCCGCACGTCGCCGAGGAGGCGGCGCAGCTCATCGTCGCCGAATACGAGGAACTGCCGGCGATCTTCGACGAGGTCGAGGCCGCGGACAACAAAACGCTGGTGCACGAGGAGCTCAAGCCTGCCGGCACCTTTGCCGACCTCAAGCATCTCAAGGGCCGCAAGGGCACGAACATCGCGCTCGACTTCAAGCTGCGGCGGGGCGATGTCGACAAGGCCTTCGCCGCGGCCGCGCACGTGTTCGAGCACACCTTCCGCACGCAGAAGGTCCTTCACCTCGCGCTCGAGCCGTTCGCATCGATCGCGGATTGGAACGAGAGAGGCGTCACGATCTACACCGCCTCCCAGGGCCCGTCATTCGTACGCACCGAGATCGCGCGCCTGCTCGGCTGGCCGGAGAACCGGGTGCGCATCAAGGTGCCCTATCTCGGCGGCGGCTTCGGCGCGAAGCTCTACATCAAGATGGAAGCGCTCGCGACCGCGCTCTCCATGATCGCGCGGCGGCCGGTCAAGGTCGCACTCACCATGGAGGAGCAGTTCTACACCATCA
>WNGD01002015.1_pt1 | contig 21508 bp, 25 predicted proteins | sample 5400671 | NCBI WGS metagenome assembly WNGD01 (sample SAMN13153369, study PRJNA577476) | soil metagenome | isolation source: 40 cm soil or saprolite under grassland replicate 2 | place: USA:California | collected 2016-06-15 | reverse complement strand
ATCTCGTCCGTCACCTTGCCGCCGACGACCTTGCGGTACGGCGTCTGGATGAACCCGAACTCCGAGACCGTCGCGTACGACGCGAGGTAGCCGATCAGGCCGATGTTCGGGCCTTCCGGCGTCTCGATCGGGCACATGCGGCCGTAGTGGGTCGGGTGCACGTCGCGGACCTCGATCGGTGCGCGCTCGCGCGTGAGGCCGCCGGCGCCGAGCGCCGACAGGCGCCGCCGGTGGGTCAGGCCGGCGAGCGAGTTCGTCTGGTCCATGAACTGCGACAGCTGCGAGGAGCCGAAGAACTCCTTCAGAGCCGCCACGACCGGCCGGATGTTGATGATCGTCTGCGGCGTGATCGTGTCGACGTCCTCGGTCGTCATCCGCTCGCGGACGACGCGCTCCATGCGGTAGAGGCCGACGCGGAACGCCTCCTGGATCAGCTCGCCGACCGTGCGCAGGCGGCGGTTGCCGAAGTGCTCGTACTCGTCGAGCTCCGAGCGGATCGGATCGCGGTTGAGCGTGATCGCGTCGGCTGCGAAGTCCTTCGACTCGGGGTCGACGCCGAGCCGCGTCGGCAGGTCGACGAGCCGGCGGACGAGCGCGAGGATGTCCTCGGTCGTGAGGACGCGGACGTCCTCGGGCACGTTGACGCCGAGCCGCTGGTTCAGCTTGTAGCGGCCGACCTTGGTCAGGTCGTAGCGCTTGGGGTCGAAGAACAGCGCCCGCAAGAGGTTGCGCGCGTTGTCGAGCGTCGGCGGCTCACCCGGCCGCTGCTTCTTGAAGACCTCGATCAGGGCCTCCTCCTCGCGCGTGGAGGGGTCCTTGTCGAGCGTGTTCGCGATGTAGAGCGAGTTGTCGAAGAGCTTGAGGATCGCCTCGTTCGAGCTCGTGTCCAGCTGGAAGCCGGTCGACGGGTCCTCGGCGGGCAGCGCCCGGAGGAGCGTCGTGATCGGCAGCTTCCGCTTCCGGTCGATGCGCGCGTAGACGATGCCCTTCTTGTCGATCTCGAGCTCGAGCCACGAGCCGCGGGACGGCATCAGGTTGGCGGTGAAGACCTGCTTCGTCGGGTCCTTCGGCTCCATCAGATAGGCGCCCGGCGAGCGCACGAGCTGCGTCACGATCACGCGCTCGGTGCCGTTGATGATGAACGTCCCCCACTCCGTCATCATCGGGAAGTCGCCCATGAAGACGGTCTGCTCGCGGATCTCGCCCGTGTCCTTGTTGACGAAGCGGACGGTCATCGAGAGCGGGGCCTGGTAGGTCAGGTCCTTCTCGCGGCATTCCTTGATCGAGAACTGGGGCTCCCCGAACTTGTACGCGCCGAACTCCACCGCGAGCGAGCCGGTGTAGTCCTCGATCGGCGAGATGTCGTCGATCGTCTCGCGCAGGCCCTCGTCCAGGAACCAGTTGAACGAGGCCTTCTGGATGTCGATCAGGTTGGGGAGGTCGAGAACGTGCTTCAGACGGGAATACGACTTGCGCGCGCTAGGCGCAGTGACCTTCGTGGCCAAATAAAGAGCCTCCCTTGGAAAACGTGAGCGTGCGAATCGGGCGTGCGGAGATCGGCGAACGTGCAGGGACGTCGGCGCAACCCGCCAGGGTACCTGAGCGACCCCACTCTCCGCAAGGGCAGGCCACGGGGCCGCTCTTCTGCGCGGCCGAACTATAGCGCGCCGCAGGCGGATGTGAAAGAGGCGCCCGCCGGAGGCGCCTCTTCCGCATGCCTACAGGGCTAGCCCGTGGTCGTAGTCGTGCCCGTGGTGCCGGTCGTGCCGGTCGTCGTCGTCGTCGCGCGCGGGCTCGGGCACTTGCCCCCGGCGGCCGGAACGTCGCCCTTGTGCTTGCCGCGGGCGTGCGCGGAATGGACGCTGACCGAGATCAGCACGTAGCCGCCGTTCCCGGTCCGGTGGCAGATGAGCATCTTCTTCGACGGGGTCGTCGTGGTCGTGCCGGTCGAGGTCGAGGTCGACGTCGAGGTCGAGCCCGACGTCGAGCCGACGGCCGGAGCGCCCGAGCCGCCCTTGTGGGGGTTGCCCTTGCCGGGCGGGGGCTTGGCGACGGCCATCGAGGCCACGACGCCGGCGATGAACAGCATCAGGAAGAGGATCTTGATTTTCATGGTTCCCCTAATGGTCGTCAGTGTGGGCGGAGACCTTGAGGTCCCTGAGCTGGATCGTCTGCGCCGAGCCGGTGCCGCAGACCTTGGCGCGCGCCCTGACCGTGCCGCTCAGGGTCAAGCTCACCTGCTTGCCGACGAGATCGCGGCCGGCCTTGCTCGCCCTGTCGACCGTGAGACTGAGCGAGGTGGTGCCTGCCGTGCCTCTCAACTCGAGGCTGCGGCAGCCCTTGTCCCTGCCCTTGTGGTCGTCGTCGCGCTTACCCGTCGTCGTCGCGGCCGTCGTGCCGGTCGCGGTCGTGGCGGTTCCGGTCGTGCCGCCTGACGAGGGCGAGGCGAGCGCGATCGACGCGGCGAGGCCTGCGACGAACAGCGCGAGGAGAAGGATCTTTAGCTTCATGCACGTCTCCCGAGGGTGGGTTACACCGTGAAGACGCCGCCCGGGAAGCGAATCCTGCGCCGTGCTCTCCAAGAACCCCTTTAAGCGGGAGAGCCGCCCGAGGCGGCCCTCCCGAACCCATGTAACAGAGTGTTACTTGATCTCGACGGCGGCGCCGGCCTCTTCGAGCTGGGCCTTGATCGAGTCTGCCTCCTCCTGGGTGACGCCCTCTTTGACGGCCTTGGGGGCCGAGTCGACGAGGTCCTTCGCCTCCTTCAGGCCGAGGCCCGTGATGGCTCGGACGACCTTGATCACCTGGATCTTCTGGCCGCCGGCCTCGTTGAGGACGACGTCGAACGAGGTCTTCTCCTCGGCCGCGGCGGCGCCGTCACCGCCGGGCGCGACCGCGCCCGGAGCCGCGACGGCGACCGGCGCAGCCGCCGTGATGCCCCACTCGTCCTCGATCTTCTTCTTCAGCTCGACCAGCTCCAGGACGCTCATGCTCCCGAGCTGCTCGAACACGGTGTCGACAGCAGCCATCTATTCCTCCTTGCCCGCAGCCTCCGGCTGCGGACTGGTGTCGGTGATTTCCTCTTCCGCAGGCACCTGTTCGGCCTGCGGCGCCGTGCTCTCCGCCGTTGGTTCTTCGGCGGCGCCGCCTAGCTGCTCGATCCGGGCGTCGATCAGGCCGTACAGATCCTGTAGCGGCGCGCTGACGAGGCCGAGCAACGCGGTCAGCGGCGCGATGATCGCTCCCAGTACCTGGCCGCGGAGCACGTCGAGCGGGGGCAGCTTCGCGAGGCTCTCGACCTCCTCGCCGCTCATCACCCTGCCCTCGAGCAGGCCCCCGCGGATCGCGAGCACGCGCGTGTCCCGGGCGACGTCCGACATCGTCTTCGCGACGGCGACAGGGTCCCGGCCCGCCTCGAGGAACGCGATCGCCGTCGGCCCCTCGAGCAGCGCGAGGATGGCGTCGGCGCCTGCGGCCTCGGCCGCGCGGCGCGTGAGCGTGTTCTTGACGACCGAGAAGCGCGCGCCCTGCTCGAGCAGCCGCCCGCGCAGCGTGTCGATCTGACTCATCGTCAGGCCGCGGTAGTCGGCCACGATCAGGGTGTCCGCCGTCCGCAGGCGCTCCGTCAGCTCCGCGACGACCAGCTCCTTGTCTTCCTTCTTCATGTCATTTCCTCCGGAAATAACGAGGCCCGCGTGAGGCGGGCCGAAAGGCGAAGGGCGCAGCTCTCCGCTCCCAGTCTCACCTCGGCTGGACTTCTGCCCTGGGGCTGCCAGCTGTCTTCGGCGGTCTAGTCGATCTAAGCGTTAACTCTAGCGTCCTCGCTGGCGGAATCGGCGTCAGCCGATTCCGCAAGATCCTCGACGATGTTGCGGGTCCTCGTCGTGTCGACGTGGATGCCCGGGCCCATCGTGCTCGCAACGGTGATCTGCCGGATGTAGCGGCCCTTCGCCGCCGCCGGCTTCGCGCGCACGATCTCCTCGACGAGCGCGGCGTAGTTCTCGACGAGCTGGCGCTCGCCGAAGCTCTTCTTGCCGATCGGGACGTGGACGTTCGCGCCGCGGTCGGTGCGGTACTCGAGCTTGCCCGCCTTCGCGTCGCGGACGGCCTTGCCGACGTCGAACGTGACCGTGCCCGTCTTCGGGTTCGGCATCAGGCCGCGTGGGCCGAGGATCCGGCCGAGCTTGCCGACGTTGGCCATCTGGTCGGGCGTCGCGATCGCGACGTCGAAGTCCGTGAAGCCCTCCTCGACGCGCTTCGCGAGGTCGGCCGACCCGACCACGTCCGCACCAGCCTCCTCCGCCTCGCGGGCCTTGTCGCCCTCGGCGAAGACCGCGACGCGCGCCTCCTTGCCGGTCCCGTGCGGGAGCATCAGCGTCCCGCGGAGCTGCTCGTCGGCGTGGCGGACGTTGAGGCCGAGCCGGAAATGCACCTCGACCGACTCGTCGAACCTCGCCAGCTCCTGGTCCTTGAGCAGCCGGATCGCCTCGACGGGCGAGTACTCCTTCTCGCGGTCGAAGGCGGCGCGGGCCTGGCGGTACTTCTTACCGTGCGGCATTAGAGGTCCACCTCGACGCCCATCGAGCGGGCCGTCCCGGCGATGACGAGCATCGCATGCTCGACGTCGCGCGCGTTCAGGTCGGGCAGCTTCGTCTCGGCGATCTGCCGCAGCTGGTCGCGGCTCAGGCGCCCGATCTTGTTCCGGTTGGGCTCGGCCGAGCCTTTCTCGACCCGCAGCGCCTCCTTGATCAGCACGGCCGCCGGGGGCGTCTTCGTGATGAACGTGAAGGAGCGGTCCTCGAAGACCGTGATCTCTACCGGGATGATGCGGCCGTTCTCCTGCGCCGTCTGTGCGTTGAAGGCCTTGCAGAACTCCATGATGTTGACGCCGTGCTGGCCGAGCGCAGGGCCGACGGGCGGGGCGGGGTTCGCCTGGCCGCCGGGGATCTGGAGCTTGATCAGTGTCAGGACTTTCTTGGCCATCAGCGATCAGCGTCCAGCCAGATCGTGCTCGCTGGCCGCGAAAAGCAAGCGAGGCAAGAACGCAGGAAGCGCACGTAGCCGGAGCCTACGGGCGCGACTGAGGACGCCGCATCGCGCCGCTTTGCAGCGAGCCAGCGAGTGCGAGGTGGATGGATGGTGGTCGCCATTTAGTCCAGCTTCTTCACCTGGTCGAAGGTGAGCTCCACCGGCACCTGGCGCTCGAAGATGTCAACGAGCACCTTCAGCTTCTGCTGGTCCGGGTTGACGTCGACGACCTCGCCGTCGAAGTCGGAGAGCGGGCCGGAGGTTACCTTGACCGACTCGCCGAGGCTGAACTCGACCTGCGCGCGGGCCGGCGCGCCGTGGGCGGCGCCGGTGTGCAGGATGCGGTCGACCTCGGGCTGCGACAGCGGCACGGGCTTGGAGCCGGCGCCGACGAAGCCGGTCACCCCCGGAGTGTTCTTCACGACCCCCCAGGCGTCGTCGTTCAGGTCCATGTTCACGAGCACGTAGCCCGGGAGGACCCGCTTCTCGGTCTGGACCTTCTGGCCGTCCTTCGTCTCGATCACCTGCTCGGTCGGGACGACGACGCGGCGGAACCGCGGCGCCTGGTTCATCGAGACGATCCGGTGCTCGAGATTGGCTTTCACCTTGTTCTCGTGCCCGGAGTAGGTGTTGATCACGTACCAGCGAAACATTGAGCGCCTTTACTTGAGGAGGAGGTTCTCGACGACGCGCTTCCAGACGAGGTCGTTGGCGTAGAGGTACGCGCCGACGAGGATGCAGGCGATGATGACGACGGTCGTGCCCGTGATCACCTGCTGCTGGCCCGGCCACTCGACCTTCTTCAGCTCACCCCAGGATTCGCGGATGAAGCGTAAGAGGCCGCCGCCCGGGGCCGCGCGGACGGGCGTCGGCTCCCGCGGCGGCTCGGCGGCCGCGCGCACCTGGCGGCGAGCCGGAGGCCTGGGCGGCTCGCCCTGCTCCGCTCGGCGCTCACGCCGCTGCTGACGCGTCTGCCGGGCCATCTCCTAGCGGGTCTCGCGGTGCAGCGTGTGCTGCCCGCACCAGCGGCAATACTTTCTGAACTCGACGCGGTCGGGATCGTTCCGCTTCGACTTCTCTGTCTGGTAGTTGCGCCGCTTGCACTCGGTGCAGGCGAGCGTAATCGCGACTCTGACTCCGGTTGCCATTGCGTCCGTTCCTCGATGTGGAAGTGCCCGCGGACAAGCTGAAGCACTGCCCCGGGCCGAAAGATTGTAGCGACGAAGCGCCCCACCCGGAGCGTGGCCCGCCTACGTCGGTAAGCCGAATCGAATGGGTGCCCCTTAGCGGCCTGCGGCATCGCTTGCGATGCCGCTTCAGGACGTGCAGGCGTCAGCCCGCATGTCCGTCTGCAACGCCAACCTCGAGCGCGTGAGGCAAAGGTAGCGGCGGGAGGACTCGAACCTCCGACACGCGGATTATGATTCCGCTGCTCTAACCAGCTGAGCTACGCCGCCGCGCGGGCTGGAGTGTAGCAGGGCGAAAATCGCCTACCCGGAACCCGCGGCCATCCGCCGGTTCATCCCCGAGAGCCCGCGCTGGCTGCTCACGCACGGCCGCGCGGAAGAGGCCGAGCTGGTCGCGCGCGAGATCGAGGCCGAGGTCGAGAAGTCGGCCGGACCGCTGCCCGAGCCGGAGTACCAGCCGATCGAGGTCGAGCAGCGCAAGCAAATCGGCTTCATCTCGATCGCCAAGTACGTGATCAAGGAGTACCCGGCGCGCGGCGTGCTCGGGCTGACGCTGATGACCGGGCAGGCATTCCTCTACAACGCGTTGGCGATCGCGCTCTTCTACTCCGTCGGGACCGGCTTCGCGATCCTGTCGCCTCGACGCTGTTCGGCGCCCTGATCGCGACGAAGAGCCGGACGAACGTCGACTACGGCTACCTGCTCGGCGCGGCGCTGATGATCGGCGCCGGCCTGGTTGCGGTCTTCCTCGCGGCGAACGCCGAGCGGCGCTCGCTCGAGGAGATCGCGCGGCCGATCACCGCCGTCCGCCACCGCATGGCCGCCGCGACGCCCGCGCGCGCGAAGTAGCGAGAGCTCAGTCCAAACGGGAGCGGACCGGGCGCTTGCTGCCTCGCTCCGCCGCTCGGCCTCGCGGATGCTCGAGGCGAACCAGAGCGCCAGGGACATCCCGGCAAGCGGCAGAGCCGACCAGATCAGGAGCACGGCGTTCAGGACGCTCGCGCTGCGGAGCTTCGACATTCGACCGAGCGGCGGCGATGGGCCGTTCGGCCCATCTTCCTCGGCGCAGGGCCCAGCGGCCCGTGCTTCGATGCGCGAGACTTGAGCACGAGACAGGCGATGCGGATCTACGTCACCGGGGGGAGCGGCTTCGTCGGGCGCCACGTCGTGCGGGAGCTGGCCCGGGCGGGGGCCGACGTTCGCGCGGAGCGGGTCGACCTGCTCGATCCCGGAGCGGTCGCGCAGGCCGTCAGCGGCTGTGAGGCTGTCGTCCACGTTGCCGCCCTCTACAGCTACGACGCACCCGCGGCCGAGCTCGAGCGGGTCAACGTCGCCGGCACGCGCGTCGTGCTCGACGCGTGTGCGCGCGCGGGCGTGCGCCGGCTCGTCTACACGAGCACGGCGGGGACGTGCGGCCCCGTCGCCGGCCGGCCGGCGACCGAGAACGACTCGCCGCCCGCCTGGGAGCTCGTCGTGCCCTACAAGCGGACGAAGCTCGCCGCCGAGCGGCTCGTGCTCGACGCCGCCCGGGACGGACTGGAGCCGGTCGTCGTCAACCCGACCACGCCCGTCGGCGAGGGCGACCGGCGGCCGACGCCGACGGGCGCGATGGTCGCCGGCGTCGCCAGCGGCCGCTACCGGGGCTTCATCGCCGGGACGGGACTCAACGTCGTCGACGTCCGCGACGTCGCCCGCGGGCACGTGCTCGCTCTCGAGCGCGGGCGCACGGGCGAGCGCTACCTGCTCGGCGGCGCCGACCTCTGGCTCGAGGAGCTCTTCGGCGCGATCGCCGAGCTCGCCGGGCGGTCGCACCCGCGGATCCGGGTTCCCTACGCCGTCGCCCGGACGGCCGCCGCGCTCGGACTCGTCAACCGGAACGAGGTGGCGCTCGCGCGGTTGCCGATGTTCTTCTCCTCGGCCAAGGCAGCGCGCGAGCTCGGCTACCGTCCAGGGCCGGTCGCGCCGGCGCTCGCCCGCGCTGTCGAGGAGGCGCTCGCGCCCTCGCGCGCGGGCCGGCTGCTGCGCTATCCGTTCAGAGCCGCCGCGGCTCGCAGCGCCCCGAGTGCGAGCGCCGAGCCGGCGATCCCGTCCAGGACGTAGTGGTTTGCCGTCGCGACCACGGTGACGAACACTGCGGGCGGGTAGGTGAAGGCGAAGCGGCGGACGGCACGCGAGCGCGCCCGCTCGTGGAGGCCGGCGGCCGTGACGACCGCGAAGGCGACGTGGATGCTCGGGAACGCCGCGATCGGGTTGTAGAGGCGCACCACGAGGCCGGAGTCGAGATCGAGCACCTCGCTGACGGTGTCGACGAAGCCGTCGAGCGAGCGCGGCGGGTTGCACGGGAAGAGGAGGTACGACGGCTGGGCGGCGAGCGTCGCGATCGCGGCCGCGCGCCGGAGGCGGTGGAACGCGGGGTCGCGGCGGCGGTACAGGAGCATTAGCCAGCCGACCGTGAGGACGACGTTCAAGGTCACGTAGGAGACATTGAGTGCCGCGAGCAGGCGGCGCCGCGGGAGCAGCAGGCGTTGCACCGCCGGCTCGACATGCAGGCCGAGCCGTTCCTCGAGCGCGACCAGGCGCGCCGAGTTGCGCGCGGCGCGGCGCCGGCCGCGGTCGTTGACGACGGCCGCGCGGACGAGAAGGTACGCGGCATAGGTGCCGAGTCCCGTGAGGACCTCGCGCCTCCCATCCCTGGCCGCCTTCGGCTCCCGCCCGGCGAAGCCGGGCTCCGCCGAAGGCCGACGACGCTCCAGGATGGGAGGAAATGTCAAGCCCTGGCGCTCCGGTACTCGCGGACGAGGCGATCGAGGGGGAGGCGGCCGACGGCGGCGCGGGCCTCGGCGACCCGGGCGGCGCGGCGAGCGGGGTGGATCAGCTCCGGCGCGACCGGGCGGCCCTCGGCGATCGCGGCCTCGACCTCGGCGGCGACCCGTCCTTCGGCGCCCGCGGCGACGAGCTGGCCGGCGGTGAGCGGAGTCGTCCGGCGCAGGAGGGCAAGCACCGCGTCCTCGTCCTCGGTCGGCTCGACGGGCCCGCCGATTCCGACGTACGCGTAGGGCCGCCCGGGTACGAGCGGGTCGTACGCGAGCGCGAGCGCGCGCAACGAGGCCGGCCGGGCGCGGCGGACGAGCGCCGAGAGCCCGGGCTGGACAGGGCCCAGGCCGCCGTCCGGCGAGGGCCTGCCCTCGGGAAAGACGAGCAGCGTGCCGCCTCCGCGCACGATCTCGACGAGGGTGCGGAAGTCTGCTGTTGCCGCCGACCGCCGTCGCCGCCACGACTGGGCGGCGAGCGGCCCGCGCAGCTCCTCGTCGGTCGAGACGCGCCAGAGGAGATCCGCGTACCGCGCCGCCAGTGCGTCCTTCGCCCGGGCCGATCGCGGCAGGCCGCGCTCGTGGAACGGGCGCGCGAGCTCCTCGGGCAGCAGCTCGGCGACCGGCGCGCCGCGATGGTCGCGCAGCAGCTCGACGAGCCGCATCCGCGTCGCGCTCCGGATCGGGTGGCACGGAACCGCGCGGCCGAAGACCGGACCGATCCCGATCGGATAGAGCAGCCGGCGCGTCCAGGGCGGCGCGTCAGGCCGGTAGCCTGCGAAGAAGCCGCGCAGGAAGAGGTCGTCGCGGACGGCAAAGTGGAGCTTCGGCCTGCCGAGGCGGACGAGCCCGTACGCATGGCGGTAGATCACGGACACGAGCACGGGCACGTCGGCGTCGCTGCGGTGGCTCGAGACGAACAGTCCGCCCTCGTCGAGCCGCACGCGCTCGCCGAGTGGGCGGACGCGGAACGAGGAGCGGGCGTAGGCGGTCAGGCCGGCGGCGACGGCGTCGTAGAACACGCTCACGCAGCGATTCTCCCGGTACGCTCGACTGCGTGCGCCGACTTGCCGTCCTCGCGCTCGTCGCCGCCGGGCTCGCCGGCTGCGGCGGCGGTACGAAGCAGGCCGTCCCGGCCCGGCCGCTCTCGGGGTTCGACGGCACCGAGCTGGGCGTCGCCCCGTCGGCGGACTTCGCGCTCCGCGACCAGGATGGCCGGCTCGTCCGCCTCTCCGCGTTCCGGGGCAAGCTCGTCTTCGTGACGTTCCTCTACACGCACTGCCCGGACGTCTGCCCGCTGATCGCGACGCGCCTCAATACGGTGCTCCACAAGCTCGGCCCCGAGCGCGCCGGCGTCCGCGTCCTCGCCGTCAGCGTCGACCCGAAGCGCGACACGCCCGCCGCTGCCCGTCGCTTCGTTCGGTCGCGTGCGCTGCTCCCGCAGTTCCACTTCCTGATCGGGACGCGCCGGGAGCTGGCCGGGGTTTGGCGCGCGTACCGCATCGCCGTGCTGCCGGGCCCAAAGGGGACGGTCAGCCATTCGGCCTACACGCTGCTCCTCGACCGGCAGGGCCGGCGGCGCCTGCTCTACGACGCCCGGACCCGGCCCGCCGCCATGCTCCACGACCTACGTCTCCTCGGACAGCGCTAGCGGCGGCGACTCCGGCCGCGGCGAGCGCCGCAGCGGCTCCGACCGCGGGGCGGTGCTTCGCGAGCCAGAGCTGGAGGCTGCGCGGGTGCGCTCGGTCGTCGAAGTCGCCATGCGCTCCCGGGTCGCCGGAGGCCGGCTCGAACAAATTTCCCTTCCGCGGCCCGACCGGCTCGTCGGTCTGCTGGCCGTCGACGCCGGTCCGCGCCAGGTAGCGGTCGGCAAACCACGGCGCGATCTTGTTGCCGAGGATCGTGTAGACCGTCGAGCCGCCGACGTAGACCTGGCGGCGCCGGTTGTGCGCGGCCCAGTGCACGGCGTCGGCGGCGACCTCGGGCTGGAAGATCGGGGGCACGGGCATCGGGTGCCGCGGCATCTTCGAGCGGCAGTGGTCGAACTGGGGTGTGTTCAGGCCGGGCAGCTGCACCATCGTCATGTGGACGTTCGAGCCCTTGTTCATCAGCTCCGTCCGCACCGACTCGAAGAACCCCTTCATGGCGTGTTTCGAGCCGCAGTAGGCGGCCTGGAGCGGGATGCCCCGGTACGCGAGCGCCGAGCCGACCTGGACGATCGTGCCGCGGTCGCGCGGCAGCATCCGCTTGAGAGCCGCCTTCGTCCCCCAGACGGCGCCGAGGTAGGTGACCTCGGTCGCCCTGCGGAACTCGTCCGGGTCGATGTCCTCGAAGAAGGAGAAGACGGTCGTCATCGCGTTGTTGATCCAGATGTCGATCTCCCCGAGCGCCTCCTCGGTCGCGGCTGCCGCCGCCTCGACCGCGTCGTGGTCGGCGACGTCCATGGGCAGCGGCAGCGGGTCGCCGCCGAGGCGCTCGATCTCCTTCGCCGCCGCGTCGAGGCCGTCGCGCCCGCGCGCGAGGAGCGCGATCCTGGCGCCGTCGCGGGCGAACCGTTCCACGACGGCGCGGCCGACACCGCTCGTCGCCCCCGTCACCACGACCACCTCAGGCTTGCTCATCGTCGCCTCCCTCGTCGTGGGTTCGCGCGATCGCAGCCGCAGCGTTGATCAGCGACAGGTGCGTCAGGCCCTGCGGGAAGTTGCCAAGGAATTCGCGGCTCTCCGGATCGAGCTCTTCCGAATAGAGTCCGACGTCGTTCGCGAGCGCGACGAGCTCGTCCATCGTCGCGCGGGCCTCGTCCGGGCGCCCCGAGCGGGCGAGCGCCTCGACGAGCCAGAACGAGCAGGCGAGGAACGCGCCCTCGTTGCCGGCCCGGCCGCTGTAGCGATACAGGAGCGGGCCGCCCGCGCCGAGGCCCTCGCGGACCGCGTCGATCGTCGAGCGGGTGCGCGGGTCGTCCTGGACGAGGTAGCCGTTTCGGACCGCGAGCAGGACGGCCGCGTCGAGCTCGTCGGCGCCCGCGTAGAACGTGTAGCTCCGCTTTGCCTCCGACCAGCAGTGCTCGTCGATCCATGCGCGGATCCGCCCGGCCTCGGCTCGCCACGTCTCGGTGCGGTCCCGCGGGGCCTCGCCCTCGGCGGCGAGCTGGAGCGCTCGGTCGAGCGCGATCCAGCAGCCGATCTTGGAGATCGTGTAGTGCCGCCGCTGCTGCAGCTCCCAGATCCCCGAGTCCTCGTTTCGCCAGATGCGGCAGACGTGGTCGGCGACCTCGGCCAGCCGGATGCGCGTCTCGCGGTCGAGCGTGTTGCCGTTCCGGACGTACAGCTCGATCGTCTCGAGCAGGTCGCCGTAGCAGCCGAGCTGGAGCTGGCCGGTGGCGCTGTTGCCCTTTCGCACCGGGCGCGAGCCGCGGTACCCCGCGAGGTCGAGCTCCGTCTGGCGCTGCGGGATCGTGCCGTCGCACGTATAGAACGGCTCGAGGCGCGGATGCGTCCCATCGCTCGCGCGCAGCAGCCACGACAGCGAGGCGTGCACCTGCTCGCGATAGCCGAGCGTGCCGAGCGCATCGAGCGTGAACGACGAATCGCGGATCCACGCGAAGCGGTAGTCGTAGTTCGCGTCCTCGCCGATCCGCTCCGGCAGCGAGGTCGTCGGCGCCGCCACGATCGCCCCCGAGGGCGCGTAGATCAGGAGCTTGAGCGCGAGCGCGGAGCGTTCGACCGCCTCCTTCCACGGACCCTCGTAGTGGTGGAACCCGAGCCAGCGTTTCCACGCATCGGCGGTGCGCTCGCAGCGGACCTCGATCTCCTCGCGCGGCGGCAGCGGGATCGGCTCGCCGTGGACAAACGAGCAGACGAGCAGAGCCTTCGTCCCCCGCTTCGCCTCGAGCTCGCCGGAGATCGCGTCGTGCGCGACGCTCGGCTCGCCCGCGTCCCAGGAGCGGAGAGCGAGCACGTGGTCGCCGCCGATCGCGACGAGAGCGTCGCGGCGCCGCTCGAACGGAGCGTCCGGCTCGCCGAAGTCGAACCGCGGCCGTACCTTGTAACAAAGTGTTACGTGGCCGCGGATGCCGCGGATCCGGCGGGTGAGCTCGATCCACGAGAGCTGGCCGCCGTCCTGGAGAGTCAGTGCATCGGTCACGCGGACGACGCCGTCCTTCGTCGTGAAGGTTGTCTCGAGCACGTTCGTCCCGGGCAGGTAGCGGCGTTCGGCCTCGAACTCCCCGGCGGGCGCGAGCGAGAAGGAGCCGCCTCTGTCGGGATCGAGGAGCGCCCCGAAGACCGGGGCGCCGTGGACCGCGGGGATCGCCAGCCAGTCGACGGAGCCGTCGCGCGCGACGAGCGCGACCGTGCGGCCATCGCCGAGCGCGGCATAGTCGGCGATCGGTGCGTAGCCGTCGACGCGCGTCATGTGGGGAGCCGGTCGCGGAGCTTCTCGGCCACGCCCTCGAGCTGCTTCAGCGCCTGCTCCTCCTCCTGCAGGTTCGAGCGCAACGGCGCCCCGTCGAGGCCGAGCCGCTCGCCGAGCACGAGCAGGCTCGAATAGAGCGCGATCTCCAGGTGCTCGGTTCGCGCGGCGGCGCCGGCGAGGAAGATGTCCTTGAGGCGCGGCTCGACGAGCTTCTCGGCGAGCTCATCGTGCTGGCGCCGAAGGCCCTCGAGCGGCTCGCTGAGCGCCGCGGCCGGCTCGGCTCCGACGGCGAGGAAGACCTGCTCGACCCGCTCAGCGTGGCCGCGGGTCTGCTCCAGGTGGGCAGAGACCGGCTCGGCGAGCCACTCGGAGTCGACCTCGCGCTGCAGCTGCGGCAGCACCTCGAAGGCGAGCGTGCGCTCGATCCACAGCGCCTCCGAGAGCAGCAGCAGGAACAGGTCGCGTGGGTTGCTCAGCTTGCCCGGCATGTCCGCTTCTCCTTCAGCAGTCCGGCCAGCCGGTCGGACAGCGCCATGATCACGAGCGCCGGGTTCGCCGAGCCCTCGGTCGGGAAGACGCTGCCGTCGGCGACGAACAGGTTCGGGACCTCCCAGGCGCGGTGGCCCGCGTCGACGACGCTGTCCTCGGGGCCGAGGCCCATCCGGCAGCCGCCGACGAGGTGCGCATAGCGGTCGATCTTGAGGGTCTCCTGGGCGTCCGCGCCGTCCCAGATCTCCTCCATCACCTTCGTCGCGTAGGCGATGTTCGCCCTGTCGTTCTCGCAGAGGCTGTGGCTGAAGATGGCCACGGGCAGCCCGTAGCGGTCCTGTTCGGTCTTCGAGAGCATGACGCGGTTCTCGGCCTGCGGGAGCAGCTCGCACAGGACGCCCAGCACCGTCCAGTGGTTGTAGTCGCGCATGTACTCGCGAAGCGACTGGCCCCAGTGCCCCTCGGCCGTGACGTGCTCGGCCCAGCCGATCGGCAGCGGCGCGATCGTCTGGATCGAGAAGCCGCGTGCGAAGCCGCGCGACTCGTCGGTCTCGTAGAACTGCTCGGAGGAGATCTCCGGCGGCGGCGCCTTGTACATCCGCAGGAGCTGCGGGAACCGTGCAGCGACCTGCGTCGCGCCCTGCACCATCACGTATCTGCCGACCTGGTCGTGGTTGTTCGCGAGTCCGCGCGGGAAGCGGCGGCTCGTCGAGTTGAGGAGCAGGCGGGGCGTCTCGATCGCGTACCCGCAGACGGCGACGGCGTCGGCGGCCTGGAACGACTCGAGCCCGTCTTTGACGTAGGTGACCCCGGTGCAGCGGCCGCTCGCATCGTCCACCTCGACACGGGTGGCCATCGAGTCGGCGCGCACCTCGACGCCGTGCTCGATCGCGTCCGGGAGGTGCGTGATCAGCGGGCTGGCCTTCGAGTTGACCTTGCAGCCCTGCAGGCAGAAGCCGCGGTAGATGCAGTGCGGGCGGTTGCCGAAGACGCCGTTCGTGATCGAGACCGGGCCGACGCGCATCTCGATCCCGTACTCGCGCGCGCCCTGCCACGCGACCGAGGCGGCGCCCGCGATCGGATGCGCAGCGTGCGGGTAGCTGTGCGGGTCGCCCCACGGCCAGTCCTGGCCGGCGACGGGGAGCTCCAGCTCGATCCGCTCCATCGACGCCTTCAGGTCCCAGTAGGAGATCGGCCAGTCGACGGCGACGCCGTCGCGCGTGCGCACCTCGAAGTCGGACGGATGGAAGCGCGGCGTGTAGCCGGCGAAGTGGGTCATTGAGCCGCCGACACCGACTCCGGAGTTGTTCTTGCCCATCTCGATCGGCTCGGCGCCCCCGATCATGCGGTTGTCCGTCCAGTAGAGGCAGCCGGCCCCTTTCTCGTCCGAGACCCAGTCGCGGTCGGGATCCCAGAACGGTCCCTTCTCGAGGATCACGATCCGCCACCCTGCGCGGGCGAGCCGCTGCGCGAGCGTGACGCCGCCCGCTCCGGCGCCCACGACGACGAGGTCGACCGCGTCCTGCTCGCGGTAGCTCGCCATCCGGTGGAGGTTCTGGAGCCCGCGCCGGTGCACGTCGAGGAGGAACCGCGAGTCGTTGTCGCGGGGCATGCGACCCTTGATCAATCCAGGCCCCGCTTGCGCGTGTCCTCTACCGGGTCGAGCTCGAACGCCTCGAGCGCCTCCCACGTCTCGGTCTCGCCGTTGCGCAGGTGCAGGCTGCCGAAGCGGGAGTAGCCGCGCGGGTACGCGGGGCCGCCGAAGCCGATCTCGTTCCAGGCCCAGGGATGCGAGTAGAACGCCTCGCAGACGTGGCGCATGACGACGCTGAAGGCGCGCGAGACGTTGAACGTCGCCCAGGCGCCGCCGTAGAGCTCGCCCTTCGAGAAGCGGTGGCAGAGCTCGTTCTGGTCGTGGTCGCCGAGCAGGGCGAACGACGGGACACCCTGCTTGGCTGCCTCCTCGTCGAGACCGCGCGCAACGATCCGCCACGTCTCGCGGTCCTCCGGCATGTCGAAGTACTGGAAGCCGTCGAGCGAGCCCTCGAAGAGCTTCTCGTCGACGTAGGCGAGGACGGGAAGCTTCGGGTCCTCCCCGACCTGGCCGGTCAGATGGTCGCAGAGGGCGGTCAGCGCCGCCGCCTCGCGCTCGTCGAATAAGCGGACCGGGGGCACGTTGTGGACGCGGTCGAGCACGACCCTGCGCGTGAGGATGTCCCAGTGGCCGGCTTGTTCGAGCACGTCGAAATCCGGGTAGCGGCCGACCATCCCTGGCGTAACTCCCCGCCGCTGGCGCGGCAGGCCCTCCGGTTCGAAGCGGCGGCTCATCGCTCCCGGCGGACGAGCGCGGCGACGATCCCAAACGTGCCGACCATCATCAGCGAGCCGGGCGCAAGGAGCGGCGGCCCCATGACCAGGTTGTAGGTCGGCTCGGAGAAGCCGCCCGGCCTCTTCCGGACTCCCTGGAGGTGCGTGACGATTCCGATCACCCCGTCGAGGGCGTAGAGCGCGCCGAAGACGGGCAGCCAGCGCCGGGCCGCCCGCTCGGAGAAGACGCCCGCGATCCCGGCGGCGGTCAGCGGCGGCGTCAGCACGATCGGCGTCCACATCCACTTGTCGCCGAACGAGCCCTTGTAGTGCTCGAGGTAGATCTCGAAGGCGAGCGGCGGCGCGCTCAGCGCCGTCGCGAGCGCAAGCAGCTTCTGCATCCGGCCGCGGCGGATGTTCTCGATCAGACGGACCATCGCTCCGCCTCCTTCCGCTTCAGCTCGAGGCCGTGGCCCGGCCGCGAGCGGTCCGGCCGCAGCGTGCCGTCCTCCGGCTCGAGCACGCCGTCGAAGAGCATCGCCTCGAGCCGGACGTGGTCGTGGAAGTACTCGAGGTGGCGCAGCCGCCGTACGGCGGCGAGGCCGTGGGCCGAGAGCTGCGGCGCGCAGTGGCCGGAGAGGTCGATCTGCGCCGCGTCGGCGAGCCCGGCCACGTGCAGGAGGCCGGTGAAGCCCCCGCAGCGCGTGACGTCCGCCTGCAGACAGTCGACGGCGCCCGCGGCCAGCATCTGGCGGAAGTACGCGGGCGTGTCGCCGTACTCGCCCGCCGCGATCTCGAGGCCCGGCGGCCCTTCGTCGCGAAGCAGCCGCAGGCCCTCGAGATCCTCGGACGAGACAGGTTCCTCGAACCAGGTCACCCCCCACTCCGTCGCGAACCGCTCCGCCCAGGCGAGCGCCTCCTTGCGGGAGAGCGCACCGTTCGCGTCGACGTAGAGCTCCGTGTCGTCGCCCACGGCCTCGCGCGCCGCGTCCATCCGGGCCGGATCCCGGCCGGGCTCACGACCTACCTTTAACTTCACGCGAGGGATGCCGTCGGCCGCCCAGCCGCCGAGCTGCTCCTGCAGGCGCTCGAGCGAGTACGACGTGAAGCCGCCGCTGCCGTAGACCGGCACGGTCTCGTGAGCGGCGTCGAGGAGCATCACGAGCGAGACGCCGAGCAGCCGCGCCTTCAGGTCCCAGAGGGCCGTGTCGACCGCCGAGAGCGCCATGAAGCCGAGGCCCGGCCGGCCGACGTTCCGCAGCGTGCGGCTCATCGCCGTCCATGCCTCCCGCACGGCGAACGGATCGGTGCCTCGCACAACGTCGACGAGCTTCGACTCGACGAGCTTCGCCGCGGCGACGTCGCAGTACGTGAACCCGAGTCCGGTCTCGCCGCCGGCCCGCGCCTCGACGAGGATGATCGTCGTCGAGTCCCACTCGAGCGTCCCGTCCGACTCGGGCTCGTCGGTCGGGATCGTGTACGCCGAGACGTCCAGTCCCGCGACGGTTGTATCGGCAGCGACCGTCACCGGCCGGGCAGGAACTCTGCGATCTTCTCGATGAAGCTCTGGCGGATCATCCGGCGCGCGTTCGGGTCGCCGCCGGCGATCGCCTTCATGAAGTTTTGCGCCTCCTCGAAGGTGATGTGCGGCGGTAGCGGCGGGACCTCCGGGTCGGTGATCGCTTCGAGCACGCAGGGCCTGTCGGCCGCCAGCGCCTCGTCCCAGGCTGCGCCGACGTCGTCGGGCTTGTCGACGCGGATCCCCTCGAGGCCGATCAGCTGCGCGTAGCGCGCGTACGGGAAGTCGGGCAGGTCCTGCGAGGCCTCGTACTTCGGGTCGCCCTCCATCGCCCGCTGCTCCCACGTCACCTGGTTGAGGTCGTTGTTGTGGAGCACAAGCACGATCAGGCGCGGATCCGACCAGCGCTCGTAGTACTTCGCGATCGTGATCAGCTCGTTCATCCCGTTCATCTGGAAGGCGCCGTCGCCGACGAGGGCGATCGCGATGCGCTCGGGATAGGCGAACTTCGCGGCGATCGCGTACGGGACGCCCGGGCCCATCGTGGCAAGCGTGCCCGAGAGCGACGCCTTCATCCCCTTGCGGATCTTGATGTCGCGCGCGTACCAGTTGGCCGCCGAGCCCGAGTCGGCCGCGAGGACGCAGTCGTCGGGAAGCCGTGGCGACAGTTCGAAGAACACGCGCTGCGGGTTGAGTGGGTCGGCATCCATCATCGCCCGCTCCTCCATCAGCTTCCACCAGTCGGCGACGCTCTCCTCGATCTGCTGGCGCCAGGACCGGTCCTCCTTGCGCTCGAGCAGCGGCAGCAGCGCCTTCAGGGTTTCCCTCGAGTCGCCGACGAGGTTGACGTCCATCGGGTAGCGGATCGCGAGCATGCGCCCGTCGATGTCGATCTGGACGCCCTTCGCCTTGCCCTCGGCCGGCAGGAACTCGGAGTACGGGAAGCTCGAGCCGACCATCAGGAGCGTGTCGCATCCAGTCATCAGCTCCCAGCTCGGCTTCGTCCCGAGCAGGCCGATCGCGCCGGTGACGAACGGGAGGTCGTCGGGGAGCGCCGCCTTGCCGAGGAGCGCCTTCGCGACCCCGGCCCCGAGCAGATCGGCGACCTCGATGACCTCGTCGCCGGCATGGAGCGCGCCCTGGCCGACGAGGATTGCGACCTTCTCGCCGGCGTTGAGGATGTCGGCTGCGCGCTGGAGCTCCTCGTCGGCGGGCATGACCTTCGGCCGCGAGTAGCCGACGCCCGAATGGATCGTCCCGTGCTCATGCGGCGGCGCGTCGGCCGCCTTCATCGAGGCGAGGTCGTTCGGAACGATGACGCAGGTGACCGTGCGCTGGTCGAGCGCGATCCGGACGGCGCGGTCGATCAGGTGGCGGATCTGCGCCGGATCGGTCGCCATGTGCACGTACTCGTGCGCCACGTCCTTGAACAGCGACTGGAGGTCGACCTCCTGCTGGTAGTTGCCGCCGAGGGCCGCGCGCGCCTGCTGGCCGACGATCGCCACCACCGGCTGGTGGTCGAGCTTCGCGTCGTAGAGCCCGTTCAGGAGGTGGATCGCGCCGGGGCCGGAGGTCGCGAGGCAGACGCCGACCTCGTCCGTGAACTTCGCGTGGCCGCAAGCCATGAACGCGGCCATCTCCTCGTGGCGGACCTGGATGAACTCCGGGCCGTCGTCGGCGCGGTCGAGCGCGCCGACGATTGCGTTGATCCCGTCGCCGGGATAGCCGTAGATCCGGTGGACGCCCCACTCGCGGAGGCGTTCGAGAATGAAGTCGGCGACGAGCTTTGCCATGGCGCGCGGTCTCCTTCCGTTCGGATTGCGACGCTCTTGTGCCCGCCGGGTTGAAGGCAAACCATCAGAACTCGGTTCTAAGCTTCTCCTCCATGAGCGAGCTTCGGACGATCGCCGTCCTGGGCACGGGCACGATGGGCGCGCCGATGGCGCGGAACCTCGCCGCCGCCGGCCTCGTCGTGCGCGCGTGGAACCCGACCCGCGCCAAGGCCGAGGCGGTCGAAGGCGCGACTGTTGCGGACACGCCCGCGGAGGCGGCGGCCGGCGCGGACGCGGTGCTGACGATGGCGCCGGACGGCCGTGCCGTCGAGGAGACGATGTTCGGCGCGGGAGGCGTCGCCGCTGCGATGGCCGACGAGGCCGTCTGGCTCCAGATGAGCACGGTCGGCGTCGCCGCGGCCGACCGGCTCGGCGAGCTCGCCGCCGAGCGCGGAGTCGTCTACGTCGACGCGCCGGTCGGCGGCTCCAAGGCCGCGGCGGAGGAGGGGGAGCTGATCGTGCTCGCGTCCGGGCCCGATGAGGCGCGGCCACGGGCCGATGCGGTCTTCGCCCCGATCGCCGGAAAGACTGTGTGGGTCGGCGAGGCGGGCGCCGGCTCGCGGATGAAGCTCGTCTTCAACAACTGGGCCTTCGGGATCGTCGAGGCGGTCGCCGAGTCGATCACCCTTGCCGAAGGGCTCGCCATCGACCCGCGCGACTTTCTCCGCGTCGTCGACGGCACGCACGTCGACACGCCGTACCTTCACTTGAAGGGCGAGATGATGATCGAGGGACACTTCGAGCCCGCGTTCAAGCTCGCGCTCGCGCGCAAGGATGCGAACCTGATCGTCGAAGCGGCCCGGGACGCCGGCCTCGAGCTGGCGCTCTCGGAAGCGGTCAGCGCGCACTTCGACCGTGCGATCGAGCTCGGCCACGGCGAGGAGGACATGGCGGCCGTGCACCGCGCGATCGCGAGCGAGCCGAACCTCCGACCCTAGTCCGCCGCCCGACCCCAAATAACACTGTGTTACTTGGGGTGGGACGGCGGTGGGTGCGCGCGGCGTCGGGCCGCGCGCCGGTTACTGGTGCATCGGCGCCTTGGCGTTCGGCAGGTGCAGGAGGTTCTCGACCTCTCGCACACCCCGAACCTTGCGTGCCTGCTTGACGAGCCGGGCGATCATCTCGGAGGTGTCCGCCTCACCGCGGAGCTGGACAACGCCGTTCTGGGCGTTGACGTCGATCTTCCCCTTCGGCACGTCGGCCGGGCGGAAGATCTCGGTCTCGACCTTGCGAGCGAGCGTCACGTCGTCGACCTCGGGCGGCGACATGCCGTACACCCGGGCGCCGACGGCGCGTCCCGCCCGCTCGGCCTGACGTGCGCCGCCGTGGAGGAGCGCGAGCAACCGGCCGCGCACGGCGTCGCGCCTGTGCTTCCCGACGAGCACGGCTGCGGCGACCGCTCCGAGCGCCGCGCCGAGAACGATGTGGCGTTCCTTCATCGGAACGATTCCCCCTTTGGCCGTTTCATGGGTTCAGAATCGTAACGAGGCGGCCGCGCGGCGGGGTACGCCTCAGCGAATCACGCCGGCGAGCCGGGGCGCCACCGGAGGAGCATGCCTGTGCACCAGTGCATGTGCGTGGAGCCGGATGGGCTCGGGGACGGCCGCGGGCAGGGCGCGGAAGGCTCGCGGGAGCGCGACGCGGGCGAGGGCTGCGCCGATGACGGTGGGAGGCAGAACGATGACGGCGTGGACGGCGAGGACGAAGGCGGCGAGCTGCGGCCCGTCCGCGCCGATCCCGTGCGCGCCCGCGAGCGTGACGAGCTCGAAGCTCCCGATCCCGGCGGCGGTCGCGGGGATCGCGAGCGCCAGGTTGCCCGCGCCGACGATCAGCATGATCGTGCCGAGGCCGGCGTTGAGCTCGAAGCCGTGCGCGAGCGCCGCGTACATGACGACGTCGGCGATCCAGATCCCGGCCGAGGCA
>WNGD01002014.1_pt1 | contig 21521 bp, 16 predicted proteins | sample 5400671 | NCBI WGS metagenome assembly WNGD01 (sample SAMN13153369, study PRJNA577476) | soil metagenome | isolation source: 40 cm soil or saprolite under grassland replicate 2 | place: USA:California | collected 2016-06-15 | reverse complement strand
TGTAGTCGTAAGCGACGCGGAGTGCCTCGAGCGCGTAGAGCAGCCGGCGTTCGCGGCGTGCCAGGTTGATCAGCTCGATCTCCGCGCCGGCCAGGGAGACGTGTGATGGAAGGATGTCGAGGCCCGGCACCGCGGTCGGCCGGATCACCTCATTGATGTCGTCAGCGTCGACGATGACGTTGTAGACACTACTGTTGAGCTCGCTGCGGATGATGCCGAGCCCGCTGGTGGTGTTGCCCTGCGGGTCCATGTCGACGATCAGCCCGCTCAAGCCGAGCTGCGGAAGGTTGGCGGCCACGTTGATGGCGGTCGTGGTCTTCCCGACTCCGCCCTTTTGATTGACGACTGCGTAGACTCTTGGCAATTTGCTGGCTGCAACGGGGGACGGCGCTGCCCGGATTATACGGTCGCCGGGATCAAACGCACGTTTGCACAAGTGGAATGCCTGTGCATAACTATTTCGCCAGGAAGCCGAGCAGTCCGACGGCGATGTTATAGCCGGCATGCGTGACCATGCAGGGCAGTGTGCTACCGGAGCGAACGCGCAGTAACCCGAGTCCGATGCCCAGCACGAATACTTCGAGGGTCGCGAAAGTGACAGCGTATTGGGTGTGGAGTGCGGCGAAGAGCACGGCCGTGACCAGCACGCCAAGGCGCGGTACGAGGGCGCCACGAAACAGCGTCTCTTCCACGACCGCCGGCATCAAGCCGAGCAAGACGACGCCGACTGGGTTGTTGAAGTGGCTGAACAGCACGTTCGTCGCATTGGTGACCTGTTGCTGGCTCGACGGGCTCAGCGTGTCCGCAACCCGCTCGATGCCGTAGGCGACCGCCAGGAACGCGAAGATGCCGACCAGCGCCACCAGCCACCATCGCTTCTGGCCCGGCGGGAGCAGGCCGAGCCGTTCGGTGGCTTCGCGCGGCGACCGGCGAACGAAGATCCCGACTCCGACAAAGGAGAGCACGAGCAACGGAATGTCCTGCGCCAGGAGATCGGCGAGGGTCAAGGGTGTGCCGGGTTGCACCTGCGCTCCGGCTTGCTGCGCGATCAGGAGCAGGCCGAGCACGATCGTGAGGTAGATGACCGGCGAGCCAGCGCGTATCGGGATCACGCGGGCCAGGGCGTGCTGGATCGGAGGCCACAAGTACAGCAGGCCGAGGACGCCGGCAATCGTCAGCGGGACGGCGAGAAACTCGGCCGCGCGGAATTTGTCGAGGCTCTCCGCTCCGGTGCGGTACAGCACCAGGTGGCCGCCGGCGACGAGGAGGCCGAACAGCAGCGCGAGCCCGCAGAGTGCGCCACCGGCGATGAGGGATAGGATCCGCGCCGTCGAGTTGCGCTCGCCGAAGTTGGCGAGCACATACAGGGCGGCGACGATGCCAAGAAGGACAACCGTCCAGAAATCGACGGCCGCGTCACCGTGAACGAGTAGGAGGATCAGGTCTTTGCCGGTGTCGCCGATCCGCCGCCCTTGCCCTGGCGGATATCGATGAGCTGCTGGACGAGGTCGATTGGCACCGGAAAGACGATCACCGTGTTCCGTTCGACCCCGATCTCCGTAAGGGTCTGCAGGTAGCGGAGTTGCAGCGCGCTGGGCTGCGTCGCGATCACGCCGGCGGCGTCGGTCAGCTTCTGCGCCGCCTCGAACTCACCCTCCGCATGGATGATCTTGGCTCGCTTCTCTCGCTCGGCCTCAGCCTGCTTCGCCATCGCTCGCTGCATCGTCTGCGGGAGCTCGACATCCTTGATCTCGACGGTCGAGACCTTGATTCCCCAGGGTTCCGTCTGCTCATCGATGATTTTTTGCAGGCGGGTATTGATTTTCTCCCGGTTGGCGAGGAGCTCGTCCAGCGACGACTGGCCGAGCACGCTCCGTAGCGTGGTTTGCGCTATCTGTGAAGTTGCGTTGATGAAGTTGGCAACCTTGGTGACGGCGTTGCGGGGATCGACGACCAGGAAGTAGATCACGGCGTTGACCTTGATGGTCACGTTGTCGAGCGTGATGACCTCCTGCGGCGGGACCTCGAGCGTCACCGTCCGGAGATCGATCTTCACCAGGCGGTCGATGCCGAAGGGAATGATCAGCCGCAGTCCCGGACCCTTAAGGGCCATCAAGCGGCCCAGCCGGAAGAGGACGCCGCGTTCGTATTCGTTGATGATCCGGATCGCCGAACTTACGCCGATGAGGACGACGAGAACGATGATGCCGAGGACGATGAGAGCGAAAACGCCCATGAGTCCCTCCCTTCGCTAACGCACCGCTGCCGTCGTGTTCATGTTACGGGTCACATCATCAGCGCGCTCCGGCGTGGAAAAGCGCGCGTGCTCATCAGCGCGCTCCGGTGTGGAAAAGCGCGCGTGCTCATCAGCGCGCTCCGGTGTGGAAAAGCGCGCGTGATCATGACGATGCCGCCTGCGGCCCTTCCGACCGCCCCGCCTGCGGTTGTTGCACTGGTTCGACCCGCAGACGAAGCCCGTCGACCCCGACCACTCGCACCTGCGCCCCGGCCTCGAGCGGCCCACCGGTTGAGGTTGCTTGCCAAAGGGCGCCGTTGACGAACACCATCCCGCTGGGGTCCAACGGTTCTCGCACCGAACCGAGGCTGCCGATCATCGACTCCTCGCCCGCCGCGTACGGACGCCGCCGGGCATCGATCAACTTGCGAAGGATGAAGAGGAAGACCCCGGCAATGACGAGCACGGTGACGATGAGGAGGGGGATGTTGACGCCCTCGGCGAGGAAGCTGGTGTTGACCAGGAGCAGGCCTCCCAGCGTCATCGCGACGATGCCTCCGGTGGTCAGCACCCCGTGGGTCACCGCCTTCAGGTCGATGACGAAGAGCACGACCGCGATCAAGATGAGGAGGACTCCGGCGATGTTGATCGGGAGATCGTACAGCGACACAGCGGCGAGCACGCCGGCGATGACGCCGATGACCCCAGGGAGAAACATCCCGGGATGCGTCACCCAGAAGCCGATGCCGATGATGGCCAACAAGAAGAGGAGATACACGAGGTTCGGGTCTGCGAGCGCTTGCAAAAATTTGTCAAACCCACTCATGTCGTCGCGCTGGATGCCGGCTTTCGCGGTTTGAAGGGTGTAGGTGTGGCCGCCCTTCGACACCTGGCGACCGTCGAGCTCCTGCAGCAACGTGTCGAGGTCGCGGCTTTCGAAGTCGACGACACCCAGTTTCACGGCGTCGTCCGCCGGCGCGTTGATGCTCTGCCGCACCGCCTTCTCCGCCCAGTCCGCATTACGGTTGTGCAGCGTGGCCAGCGCCCGAATGTAGGCGGCTGCGTCGTTTTCGATCTTCTGCGATTCGATGTCCGGCGCCGTCGAGGTGGCGCCACTGGCGCCGGGGCTTGCCGCCGGACTCGCGGCGGGGTTGGAGCCGCCCAGGCTGACCGGGTGCGCGGAGCCGATGTTGGTTCCCGGCGCCATCACGGCGATGTCGGCCGCCTCTGTGATGTAGAGACCGGCCGACGCGGCCCGGGCGCCCGAGGGAGACACGAAAATCACCACGGGCAGCGGCGCGGCAAGGATCTTCTTGATGATGTCGCGCATCGACGTGTCGAGCCCACCCGGGGTATCCATGGCGACGATCAGCGCGTTGGCCTCCCCAGAGACGGCCTTGTCGACCGCGGTGGAGATGTAGTTGTCGGTGATCGGGTTGATAACCCCGTTGAGGGTCGCGACCAGGACGTGCGGCTCGGCGGCGCGGGCTTGAACCGCGGGCAGCAAAACGGCCAGCATGGTGGCCGCGAGAAAGAGCCGGGCGGCCCTCGTCACGACTTGATCATAGCCCCGGTTCACGGCCCGGTCGTTCGTAGAATGAGAACATGGCCCAACGCGTGGAACAGCAACCTCCGAAGGACGAGGAGGATGAGATCCGGGCGCAAGTCGCGCGTTATCCACGACTGTCCAACGCGCAGGAACAGCAGCTCCTTGCCACGCAAGGGGCGGAGCGCGACGCGGCAAACCGGACGCTGATCGAGCACAACCTGCACCTGGTGGTGGAGGCCGCGCAGGCGCGCAAGCAGCGCGGCGTCCCCTTTGGCGACCTCTTCCAGGAGGGGACGGTCGGATTGATCTCGGCTGTCGAGCACTACAAGCCCGGAGACGGCGGCTTCCATGCCCGGCTGGTTCACGCGATCGACGTCACCATGGATGACGTGCTCGCCCAGACGCAAGAGGCCCAGCGCAACGACGAAGCCTTCGTCGTCGCCTGCCGCCTGCTGGAATCGGCCCAGCGCCTGCTGTCCGAGCGGCTGGGCCGCGACGCGACACCCGCCGAGCTGGCCAAGCTTCTGCAGTGGGAGGAGGCGCGCGTCAACATCATTCTGGAGATGCTGCGAGGGGCCGAGGTGGTCCACGACCAGGAGCTTCTCGACTACCTCGAGGTCCTCGACGACGCGGACGAGCCTGACGACTCGGAGGCGTAACGTTTGGTCGTGACGGCCGCGCGGACACCACTCTACGAGGAGCACGTCCGCCTCGGCGCCCAGATGACGAACTTCGGGGGCTGGGTGATGCCGCTGCAGTACAGCACGATCCGCGAGGAGCACCGCGCCGTGCGCGAGGCTGTGGGTCTCTTCGATCTTTCGCATATGGGTGAGCTGCGAATCGGGGACGAAACCCTTGTCCAGCGTGTGGTCAGTCGCGACGTGACGCGGCTGCGCCCCGGACGGATCCAGTACGCGGTCCTCTGCAACGACGCGGGCGGCATCATCGATGATGTGCTCGTTTACGCGATGCCGGACAGCGGATACCTGCTGGTGGTCAATGCCGGTAACCAGGACGGCGACTTCGACTGGATCCGAAAACACGCGCAGGCCGCGGACGCGGCGCTCAACGTCGGCCGAGAGTGGGCGCTGATCGGCGTACAGGGCCCGCTGGCGGTGGACCTCGTTCAGCGGCTGACACCGTCTGAACTCGTCGGTGTCAAGTACTATGCCTTCGTCGAGGGGACCGTTGCGGATGTGCCGTGCGTGATCTCGCGGACCGGCTATACCGGTGAGGACGGCTTCGAGCTCTTTTGCGGCAACGCCGACGCCGTACGACTGTGGCGCGTGCTGCTGGAGGAGGGCCGGTCCGATGGCATCCGTCCCTCCGGCCTGGGCGCCCGCGACACCCTGCGACTGGAAGCGGGGATGCGCCTTTACGGTAATGACATGGACGCTGATACGAATCCCCTCGAAGCCGGGCTCGATTGGACGCTCAACCTCGAGAAGGATTTCATCGGCCGCGACGCCATCGTCACCTCTCGCCAGCAGGGCCTCTCGCGGCAGCTGGTTGGCTTCAAGATGCTGGACCGCAGCATTCCACGCCACGGCTACCGTGTCGTCAGCGACGGCGAAGGGGTCGGGACGGTGACGTCGGGAAACGTCTCCTTCACCCTTGGCTACAACATCGGGATGGCCTACGTGCCACCGGCCATGTCGGAGCCGGGGACCCGCCTTGGCGTGGACGTTCGTGGCACGGCCGCGCCGGCCGAGGTCGTTCCGCTGCCCTTTTACAAGCGGCCTCATCCGAAATGAAGGAAAGGGAGTTGGGATGCCAGACCTGAGCGGCATGCGTTTCGCGGAGACCCACGAGTGGGTCAAGCAGGATGGAGAGACGGCGACCGTGGGGATCAGCGAGTATGCCCAGTCGCAGCTCGGTGACGTGATCTACCTCGAACTGCCGGCGGTTGGTCAGCAGCTCGATGCGGGCGCGCGGCTCGGAGTGATCGAATCGGTGAAGGCCGCCTCCGACCTGTACAGTCCCGTTGGTGGCGAGGTGACGGAGGCCAACGCGGAGCTGAAAGATCATCCCGAGTACGTCAACCAGGATCCCTACGGCAAGGGCTGGATCATCAAGCTCCGCGCCGTGAAGGACAATCCCAAGCTCCTCGACCAGAAGGCGTACGACGCGTTCGTCGAAGGCCAGTCGCACTAGTGACCTGCTGGTGACCTACCTCCCGAACGCCGACGCCGAGCGCGCCGCGATGCTCAAAGCGCTCGAGCTGGAGAGCATCGACGGCCTGTTCACCCACCTCCCGGACGCCCTCAAACTGGACCGCGTCGACCTTCCTGAGCCGCTCTCCGAGGTGGAGTTGGTGCAGTACATTCGCGAGCTCGGCCGGCTGAACGCGAGGATTTCGCCGGCGGACAGCTTCCTGGGTGCCGGCGCATCGCGCCGCTTCAGTCCGGCGATCGTCAACCAGGTCATTTCACGGCCGGACTTCTATACGACCTACACGCCGTACCAGGCGGAGGCCAGCCAGGGCACGCTACAGGCGACTTACGAGTTTCAGAGCATGATCACCCTTCTCACCGGGTTGGATGTATCCAACGCCTCCCTGTACGACGGCGCCACGGCGCTGGCGGAAGCAACGACGATGGCGGTCGCGCACACGACCCGCCAGAACATCGTGGTGGCCGGCGCGCTTCATCCCGAGTACGCACAGGTGCTCAAGACCTACTCGGAGGCCCAGCAGTATGAGATCTTGCGGGTCGCGCCCGGGGCCGACGGACGGGTAGACCTCGCGAAGCTGGAGCAGGCCGTCACCAGCACGACGGCCGCGGTCATTCTGCAACAACCCAACTTCTACGGGGTGCTGGAGGAACCGAAGGCCGTCAGCGACCTCGCCCATCGCTCGGGCGCGCTGCTGATCGCCTGTGTCGATCCCATCTCACTCGGGATCCTCGCGCCGCCGGGCGAGTACGCTGCCGACCTGGCGGTGGGCGACGGACAACCGCTGGGCATTCCCCTATCGTTCGGCGGGCCCTACGTGGGCTTCATCGCTTGCTCGGAGGCCCTGATGCGGCGCATGCCCGGGCGGCTGGTCGGCGCGACGGTCGACGCGCAAGGCCGGCGCGGCTACGTGCTGACGCTGCAGGCCCGCGAGCAACACATCCGGCGGGAGCATGCCACCTCGAACATCACGACCAATCACGCGCTGATGGCGATCGCCGCGACGGTCTATCTGGCGCACATGGGTGGGCAGGGCCTCAAGCAGCTCGCCGAGCTGAGCGCGCAACGCGCCCATCATCTGGCGGCGCAGCTCGCGGAACGCAAGGGATATCGGCTGGCCTTCGACGGACCGTTTCTCTGGGAGTTCGTGATGCATACCCCGTATCATGCCGAGCAGACGCAGGCCCTCATGTTCGAGCGTGGTGTCTTGCCGGGCTTGCCACTGGGGCGATTCTTCCCGGAGCTCTCCGATGCCTTGTTGATTTCCGTCACCGAGCTCAACCATCCGCGCGCGATCGAACGCTTCCTCGAGGTGCTGGCGTGAGCGAGCCGCTGCTCTTCGAGCTGGGTCGCCCCGACCGGCCGAGCCCCCGACTCCCCGCGCCCGGGGTCAAGACACGACCGATCGACGACCTGGTGCCGGCCGCCCTGCGCCGGCAGTCGCCGCTAGCGATCGCCTCGCTCAGCGAGCCCGAGGTGGCCCGGCATTTCGGCCGCCTCGGCCGCCTCAACTTCAACCTGCACCAGGGCCTCTATCCTCTGGGCTCGTGCACGATGAAATACAACCCGGCCGTCAACGAGGCGCTCGCTCGACTCGATGACTTTGCCGACCTCCATCCATACCATCCGCCGGCGCGCGCCCAGGGAGCCCTGCGATTGATGTGGGAGCTAGAGCGGGCACTGCTGGCGCTGACGGCGATGGACCGCATGAGCCTGCAACCGGCCGCCGGTGCGCACGGCGAGTGGACCGGACTGCGCATGATCCAGGCCTACCATCGCAGCCGCGGCGACACCCGCGAGGAGGTGCTCGTCCCTGACAGTGCCCACGGCACCAATCCGGCCAGCGCGGCGCTCTCCCATCTCAAGACGGTGACCGTCAAGTCCGGGCCCGATGGCCTCGTCGACCTCGCGGATTTCAAGCGCAAGATCTCGACGCGAGCCGCGGCGGTGATGCTCACCAACCCGAACACGCTGGGCATCTTCGAGAAGGACATCATGGAGCTCGCCCGGCTCGCGCACGAGCACGGCGTGCAGCTCTACTACGACGGCGCCAACCTCAATGCCCTGGTGGGCATCGCCCGGCCGGGCGACATGGGCTTCGACGTCGTCCACCTCAACCTGCACAAGACCTTCTCCACCCCACACGGCGGCGGCGGTCCGGGGGCCGGACCCGTGGGCGTGAAGTCGCACCTGGTGCCCTTCCTGCCCATTCCCACGGTTGAGCGTACGGATGAGGGATTTCGCTTCGAGTACGCGCGACCGCAATCGATTGGCAAGGTGCGGTCCTTCTACGGCAACTTCGGCATGCTGCTTCGCGCCTATGCCTACATCCGCACCTACGGCAACACCATCAACGAGGTGGCGCAGAACGCGGTGCTCAACGCCAGCTACCTCCGGCATCACTTGCGCCGCTCCTTCGAGGACGCGTTCAGCGGGCCGTCGCTGCACGAGTTCGTGTTGACCGCGAAGAAGGCGAAAGCCCAGGGCGTGTCGGCGAAGGACATCGCCAAGCGGCTGATCGACCTCGGCGTCCATCCGCCGACGGTCTACTTCCCGCTGATCGTTCCAGAGGCGCTCATGATCGAGCCCACCGAGACAGAGTCCAAGGCCAGCCTGGACGCGTTCGTCGCCGCCGTCGAGCAAATCGTTGAGGAAATCGCCACGGACCCCGAGGTCGTCAAGACCGCGCCGCACAATGCCCCGGTGGGGCGGCTCGACGAGGTGCGGGCCGCTCGCCAGCTCGACTTGCGCTGGCGGCCGCCGGCCGAAAAGAAGGCCCCGGTGGCGGCCTCCTGAGAGTCAATTTCGGCGCCCTTTTTGGGTATAATTTGAATACGCGACTTGCTAAATCCTAAGGAAAAAACGACGGCTGCCTATGATGCCAAGGCCATCCAGGTTCTGGAGGGTTTGGAGCCGGTCAGACGCCGTCCCGGAATGTACATCGGCTCCACGGACAACCGGGGCCTGCACCACCTCATCTATGAGATCGTCGACAACTCTATTGACGAGGCCCTGGCGGGCTTCTGCACTCGGATCGAGGTAACCCTCCACCAGGACGGCTCGGCGTCGGTTGCCGACAACGGCCGTGGCATCCCGGTCGACATCATGAAAGACCAGGGTAAGCCCGCCCTCGAGGTCGTCATGACCAAGCTGCACGCCGGCGGAAAGTTCGGCGGCGGCGGCTACAAGGTCTCCGGTGGGTTGCACGGTGTTGGGCTCTCGGTCGTCAACGCGCTCTCCGAGCGGCTGCAGGTCACCGTCATGCGCCACGGCAAGCAGCACTACCAGGAATACCGGCGCGGTGCGCCCATGGCACCCTTGAAGGTCGTCGGCAAGGCCGACACCACCGGCACGTACATTCGATTCTGGCCGGATCCCGAAGTGTTCGAAGAGCTCGGCTTTCACTGGGACATCGTGTCGCACCGGCTGCGCGAGCTCGCCTTCCTCAACAAGGCGCTCACCATCCTGCTGCGCGATGAGCGCATCGATCTCGATTACACCTTCTACTTCGAGGGCGGTATCAGTGCCTTCGTCAAATATCTGAACCGCGACAAGGGATGGGTCAACCTCCGGCCGCTGCACGTCGAGCGCGAGATCGAAGAGAACACCGTGGAGATCGCGCTGCAGTACAACCAGGGCTTCACGGAGAACGTCCTGGCCTTTGCCAATGACATCAACACGATTGAAGGTGGCAGCCACGTCACCGGCTTCCGCTCGGCGCTTACGTCGGTCTTGAACAAGTACGCGCGCAAGGCGAACCTGATGCGCGATCAAGACGCCAACCTCACCGGCGACGACGTGCGCGAGGGATTGACCGCGGTGATCAGCGTCAAAGTGCGCGAGCCGCAATTCGAAGGCCAAACCAAGACCAAGCTCGGCAACTCCGAAGTCCGGGGTCAGGTCGAGACGGTGTTCTCCGATGCGTTCACGCAGTACCTGGAAGAGAACCCGCCGGATGCGCGGCGAATCATCGAGAAATGCCTGGTCGCGGCTCGCGCACGCGACGCGGCAAAGCGTGCGCGCGAGCTGGTGCAGCGCAAGTCACTGCTCGAATCGTCGACGCTACCCGGGAAGCTGGCCGATTGCTCGGAACGCGACCCGAGCTTGAGCGAGATCTACCTCGTGGAGGGCGATTCCGCGGGTGGCTCGGCGAAAGGCGCTCGCGACCGCCGCTTCCAGGCGATCCTGCCGCTGCGCGGCAAGATCCTCAACGTCGAGAAGGCACGCGAGGACAAGATCCTCACCTCCGAGCAGATCCGTAACCTGATCACCGCACTCGGGACTGGTATCGGCGAGAAGTTTGATATCACTAAACTCAGATATCACCATGTACTGATAATGACCGACGCTGACGTAGATGGTTCTCACATTCGTACATTGCTGCTGACATTTTTCTTTCGCTACATGCCGCAGGTGATCACCGGCAAATATCTGTACATCGCACAGCCGCCGCTCTACAAGATCACGCGCGGCAAAGAGATCGGTTACGCCTACACCGAAGAGCAGAAGAATCGGAAGTTGGCCCAGATGACGGGAAAGCCGGAGGTCGCCCGCTACAAAGGTCTCGGCGAGATGAACCCCGACCAGTTGTGGGAAACGACCATGAACCCACAGAACCGGATGCTGCTCCGCGTCGAGATCGAAGACGCGGTCGAGGCGGACAAGATCTTCGATGTCCTGATGGGTACCGACGTCGATCCCCGCAAACGATTCATCCAGACGCACGCCAAGACCGTGCGCAACCTGGACGTTTAGCCGCTGTCGTCCGGTTTCCCATGAAAATCGCGCTCGATGCGATGGGTGGTGATTTTGCTCCCGACCAGGTAGTGGCCGGCGGCGTCCAGGCGCATCGCGAGCTTGGCGTCGAGGTGATCTTCGTGGGCGTCAAGGACAAGGTCGACAGCGCGCTCGCGGCATCGGGCGCCGGCAAGTGGGCGCAGATTGAGGACGCCCCCGAGGTCATCGCCATGGACGAGCATCCAGCGCAGGCGGTGCGGAGCAAGAAAGCATCCTCCATCGTCCGCGGCATTCAGATGGTCGATGACGGGCGTGTCAATGGTTTCGTCAGCGCCGGGAACAGCGGTGCCGTGATGTCAGCCGCACTCTTCGGGCTGCACCGGATTCCCGGCATCGATCGTCCCGCGATCGGCTCCATCATCCCGACGGCGACGGGTAAGAACTGCTTTCTGCTGGACGTCGGCGCCAACACCGACGCCAAGCCCGAGCACCTGGTCCAGTATGCCCTGATGGGGAGCATCTACGCCGAAAAGCTCATGGGTCTCAAGACGCCACGGGTGGCACTGCTCAGCAATGGCGAAGAGGCCGGCAAGGGCAACCAGCTGGTGCAGGCAAGCGAGCCCCTGCTGCGCGCTCTCCAGGCGATCAATTTCATCGGCAACATCGAAGGCAAGGACATCTTCAAGGGTAAGGCCGATGTCGTCGTCACGGACGGTTTCAGCGGCAACATCCTGATCAAGACCGCCGAGGGCGCCGCCGAGTTCGTCTTCCAGAGCGTCCGTGACGCCGTCAAGGGCGACCCCCTTGCAACGCTGGGTGGGGCGCTCATCCGTCCCAAGCTGCGGGCGGTCCGGCGCCGCGCCGATTGGCGCGAGTTCGGCGGGGCCCTCCTCCTCGGCGTCAATGGCGTGGCGGTGATCGCGCATGGCCGTTCCGATGCCCGTGCGACCTACAACGCGGTGCGGGTCGCTCGCGACGCCGTCGACCGCCAGGTGGTCGCGACCATCACGGCGGCCGTGTCGTCAACCGGAGACCAGCACAGATCCGAACATAAGAGCGCGCCTCTCGTAACATGACGACATGGCTCGGAACGGGGAGCGGCCTGAGCACCGCGTGGTCGTGACCGGCATGGGGGTCCTGGCACCGAACGGGAACACTTTGGTCGAGTTCTGGGACAGCCTGATCGAGGGACGGTCCGGACTTGGAATCGCGACTTCCTTCGACGTCTCCGACCTTCCGGTCAAGACGGTGGCCGAGCTCAAGAACTTCGATCCCCGTCGCTACATGGATTTCAAGGAAGCAAAGCGCATGGCGCGCTTTAGCCAGGTGGGGGTCGCCGCGGCAAAGATGGCGATCGACCAGTCGGGTCTCCAACTGGCGACGGAGGACCGGACCCGGATCGGCTGCGAGGTCGGCACCGGCATCGGTGGCTTCAAAGAGATCTCGGAGGAGATCGAAGCCTTCGCACTGCGCGGGGAGCGCGGCCCCGACCGCATCTCACCCTTTTTCGTCCCGCGCGTGATCCCGAACATGGCGTCCTGCCAGATCGCGATCCAGTTCGGGCTGGAGGGTCCCAACAATACCGACACCACGGCCTGTGCGGCGTCGACACAGGCACTGGGCAACGCCTATCGCGTCCTCCAGCGCGGCGACGCGGAGGTGATGCTGGCGGGTGGCGCCGAGGCCAACCTGTGTCGCTTCGGGCTCGCCTCGTTTGCGGCGATGAAAGTCCTTTCGACTCAATCGGAGGATCCCGTCAAGGCGAGCCGCCCGTTCGATGCGCAACGCGACGGCTTCGTCCCGGGTGAGGGCGCCGGCATGTTGGTCCTGGAGACGCTCGAGCACGCGCAGAACCGGGGGGCGGAGATCTACGGCGAGATCATCGGCTTCGCGGTCACCGATGATGCCTTCCACATCGTGATGCCCGAGGAAGATGGGGACGGTCCCGCCCGCGCCATGGCGAAGGCGCTCGAGGATGCGCACACCGGCCCCGCGGAGGTCGATTACATCAATGCCCACGGCACGTCGACGCAGCTGAATGACAAGTCCGAGACGGCGGCGATCAAGCGGGTCATGGGAGACCGGGCGAAGCGGATTCCGATCTCGAGCACGAAGTCGATGATCGGTCACCTGCTCGGCGCGGCGGGCGCCGTCGAGGCGATCGCGTCGATCCTCAGCATCAACCACGGTATGGTGCACCCCACCATCAACCTCGAACACCCCGACCCGGACTGCGACCTGGACTACGTGCCAGACGGCCCGCGCCGCCATGAGATCAAGGTCGCCATGTCGAATTCGTTCGGCTTCGGGGGCCAGAATGCCTGCATCGTGTTCAAGCGCTTTGACAACAACTAAGAACCAACTCTTGCGCGCAGAGGTCTAAATGGAACCACTGAACATCGGTACTGTCTTGCCGCTGCAGCTCGAGAACGAGATGCGCTCGAGCTACATGGATTACGCGATGAGCGTCATCGTGAGCCGAGCGCTGCCGGATGTTCGCGACGGCCTGAAACCCGTTCACCGCCGCATCCTGTACGCGATGCAGGAGCAGGGGATGACGCCCGGCGCCCGCTACCAGAAGTGCGCCGCGATCATCGGCGAGGTGCTCAAGCATTACCACCCCCACGGCGATATGTCCGTCTACGACAGCCTGGTGCGGATGGCGCAGGACTTCTCGCTGCGCTACCCGCTGGTCGACGGCCAGGGCAACTTCGGCTCGATCGATGGCGACTCGGCGGCCGCCTACCGGTACACGGAGGCGCGGCTCGCCCCGATCGCCGCCGAATTGCTGGTCGACCTCGAGAAGAACACCGTCGACTTCGGCGACAACTATTCCGCGACCCGGCAGGAGCCACTCGTGTTGCCCGCCAGGCTGCCGAACCTGATGCTCAACGGCTCGTCGGGCATTGCGGTCGGCATGACAACCAACATCCCCCCGCACAACCTTGCCGAGGTCTGCGACGCCGAGATTTATCTCATCGACCATCCGGATGCCACCACCGAGGACCTGATGAAGCTGGTCAAGGGACCGGACTTTCCGACCGGCGGGATCATCATCGGCCGCGAGGGGATCGCCGCCGCCTACGGCACCGGTCACGGTCGGCTGATCGTGCGCGCCCGCCACACCTTCGAAGAGGCGAAGAACGGCCGCGAGCGGATCATCATCACCGAGATCCCCTATATGGTCAACAAGGCGACGCTCGTCGCGCGCATCGCGGAGCTGGTCGGCGAGCGAAAACTGGAAGGTATCGCGGACCTGAACGACGAGTCCGACCGTCAAGGCATGCGCATCGTCATCGAGTTGAAGAAGGATGCCCGCGCGCTGACCGTGCTCAACAATCTCTACAAGCACACCGCCCTCCAGACCACCTTCGGGGTGATCTCGCTGGCGTTGGTGGACGGCCGGCCGGTCGTCCTCAACCTCAAGGCACTGCTTCAGCATCACGTCGATCACCGCCGCGACGTCATCACTCGCCGTACGCGGTACGAGCTCGATCGCGCCCGGGAGCGGGCCCACCTCCTCGAGGGCCTCAAGATCGCGCTCGACAACCTGGACGCCGTCATCAAGACCATCCGTGAGTCACAAGACGAAAAGACCGCCCAGGAGCGCCTGCAGGAGCGCTTCAAGCTCTCTGAGCGGCAATCGAAAGCCATCGTCGACATGCGCTTGGGCCGCCTCACCCGGCTGGAGCGCAACAAGGTCATGGAGGAGTACGAGGAGGTCATCAAGCGGATCGCCTATCTCGAGGATCTCCTGCAGCACGAGGCGAAGATCATGCTGTTGATCAAAGACGAGCTGGCTGAGCTGAAGAAGAAGTACGGCGATGCCCGCCGGACCACGCTGGACTTCCAGGGGTCGGTCGAGCTCAACGAAGAAGACCTGGTGCCCAAGGAGGACGTGGTCGTCACTCTCACCCACCGGGGCTATGTCAAGCGGGTGCCCGCCAGCACCTACCGACCGCAACGCCGCGGCGGCAAAGGCATCCTCGGCGCGGCTCGCGTCGAGTCCGACTTCGTCGAGCATCTGGCCATCGCCTCCACGCACTCCGACATGCTGTTCTTCACCAACCACGGCTCGGTCTTCCGACTCCGGGTTCATGAAATCCCCGACGTCAACCGGCAGGCCAAGGGATTGCCGGCGGCAAACCTGATCGACATCGACCCCAAGGACAAGATCACCGCGGTGATTGGCATCACCGACTGGGCCGAAGATCGCTACCTGGTGATGGTCACCAAGCAGGGCACGATCAAAAAGACACCAGCACGCCTCTACAGCCAGGTGCGGCGCAACGGCTTGATTGCCATCAACCTGACGGAGGGTGACGAGTTGAACTGGGTCAAGCTCAGCTCGGGCGGTGACGAGCTGATCATCGCCACCACCGATGGCAAGGCGGTGCGCTTCAGCGAGAAACAGGTCCGCCCCATGGGCCGTGACACGACCGGCGTCCGGGGCATCACCCTGCGCAAGGACGCGCTCGTCGCCGGCTTCGATATCGTGCGCAACGATGCGCACCTGCTGGTCGTCTCGGCAAAAGGCTACGGCAAGCTCACGCCGCTGGCCGAGTACCCGGCGCATTCCCGCGGCGGCCAGGGCGTCTACACCATGGCTGTCACCGATCGGACCGGTCCGCTGGTCGGGATGCGCGTCGTGGTCAACCCCGAGGAGGAGCAGTTGATCGTCATCTCCGAAGGCGGCCAGGTGATCCGCACGCCGATCGAGAATATCCGCGTGGCGGGACGGCAGACGCAAGGCGTCATCATCATGCGGCTCGATGAAGGCGATACGGTCGCCACCATTGCCGGCGTCGGCGGCACGGAGGAGGCCGAAGAGTAACGCTCGCCTACGCCGCCCTTACGTGCGCCGGCGTCGGCCTGGTGTTGCTCGTCTTCGCGATCGTCTCAACCTGGCGCGCCTATCGCCGGGCATCGAGGCGCGCCACTGAGCTCTCCGGCTACGCGCTGGAGCAAGCGACCGAGTTGGAGCGATTGACCGCCCAGCTGAACGAGCACGGCTTTGCGCTTGAACACACGGCGGCGGAGCTGTTCCCCAAGCTGGAGCGCCTGTCGGTGTTTCTTGGGCAGCCGCTGGTCGCGGCGACGATCCCCTGGTTGATCCGTCGAGCCTTCGGCCGGCCGTACCGGCGCCGCTAACTACTCGGCGACGACTCGATCTTTGCCGGTGCGCTTCGCCGTCAGCAGGTTTTCGTCCGCCCGCTTGAAGAACGAGAAGGCGTTGTCCTCTTCCGGGCGGTAGGCCGTGACGCCGCCGCTGACGGTGAGGCTCAGGGGCGGGACACCATGGGCCTCGTCGCCGTAGGGATTGTTGCGGATCTCGGCGAGGGCGCGCTCGGCCACCGCGCGCGCGGTTTCCAGGTCACCCTCCGGGACGATGATGCAGAACTCATCGCCGCCATAGCGGACCACCACGTTCGCCTTGCGGCTGTGACGCTGGATCAGGTCGGCGAGGTGGCGTAGCACCCGGTCACCCACGGGATGGCCGTGGTTGTCGTTGATGACCTTGAAGTTATCGAGGTCGAGAACGATCAACGATAGTGGCGCTTTGCTGCGGGAGGCCCGGCTCAGCTCGCGCTGGAGACTTTCCTGGAAGAAACGGTAGTTGTAAAGTCCGGTGAGGCTGTCGGTCAGCGCCTGCTCCTCGCTGGCGACCAACCGCTCGAGCATCACGAGGCTGTTGACGGCCTGCGCGGAGAGCATCGACAACAGGTGGAGGTCCGACTCGGGGTCGCGGCTGGCGTCGCCGGCGTAGATGCCCAGGGTGCCGCGAAGCCGCTCCTGCTGAAGCAATGGCGTGATCGTGATCGAGCCCTGCACGTCCTGCCGGCCCAGCAGATGCTGGGTCCAGGGACTTTGCGAGGCGTCCGGAACTGACAGCGGCCGCTTCGACTGCAGCACGAAGTCGGACATCTCGACCAGCAGCCGTCGAAGGTCACCGGTGCCATTCGGGTCCGGTCCGGCGTAGGCCTCCTCCCGCTGTCCTTGCTCGTCGGCGAGGAAGAGGAGGGACGCCTGGCCGCGCAGCAAGCGGGTCCCCAGGTTCAAGATCATGTCGCTCAGCACTTCGTAACTGAGATTGGTCATGATGCTGTCGAAGGCGCGCAGCACCGTGAGCTCGTCCAGATGCTTGTAGTTCTGGGCGACGACATGCTGCACCAGGGTGTGGACCAGGTTGGCGGCTTCCATGATGTGCGCCTGGGAAACCACCGGTACCGACTCCACCGCCCGCATCAGGTTGTCCGGATGCACCGGGAGCGCCCGCGCCAGCTCATAGACCGTTGCGAAGTCTGGTTTGGAGACGGCGAATGGCTCGCTGACCAGCCGGCCGAGCAGGTGCCGGTCATCGCAGATGGGAATGATCAGATGGCCGATCTGCGCGCCGTCGTAACGCAGCTGGGGCTCGTCACCGTGGAGCGGCGCCGAGGCGTTGGGCACCATTTCGCACCGCCCGAAGTTCTGCATGATGAGGCAGAAGTCGTTCTGCGGAAGCCCGGGCGGGATCTGGTAGCCGTCGGTCGAGTCGGCAGCCAGCGATATGCCCGTGCGGGCCGAGAAGTTCTTCATCGCGGCCTTCGTTACATCGTGGTTGATGATGTAGGAGAGCCGGATGCTGGCGGTTTCAGCAGTCAATAAAGATCACAGGTCCTGGGGAAGGCCGCGACTTAGCCATTATAGCTTTGGCTCCCGTAACATCTTTGTACACGGTTAACCTCTCAACGAACATCCGCCGAACTGCCCTTGACAAAACTTTCTGTCCCAACTTCGATAGTTCGAAGTCCCTGCTGAGAACACCATGCACGATGTGCTTGTTCACTACCTCGAGGTCAACTTCCCGGAAATTGCGGAGCAGCTGGCGCACGCCCGCACCCGCGAGCCGGGCACAGAAGAACGGGCGGCTGCCGCCGAACGGCTGCGGGAGCTGATCCGCCGCCTGCGCCGTGGCGCGGTCGAGTCGGGTGCGGCGTGGCACGAGCCACGAGCCAGTGCCGCGGAGATGATCGCCGGCGTCAACGGGGAGCTGAGTTCGGACGAGCGCGCCGTACTCGACCACTTCTTCGATCTCTTCGCCCGCTCGATGGAGCGGACGCAGTCGCCGAAACCGCCCGAGGCGCCCGCGGCCACGCCGCCTGAAGCTCTTGAGGTGCCGCCCACGGCAGTCGCCGTTACGCCCCCGGCTCCCGAGCCGCCGGCTGAGCCAGCGCCTGAGCCTGATCTTGAGCCCGCGATGGACGAAGCACCAGCTCGAGCAACGCAGGAAGCGCCAGTCCAGGCGGCGCCGGTCGCGCCCGAGCTACCGGCTTCGCGCCTGGTGCCCGAGCAGATGGCCGGATATCTCCAAACCATCCTGCTTGCCGCGGCTCAGCAAGCGCTCGATCTCCTCCAGGTGGATGCCAGCCAGGTCTACACGCTCGGGGAGCAGCGGCGGTTCGTGCTTCGCGCCGGTGTCCCGACCGAGTCGCTTGCTGCACCCGAAGGCGTCGCGTCGATCAGCAGCGGGCTCTTACGGCGAGCCCTCGAGCACAACGAAGTCTTTACCGTCGAGGACCTTGCGGGCGAAGAATTAACCCCAGACGAGGCCGCCTGGGTCGATGCGGGTTACCACGGCTTCGCGGCCATTGCCCTGTCACCGCCCCTGGAGCGCCCGATCGGGGTATTGGCGCTGTTGCGGCGTACCCCTTGGCGGCTGGACCGGCGGGATGCCGTGCGCCTCGAGGACCTGGCGGTGGAAGCGGTGACGGCGCTCCGGGCCCACAGCCTGGCAAGCAGAGTCGCCGAGGTCGCCGTCCTCCAGGAGCGCCTGAACCTGGCCCGAGAGATCCACGACGGACTCGCCTCGGACCTGGCGGCAGTGGTGGCCCTGTTCAAGTACTACGAACAGCGGCGCGAGCGCGACCCGGAGGATGCGGGAAAGTTGCTGCCGCAACTCCGCTCGATGACGGAGGAAATCCTGGCCGGCGCGCGCAATATTCTGCAGTCGCTGCGGCCGAAGACCATCCGGTCGGAGGGGCTGCTGGCCTCGCTCTTGAAGCTGGTGGACCAGTTCGGCCGGGTCAACCTGGTTGAGACCAACGTCAACATTCGCGGCGAGGAGAACGCGATCCCAGCCGAGCAGAAGGAGGTCATTTTTCAGGTGCTGCGCGAGAGCCTCTCGAACGTTCGCAAGCATTCCCGGGCGCGCAACCTCTGGGTCGTGCTCGATCTCTCGTCGGCGCCCTGGGCGATGACCGTTCGCGATGACGGCCGGGGATTTGACGTCCGCCGGGTCGCCGAAGACCCGAGAAAGGTCGGCTCCTACGGGTTGGTGGGCATGCGGGAGCGTGCGGAATTGATGGGGGGAACCCTGGAAATCGTCAGCCAAAGGCTGGAAGGCACTGTCGTCACGCTGATCGGCCCTACGGAACGGGGCGAGTGAAGAGCCGCATCCGCGTCCTGATCGCCGACGATCGGCCCATTTTCCGGGCGGGCGTGCAGGGCATGCTCCGCGACTTCCCTGAGATCGACATCGTGGGCGAGGCGATGACCGGGCGGCAGGCGGTCGAGCGGGCTCGGCGGCTGAAGCCGGATGTGATCTTGATGGACCTCAACATGCCGGAAATGGGGGGAATCGCCGCCACCCGCGCGATCAAAGAGGAGAACCCAGACCGGGTGGTCCTGGCGCTGACGGTGTCCGAGGCGGAAGAGGACATCGTCGAGATGGTCGCCGCGGGCGCCTCCGGCTACGTCTTGAAAGATGTAGACCCCGCGAGCCTGGCCCGGAGTATCCAGGAGGCCCACGCCGGCCAGTTCCAGCTCGATGACGCCCTCACCCGCCGCGTCATCATGCGCCTGGCCTCAACACTCAAGAAATCGCACCGGCCCCTGGGCGAACCGCTCACCGAGCGCGAGACCCAGATCCTCCGGATGGTGGTACAGGGAACCAGCAACAAGGCGATCGCGAGCCGCCTGGGCCTCGGTGAGGGGACGATCAAGTCCCATCTGCGGAACATCTACCGAAAGCTGCAGGTCCGAACCCGCGCCGAGGCGGCCGCGCACGCGGTTCAACTCGACATCTAAGCGAACATTCGTTCGCTACCAACAGGGCAGTTCGGCGCCCTGGGGATAGATTTACGCCACCCACTGCGGCGACTACCGTGGTGACCACCAAGGGAGTCCTCTGCGCGGCTTTCCGGGAATTCAGAACGTGGGGGTGGTCGCGATGAAGAAGATGATTGTCGTAGTCGTGGGCCTGCTTGGTGCCATAGTGGCCGGCGGCGCTGGCTGGAACTGGTAGAACCCAGATACAAATGAGCCCGGGTTAGATCCCGGGCTTTTTTGTTTTCTACGCGAAGGGTTCTCCTGAGTTTCTCCCTTTAAGATACGGGGGAATTTCCGAATGCGGCGGAACTGGCCTGCGTCCCTCTATCTCGCAACGGTCACGACGCTAGGGCTCGCGCTTTGGTTCGGATCGATCGCACTGGCACGCCCCTGGCTGCACCTTGACGCCGACGTCCTCGAAAACACCGGTATTCTCCTGGCCCTGACCGTCCTCTCAGGATTCGCCCCGATCGAAACGAAACAGGGCGTGCTCAGCGTAACCCTGGCGCCGCTGTGCGGCGCCGTCGCGCTTCAGCTGGATCCATGGGCTGTCATGACCATCGCTGCCCTGGGGACCATCGACCGGCGGGTGCCAGGCCGGCAAATTCCCTGGGGATTGTTCCTCTTCAACCGCGGGATGTGGATTCTGGCCTGTGGCGTGCCAAGCCTACTCGTGGCGTTCACCAAAGGCCAGTCAGGCAGCCGCACAGTGTCCGTGCTCGCGGCGGTGGTGCTTCTGCTGTTGCTGAACACCGCACTCATGGCGTTCTCTGTCCATCTCGTTCGTGGGGTTCGGCTATGGGCTGTGCTGAGGGGGGCCCTGGCGGGCAACGCGTTGACCTTCTTCGCCATGCCGTTACTCGGGATCCTCATCGTGCAGCTGATGCAGGGTCCGCGGCTCACCCGGCTCGTCGTCTTCCTCCTTTATGGCCCACTTCTCATCTACCGGACGAGCATGCAGAAACAGCGGCGCCTCGACACCTGGCTGCGCGACTCGTACATCATGCAGAGCCGCGTCGTTGACAAGCGCGACGGCCAGACGTTTGGTCATTCGCAGCGGGTCGGCGAGCTTTGCGAAACCGCCGCCCGAATGCTCGGCATGGCGGACGATGTGTGTAACACCATTCGCGTGGGAGGCATCCTCCACGACCTGGGCAAGATCGCGGTCCCAGACTCGATCCTGCTCAAGCCTGGCAAGCTGACGCCCGAGGAATACGAAATCATCAAGCAGCATCCCGTCGAGGGAGCTCAGATCCTGGCTGAACACCCGGAGCAGAAGGACGTCGCGCTGATTGTCCGGCACCATCACGAGCGCTGGGATGGTGCGGGTTACCCGGACCGGCTGATAGGCGAGGCAATCCCAATCGGGTCTCGCATCGTCAACGCCTGCGACGCCTTCGACACCATCACCCAGGCCCGTGTCTTCCGTCCAACCGTTAAGACACCCGAAGAGGCGATCCGGGAGCTTCGGCAGTTGGCGGGCACGTGGTACGACCCGGCCGTAATCGGGGCGCTGGAAAAGATTGTCGCTGAGCGTTGGGGTGTTGCCATCCAGCCGAGCAAACCAGTGATGCCAACCGTCGCCTACCGAGAGGTTCTCTCCATCAAGCCCTTCCGGTTGCTCTGGATCGGACAGGCCATCTCCTATTTCGGCGACATGATGAACACGACGGGACTCGCCATCATGCTCTATCTCGTGACCCACTCACCCTCGATGGTGGCCGTGGGGCTCATCGC
>WNGD01005343.1_pt1 | contig 21531 bp, 20 predicted proteins | sample 5400671 | NCBI WGS metagenome assembly WNGD01 (sample SAMN13153369, study PRJNA577476) | soil metagenome | isolation source: 40 cm soil or saprolite under grassland replicate 2 | place: USA:California | collected 2016-06-15 | reverse complement strand
CGGCCAACCTCGCCGGGCGCCTGGAAGACGCCGAGACGCTCGACCGGCTGGCCCAGCCGCTGACACGTGCCGTCCGGCGTGGCCTGCCGTCCGGAGCCAAGGCGGACGCGCTGCACGGGGTCTGGCTCGGCCAGCCCGTCCACCCGGCGCTGATAACGCTCCCGCTGGGCTTCTGGACGTCGGCGACGGTGCTGGACTTCGTGCCCGGCAACGGGCGTGCATCGCGGGTCCTTCTTGCCCTCGGGCTCGCCGGCACGCTCCCCGCCGCCGCGGCCGGGTTCGCCGACTGGTCGTCGCTCCACCGCGAGCAGCAGCGGGTCGGCCTCGTGCACGCCGCCTCCGGCGCCGGCGCGTCGGCGCTGTTCGCCGCCTCGCTGCTCGCCCGGATGGCGGGCAGGGACGGCGGCGGCAGGCTGCTGGCGCTCGGCGGCCTCGCCGCGGTGACCACGGGCGGCTTCCTGGGCCGGCATCTGGCGTTCGGCCTCGGTGCGGGCGCCAGCCACGCCGAACCGGTGGCGCACCTCACCGCGCTCGGCTGGCACGACCTGTGCCGCGTCTACGAGCTGCCCGACGGCCGCCTCGCTCGGCGCAAGCTCGGCTACCTGACCCTCACCGTGCTCCGCCAGGGCGCGGACGTGCTGGCCCTCGCCGATCAGTGCGCGCATCTTGGCGGGCCGCTCCACCAGGGCCGCCTCACCGATGACGGCGACGGGCCGTGCGTCACCTGCCCCTGGCACGGCAGCACGTTCCGGCTGACGGACGGCACCGTGGTACATGGCCCGGCCACCGCACGCCAGCCCGCGTTCGACACCCGGGTCGTCGAGGGCGGCATGGTCCAGGTCCGGCCTGCCCGGCCCGCCCGGCCCATGCACGCCCGTTAGCCAGGCTCACGCCCGCCGGACCGGATCGCGCTCCGCACCCGATCGCGCCCCGGACCGGATCGGCCCGCGCGCCCGAACTCGCGTCAGCCCCTGGCGGCGCCTGCGATGGTGGCCGCGGCCCGGCCGAGGCCGTCGTGCGCCCGGATCGCCTCCCCCGCGCGGGCCAGACGCTCACGCAGCGCGCCGTCGGCCAGGAGACGGCCCGCCGCCTCGAGCATCTGGGTATCGGTGAAGCCGTACGTGTCGAGCCGGGCTCCGAGGCCGAGCTCGGCCATCCGTTGCGCATTGTCGTACTGATCCCAGAACAGGGGCAGGACGATCATCGGCTTGCCGAAGTGCAGGCACTCTGTCGTGGTGTTATTGCCGCCGTGCGTGATAACCAGGTCCACCTGCGGGATGACCGACGTCTGCGGGACGAACTCGGCGCCCCACATGTTCGGCGCCAGCTCGATCTCGGCGTGCAGCGGGCCCTTGGACACGATGTAGCGATGCGGTGTGTCCGCCAGGCACGAGATCACCCGCCGCATCAGCCCGGTGTCCGCCGATCCGAGCGAGCCCAGTGAGAAGTAGATCAGCGCCCCGTCGCCGCCGGCGAGCGCGGGCGGAAGCGAGAACTCCTCATCGGTGTGGCGCACCGAGGAGTCGAGCCGGTGCCAGGCCGGCCCGAGCGGCGGGTCCCGCCGGTAGTCGGCCAGTTCCGGGTAGACGTACAGGTTGACGTCGCCTTCGGCGATGAACTCAAGGTCGGGCAGGGGCGGGGCGCCCTGCGCCGTGTACCAGGCGTTGAAGTCCTGCCACAGCGGGCGGTGCACCCGGTCGTATTCGGCCCGGAACTCCGCCCACCCCGCGCGGTCCGCGGCTGGGTACCCGGCGAACACGGGCGGCACGTCCGGGCTCTTGATCTCCAGCGGGTTGCAGGACACGATCCGCACGAACGGCACGCCCGCGGTCACCAGCGCCGGGAAGCCCACCACGTTGTCCTCGACAATGACGTCGGGGCGGACCCGGTCGACGATCGCGCGGAGCCTTTCGTGGCAGTACCTGGCGCCGCCCGTGAGCTCCTCCCAGACCGGCCTGATCCAGGTCGCCAGCTGCTCGATCGTTGGCTTGCGAAACTCCGGCGCGGTCTGCGCGACGAAGTCCTTCCAGAACTGCCCGGCATCCTGATCCCCGCTGGGCGGCGCAAGATCGACCAGGTCCTCCTCGAAACCCAGCGGTTCCAGCCTGCCCTTCCAGGACGCCTCGGCCGCGAAGACCACCCGGTGGCCTTGCCGGCGCAGCACGTCGCCGATCCCGATGCAGTTGTTGGTCGGCCCGTAGGCGCTCTCCGGCATGAACAGGACCGTCAGCGGCCTGGAGGTCATCGGCGGCTCCTTCGATGCGACCAGCGATCACAGCCATCCCGGGGGAGGATCACCGTGCCCGAAACTAGCAGGAAGTCGCTCGTTCCCAGCCACCACGCCCCCTTCGCGGAAAAGGGATCCGGTGATCACGAATCGGGCCGCTGGAGGGCGGTGCACACGGGAGTTATCGTTCTGATATGGCGGCCTTGGACCCGCGACGGCCGGCGCTCCGGGTGTCCGACGCGGACCGCGACGAAGTGATCAAAGTGCTCAGGGAAGGGTCCGCCGACGGCCGCCTGTCGCATGACACCTTCCTGCACCGGCTGGACCTCGCGCTACAGGCGCGCTACCCGGGGCAGCTCACGAGCCTGCTGAACGACCTGCAGCCGGCCCGGCGCCGCCTCGGCCTGGGCGACCGGACGGCGGCGGCGTGGGGTGGGCTCACCGGGCGGCTGCGTGAAGCGTGGTGGGCCGTGCGCCTTCCGCGCCTGGTGCTGCCGCGAGGCGGGCCCCGGACGGTGTTCACGATCGGCCGCGCAGGCTACTCCGACCTGGCGCTGCCCGACATGACGGTGTCGTGGCGCCATGCCGAACTGCGGCGCGTCGGCGACGACTGGATGCTCGCCGACCTCGGCTCGACCAACGGGACCCGTGCGAACGGGTGGAAGGTTGGCTCCGGCTTCCTGGTACGGGCCGGCGACCGGGTCACGTTCGGCCAGGTGGAGTTCCGCCTCTGCGACCCGCCTCCCGGCCGGTAGTGAGCCGGGCGGGAGTCCGCCGCCGCGAGGATAATCTCGGCGTGGCCGGCACCCGCCCGGTGACCTCGGTGCCGTGACCGGGGGCCGACGAGACGCGAAGGGTCCCGCCGAGCGCGGCCAGCCGGTCGGCCATCCCCTGCACACCGCTGCCCGCCGATGCGGCCGACTGGTCGAAACCCTCGCCGTCATCGGTGACCGCGAACGCCAGGCAGTGGCCGTCGTAGCCGAGGGTCACGCAGGCCGCCGAGGCGTGTGCGTACTTGGCGATGTTCTGCAGCGCCTCCAGGACACAGAAGTACACCGCGGCCTCGACATCTTGTGCGTACCTGCCGACGCCCGGAGCCTGGACCGTTACCGGCAGGGGTGCCTTGTTGGCCTGCGCTTCGAGCGCGGCCGGCAGGCCCAGGTCCGCGAGCAGCGGCGGGTAGATCCCGCGGGCGAGATCCCGGAGCTCTTCCAGGGCGTCCTGCGCCGCCTGCTCGGTCTGAGCGAGCAGCCCGGCCGCCTCGTCCGGCGAGTCGGCCACCATCTGCCGTGCCAGCTGGAGGATGATCCGCAGCGCGACGAGCTGCTGCTGCGCGCCGTCGTGCAGGTTGCGCTCGAGCCGCCGCCGCGCCTCGTCGGAGGCCGCGACCAGGCGCTGCCGGGAGGCCCTGAGGTCCTCGATCAGCGCAACATTGCGCAGCACCAGGCCTGCCTGCGCGGCCACGTCCCTGACCAGCCGTTCCCCGGCCGGAGTCAGCGGCTCCCGCGGCGGGCTGGTGATCCGCAGCGCGCCGAGGCGCTCGCCCTGGTGCTCCACCACGAACGCGCGAGCCCGGCCGTCACCCATGCCGTCCTCCACCGGTTCCGCAGCCTGCCGCCCGGGCGTGCCCGCGCCGGCCGACGCCGCTGTGACGGGTGCGGGTGCGGCCGGCCCCGGCCCGGCCGATGCCGGTGCCGCCGGGGCCATCTGGGGCAGACGATGATCGCGACCACGGCGAAGCCGTACGCGACGATCCGGGAGGGCGCCATCACCCCCGCGTTGAACGGGAGCAGCACCAGCGCCCCCGCGAGGACCAGCAGGATGATCCCCGGCAGCCCCCAGGCCAGGGCACAGGTGCCCGGGCGGCCAGCCAGGGCAGTCATGTAGCCGATTGTGGCCGCCCGCGGCCGCCGGGGCCAGGGTGCAGGCCGCACCACCTCGGGCATGCCACCTTTCCCGTCCGGCGCGCCCCGCGCCGCTGACCCGCCAGCCCAGCGATGCGCTACTCGGCCCACTCCTCGGAAGGCCCAGCACTGTCCGCGCCGGCCCGGCGCCGCCGGGCCGGATGCTCGACCAGGGCAAGCACGCGGCTGGCCATGAACCGGGCGGTCCGCACGGGCGCGCCGCCCCGGGTGAGCTCGGTTACCTCCACCACGCCGCGGCGGTTGACCACCTCGACGCGCCGCCCGGCCCGGGTGGCGGTCACTTCGTAGGTCTTGGTGGCCCCGCCGGCGTCGATGACGATCTCGACCTTGTCACCCTTCATCGGTTGCTCCGGGCACACGAGGATTCATGCCTACGTTGTGCCCCCATCGGCACGCAGCGACGCATCCGTCGCACGCGGCAGGGCGCCGCGGCGGCTAAACGGCGGCGCGGGCGGCCCAACGGGACTGGCGGTACTCGACGATGAGGGGGACGCCGAAGCACTTGGACAGGTTCCGCTCGGTGAACACATCCGGCAGCGGCCCAGCCGCGAGCACCGAGCCCCGCCGCAGCAGCATGGCGTGAGTGAACCCCTCGGGCACCTCCTCCACGTGATGGGTGACCATCACCATGGTGGGCGCGGTCGGGTCCGAGGCGAGATAGGCGATCCGGCGCAGGAGATCTTCCCGCCCGCCCAGGTCGAGCCCGGCGGCCGGCTCATCGAGCAGCAGGATCTCGGGATCGGGCATCATAGACCGGGCAATTTGAACGCGCTTGCGCTCACCCTCGGACAGGGTCGCGAAGCGGCGCCTGATCAGGTGGGCGCACCCCAGCGCGTCGAGCAGTTCCACGGCCCGGGTCACGTCGGTGGACTCGTACTCCTCCTTCCACCGCCCGACAATCGCGTATGAGGCGGTGAGGACGAGATCGATGACCTTCTCTCCCGGCGGCACCTGATCCGCGACGGCGGCGCTGGCCAGGCCGATCCGCGGCCGCAGATCGAAGACGTCCGTCGCGCCGAGCCGTTCGCCCAGGACCTCCGCGATCCCCTCGGTGGGGAACAACTGGGTCGCGGCCACTTGGAGGAGGGTGGTCTTGCCCGCTCCGTTGGGCCCGATCACCACCCAGCGCTCGTCGTCGTAGACCGTCCAGGTGACGTCGCGCAGCAGCATCGACCCGCCGCGCCGGATGCCGACACCACGCAGGTGGACTACCTCGTCGGACATCCCGCTCCCTCCTGCGCGGCAGCTGTCAGACCGAACCTACGCTACGGCCGTTCCGCCGGCACACCGTCCCCGCGGGTCGGTGCGCCGCTCCGGGACGCTGATCACCGGACCTGTCACCAGGGCGGCTCGCGGGGCGGCGGTTCGCTGGCGGTAGGCGCCCAGCGGTAGCGTTGCGCGAACAATGGATGCAACGCAAACCACCGTCCTGGTGACCCTCACTGGCCGGGACCGTCCCGGTGTGACGTCCCGGCTATTCACGGCCTTGGCGGCCGAGCACGACCTGAGCGTCCTCGACATTGAGCAGGTCGTCATCCGCGGGCGCCTCGTGCTCGGTGTCCTGCTGGCGTGCGGGCCTGATCCGGACCTGACGTCGATCCATCGCGGTGTCCGGGCGGTAGCCGCCGACCTCGGCATGGACGTGGAAATCACCATGGGCTCCGGGGAGCCGCCGCGGCGGCGTGGCCAGCTCCACGTGACCGTGCTGGGAAGCCCGCTGCTGCCCAGCGCCATCGCGGCCATCGCCGGCCGGATCGCCGCCAGCGGCGCGAACATCGACCGGATCGACCGGCTCGCCGACCGGCCGGTGACCTGCATCGAGCTGGACGTGTCCGGCGCCGACCCCGATGCGCTGCGGACCACCCTGACCCAGGAGTCCGTTGCGCAGGGGGTCGACGTGGCGGTCCAGCGCGGCGGGCTGCACCGCCGCGCGATGCGGCTCATCGTCATGGACGTCGACTCCACCCTCATCTCCGGCGAGGTGATCAACATGCTGGCCGCCCGGGCCGGCTGTGCCGAGCAGGTCGCCAAGGTCACCGCGGCCACCATGCGCGGCGAGGTGGACTTCGCGGCGTCACTGGCGGAGCGGGTCGGCCTGCTGGCGGGCCTGGACGCCACGGTTCTCGATCAGGTCAGGCAGGATCTACAGCTCGCGCCGGGTGCCCGGACGCTCATCCGTACCCTGCGCAGGCTCGGCTACCGCTGCGGGATCGTCAGCGGCGGCTTCACCCAGATCACCGACGGGCTGGCCGCCGATCTCGGGCTCGACTACGCCGCCGCCAACACGCTGGAGATCTCCGCGGGCAAGCTGACCGGGCGGCTGGCCGGCCCGGTCGTGGACCGGGCGGGCAAGGCAGCCGCGCTGCGGCGGTTCGCCGCGCAGGCCGGGATCCCGCTCAGCCAGACCGTCGCCGTCGGTGACGGCGCCAACGATCTCGACATGATCGCGGCGGCCGGGCTGGGCGTCGCCTTCAACGCCAGGCAGGCCGTCCGGGACGCGGCGGACGCCTCGGTCAGCGTCCCCTACCTGGACACGGTGCTCTACCTGCTCGGCCTGTCCCGCGATGAGGTCGAGGCCGCGGACTCGGGCGAAGCTTCCGCGAACTGAAGAGCATTCTTCTGATTGTGGGCAGACAGGGACATAAGCTGCGTGCTCTGGTCGCCGCCAGCGACCGCGTCTAGTCCGGTTGCGGCTCGTCGCTGCGGACCACCCTTAGCAGCGGCCGCTTCGGCCGTCGCGCCAGGATGCTGATGATCGTGGTCCTGGCGATGCCGGTGATCTGCTGGATCTGGTGGATGCTGACCCCTGCTGCGGCGGCTTCGCGGACGGCCTCGTCCCGCATGGCATTGGCTTCGGCCCAGCGGCGCAGCTTTTCCTCTGCGTCCGTCAGCGGCGAAGGTGCCATGCAGCGAACGCTAGCGGGAATCTCGGTCGCCGCATAGCAAATCCTGCCGGACACGGCGGTCGCCCGCCCTACTGGGTGCGCGGCGTCCAGATCCGGGCGAGTTCGCCGCCTCCGGGGGCGGCGTCGGCCCACCGTCCCGGCAGCCGGACAACCGCCAGCGCCGAGGTGGGGAAGGCGAGGTCACGCTGCCCGGTCAGGTCCAGGACGAGCTGCTGTGAGGCGGGGTTGTGGCCGACCAGCAGCACCGTCCGCGCCTTGCCGGGGCTGCCCCTGACGGCCTCCAGCAGCGTTCCTTCGTCGGCGTCGTACAGGCGTGACTCGAAACTGACCTTGGCCTTGTCCGCCGCCTGGCCCAGCGCCTCGCTGACCTGCTGCCAGGTCTCGCGGGTGCGGAGCGCCGCCGAGCACAGCACGCGATCGGGGATCAGGCCGGCGTCACGCATCATCGTGCCCGCGGCCGCCGCGTCGCGGCGGCCGCGCTTGGTCAGGCCCCGGTCCAGGTCGCGCAGGCCGGCCTCATGTACCGCCTTGGCGTGCCGCAGCACCAGCAGGACCCGCCCGTCGTCGCCCACCGTGCGCCTCCCGGCCCCGGCCGATCAGCTGGTCGCCTGCGGGGTCTGTTCCACAGGGGCATCCGCTTTCGTGCCCGGCCCATCCACCGCCGCCTTTGTCCCATCCGGACCCTGCGCACCGCCGATGGCCGCCCCCTGCTCCGGGCCGCTCCCGGACAGGCTGGTGGTACGCCGCTTGGAGATCACGATGGCCACGACAATGATGATCACAGCGCCCAGCGCCACACCGACGCGCAGGCCCGTGTTGTCGCTGTACTTCACGACGCTGGTCGCGACCAGCAGCGACACCAGGTTCATCACCTTGATCAGCGGGTTGATCGCGGGGCCCGCCGTGTCCTTGAACGGGTCGCCGACGGTGTCCCCGATGACGGTCGCCGCATGCGCCTCGGACCCCTTGCCGCCGTAGTTACCGTCCTCGACCAGCTTCTTGGCGTTGTCCCAGGCGCCACCGGCGTTGGCCAGGAACACCGCCATCAGCACACCGGCGGCGATCGCCCCGACCAGATACGAGCCGAGCGGTGCGTACCCGAACGCGAACCCGACCGCGAGGGGGGCCAGAATGGCCAGCAGGCCGGGGGTGGCGAGCTCACGCAGTGAGTCCTTCGTGCAGATGTCCACCACCCGCCCGTACTCGGGCTTCTCGGTGAAGTCCATGATCCCCGGGTGGGTCCGGAACTGGTTCCGCACCTCCTCCACCACCTGCTGGGCGGCCCGGCCCACGGCCCGGATCAGCAGGCTGGCGAACAGGAACACCACCGCCGCGCCGATCATCACCCCGAGCAGGACGTTGGGCTTGTCCACCGACAGGCTGAACGTGCCGGCGGCCCTGCCCAGTGCCTCCTCGACCGTGGTGCGGAAGGAGCCGAACAGCGCGGTCGCGGCCAGCACCGCCGTCGCGATCGCGATGCCCTTGGTGATCGCCTTGGTGGTGTTGCCGACCGCGTCGAGATGGGTGAGCGCCTGCGCGCCCTCGCCCTGGATATCGCCGGACATCTCGGCGATGCCCTGCGCGTTGTCGGTCACCGGGCCGAACGAGTCCATGGACACGATGACACCCACCGTGGTGAGCAGCCCGGTGCCGGTCAGCGCGACGGCGAACAGCGCAAGCGTCGCGTTGCCCGTGCCGAGCAGGAAGCCGCCGTAGACCGCCGCGCCGATTAGCAGCGCCGAGTACACGCTCGATTCGAGGCCCGTTGCGACACCCGACAGGATGACCGTGGCCGGGCCGGTCGTCGAGCTCTCGCCGATCTCCCTGACAGGCTTCCTGTTGGTTTCGGTGAAGTACCCGGTCAGCAGCTGGATGGCGCTGGCAAGGACCAGGCCGATAAGCACCGCAAGGATCGCCAGCCAGCGCGGGTTCCCTCCGTGCGCGAGGATGCCGGGGTCGGTGACCCCGGTGAGCTTGCTGAACTTGTCCGGCAGATAGAGGAACGCGGCCCCGATCACGAGGAGGAAGGAGATGACCGCGGAGACGAAGAAACCGCGGTTGATGGCGCTCATGCCGCTGCGGTCGCCCCTACGCGGGGCGACCACGAAGATGCCGATCACCGCGGTGACGACGCCGATCATCGGGACGATCAGCGGGAAGACCAGCCCGTAGTTGCCGAACGCGACCTTCCCCAGGATCAGCGAGGCCACCAGGGTGACCGCGTACGACTCGAACAGGTCGGCAGCCATACCCGCGCAGTCGCCGACGTTGTCGCCCACGTTGTCGGCGATCGTGGCCGCGTTGCGCGGGTCGTCCTCGGGGATGCCCTTCTCGACCTTGCCCACCAGGTCGGCGCCGACGTCCGCCGCCTTGGTGTAGATCCCGCCGCCGACCCGCATGAACATCGCGAGCAGCGCGGCGCCGAAGGCGAAGCCTTCCAGCACGTTCGGGGCATTCGCCTGATAGATCAGCACGACGACCGCGGCGCCGAACAAGCCGAGGCCGACCGTGAACATCCCGGCGACGCCACCGGTGCGGAAGGCGATCCGCATCGCACGCCGCTCACCACCCGCCTCGCGCGCCGCGGCGGCCACGCGGACGTTGCCACGGACCGTCAGCGACATGCCGGTGAAGCCGGTAAGCGCGGAGAAGAGCGCGCCCACCAGGAAGAAGACTGAACGGCCCCACCGGATACCCGCCGAATCGGCGGGCAGCAGCAACAGCACGAAGAAGATGATGACCACGAAGACACCGAGGGTCCGGAACTGGCGCCGGAGATAGGCGCCAGCGCCCTCCTGGATCGCACGGGCGATCTCCTGCATCTTCGCCGTGCCCTGGCTGGCGGCGAGAACATCCCTCACCAGCCAGCCCGCCACGGCAAGCGCCAGCAGTGCGATCACGGCGACGACGAATACCAGGGTCAGGTTGCCGCCGCTTACGACCGCCCCGCCGTCCGTGGCGAGGTTGAGCCTCAACATCCGTCCTCCTTGAAAGGGGGCACACTGCATTCCGCGCGCGGGTTGGCGATCCCGGGCACTGCCATGGCGCCCAGACAGCAACCCACTGGACATGCGCGGATGCCACTGTGGACAGAGCCGGGATTCTACGCACGCTCGCCATGTGATGGTTCGGCGGGGTCAGATCCGCATGGTCCGCAGTGCGTTTCGCCACCCAAAGATAAACCACACGGCGGCCAGGTGCGGCCTGGGGCCGGGCGCCGGCGGCGGTGGGCGCCGCGCTGGGGGCAATTTCCCCCGATGGGGAGCCGCTTCCCCTGATCGGGAGCCGCGCGATCCGCCGGGATGCTGCCTGCGCCAGCTCAGCTCGCTGCGGCGGACGACCGGCTCACACCGCGGCGGACGACCGGCTCACACCGCGGCGGACGACCGGCTCACACTGCGGCGGACGACCAGCTCAGCGCGCTGCGGCGGACGGCCAGCTCATCCGGATGCTGAGGCCGGCCTTGGTGCGCGCGATCTTGACGTCGTCGGCCAGGCCCTCGATGACGGCCAGGCCGAGTTCGGCGGGCACCACCTGCCGACCGGGTTTGGCTGCCGCGGCCGGCCGCTCACCGCCGACCGCGTCGGCGCCGCCGTTCTCCCCGCCGGGACCCGCGGCCGCGCCGGCGTCCTGCACCGCGGTGTCCGTCACGACCACCTCGAACCGGCCATCGGTGCCGGTCAGCGCGACCCGGACGGGCTCGGCGGGGCAGTGTTCCTGATGTGCCTCCACCGCCCGCGAGCATGCCTCCCCGACCGCCAGGCGCACCTCGTCGAGCAGCGCCTCGTCCACGCCGCTCCGCCTGGCCACCGCGGTGGCTACCAGCCGAGCCGTGCGGACGTGCGCCGGTAGCGGCGTGAAGCTCATCTCTACCGTGGCCATCGTGATCGTCAGCCCCGGATGCTGTTACTTCTCGGACTTCCTGGCCGCGATCGCCTCGTCCACGCTGTCGTGGATGCCGAAAACCTTGGTCAGCCCTGTGATCCGGAAGATCTTGAGTATGCGCTCCTGGGTGCAGACGAGATCCAGCGACCCGTCGTGGGCGCGGACCCGCTTCAGCCCGCCCACCAGCACTCCGAGGCCCGTCGAGTCGAGGAACTCCACCTTCTCCATGTTCACCACGAGCTGGTAGTGCCCGATGTTCACCAGTTCGATGAGCAACTCACGCAGTCGCGGGGCGGTATAGACGTCGATCTCCCCCTCGACATCGACGACTTCGATCCCGTCTTTGGTGTGGTGATCCAGTTTCAGATCCACAAATCCTCCCGCGCCTTGCACTGTCGCCTGCATGGGTGCCGGGCCGGCCGACGCCTCATCCGGGCGGTACCTCGTCCCCGCGCATTCAACCACGCTCTGACGTCATGTCTACACGAGTTCACGGTTAGAGGCATATCGCGCACAAGATGTCAGACTAGAGCCGATGCACGCGCTGAAGCCCCCCACCGCGGGCGACCCACCCCCGATCCCCGGGCCGCATGGCCATGGGAAAGCTCCCCCCGCCGGCCCGGCGCGGGCGGGGGATGCGGTGCCCGCGGAAGACGCCGAGGCCCGGGTCCTGCGCCGCGGCCAGCGGACCCGCAGGCTCATTCACGTCGCGCGGATACCGGCCAGCAAGGGACGCTGCCTGCCGTGGCCCGACTGGGTCCCGGCCGAGGTCAGCCAGGCATTCGTGCGCGCCGGGGTCTGCCTGCCGTGGGCTCACCAGGTGGCCATGGCCGAGCATGCTCACCAGGGCCAGAACGTGATCATCTCGACGCCGGCCGCCTCCGGGAAGTCTCTCGGATATCTGCTGCCCGCGCTCACCGCGGTGCTGGGCGGGCGCACCGTCCTCTACCTGGCGCCGACCAGGGCGCTCGCCGCCGACCAGGTACACGCGGTACGCGCGCTCGGCCTGCCGGGCGTGCGCGCCGCGGTCGTGGACGGGGACACGCCGGCCGCCGACCGCGAATGGGCACGCGCGCACGCGACCTATCTGATCACCACCCCGGACATGCTGCACCACATGCTGCTCCCCCGGCACGGCAGATGGAGCGGGTTCTTCAGCCGGCTCGCATACGTGATCGTCGATGAATGCCACGGCTATCGCGGGGTGTTCGGCTCACACGTCGGTCACGTGCTGCGGCGCGTGCGCAGGATCGCCATCCACCACGGCCGGAGCGGGAACGGCGGGAGCGAGAACGGCGGGAGCAGGAACGGCGGGAGCAGGGACGGTGCTCGCATCGGCCACCATCAGCGAGCCCGGCTCGTGCGCACGCTTGCTTACGGGGGAGGCGGCGCGGGAGGTCACCGAGAGCACCGCGCCGCGCGGCCAGCTCACGTTCGGGCTGTGGGAGCCGCCGTTCATGGCATCCCGCGGCGAGGCAGGCGAGGCGGTGCGCCGCAGCGCGACCATGGAGGCTGCGCGACTGCTGGCGGATCTGGTCGCCCACGATGTCCGCACGCTCGCCTTCACGCGCTCCCGCCGCGGCGCCGAGGCGGTGGCCCTGGCGGCACGGCGGTCCCTGGGCGATGCCGACGCCGTCAACGGCGGGCAGGGAGGCATGCAGCGTGTGGCCGCCTACCGGTCCGGCTACCTGCCCGAGGACCGCAGGCAACTGGAGGAGGCGCTGCGGGCCGGGCCCATTGTCGGCCTCGCCACCACCACCGCGCTCGAACTGGGGGTGAACATCACCGGCCTGGATGCCGTGCTCATCGCCGGCTGGCCCGGGACCAGGGCCGCGGTCTGGCAGCAGGCGGGGCGAGCCGGGCGGGAGGGACAGGCGGCGGTGGCGGTGCTCATCGCCCGCGATGACCCGCTCGACACCTACCTGGTGCACCACCCGGAGGCGCTGCTGGAGCGCCCGGTCGAAGCGACGGTGCTCGATCCGGGCAACCCGTACGTGCTCGCGCCGCATCTGTGCGCAGCGGCGGCCGAACTCCCGCTGGCGCATGGCGATCTGGCGATGTTCGGCCCGTCTGCCGCGACCGTCGCCGACAGCCTTGTCGGCCGGGGCATGCTGCGACGGCGTGGGCAGCGCCTGTACTGGACGCGGCGCGGCCAGGCGCCCGACGCCGGCCTTCGCGGCACGGGCGGCCGCCCCGTCAAGATCATCGAGGAGTCGACGGGCAGGCTAGTCGGGACGGTCGACGAACCGTCCGCCCACATCATGGTGCATACCGGCGCCGTGTACCCGCATCAGGGCGAGCTCTACCTGGTGTCCGAGCTCGACCTGGCGCGGGGCGTGGCACTCGTGGAGCTCAAGGACCCTGGCTACGCTACGTCGGCACGGAACATCACCGGCATCGATGTGATCACCGAGCTGCGCCGGGCTGCGTGGGGCCCCGCCGCGGTGCACTTCGGCGAGGTCGAGGTGATGAGGCAGGTCACGTCCTTCACCCGGCGCAACCCGGAGACGGGTCAGCCGCTTGGCGAGTTCCCGCTCGACCTCCCCCCGCGGGCACTGCGCACCCGCGCCGTGTGGTGGACCATCTCACCGGGCCAGCGGGCGGCACTGATGCGCCGCGGCGTGGACCTGCCCGGCGCCGCACACGCCGCCGAGCACACCTCGATCGGGCTGCTGCCACTGTTCGCCGCCTGTGATCGGTGGGATATCGGCGGGGTCTCCTCCGACCTGCATCCCGCCACCGGCCGGCTGACCGTCTTCGTCTACGACGGGCACGAGGGGGGAGCGGGTTTCGCCGAGCGCGGCTTCGCGGTGGCACGGGAGTGGCTGACCGCCACCCGGCAGGCGATCGCCGACTGCGAATGCCAGACCGGATGCCCGTCCTGCATCCAGTCACCCAAGTGCGGCAGCGGCAACGAGCCGCTGAACAAGGATGGCGCCCTGCTCCTGCTCGCGCGCCTGCTGACACGGCGGAACGGAAGCGGCCACACATGAGGCGACCCCCGCCGGGGGGGAGAGCGGGGGTCGCCGTGCGGCCCCGGATCCCGGGGCCGTCACCCAGAAAAGCCTTGGCGCCATACCCAAGTTACCAACGGGTACGCTTGCCAGAGAACTTAAGGCTATACCAAGTTACCAACCGGTCACGCGCAGATGCCAACGATTGCAGTTCTTTACCAATATGCTGCCGGATCGTGGCCAGTCCCGTCGAGAGGTCCGTCCCTCCGGCCGCGGCGTTCTTCGACCTCGACAAGACCATCATCTCGCGGTCGAGCACGCTTGCCTTCGGGCCGTCGTTCTACCGGAACGGCCTGATCAGCCGCGCCGACGTCGTCCGCGGCACCTTGGCCCAGATGGCGTTCCGGTTCGGCGGCGCGAGCCACCAGCGGATGGAGAAGATCCGCGATCGGGTGAGCCAGGTGTGCCGGGGATGGCCAGCAGACAGGGTCGCCGAGATCGTCACGGGGAACCTGCACGACCTGATCGTTCCCCTCGTCTACACCGAGGCGCTGGCGCTGCTCACCCAGCACCGCCTGGCTGGCCAGGACGTGGTCATTGTCAGCACGTCCGGCCAGGAAGTGGTCGCCCCGATCGGGGTACTGCTCGGAGTCTCCTCGGTCATCGCCACCCGGATGGAGGTGACGGACGGCCGTTACACCGGACAGGTGGAGTTCTACGCCTACGGCGAGGCCAAGGCCGAGCAAGTGCGCGTGCTCGCGGCCGAGCGCGGATACTCGTTGCCCCACTGCTATGCCTACAGCGACTCGGTGACGGACCTGCCGATGCTGGAGATCGTGGGCAACCCGCGGGCGGTGAACCCGGACCGCGCGCTGCGCAGGATCGCGCAGCGGCGCGGCTGGCCGGTACTCACCTTCGGCGCGTCCGGGATTGTCTCGTCCGGGATGCTGCCGTCGGCGGCATGTGAACCGGGCGATCAATCGACATCACCAATTGGTAACGCCCGGACCTATGCATCCGGGCCGATCCGTCGTAGAAAGGTGTCACGGACGGATGCGTCCGGGCATGGCAACCGGGCACCCACGCGCGACCAGCCGCGGGAGGCGAGCCGAGGCACGGACTGCCCAGGCGGACGGTAGCAGTAAGCCGCCGGGTGGACTGCCCGGCATGTGTAGGTGCACGCTTGGTAACCCGGCCTGACGTGCCAGGCGACGGCGCCCCCCTGGGGCGCCGTTCGCATGTACCGCCCAGGGCATCCACCATGACCGGCGCGCATGGCCGGCGGCCGTGGCACGGGCCGCCCGGCCCGCCCCCCGGCCAAGTGCGGTGTCGGGTGCGGGCCGCGAAGATAGCATGCGCCACACTAGTTGCTGTAACGGGGCGATCTCTCGCATGCCGCTGGGAGATACAGAAGCACGAGGGAGGCAGCGTGATGGCTGGGCCTACAGTCTCACGGTCAACGGCAGACGGCGAGGCGTCAGTCGGCGATCTCGTTTCGCTGGCGGTGCGTGATGTCAGCCGGCTGTTCCAGTGCCAGCTGGAGCTGGCCAAGCTGGAGTTGCGCGCCGACGCCAAGCGGGTCGGGCTGGCCGCGGCGCTGACCTCGATCGCGGTGTTCACCGGCTTCCTCGTGCTCGTCATGCTCTGCTTCGCCCTGGCCGAAGGTCTGATCACGCTGGGCATCTGGCCATGGGCGGCTTTCCTGATCGTGGCCGGGGTGTGCGTGCTGCTGGCCTCGGTGGCGCTTCTGGTGGTCTACCTGAAGGTGAGGCGGATCAGCGGGCTGCGCCAGACCAGGGAAACGGTTCAGGAAGACCTGGCGGTGCTCCGCCGCGAGGACAACGCGCCCCTTCCGGCGGCGGCCGAGGCCGGGTGATCCGGTGGCGGGAAATGGTGGATCGCCCGTCTACGTCGACGGCCCGTGGTCACACCGCCAGGTCACGGCCAACGGCACGCGATTCCACATCGCCGAGTCCGGCGAGGGGCCGCTGGTCCTGTTGCTGCACGGCTTCCCGCAGTTCTGGTGGAGCTGGCGGGCGCAGCTCCCGTCGCTGTCGGCGGCCGGGTTCCGCGCCGTGGCGGCCGACCTGCGCGGGTACGGCGGCAGTGACAAGCCCCCGCGCGGTTACGACCTGATCACCGCGGCGTCCGATGCGGCCGGCATGATCCGGGCGCTGGGCGAGGCCAATGCCATCGTCGTCGGACATGACTGGGGCGGGCTGGTGGCCTGGACCATGGCCGGCTACTTCCCGAAGGTGGTCAGGCGTCTCGGCATCGTGTCCGTTGCGCACCCATTGCGGATGCGGGGCATGCTGCTGGCCGATGCCGTCCGGCGCCGGGCCGGCAGCGGACAGACGCTCGGCTTCCAGCTGCCGGTGCTGCCCGAACGGCGGCTCGTCAGCCACGACGCCCGGCGGGTCGGCCAGATACTGCACGCATGGTCGGGGCCGGGATGGCCGGACCCGGAGGCGGAGCGCCGCTACCGGGCCGCCATGTGCATCCCGTCGGTCGCACACTCGGCCTTGGAGTATCACCGCTGGTTCATCCGGTCCCGGCTGCGGTCCGATGGGATGCGCTACGCCCACCGCATGCGGGCGCCGGTGCAGGCACCGACCCTGCAGCTGCACGGGGCGCTCGACAGCTGCGTGCCGCCAGCCACGGCACGTGGCAGCGGCCGCTATGTCGACGCGCCATACCGGTGGCGGCTCATTGACGGTGTGGGCCATTTCCCGCAGGAGGAGCAGCCGGACCGCTTTACCGCCGAGCTGCGCCACTGGCTGACCGACCCCGAGCCGGAGCGATGACGAGCCGTCCCAGCGGCCGCTCCTCCCGCGCCGACCGGCCGCAGGACACCGCCGGGACGCAGCCGTCCCGGCCCCCCGGCCAGGCCCGCGACCGTGATCCCTCCGGCCGGCCGCGGAACGCCAGGCCCCGCGACGCCCTTGGGCGCCCGCTCCCCCGCGGCGAAACGGGGGAACAGCGCACCCCCGACGACCTGGACGTGCCCCCGACGGAAGCGCTGAGCCTGGCCCAGCGTTTGCTGGACGCGGACCGGCCCTTCCACGCCCATGAGGTCCTCGAGGCGTCGTGGAAGGCGGCCCCGCAGGCGGAGAGGGAACTGTGGAAGGGGCTGGCCCAAATCGCGGTCGGCCTTACCCACGCCCGGCGCGGCAACGCGCAAGGTGCCGCCGCGCTGCTGCGCCGGGGCGGGCAGCGCGTCGGCGGATACGCGGGCACCGCCCCGCACGGGATCAACGCCGCGGATATCGCGGGCCAGGCATCCGGCCTGGCCGACCGGATCGACCGGGACGGGCTGGACGCGGCGGCGGGGGACGGCTCGGCGTTCCGCGTGACCTGAATCCGCGGGCCGGCCCCGCGGTCAGTCGCAGCCTCCGGTGGAGACCGGTGCCGTGGCGGCCCGGCCGGCGCGGACGTCGGAAGCGACCTCCCCGGCCGTCAGCGCATAGCCCGTGTCCCTGACGTCGACCGCGGCGGCGAACACCACCCCGTAGACCGAACCACTGGGCGCCAGCAGCGGCCCGCCCGAGTTGCCCGGCTGGACCACCGCGCGCACCGAGTAGATGTTACGGGTCACGGTATGGCTCTGATAGATGTCCGGGCTGGTCGCGTTCAGCTCGCCGCCGACGCGGGCCGGGACGGCGGTGAAGCGCTGGTTGCGCGGATAGCCGGCGACGATGGCGTTGTCCCCCCGGCTCGCCTGCGAGATGAAGGACAGGGAACGGGCGCGAAGGCCGGGCACATAGAGCACCGCGACGTCTCGTTTGGCGTCAAAGAGCACGACGTGTGCGGCAAGGGGGCCATCGCGGCTGGAGACGACCGTCGGCCCGTCCCGCACCCCCGCCACCACGTGGGCGTTCGTCAGTACATGCTGGGGCGCGAACACGAAGCCCGAGCCTTCCAGGCTGCGCGAGCAGGCGGGGGCCATGCCCAGGATCTTGACCACGCTTGGCTTTGCCCGTCTCACGCCCGCCGAATGCACCACACCGGGCCTGGCTGGCTCCACGGTCAGCGCGCCCTCCCCCCCGAGCGCACCGAATACCTGCGTGTAGGGGCCATTGGCCAGCAGGCGGCGGAAGTTGGAGAACATGACGTGGGCGCTCGGCGGCATGAGCCTGTCCACCCCGCGCAGCACCGCGGAGTTGCCGACCTGCCCGGCCACGGCGGGGAACGGGGCGTTGGCGACCGCCGAGCCGATCAGCCATGCGATCAGCAGGACGGAGATGACGCTGACGACCGCACCGCCGACGGCGTCGACGAACGTGGCCGGGCGCCACGTCACTCGCGACCGCATCGCCGCGCCGACCAGGGACGCAACGAACTGCCCGATCATGGCGGCCAGGAAGACCACGATGATGGCCACCAGCGCCTGCCTGGCCGCGCCGCTGACCACCGCCCGCGCAATGGCCGGTGAGAAGATGGCGCCGACCGCGGCGCCGCCGAGGAAGCCCACGAAACTCAGCACGCCGACGATGAAGCCCTGCCGGTAGCCGGCCACGGCGAACGCGGCGGCAAGCGCGATCAAGATCAAGTCCAGCAGGTCACCGCGCACGGCCCCACCGTATAGGGCCATTTCACCTGTGCGTACCGGCGGCGTGCCCCGGGGGCGCTCCAGCCGCGGGCGCCCTTGGCCGCAGGCGCTCCAAGCCGCAGGCGCCCCTAGCCGGAGGCCCCTCTAGCCGCGGGCGGAGGACTCCAGCACATCGGGCGGGAGGTCTTCGGTGTGCCCGGTGTCCCAGGGCCGCTCCCAGCCGCCGAGCGCCAGCAACATGTCCACCAGGGCGGCGGTGAAGCCCCACACGAGCATCCCATGCAGGCGGAACGCCGGGCCGGCCGAGCCCGACGGGTGCCGGACCCGGAGCCGGTTCGCGGGATCCGCCAGGTCGGCGAGCCGGACGCGCACCGCCGCGGTCACCTCCCCGTCCACGGCGGCGGCCACCGGCACGGGACGGCGCCACCATGCCAGCACGGGGGTGACGCTGAAGCCGCTGCGGGCGATGTACAGCTCCGGCAGCACCGCCAGCACCTCCACCCCCGCCGGGTCAACGCCCGCCTCCTCGGCCGCCTCACGCAACGCGGCACCGACCGGGCCGTGGTCGGCCGGCTCGATCGCGCCGCCGGGAAAGGCCGGCTGGCCGGCATGGCGCCGCAGCCATGGGCTGCGCTGGACGATCAGTAGGTCCGGCTCGCCTGCCGTCTCGCCGACGAGCATCAGGACCGCCGACGGACGGCCGGTCCCGGCGGCCGGCGGCCGCAGCGGCGGCGGGACCGTCATCCGCGCCGCGTCGCCTGCCAGTGCGCGAAGCCACTCCGGCGCCCCCGGTGGGCTGGCGGTCGTCAAGAGAACGGGCCCTCTTTCACCAGCGCCCGCGCCACCTCCGGGTCGGTCGGGCCTATGCCGAAGGACGGGCAGAGCCGGGCCACCTCGCAGGCGCCGCAGGCCGGGCGGCGGGCATGGCACACCCGGCGTCCGTGCCAGATCAGCCGGTGCGACAGCATCGTCCATTCCGACCGCGGGAACAGCGCGCCCACCTCGGATTCGATCTTGACGGGATCGGTCTGGGTGGTCCAACCGAAGCGCCGGGCCAGCCGGGCGAAGTGGGTATCCACGGTGATCCCGGGCACCCCGAACGCGTTCCCCAGCACCACGTTGGCCGTCTTGCGCCCCACGCCTGGCAGCGTGACCAGGTCGCGCAGCCGGGACGGTACCTCACCGCCGAAACGATCGCAGAGCGCCTGGCCGAGCCCGATGAGGGAAGTGGTCTTGGCGCGGAAGAACCCCGTCGATTGGATGATCTTCTCCATGTCCTCGCGGTTGGCGGCGGCGTAGTCGGCCGCCGTGCGGTACCGCGCGAACAGGACCGGCGTCACTATGTTGACCCGCCGGTCGGTGCTCTGCGCCGACAGGATGGTGGCGACGAGGAGCTCCAGCGGGGTGGTGAAGTTGAGCTCCGTGTGCGCGTCCGGGTATACCAGCGCGAGTTCCCGGTTGATCCGGCGCGCCCGGCGGACCAGGGCGGTCCGTGAGGGGGATTTCAGGGCCACGGACCCAGCCTATTGATCCTGCGCCTGCGGGCACGACCGCTGGCCGGAGAGTGCGTGGCCGGGAGGCGGGCGGCCGGGAAGCAGGCGGCCGGGAATCGGGCGGCCGGAAAGCGGCAGCGATTCCGCGGCCGGGACGTGCCGGCCGATGACAACCACCGCAACGGCCCGGGCTCCGGCCTGTTTCAGCGCCACCGCGGCGGACTGGGCGCTCGCCCCGGAGGCCCAGGTGTCGTCGAGCAGCAGGATTCCCGCTCCCGTCACCTGCCCGGCGCGGAACCTGGCACCGTCCAGTAACCGGGCCCAGGGGTCGCTGCCGGGCCGGGGGTGCATGCTCACCCAGGGGAGCGCGAGGTAGGGCGCGGCCAGCGCCCGGAGCGGATGTAGGCCCGCCCTGCCCCGGCCGGTCGGCACCACGCAGGCGTGGCTGGGCCGGGCCATGCCCGCCTGCCGCCAGACCTGTGGCCCGTGGTCGTGCAGGAACACCAGCAGCAGGCTGAGCAGGCGCGAGCCAGCGGCCTGGCTCGTGGGATGGCCGGCCTTGTAGAGCCACAGATCGCGGGCGAGCGGGCTTCCCTTGACTGCGTACGCCACCGGCGCCACCGCGTCGGCGAGCAGCCCCGGTGCGCTCTGCACGTGCAGCTCGCACTGGTAGCAGCGCGTGCAGCCCCGGCGTGCCGGGCCCTTACACACCTGGCACAGCCCGGGTGCCACCGGGCCAGGCACCGGCGGGGCTGCCCGGCGCATGGCGCGCAGGCCGTCCCAGCTCCCGGCCGCAGACCGGGAGCGCGCCTCCGCGGATGCCTGCATGGCCGCGATGCTAGGCGGAGACACCGACAGGCCGCGGCCCCGGAGCCGGCGACGGCCGCCTGCCGCAAGGCCGACGGCTGCCTGCCGCAGGGGCGACGGCGGATCCGGCGAGGTGAGCAAGGGCTGGGCCGCGCCGTGAGAGGATGGGATCTTGCCGGTCACCATGCAATGTTCGGTATCCGCGGCGGGAGGCAGGTGACCGCCCGGACAGAGCGATCCGTCGGGCGGGATAGCCTTCATGCGCATGCCTACGACAGCCGCGGGACAGCCGGTGCCCGCCAGCGAGGGCTGGCTGGCCTGGGCCACCGGTCTGCCGCAACGGCTGGCGGCGCTGCCGGAAGGGCTGGCTGGGCTGCCGCCACGGCTGAGACGGCTCCCACAGCGGCTGGCGGCGCTGGCGCGGCGTTCGCCGGCGCTGGCACGGGAGCACTGGCTGCTGACAGCACTGCTGGCCGTGGGACTGGTGCTGCGGGTGGCGACCCAGATCGCTTACCGCCCTGCGCTGTTCTACATCGACTCGATGAAGTACCTGTTCGGCGCCTACCCGGGCAACGACCCGCCCGGATATCAGATACTGATCCGGCCGCTACTGGCCGTCGCCGACCCGTCATTCCTGGCCGGGCTCCAGCATGTGCTGGGGCTGGCGATGGCGGTGGTGCTGTACGTGGTGCTTCAGCGCCGCGGCGTGCCCCGCTGGCTGGCCGCGCTGGCCACCGCGCCCATCTTGCTCGATGGCTACCAGCTTCAGATCGAGCAGACCATCA
>WNGD01002012.1_pt1 | contig 21531 bp, 13 predicted proteins | sample 5400671 | NCBI WGS metagenome assembly WNGD01 (sample SAMN13153369, study PRJNA577476) | soil metagenome | isolation source: 40 cm soil or saprolite under grassland replicate 2 | place: USA:California | collected 2016-06-15 | reverse complement strand
TTATTTAATCACTGGTTGGTTCTGGTATCTTGGAATGCTTGTTCCAGTGATTGGGTTAGTGCAAGTCGGATGGCAGGGTCACGCTGACCGATACACTTATCTGCCACAGGTCGGCCTTTATATTGCTGGCACTTGGGCTGTTGCGGATCTAACTGCTTCATGGTTCCGGCGACGCATACTTCTTGGCGCTGTTGCGTTACTGATAATCGGCGTGTTAAGCTGGCGGGCCTGGATCCAAACATCTTATTGGCGCGATAGCGAAACGCTATTCAAGCATGCGCTTGCTGTGACCAAAAAAAACGACGTTGCCGAGAATAATCTCGGTATAGTTTTCCTGGAAAAAGGACAGTTGGATGAAGCCATTTCCAGGCTACAAGCAGCGATCGATCTCCGCCCGGAAAATGGACCGGCTCATAACAATCTCTCAAAGGCCCTCCTTCAAAAGGGCCGCGTAGCAGAGGCGATGGTGCACTATCGTAAATTCTTGGAGATAGAACCCCGGAACGTAGAGGCGCGCAACATTCTGGGAACAGCGCTCATCCAGCAAGGCCGCATGAGGGAAGCAATTCAGCAGTGGCAGGACGCGCTGGCAACCGAGCCGGAAAACGGAAATGCTGCAAGCAATCTTGCATGGGTGTTCGCAACCTGTCCCGACGACTCAATCCGAGACGGGCGCCATGCGGTTGAACTGGCAGAGAAAGCGCTGCGTCTCTCGGGCGGCAAGATCCCAATGGTTTTTCGGGTGCTAGCAGCCGCATACGCAGAGAATGGGCAATTTTCACAGGCAATTGAAAGTGCGCAGCGCGGCTCCGATTTAGCAAATAGCCAGGGTAACCCCGGGTTGGCCGCCGAGCTTCAGAGTAACATCGTTCTTTACCAAGCTGGCACACCACTGCGCGATCCTAGCCTAGTAAATGGCAGTTCGCCCCATAGTGAATAATAGCAAGCGGAAGTTTGGCGACCGCCACAGTCGATTACCAAGAGGCGTTCCCAGTCGTCGTACAACGATTGTTGTATACCTTTTTCTTGTCGCAATCAGCCTGGCCGTATTCGGCCAAACAATCCGTTACGATTTCGTTAATTTCGACGATGACTTATACGTCTATAATGCACCGGCGATTCAGGCCGGATTGACAGTAAAAGGGCTAGCGCTTGCCTTTACCAGCCCGCATGCCCGCAACTGGCATCCACTGACGACCATTTCACACATGCTGGATTGCCAGTTGTACGGTTTAAAGGCCGGGGGCCATCATGCAACCAACGTCGTGTTGCATACCATTGCAGTGTTGTTGCTCTTTCGGGTGCTGCGGCAAATGACCGGCGCAGTGTGGAAGAGTGCCACTGTCGCAGCGCTATTCGCGGTTCACCCACTCCATGTCGAATCAGTGGCATGGGTGAGCGAAAGGAAAGACCTTCTAAGCGCAGTCTTCTTTTTACTCATGCTGGATGCATACTTCCGTTATACACGCGCACCGTCTATGACACGCTACCTTCTGGTCGCTGTCCTGTTCGCGGCGGGGCTCATGTCCAAGCCAATGCTCGTAAGCGCCCCTGTCATCCTCCTCCTTTTGGATTATTGGCCCCTAGGTCGCTTTGAACAACTCTCCTCAACAAAGGACAAAGCCAAAATCGCAAGATCCGGTGATCAATGGCCTGTAATACGAGATCTTTTCTTGGAAAAAGTTCCCTTGCTCGTTCTTTCCGCGGGTTCTTGTGTCATCACATTTGTCCTGCAAAAACGCGCTACTGGCGCGATCCCACCGTTGCCGTTCCTCTGGCGCATGCAAAACGCGGTCGTCAGCTACGTGATTTACCTTTGGGAGACATTGTGGCCAACACACCTTGCCGTCTTCTATCCCCATCCAAACAACACCGTACCAATCTGGGCAGTTGTTCTCGCGGTCGCGCTCCTTTTCGCCATCACTGTGTCAGCGATCGTTTTCCGAAACAAAAGACCTTACGTGTTCACTGGCTGGTTTTGGTATCTCGCTATTCTTTTCCCAGTGATTGGCCTCGTTCAGGTTGGAGAACAGGGTCATGCCGACCGCTATACCTACCTCCCGCACATCGGGCTGTTTCTGCTCGCAGTCTGGCTCGCTGGCGACGTGATAGCCAGCCACCAGTTCAGGTCACGCCTTGCTGTAGGCACTTCGATAGTAATTATCGCTGCTCTGGCACGGACAGCGTTCATTCAGAGTTCCTACTGGCGCAACAGCGAGACTCTTTGGACCCGTGCTCTTGCCGTGACTTCTGACAACGACGTTGCCCACAATAATCTCGGTTACCTGTGCGCCGACCGCGGTGAACTGGACAAAGCGATCTCGCACTTTGAGACTGCATTAAGGATTAGGTCTAGTAAGCCGGATCCGCATTACAGCGTCGGTTCAGCTTTTGTGCAAATGAACCTCGCCGATGCTCTGGGCCGAAAAGGACAACCCGGTGAAGCGATGGTTCACTACGAGGAGGCAATAAAATTGCAACCGAATTATGCAGATGCCTATTACAATCGCGGGAACATTCTCTTTGCAGAAGGCCGCATCGACGAAGCAATGGCGGATTGGGAGAAAACGCTCCAAATACAACCCAATGACGCGGACGCTCATACCTGCCTTGGTAATGCTCTGTTGCGGCGAGGTTCGATCAAGGAGGCGATGGTTCATTACGAAACGGCAATGACCTTGGCTCCCGAGGATCCGCATTCTCGCATCAACATTGCCTGGGTGTTGGCGACTGCTCCCGATGCGTCTATCCGTGATGGCATCAAAGCGGTAGAGTTCGCTCAGCAAGCAGTGGAGCTTTCAGGTGGCAGAGATCCCAAGTTTCTCCGGACACTCGCGGCTGCTTACGCAGCGAGCGGCCGGTTCTCCGAGGCAATCACGACCGCAAAACAAGCGATACTTATGGCTAGGATGCAAGGCAAATCCGGATTCGCGAATGTCCTTGACGAGGATGTGGGACTGTACCGCGAGCATGTTCCGCTCCGCGCAGTGAAACCGGGCGATTAGGGCCACTGGCGAACGGTTATTTCCATCACGCGATTCGGTCAGACGTGGCAGCGTGTTGATTAGCTACCTAGCTTGCTTGTGATAAGGCTGCCCCGATTCGTAGAGCGCGATCTCTTTTCGAAGGAAATCGCTTAATGCAGAGTTCCCCTGGTCATCGGCTGCTTGCAAGGCCTCATGGGCCGTCTCTCTAGCTTCCGAAAAGCGGCCAGCTTCGGCATAAGCAGCAGCCAGAATCCGCAGAAGAAGTGGCCTCTTCCCACCCGATGAGCGTCTGGCCTGTTCAGCTAGCAGCACCGATTCCTGCCCGTTTCTGAGCGATGGGTCGGATGAAGTCGCCAACAGCCAGGCAAGGTTACTTTGGGCGGCAACATTTTCCGGTGCCGCGCGAAGCGCGTCCCTGTATTGCCCAATCGCTTCAACAATGCGGCCCTTTGCCAGAAGCGCGCTTCCCAGGTTTACGTGCGCGTCTGCGTTATCCGGAAGTAACTCCAATGCTCTTTCGTAATGTACAATAGCTTCGTCAATGCGCCCTTTCCGAAGGAGCGCGCTCGCTAGGTTGTATTGAGCGTCGGGGTGGTTTGGCAAGGTGGCGACACACGTGAGGTAATAAGTGATTGCGCCGTCCATGTCGCCTTTGGAAAGAAGCGCATCCGCCAAATTGCATGATGCATTGGCGTAATCGGGTCGAACCGCCAAAGCCTTTTGATAATGCATAATCGCATCATCGACACGCCCTGCTTGAAACAATGTAGCGCCAAGATTGTTGTACGCTTCTGCATCGGCGGGATTAATCGCTAGCGCTACTTCGTAATGGTTGATGGCATCATTGAATTCACCTTTCTCAGCCAGCAGGCGTCCAAGATTATAGTGCGCTTCCGCGTAACTTGGCCGTAGCGCGATGGCCTCGCGATAATGAATCATTGCCTGATCGGTTTCGCCGCGATCGTGAAGAGCGATTCCCAAATTGTAATGCGCCATCCAGCAACCGGGATTCTTGGCGAGGGTCCTGGTGTACAAAGTTACGAGGTCGTGGTAAACGCCACTTTGCTGCCACGTTAAGGCTGCAAGCAAAATCAACAGAATGCTGCCGAGCCCCACTCGCAGAAATACGACTCGTCGACCCAGGGACGAAGCTACAGCTAGCCGGCCGAAGCCTTCGGTTATGGCCGCGCCAGCTAACGCAAGCGGTCCTATGCTCGCGAGGTATTGGAAGTGATCGCTCACAAACGAGTAACGAAAGAAATAGACACTAAAAAAGCCAAGGACCGGAAACAGTGAGATCACATAGTATGCGGCGGCAAAGAATACAGCGCGACCCGCCTTTCCCGGTACCAACCACAAGAAGATCAAACCAACTGCTGCCACCAGCAACGGCAGATAGGCAATCCATTGGGATGAATGAATCTCCCACCTCGGATAAATGAAAATGAGCGGATGAGGCCAGGCTAGTTTCGCCAGATAAAACCATATTGCTCGTCCTGCTACGATCAGACGCTCTGGCCAGGTCTGCGCCCACTCCGGACCAACTGCGTGTGCGTGAAATTTCTGTTCCCAGATCGTCCAGGCGCTCGCAAGCGCTGAGATGAGCAGGAATGGAGCGAGCGGTGTCGCATCTTTCCATCCGATCGTTCCTCGCCGCCACCAGACACACAGCGCAAGCACGACGGGCAACATGACCACTGAGGGCTTGCTTAGCGTTGCCAACACGAAGCAGGCTAGCGACAGACCAAACATCAACGTGGTCTTTGTCCGGACTACGCGTGTGACCCGCGCTTGCTCTTCCCAGTTCAAGAAGAAAGAGATCGACAAAAGATAAAACAGGCAGGACTGGGTGTTCTTTAGCTCAGTCACCCAGGCGACTGATTGCACCATCACGGGGTGCAACGCCCATACTGCCGCGCCCAACCATGCGCCGCGGACCGCGAGTTTCCGGAGAACGCACCATAGTAATATCGCCGATCCCGCGTGGAGCAACGTGTTTAACATGTGATACGGGAGGGGAACCAAGCCGACGAACTTATGCAGCGCCCAAAAGGTTGTCAGGACGAGCGGATAATAGACCGCTCGCGTGCTGGTCCAGATTTCCTTCAGCCCGAGCGGGCCGACTATGCATGGATTCCGGGTCAGATGCGATTCATCGTCCCAAATGAATCCAGCATGAAAGACCGGCGCGTACGCGATTAAAACAAAAGCGACTAGAAAAAGTCCCCAAAGCCAATGTCGCCGCTCAAAAAATCTAACCACTAATGAACACTAATGCGCACGAATCGAGAGAAGAAAAATCCGTCTCTTATTCGTGTCCACATGTCGCGCCGTAGCCTAGGGCAAAGGCGGATTCGCGTTTTCAGTTTTCACTCTGTTTGGCGATGCGGAGGTTTTCCTCGGCTTCCGGAAAGTCGGGATGGAGACGCAACGCCTCTTTAAATTGCAAGACGGCCTGGGCGACGTCTCCCTCGCGCATCAAAACCTTACCCAGGTAGTTATGTGGTTGAGCAAGTTTCGGGTTGAGATTGGATGCCTTTTGGAAATGGTCCTTTGCTTCGGCTAGCTCGCCCTTTTCGAAAAGCAAACTTCCGAGATCGATATGAGCATCGACCAAACGGGGATCGAGTTGCAGGGACTGGCGGTAATGCCCAATTGCTTCCTCGATTTTGCCGTGTTTTTCCAGGAAGGCGCCATAGCTGTGATGCGCCTGCCCGGACTTCGGAGCCAGTCGAATTGAGGCTTCGCATTCGGCAGCTGCCTGCTCGTCGTAGCCATGTTGGTCCAAAACATAAGCATAGCCGGAATGATACTCGGCATTGTTGGGTTCGATCCGCAACGCTTGTTCAAAATGAGTTTGCGCCTCGTTCAGGTTTCCTTTCTCCATCAACAGCCCGGCCAAATTGACATGGGTTTTTGCTGACCCGGGATTCAAACGTAGTGCTGCGGAAAAATGTCCGGCTGCTTCGTCGGTTCGTCCAGCTTCTTGCAGAGCCGTCGCATAATTGAAATGCGCCCGCACACTGGAAGGAAGATCAGCAACGATCGCGGCGAGGCGCTCAAGCTTACCTTGGGCAGAGTGCGCCTCCGTGAACCAAAGCGCTATAAGAGGTATGACAAAGACAGCTACCCATTTCGCGCCGTGCAATGCCCAACTGGGCAGAAAAGCACTTGTTGAAACATCAACGGTGCCGCCGGTAATGCCGAGAGATTGTCGCGTGGATTTCTCGCGGACTTTCCAAATGAAGCCGTCGTAATAAAAATGCAGCAGTGCCGACGCGGTCACCACCCCGGTGAGGATACGTTTAACGACATCGATGCCAACATACGACTTGGACAAACTCAGTCCACCATAGGCGAGCACCAAGCCTATATAAACGCCGACCAGCGCGCCACTGCGCCGGAACACGAAACGCATAAACCCGCCGATGGATCTGTCGCTCTCGACGCGTTTACGATTATAAATCCAAACGAGCGAGAGGTACTGCACATCGTGGAACACTTCGAACAACGCGATGCCGACGAGAACGCTGGCTACGATGTTATTGCAGTACCACCAAAAGGAAATGCTCGTGACGAGAAGGACGAGCTTTACCGGACTCGGTCGCTTCCCTTGCATCCACATCCAGATGAAATTCAGCAGGAACACACCGGAAACGGCCAAGGCCAACGTCAGCAGTCCTTGCTGTGCTGACCGAAGGAGAGCTGGCTGAATAAAAGGTCCGCCAGCCGAATAATAAGTTTCCAAGGTGTCGGTCATCCGCTGCGGCGAAAGAAGGACAGCGGTTGCAAACCAGATTCCGCACAGTGCGAAATCAAGACGGCGCGTCAGCTCAGCAAAGGAGCCCACTTTCGCGTCGTAGATGCGGCAGAACCCGTAGGTTTGCATCATTCCGTGCCAAACGCCCCAAAGGAACGCGACCAGCACAATGCCCTTGAGGTCCCACAGAGAAAATGCCGCGCAAACCACTACGAGGAAAATCGGCGCGAAAATGAATCGGTATCGGAAACGCTGAAACAGGGTGCGGTCGCCGTAGGCGCGAATCATCCCAGGCAAGTGATGCCCCATTGCGCCGAACGCCGCCACAAAAAGATAAATGTCTTCGGCGGCCCAGAGTCCCTGGGCTCCGATAAAGATCGGGACCAGCAACAGCGGCGTACAGACGTAGAGCACCAAGTCGCGCCAGCTGTCCAGAATCCACAAATTAGGCTTCCGTCCTGCGGCTGCCAGAGCAGTCGCAGCCGGGACAGTTTGCGGGCGTGAGAATGCAGAAACGTGCTGCATGCGTCTTAGCGGAGCCAAGCTTCTCTCAAATTACTGCGAAAATCAATGAGATCATTCAGACACGCAGACACGAATTGCACAAATTCACACTAATTGGTTCAATGGTGCCTCACGCCCTGCCTCTGCATTCACGCGGCTCGTGAAATTCGTGTCTCGTGTCTCATAAAATGACCCTTTTCCATTCCAAGGAATCCCCACCGAAATTGACCAACAGGCCGAGCCGAAGCTTCGAAGCGGCGAGATAATTTAGCACTTTGCTTGATGTGCGAATCAGTCAGTTTTTCGACCGCTTTGGCTTCAAAGAGAATCTTATCCCAAACCACAAAGTCCGCATAATAATAATGCGGCAGGATGACTCCCTTGTAGGTGATTTCGTAATTTTTCTCGCGCGAAAATGGAATCCCAGCGCGACTCAATTCAACGACCAAAGCATCCTTGTAGATGACTTCGTCGTGGCCCTTTCCCAACTCGCGATGAATCTCCATGCAAACGCCCACGAGTTGGAAAACCTCATCCTTGTAAACCAGCTCATTCATCTGCGACGTCAATTACACGAATTGGAGCGCGGGACACGAATTACACGAGTTGCCACAAAATCTAAGTTCACAAGGATTGCATCGAGCACCGTGTCTCTAAGGTTTAGTGTAAATTCGTGAAATTCGTGTCTCGAAAAGCAAAACGGCCGGGCCCCGTGAAGAGCCCGGCCGCTGTGAATTATCCTGCTGTGCGCTTTAGAATCGCTTCTTCAGCCCGACGAACCAGAACCGGCCTTTGATCGTGGCAATCGATTCGTCGTAGCCGTTCTCAAAGTTGCCGGACACGTATGGCGGATCTTCGTCAGTTACGTTTTGGACCCCAAGCGTGACGGTGGTATTATTGAGCCACCATCTCCAGTTGTTGCAGCCGTACTCGGCCGTGGATACTGGAATCACATTTTTCTCCTTGCCGTCCTTCATCTTCACGTTTTTCCCGCCATCCTTGGCAAAGCCGGGCACCTCTGCGGGCGCCGGTGGCGGCAGGTTAAACGTGTAGTTTAAGATGAGATCGAAGGTAGTCCAGGTGGCCACTTTCCGCGCATTCGGAGACTCCGAGCCAGAGTGGAAAACCACCGATCCCGGTCCATCCTTCGCTGGCTTAAACACTGGGCTGTCTATCAGATTACCATTCTCGTCGCGCGCGAACGGGATTGTTCTCGGGGTTTGACCCTTGCCACCCGTTATCGAGATATTGTCATCTTCATATTGGCCGGTCCAATGGACTACCGCGCCGACGTCGATACCAGCCATCCACGTGTCAGCAGGGCCGTCGTAGTAGATACTAAAATTGGCCCGATTCCGTGGCAGCGAATTGGTCAGGCTGAATGCCGAAGGCAGGAACTCGCCGGCGATACCGAATCGTTTCGCGTCGGGCCCAGTCTGCAGCTCGGCCCGGGAGAGCCAGGTGCCGTTGACCGTGGTCGTTATTCTGCCCCAATCGCTGCCGCCAAAGATCGTAGAATCCAGGATGTAGATCGCTTCGTAATCGAGACCTTCAAAAATCGCCCCAGCAAGGTTGTTACTGGGATCGATGACCAGTAAGACCGGACCAGCCTCACCGGGAATTTCACTAGGACCACGGGATACTATCCCCCCGCCTGGGCCTACAACGACTGACGGACCCCCTCCCGGCGGCGGCGGACTATGCTCGACAATGAACTGCGCGCCGAGGGGCGACACGATGTCGCGCATGTCAATATGCCACCAATCCGCGCTCAGGGTCATGCCCTTGATCCATTTCGGGCTGTAAACTGCTCCGTAGGTCCATTCGTAGGCGACTTCCGGGTGCAGGTGGGGATTTCCGGTAATGCGTTCCTCGACCTGGATATCGGTCTGAGACGAAAATGGATCGATGACCGCCGGGAAGCTCTGCGTGCCCGCGGGCGAAAGCTCCCCTAGCGTTGGCGCATGAAACGCTTCGGTATAGCTGCCGCGCAAGGTCAGCGCTCCGATATACTTGGGATCAAGCGGCTGCCAGCGCACTGAAACCTTTGGCTTCTGCGTGTTATACTCGGTGCCCACGGCCGGCTGTCGTGGAGTTAGAACGGCATTAGTGTTCTGGCTGAACCATTCCTCCCGCTCAGCGAAGTCAACTTCCAAGCTATAGAAGCCGGGGAAGTTCCATGTTGGGCTGGTGAAGGGCACCCGCACTTCCTCGTAAATTGACCAGACATCCCGGTTCACCTTAAAGCTTTGGCCGTCCACTGAGCCAATGCTGCTAAACGTGGTATTTAGCGGGTCGCGGATCCGGTTATATCTCGGCGCATCGTACTCACCGCCAATCGCAAAGGAAACTGGCCCGGCCGGAAGATTAAACAAGTCACCGTTAATTGTGGCGTAACCTATAGGCAGCTCATACGTGCCGCTATTATTCAGAGTGACATAAACTCTCGACCTGGCCGCCGCGGTGTTGTGGCCATGGAAATTCAGGAACGGATCAAATGCCGTGGCCGGATCGCTATCCAATAGCGCGTCACGCAAACCAGGCTGGCTGACTTCGCCTATGGACTGCTGCGTCCCTTCATTCCGGGAGTAACGGAAACCGAGTTCCCAGTTCCATGTCTTGAGATAATCGGCAAATTCTCCCATCTCACCACGAAGCCCGACGTCAAAGAGGTCAAACTGATAAGTGAACTTTTCGTGCCTGGGTCCGGTGTCGTTAATGCCGCGAAACTTCACCTGCGTAGTGACCGGGACTTCGACCCCGTTAGGCTGTGTCCAAGTGTCGTCCGCTACGGTGAACGGATTAAACGCGTTCGAGAGTGGCACACTGAAGGCATTAGGACCACTAACTCCTGCAGGATGCGCCGCGTCTTTGAACGCATCGGGCGCAAACGGTACAGGCGCCGCGACCTGATCGTAAAAAGAGCGGACATGTTCAAAGTCCATAAACACGGTCAGATATTTGTCGCAGATATCCCGGGTGAACGAACCGTAGAAGGCCTGACGATCCGCCTCCGGCAGAGCTGATGTGAAAGCGGCGAAGTTAAAGCCCACATAGTCCCCATCCCGGAATTGTTTGGCTGAGTTCCGCGTCCCAGGGTTTGAAAGGCCGTTCCCACCCGAAGGATTAAGACCGAGTATTCTGGGACTGATATAAAAGGGAGAAGTATTGCGATTGGGCGCAGAGTGTGGCAACGGCGTGTTCACGCCAAATATAGGCGTTCCACCCGGCCCGAAAAACATACCCGGAATCAAGCGGACACTCCCACCAGAACCACCAGCCGCTGTTTGAAGGCGGCCGGGGAAATTCGAACTGCGACCATCAAAACCGCCCCAATCAGTCTGATCCCCATTGCTGCTGATATCTCGGTCGCGGCTAAATATACCGCCGGTACGCGCCCAGAAATCGGCAATGACCACGATATCGGTCTTGTCATCGCCGGTGCCGGCTTTGATCCATGCCTCCCACTCGCCCATCTCATTGGAGGCTCCGAGGTTTGTGTTCCCGTAAGTCCCCCCAATCTCGAGTCCACGGAATTTGTGTATCAAAAAGAAGTTGACCACACCAGATATGGCGTCCGCGCCATACACAGCCGAGGCGCCATCCTTGAGGATGTCGATGTGATCGATAAAGGGGAAGGGAATCAGGTTAATGTCGTTACCGCTGCTACCCCCGGCGCTGCCCAACGGTTGACCGGCGTACCGTTTGCCATCAATCAAAACCAACGTCTCTTTGGGGAGTATACCGCGCAGGTTCAATTCCACGGTGCCGGCAGGCTGTCCGTTGTTGAGGTTCTGGTTGGTGGTACCGCCCGCCTCTTGTGGAATGATATTTTGCAGATCCTGGGCACTCCGGACACCCAGTCTCTCGATGTCCTGTGGCCGGTAGGTGTCCACCGGGTTCGGGCCGGTTTCCTCCGCAGTGGGAATGTTCGAACCGGTCACAATTACGCGCTCGACTTCCGCCGTGGGGGCTGCCGCACCCGGGGCCGGAGGTGCAACAGCCGGAGCCGCCAACTGCGCGATTGCGTTCGATGCAAGAATGAATGGAAATCCGACGCTCGCCATGACAGCGAGACGAACGAATCTAAACGTTTTCAGTGCGTTTTTAGTCATTAGTTTCTCCATTAGTTTGGTTAGGTTTTGGCAGGGTTATTAAATTTCTAAAGCGCTGACAAGCTTTTTTTTCACTTTTTTCAAACTTTTTTTGAACGGTCAAACGGGCTGTTTGTCGCTCGAATTTCCGGTCTAGCGGAAGAGGCCAAGGGCTGGCAAGCTTTTTTTGTCAGTTTTCTGAAATTTTTTTAGCGGGCTGCAAACCACGAATACACACAAATGAACACTAATTTTGTGCCCGCGAATCACACGAATTCACGCGAATGAGAAGAGGCAGAATCGCTGCCAGATTTTGTTTCGTAAGGAAAATAATGGTGCCGACTGAAAAACGGTCCGCGCAATCGTGGACGAACATCACGCGCCACCGCTGAACTATCCGTGGGCAGGCGAATTTAGCTTGGACATATTCGCGTCGATTCGCGTGTTTCGCGGGCTCTTCCCGACTGAGGATTAGTGTCCACTCGTTTTCATTCGTTGCTTGCCGGAGGATGGAACCCGAAATCGTTCTCCAGTTTTCTCCACAGCCAATCAACGGACCGATCTTTCTTGATTGAACCGGCATTGCTCGCCACCAGCGCTTCCGCTTTGTCTACGCTGCCATTCAAGCAGTAGAGATATGCAAGCAAGAGCGTGTCGTTCGTATTGAACGCGCCACGATCTTTCTTATTCTCCAAAAGCCGAATTGCTCCGTTGATGTCCCGCCCCGCCAGCGCGCCTGCAATCAGATCGCCCATGGTGTCGAGCGGAGGCTCTTGCGCTTGCTTCGCCACTCGCTCGGCGATGGCCAGCCGAAATCCGTTACTCCCCAAGACTTCGAGGACCGGAGTTCGCAGTCGCGAATGGCGCAGATACAGATCCAGCTCAGCCAGCTTGTTGCTTCCGATACTGTCAGAGAGATATCGCGTCTGGCGGAGGATAAACAACGATTCCAACGACTGGTTCAGCGTTTCAGGCCAAATCGCCTTGACGAAGGTGGAACGAAGAAAACGTTGAAGAGCGGAGGGCGCTTCGACATACCTGAAAGCAAACCGATGACTCGCTTCGTCGTCCCAAGGTTCATCTGTCAATCGTTTTGGGTAAAAATCGGTCAATGGCTGAACGTCGCGGGTAATTAAGTCGATTTCTTCGCCGTCCATCACAAAAAGCGCACCAATTTGTTGCGGGACCTCGATACCGATGCGCCGCAAATCCGCGCCGGAATCCGGATTGGTCCATAACTGCCGAATTTGTTCTTCGTCGACTTTAGGCGCCGGACCGTTGATGCCCATCATGATCCAGTCCTGGTCGGCACCTGCCCAGACAGAGGCGTTCGGGAAGGCGCTGTGAAACGCCCGCAGGATTGCTTTTGCTTCATCCACCTTCAACTGATTGAGCGGCAACCAGAACGTGGCGATCCCGCCTTCCTTGAGGCGCCTCTTCATCAGCGAAAAAAATTCTGATGTATAAAGGTTGACCGAGCCGGCTACCTTCGGCGGCGGCGGTTCGCCAGAGATGATATCGTACTGCTGCGCGCTGGCCTGGAGGAAAAAGCGACCATCTTGTAGGACTGCGCGCACGCGCGGATCGCGCAATGGATTGGAGTAATTGATTCCGGAATAGACATCAGCGAGCGCGAACACCTCTTTCGAAATGTCCACGACATCCATGCGCCTGACGTTTGCCCCGTGCAGGAGAGCATCGGCAGTCACACCGCAGCCATAACACATAAGCAATACGTCTTCTGATTCCGGACGAAAAGCCAACGGAAGGTAAGCAAACAACCTCATGTAGCGCTGGCCGTACGGATTTGTGGCCGACATCGAAAAGGCATTGGTCAGCAGGCGGTAATAGTACGGTTCGCCAAACAGATCGCGCCGCATGAGCTGCCATGTGTCAGAGGTCCCTTCAATCCTTTTCACAACGTGCGCCAATACATTACCCTGGTCGGTCACCTCGAAAGAATGGCTTGCATGTGCGAAATGCACTTGTGCGCGCCGGTATGGAAATATTGCCAGTGTAAGAATCAGTGCGGCCCACAGCCCCACGACAAAGGGTCGTCGCAAGGACCAACCTGCGCGTCCGGTCACGAAGATGCTGAGCAAAGCGTAGGCGGTGGCGCAGAGTATGAGACTCCATTGATAGCCCACGCCCGGCAAGAGGATGAAGCTCGCCAGAAGCGGCCCGACCGCTGCTCCCGCAGTATTGAACAGCGTCGTGATTCCGGTGCTGTTCATCCGGTCTTCCACCCTCGCCTGAACATCTGCCACAATGGACGGAAACAGAATTCCTGAGAGCAAGGCGACGGGGAACATCAGAGCGATGGAGAACAACGCAATCTGCCACCATCTGAGATCAAACACGCCCGTCTGAGATTGAATCAATTCGCCCGGGAAAAACAGATATGAGAGAAGCGTTGCAATTGCGGCCAGCAGCAACAGAATGGGAAGTAAGTGATTCAGTCGCGCCCTGCGGCGGTGTATCACACCAGCCACAATTCCGCCAACTCCGATTCCCGCCAGCACAACTGCCAGCATCACTGCGAACGCCGTGGACGACGACACGACATACAGACGCAGAAATCGGAACCAAACCACCTCCAGCGACAACAGGATGCAGCCCGCCCCGAAACTGACGAAAAGCAAACGCCACGGCAGCCGATAGCTTGCGTCCCATCGTAGCGGAAATCTGGAGTGCGGCGCTCGCACGACGGCAGGGCCGCTTTCAAAAGCGCGGACATGTCCCCGTACTTCATAAACGGCGCTGTCGCCGCTGTGTCTCGCCACCAGCAACGCGATCGCCGCGGCAACGCAGCCCGCCAAACCTGCAACCAATCCAGTCCCGCGAAGTCCAAATTGTGCGATGAGGTACGCTTCCCCGAGCAGTGCACCGACCACTGCGCCTAAGGTGTTCGAGCCGTACAGAAAGCCGATCGCGCGCCCAAAGTTGGTTTGCCGCAGGGCTGGATCCTCGATTATCAACGGCAGGGTCAAGCCCATCGCTGTTGTCGGCACGAGCAGGATGAGGAACGAGAGAACAAAACGAAGTCCAAGCAGCGTTGGCTGATGTTCCCAGAGCGTCTGCCACAGCGGACGCAACAAACTGCCTAGCAGCGGCAAACCAAAAACAATTGTGCAGCCGAAAAATGCGGCGAGGATCTCCAGCACAGCGTACAAATAGAGCGGTCGCCACCGGCGAATTCTCGATGATGCAGCGATCGCGTTTCCCAGCGCCAGACCTGCCATGAAGCTGGAGAGAATCAATGCCGCAGCCCACACCGAATTGCCAAACGCCAGTCCGCTCAATCGCAACCACAGAGTTTCGAAGATCAGTGCGCCAATGCCGGATAGAAACAGGACAGCACAAAGGGTTGTGACGCGCAGTGCTGTGCGTAGGGGTTGTGGCGACCTGGTATGTGCCTTCGCGTGCATCGCGGTTTTCATTTTACAGCGGATTCGCCGGTGCTGCCTCACTCACTTGCGGCCCTCGTGAGCCCTGCAGGAAAAACGACTCCTTCATGGCCGCGCTTGTAACACCGGGAGCGGGTCCACATGCCTGTGCGGCGTATCTGGACGCCAGCCCAAGACGCCCAGCATCACGTAAAAGCCGACGAGATATGCGACGATAATATACCAACCGTGACACAGCCATTGTACTACCGACTTGGTCTCTGGATACATACTTGAGAGCGCCACGCCGGACGATGATCCAAACCAGATAATCGAGCCACCAAAACCGACGACATACGCGAGAAAACCCCAGTCGTAACCACCTTGCTTGATCGCCAATGCTGTGAGCGGAATGTTATCGAAAACAGCCGACACAAATCCAAGGCCAAGAGCTGTCTTCCAAGATGCAACGGGCAATGCTTCGACCGGCATCATAGAGGCGGTTAACACCAGAGATAGTAAAAAAAAGGAACCGCGTAACGCTGGTGGAATTACATGCCAGTCCGGCGCACGAAACATAATTGACCCCAGAATTGCTGTCCAAACAGCCAGTCCAATAAACGGAAAACGATCTGCGTACCCCGGGAACTTAATATTCGTGGCGACATTCGCAACGAGAGCGAGCGCGAGAATCAGCGCAATGATTGCAATACGGACCCAATCGATTCGCATACGACTACGAGCGTGCCTTAGGATTGGCGAGTATCTGTGTTGTTTGATAGCGGCGGGAATGCCAAAAACAAATAACGAAACAGCCGCGGCAATCACCGCCTCAAATACTTGCCCTGGCGAAACTCCAGCGATCCACAGCATGGTAGTAGTTGTATCGCCCAAGACACTCCATGCGCCGCCAGCATTAGATGCCGCAACAATCGCTGCGATATAGCCGATGTGCACTTTCGCCCTGAAGAGTTCATGTGCCAGCGCGCCACCTATCAGCGCTCCAGCGATATTGTCCAGGAAGCTCGAAAGAACCCATACCACGCCCAGCAGCACCAAACCGCCTTTCCAATCGTGAGGCAAATACTTTGGCAAAACCAAAGTCAGATGGCTTTTCTCGAAATGGCGTGCGAGCACCGCGAAGCCCAGCAGCAAGCACAGTAGGTTAGTGAGGATGACCCACTCCTGCTTCACATGGGAAACAAACCCGACTAGGCCGGGTCCCATTTTAAAGCCAGTGAACAGGATTTTGTAGAACGCCACTGTAACCAGTCCCGCAAGCGCCACGCGCAGCGTGTGCTGATGGAACACTGCCACACAAACCAAAGTCAGGCCGAATAGAATGAACTCGATCGGGATACCGAAAATGGCGGGATGTGGCGGCGTCATTACAACGGCGCCTAAGCTAATGCCCAACATCCAATGCTCAACGGCAATGTCAGAATGGCGAAATTGCCTGATGACTAAGCTCGAAATCTCTTTTCACTCGAATCTCGCCATTGATTCGTGAAGGTGCCTTCTTCGTCATTTGACTCCAAACGGTTCGCGGGTTCATACAGATTGCTCATGTTCACCGGTCTGATTGAAGAAGTCGGCACGGTTGTCGCGATTCGCCCGAGTGATAGTGGCGCTCGATTGCAAATTGCCGCGCCGCGTACTGCGAAAGAGGCAAGAAGCGGCGAGAGCATAGCCGTGAATGGCTGTTGCCTTACACTAACTTCGCGCCGTGGCGACCGCCTGACCTTCGATCTGCTCGAGGAAACAATCGCTCGCACGAATCTGCACAAATTGCGGCAGAACAGTCCGGTCAATCTCGAGGCGGCTTTGCGCGCGGACGGGCGCCTCGGCGGACATTTTATACAGGGCCACATTGATTGCGTCTCGCCCATTGTCGCCTTCGGCAAGAGCGGCGCAGATTTTCGATTGGAAATCGAATTGCCGCGCGAGTTCGCGCACTATGTCGCTTCAAAAGGTTCGATCGCCATCAATGGAATCAGCCTCACGGTTTCTGAAGTTCTTCCAAAAAGCTTCGCCGTATGGATCATACCTTACACAAAACACCATACGACTCTCAATCGCGCGCGGGCCGGCGACCTGGTGAATCTCGAGTTCGATATCCTCGCCAAGTATATCGACAGAATGATTTTGCCATTCGTCATTAAAAGATGAGTGCGCGTACGTCAGCGCCGAGCGGGCCGTGCGTTGTTGGCGTGATCGCATCGCCTGCGGATATGGATCGTGCCATGCGGATCCGAAGGCCGCCGAATTTCTTCGAGCTACGTCTGGATCGTCTCGCAGGTGTTGTGGATCAATTGGAAAAAAAATTGCCCAAGCTACGCGCGCTGCTCATTATCACAGCGCGACATCCGGAGGAAGGCGGCGCGGACAAATTATCACTCCTGCAACGACGCGACCTGCTTACGAGGTTCTTAAATCACGCGGAGTATCTCGACGTCGAATTACGCTCGGCATCCGCGATGCGAGGGTTGCTCACATTGGCTGGGCGGAGAAAAGTGCGGCGCATCATTTCGTTCCATAATTTCAAATCGACGCCGCATCCGCGGATGCTTGCCAAGAAAGCGCACGCGGCCAAAGCAAATGGCGCAAACATTTTCAAGGTGGCCACGCGCACCGACACGCCAATCGAGCTCGCGCGTCTGCTTGAGTTCATAACAAACAAGCATGTGGAGCTTCCCATTGCCGCGATGGGCATCGGTCGCCTTGGCGCAATTTCGCGGGTCCTGCTCGCGCGCGCCGGCTCGGCGCTCATGTATGCGTCGGTGGGTGACGAGAGCGACATCGAAGGGCAACTCTCACTGAAACAGCTTCGCGCGCTGGGAATCGGTCGCGGCGTTAAATCGCGGACGCGGTAGATCGTCCGCTTTAACGCTCCAACGCTTTCACAAATCAGCGTTCGATTCGCTTGCGCTTTATGCGGCGCACATATCGTACATAGAGCGCAACGATCATGTCTTCATCCGTAACCTTGCCAAAACAACTGGCGGTGATGCCGCTGCCGGGGGCGGTACTCTTTCCGCACGCATTGCTGCCGCTTTACATTTTCGAGCCGCGTTATCGCCAGATGCTGAAATACGCGCTTCAGCATCATCGCATGTTTTGCGTCACCCTCATCAAGCCGAGTTGCCCCGAATGGCATGCACCCGAAGACTTCTTTCATCTTGCCACCGTCGGGTTAATTCGGGCATGTGTCGGGCGCGGCGATGGCACATCGAATTTGATCCTGCAAGGTCTCCAACGTGTGCGCTTCGCCAGTTTCGAAAAAGAAACACCGTTCCCGATTGCCAGAATCGACGTTGTCGAGTCACGCGACGTAACCACGGTCGAGACTGAAGCGCTCGGCGCAAAAGTGCTCGAGCTTTACACGAACCTCAAACACGACGGCCGCCAGCTCCCGGCGAAAGTTGATCGATATCTTGCGGAATTGCGCGACTTGGAAATGCTGGCCGATCTTATGGCTTCAACATTTGTGAACGATCCATTGCGGCGTCAACGCGTTCTCGAAGAACGTTCTCTAAATCAACGCCTTCGGTTCCTGATCACATATTTGCGCGACGAAATCGGCAACGCCGCCGCATAGATAGGGCGATTGACCTCAAACGCCCGCTCGATGACGTGATCATGCGCGCAGCGGGTGGTTCGCACGAACCGCCCCTACCTGCGCAATCCGCTTGTATTCTGCTATCAGAAATCTGTCAGTCATTCCCGCGACATAATCACATACGGTGCGATGCAACCCCTCGCTCTCGATCCGCCTCGTCGCCCCGTCGCCGAGCCTGTCAGGATCGACAAGGTACGCTTCGAAAACGCGTCGCAACATTTCGCATGCGCGCCGGTTTACTTCGGCCACACGCGGGTGGTAATAGACATTCTGATACAAAAAGTTCCGCAGTGCACCATTCGCCTCTGCCAATTCGTCGCTGTAACGAATTAGAGGAGCAGGCTGTCGGCGCACGTCGTCTGCGCTTTGCACCCCCGAGGCGGCAATTGATTTGGCGCTCGTCGCCACTAGATCGTGCACTTCGTTGTCGATTATGTCGCGAATAATTAGCTTGTGCAGCTCGGGCTCCCAGCCGCCTGCGTAACGCGCCAGCACCGCGCGATGGCTTTGCTGCCACACCTCGTTTTGTTCTAATTGCGCCGCGCTCAAAATTTCAAAATCGACCGCGTCGTCCAAGTCGTGGCTGTAATAGGTGATCTCATCTGCGAGGTCAGCCACTTGCGCCTCCAGCGACGGCGAATTGTATTTCTCTCCCCCCGGGGAATTGTAAGGGCGTTGATGTTTCCGCAGACCTTCCAGCACTTCGAAAGTCAGATTCAGACCCGCAAAATTCGGATAGGGAGTTTCGAGCAGCTCCACCACTCGTACACTCTGGCGGTTGTGATCGAACCCGCTGTGATCGCGCATACATTCGGCCAACATCTCCTCACCAGAGTGGCCAAACGGCGCGTGCCCAAGGTCGTGCGCGAGCGCGATCGCCTCCGCGAGATCTTCGTTCAGGCGTAATGCGCGAGCAATCGTGCGGCTGATCGATGCGACCTCGATGGAATGCGTCAGGCGGGTGCGTAAATGGTCACCGGTTCCGTTCAAAAACACCTGCGTCTTGTATTCCATCCGACGAAACGCGCGCGAATGAATGATGCGCGCGCGATCGCGCTGAAACTCCGCTCGATAAGCGTGGCTGGGCTCGGGATATTTTCGCCCACGCGAATCACCAGATTTTTCGGCAAACGGCGCCAACACCGCGCACTCAGTTGCTTCCATTTCTTCGCGTGATTTGCAGAAGGCGGCGAAACGCCCCACCCGAGGGTCAGAAGAAAGCTTAGTCACAATTGATTCCCAATCTTATTTGTCGATCTTAGCTTTCGAAATCTCAAATCTGATATGCCAAAGAAAACTCGCAGGAAAAAACAGGTCACGCCCGAACGTTTGATGGAACTTAGCTTCGCTTACGCACCGCCGCTGATCATCAGCGCGGGTGTGAGCAACAAAGTTTTCGATTCATTGGAAGACGGCGCGAAAACACCAGAGCAGGTTGCAGAAGAAACCGGGGCATCGGCCCGGGCTCTGCGGATTCTAATGAATGCGCTCGTTGGTCTAAATCTTCTGAAGAAAGATCGCCAAGAGAAGTATTCGCTTACACAGGAAAGCGCCACCTTCCTTCTAAGCAACAAGCTGGGCACACATGCAGGGTTTTTTGGAACCATTGCGCCGCAGATCATCTCACGATGGCTGCGATTGTCCGACATCGTTCGCGAAGGTCGTCCAGCCGCCGCCGTAAACCAGGAGACCGAAGGCACGGAATTTTTCAGCCAACTGGTGGAACGCATCATCCCAATGAGCTATCCACCTGCGCAAAAACTCGGCGATCATTTGAAGTTGGCGAAAACAAAGAACGAAGTTCGCGTGCTCGATCTTGCTGCCGGTTCGGGCATTTGGGGTATTGCCCTTGCCCAAAAATCGCCCCGCGTGCGGGTCACCGCAGTCGATTGGGCAGGAATGATTCCGACGACAAAACGAATCACCCAAAAGTTCGGCGTCGCCGATCGCTTTAATTATGTCGAGGGCGATATATTGGAGGCGAGTTTCGGCAGCGGCTACGACGTCGCCACGCTCGGCCACATCTTGCACAGCGAAGGCGAAGATCGCAGTCGCCAGTTGCTCACAAAAACTTTCCGCGCGCTAAAATCCGGCGGCATGATCGCAATTGCAGAATGGCTGGTGAATGACGATCGCACCAAACCGCTACCCTCACTGATGTTTGCCGTGCAAATGCTGGTCAACACCGAAAAGGGCGACACCTTCAGCTTCAACGAAATCAAAAGTTGGCTTGAAGAGGCCGGTTTCAAAAAAGTTCGTAAACTGGAAGCACCGGGACCTTCGCCGCTGATTCTCGCGACAAAGCCTTAGCTGTGGATCCAACGCGTTAGCGGTTTCGCATCGAATCATCTTCACATGCGCCGACCGAGATGCTTTCATTGCGGCAGATGAGAAAATCGAAAGCGGAACCGCGCAAAAAAATAAAGCCGGGCGCGGCCCCAAAAAATCGTGAGACGAACGTTCCTTACCGCAAACCTGCCCTTCGCAGCGAAGCGTTTGCCAGAGCGCTCATCAACGCAAAATCGTGCATTGATGATAGTGGGGGTCTCCAAGGGCTTTTCAATGAAGCATCCCGAAAGGCAGCAGCCGTACCCAGAGAACCGTTTAGAGAGTGTTGGCCTTATCTTCAGACCATGCTGCGTTTAATTCGCGCGTACCATCGTGGCGAATACGATCAGGTTCGTGATGATGAGCTGTTATGGATTGTTGCCGCTCTCAACTATCTGGTCGATCCATTCGATTTTATTCCGGACAAAACGCCATTTCTTGGCTTTATCGATGACGCGACCGTTATCGAATTTGTCACAGACAAAACTCGCCAAACGCTGGATGATTTCATGGCTTGGGAAACCGCAGCGCGATAGCGCGACCTGCCTCAGACCAATAGGAGCGCCGGATTTTCTAAAAGATGGCGCAGTTCTTTCAGATACTCAGCGCCAAGCGCACCATCGATGACGCGATGATCGCAGCTCATCGTGAGCGACATGCGATGGCCAACGCCAATTCGGTCGCAATCATCGATTACCGGAACTTTCGTAATCCTGCCAACGGCGAGAATAAACCCTTGCGGCGGATTTATGACAGCGGAGAAACTATCGATGCCCATGCCGCCGAGATTTGAGACGGTGAACGTGCCACCCTGAAATTCCTCCGGCTTCATTCGCTTGTTGCGTGCGCGGTG
>WNGD01002011.1_pt1 | contig 21555 bp, 18 predicted proteins | sample 5400671 | NCBI WGS metagenome assembly WNGD01 (sample SAMN13153369, study PRJNA577476) | soil metagenome | isolation source: 40 cm soil or saprolite under grassland replicate 2 | place: USA:California | collected 2016-06-15 | reverse complement strand
CTACTGGCGGAACCTGGTCCACCGGGTGGATAGCGCCGGTGCGCCCCTTTCCCCTGAATCCTGAAAGAACACTTTGAATGCTAGCCATCCTCTAATCACTTGTCCTTTCTGCTGGCAAAGCCCGGTCAAGAGCGCTTCGCTCATGCTCTCCTGGCTCCAATCCAGCGTACTTGAATGAGCTTCTTGCCAAAAGGCAATAGCTTCTTGAACGATATATAGGTTTTTGGCGCTTGCTATTGCAGGCCTACTGTACATTTCCATGGACTGACTGTAATACGTAGCATGCTCCTCGATCGAGCTTTTCGTTATTTTTCTGGTTGCTCCATAAGGGCCGCCAGCACTCGCTCCGGGATCATCGGCTGCTGCGAGAGCCAGACGCCGGTTGCGTCATGGATGGCGCTGGCGACCGCCGGGGCAAAGCACGAGAGTGGCATCTCTGCCATCCCACGCGCTCCGAAGGGCCCATGAGGGTCGGCCAACTCCAGGATGACCGGCGTCACTTCCACCGGCATATCGAGCACCGTCGGCAGCAGGTAGGTGCTGAAGTAGGGCGTAAGCACCCGCCCATCCCGCACCTGGAAGTGTTCGAGCAGTGCATAGCCGAGTGCCTGCGCCAGGCAGCCCTCGATCTGCCCCTCCACCTGCTGGGGATTGATGGCCCGCCCCACGTCATGCACACTGATGATGCGCAGTACCTGCACCTGCCCCGTCAGCGTGTTGACCTCCACCTCCACTGCCTGCGCCGTATAGCCATAGCAGAAGTTGGGCCTCCCCGCTCCAGTCACGGGATCGAGCGGTGTCGTTGCCGGTGGTCGGAACTGCACCGTTTCCTCCGCGTAGTACTTCTCCGACTCGCTCCACTTCCTACGGACGGCAAGCGCTGCGTCATGCACAGCTCGCCCGGCCATGAATGTCAGGCGCGAGGCCGAGGCACTGCCCGCGTTGGGCGAGATACTGCTATCATCGGCAACCAGCGTCACCTTTTCTAGTGATACCCCTAGTGTCTCGGCGGCGATCTGCCGCATTGCCAGGTGTGTACCTTGCCCCACCTCGGCTGCGCCAATGCGCACCACGACCCGTTCGATCTCTGCCTCGCCGTAGATTTCCGCCGTCGCCGTCGCCTGCTCGGGGAAGCCAAACGAATAGCCTACATTCTTCAGTCCGCAGGCGATGCCAATGCCCCTGCGCAGGTATGGCGCCTGACCCTGGCGTGGTCGGCCATCGTAGCCCCAGCGCTCGCGCGCCTCTGCCACACAGCGCTCAAAGACCTCCCGCACAGTCACCCCCTCTGGCAGTGGCTGCTGCGTCGGCTCCAGATCGCCCTCGCGGTAGAGGTTGATCCGCCGCATCTCGACCGGGTCGATACCCAGCGCCTGCGCCAGCCGCGTGACCATGACCTCTGCAGCGAACTGAGACTGTGGACCGCCGAAGCAGCGGAAGGCTCCACAGGGAACATTATTGGTGTAGACCGCGTAGCCATCGACGCTGATATTGGGCACGTTGTAGCAGCCGCTGGAGAAGAGGGTCGCCACTTTGGTCACCTCCACACTGGTGGAGGCATAGGCTCCTCCATCGGCGATCACCTCGGCTTCCACGGCGGTGATGCGCCCATCCTTCCTGGCACCCCAGCGGCAGCGGACCGTCATGGGATGGCGCTTGTGATGGGCGATCATCGACTCCTCGCGGCTCCAGACCATCGCAACCGACCGCTGCAACTTCCAGGCCGCCAACGCCAGCAGGTGCTGGACAGAGAGATCCTCGCGACCACCAAAGGCTCCGCCAATCGCAGCATAGCGCACCACCACCTTCTCCTCCGGCAACCGCAGCATCGCAGCGATTTGACGGCGGTCCTCGTGCATCCACTGGCCGGCCGTCTCGATCACCACGTGGCCCTGTTTGTCGAGATAGGCGATGCCCGCTTCAGGCTGGAGGAAGGCGTGCTCCTGCCAGGAAGTACTAAACTCGCCGGCGAGCACCACATCTGCCTCGGCCAGTGCGCGCAACGCATCTCCTTTGCGGATGGGCATGTGCAACAGCACGTTGGAACCACGGTGTTCGTGCACCAGCGGCGCTCCAGGTGCCATCGCCGCACGCGGGTCTGTGAGCGCGGGCAGATCGTCATACTCGATCTGGACCAGCCCGGCACCAGCGACAGCAGCTTCCTTACTTTCCGCTGCCACCAGCGCCACTTTATCACCCTCGAAGCGCACGACATCGCCACAAAGGACTGGCTGGTCGGCATCGATAAGCCCGTGGGCATTGTAGGGTACATCACGTGCAGTCAGCACAGCTACCACTCCAGGTTCCTGAAGAGCAGCGCTCGTATCAATTGCCAGGATGCGCGCGTGCGGGCGATGAGCGAAGACGACCTGCAGATGGAGCATGCCTGATCGCACGAGATCAGCCGGGTAACGGGTCGCGCCCGTGACCTTGCCCAGGGCATCTGCTCGCGGGAGTGATGTGCCGATTAGATGAGTTGTCATGCTTGACCTCCTTGTGCAGGTAGTGCAGCCTGCACCACCGCGTCAAGAATCTTGCGATAGCCGGTACAGCGACAAATATTGCCACTCAGGGCGACAAGCGTTTCATCAAGATTGGGATGTGGGCGTTCTTGCAGCAGTTTGGCGCCAGCCATCAGCATTCCCGGTATACAAAAGCCGCACTGCACGGCACCGCAGTCAATAAAGGCTTGCTGGAGCGGGTGCAGCTCACCTCCATACGCTGCGCCTTCCGCCGCGCCTTCCGCCGAGAGCCCCTCGATCGTGGTAATCCTGCCGTTATGCGCCTGGACTGCAGGAACCAGGCAAGACATAACGGCCTGATCATTCAGCCAGACAGTGCAGGCCCCACACTCACCTTCGGCACACCCCTCCTTCGTTCCGGTCACTCCGGCGTCCTCCCGCAGCATATTCAGCAGGGTCTTCCGCTGAGAGTTGGCAATCAGGTAGGGCTTGCCGTTGATAACGGTGGCAATGGTGCCAGCAAATGGACCGGGTGGAGGAGTTGATTCCAGCTTTGCTTCATCGAGTTCGGTGTTCGCGTCCAGCAGCACCGGTTGTGCCATCCATCCCTCGGCCTGTTTACCCGCAGCGATCTGCTGCAGCGCCTGGGTGACGAGGGCTGCCAGTGTCGCCTGCCGATAGGTGGCTGAGCCGCGCACGTCACCAATGGGCGAGGCATCGTTCACTGCCAGCTGACCCGCCTCGCGGCAGACAGCTTCGTCGAGCGCTTTGCCCTGGAGATAGGTTTCGACCGCATGTGCATGGACAATCGTTGGAGCCAGGGAGCCGAGTGTGACCCGCGCAGCTATGATCGTTTCCTCGTCAAATGTCAAGACAATCGCGAAGTCAATCACTGAAATCGCCTGGGCCCGGCGCAATCCGAGCCTCACAAACATACCGCGCTGGTTGCTCTGCATTGCAGGGATGCGAATTTCGCGGATCAACTCATCGGGTTGGAGAACCGTCTGCCGGAAGCCAGGGTAAAAATTTTCCAGCGCCACGATACGCTCACGCCCGCGTCGGACCAGCACGAGTTCCGCGCCCAACGCCATCAATGCCGTAATCGTGTCATTTGCAGGTGAAGCCGTCACCAGGTTGCCGGCGATGGTCGCACGGTTGCGAATCTGGGGAGCACCAACCACCCAGCAAGCTTGCGCCAATGGCAATGCATACTGCACACATGTGGAGGAAGCGATCACATCATTATGCGTGGTCAGAGCGCCTAAAAGGATGTACCCATTCTCCTCACGCATGTATTTGAGTTCTCGTAAGGCCGTAATATCGATCAGCGTGGCGGTGGGTTTTACACCGCGTTGCAACTCTACCAGGACATCGGTGCCACCGGCTACAATTCGCGCCTTTCCTGCGTACTGCTCAAGCAGTTCCAGCGCTCCCTCAAGACTCGCCGGCTGTACATAGTTTTGCCACATGATGATCTCCTTGTTTTCCAGATCGCCGTCGATAGGCTCTATCGCGTTGCTTATGGTCTAGCTTCCTCGATACGTGCTATAAGCCCAGGGCGATGTCAACAATGGCACATGGTAGTGAAGAGTAGGATCAGCAATACCAAACCGGATAGGAACACGATCCAGAAACGGGAACTTGCTCATCGTTCCCGTTTGCGCAGCAAAGTACTCACCCACAGCGAACACCAACTCATAGATACCGGCTATGAAATCATGATGTTCAAGCAGTGGCCCGTCTGTGCGTCCATCGGCATTCGTACGCACGGTTTTCAACAATCTATGTCCATTGCCTGCGGGATCCAGTCGCCACAGCTCAATCGTCATGTCGGAGGCTGGGCAGCCTCTCGTTGTATCAAGCACATGTGTGGTGAGCCTACCAGCCATACTCACTCCTTCCGCCCGCATCAGCCTTTTCTGCTCATCGTCAATTTGATCATGCCATAGGCCGGGAACGGATCGCTATACACTTTCTGTTCCGGATCGGTTTCAGACACACCCATCGGGTCCCGTGTGCGATTTTGCCCTTCAAAAGAGACCTCAGCCATCTGCGGAAAGCGCTCCAGGAGTCGCACTCCCATCTCATGGACCAGGTGTTGAATCGACTCGCTCACAAATTCATGGAAGACGACCTGCACCACGTCACGTACTTGCTCGCTCGGGATATAATGCGACTGTATCTCACCAGGATCGCTATACTTCCAATAGACATCGAGGTAGATATACAATGGACGATCTCCCCGTTCAGGCAGTGTTGTGTAGGCATCGCGGACGAATTGAGTAAACGCGCTTCCAGTGACCTTCATTAATTGCAGCCCAACTCGCCCACAGCGATGCCCAGTAATGAGAGTGTTCTTGCCGTTGGATGCAAAATCGATGCTCACCATTCTGAAGTCATCATTCGACCGTTTGAACAGCACTTTGCTATCACCGAAGCCAGAAGATTCACCCATGGGCACTCGAGATGGTGTGAAGGCGATTTCTCTCCCTGTCAGCTGCAATCGCTCCATCTGGGGATATGTTGCCAGGAACTGGCGGCCGAGCTCATCAAGAAACCCCTCGAGTGTTGATCCGTTAAATGCGAGCGCATGCTTGAGGATAAAGTTTTTCATCGTATCGGTCGCGACCACCATGGAATTGTCACCCTGTGTATACGCTGGCAGAAAATTCTCCCCAAAGACCTCGACATCCACCTCCACGGCAAACAGGACGTTGCCTCTGCCAATGAATGCTGACTCGGGAATAGGTGTTACGCCCGTGAGTGTGGGCGCGTACATGCGGTAGACAGGAACCTGGGCCTTGCCATAGCTGATCACATAATTGTAATTGTTCTCGACATTCATCACTGTCCTCCTTTAGCAGCTAACAAAACGTACTAACAATGGAAGTGGGTAAGCTTGACCAGGCAGCCAAGCAGCCGAGAGCGGTGTCTCCAAGCATCCGCCTCCTGCGGCCTTCGCACTGTTCACACTACTCGACTCCATCCCAAAGAATGGTATCACGTAAGCGATACCAACAAATCTGGGCGATTTCATCAAGGGCGGTCTCGATCTCGCGGCTCCGGGAGTGCTGGAGACGAGTTGCAAAACCTGCCAGGATACTCTCTTTCTTGTTCTCGCGTACACAGATCACAAACGGGAAGCCAAAACGGCCATGATAGGCCTGATTCAGTCGCGTGAAGGTAGCAATTTCCTCTGGTGAGAGGCGATCCAACCCTACAGATGCTTGTTCGCTGGTTGATTCTGGAGTCAATGTGCCTGCCAGGGCTGCACGTCCGACCAGGTCCGGGTGCGCTTGGATCAGCGCCACTTGCTGCTCGACTGGTGCATGAAACATGACTGAACACAAGGCCTCATGCAGGTGTGTCAGACTGCTAAATGGCCGGGCATGCCATGCCTGTCTGACAATCCACGGTGGTCCTTCAAAGAGCGAGCCGAAAGCCGTGACAAAGCGCTCCTGGTCAAGCGTATTGATCTCCTGAAGCGTCATCTGTTTTGGCATGATACCCGTTCCTTAGTTCAGGGCAAGCTTAACCACTTGTTACCTCGCGATATCCAGAAAAAATCCTTTGGCAGCGTTGACCAGTACTCCAAATAGAGCAAGAGTTGGTGGGTTACCGATTTTTATCAAACGGAAAAGTATTTTCCACTATTTCAAGTATAACCATTACTTCAGAGGTTGTCAAGACTGTTTTTATGATTTTTTCCATTTCATGCGCTATCTCCTAGGTGAGGTACAACCACATTAATGGTGATCAAGGCAGAGCAGACCACCATTAATGTGGTTGTACCCTACTTGACCATCATCTAAACTTATGAATATTCCGTATAGTGGGCAATAATATCCTCTATAGGAAATAAGTATTGGGTTATGGCAGGGGCTAAAGGAGTGGTCCTGCGAGCTGGACTACTGGAGCGACTGGAAGCGTACTCAGATGCCAGCTTGGAAGAAAATCGCCAGCTATGGGAACCCGAGCATAGGATGAGGATGAGTACGTCCACCATGAGCTCTGCAATCCACCGTTTGGGCTGGACGTGAAAAAAAGATACCAGATGCCAACGAGCGCAAGGAGAGAAGGCACGATAAGTGATCGAAGTCCGAGGATGTCAATCGCTGTTTCTGCTCGTCTACTCCACCACGGCTTCTTTTTCAAGCGCCGATCTCTTTAGTAGAACGCAACTCCAGCAATTTAGCGGAAAGGTCAGCACTGGCGCGTTTGAGGTGCTGTACGAGGAATGGAACGCGCGTGTTATCTAGCCTGCTGCTCGGTCCAGAAATGCTCATTGCAGCTATGACCTTGCCTTCCGGGTCATACACCGGCACCGCAAAGCAGTGGACACCCTCCTCCTGCTCTCCATTATCGATTGCATAGCCCTGTTGGCGAACCATTTCTAACTCATGTTGTAGTTGATCTGGATCGGTAATCGTTTTGTAGGTAGATGCTGGTAATCCCGTCTGCGCAATGATAGAAGCTAGCACACTATCGGGTTGATATGCTAAAAGAACCTTACCGCACCCCGTACTGTGCAACGGGACTCGATTGCCAAGCTCAGTGAACATGCGTACCATACGCGCGGATTGGACCTGCGCCACATACACAGCTTTATCATGTTCCATCACTACAATGTTGGCCGTCTCACCGCTTATCTCTACGAGTTGGCGTAGGAACGGTGCCGCAATCTCGACCCAATTCAACGTCTGGGGATTTGCGCCAGCCAGCAGACGAGCTGCGGAACCCAGCGCATAACGCCGCCTTCGGCTATCACGTATCGCATACCCACGTGCCACGAGCGTCATGAGGAGCCTATGAACAGTACCAACAGGTTGACCGCTGGCAGCACTCAACTCGCTAATCCCCACCCAGTCCGATGATCGAGCCAGCAATTCAAGCAAATCAAGGGCGCGCTCAACAGACTGTACCCCCTCATTCATTGACATACTTTCCGACTTACTACGAGTTTTTGCCATGTATTTTCTCCATATACTTCCATGTATTTCTTTTTTCCATCAAATGGAAAATCATGCTTTAATTATAACATAACAGGGAAGGGGAAATGCGACTACGATCAACGTGCAGGAAATGGAACTGACCAAAACCCCTCTGATACCCTGGGGTGGGCCAGTTAGTTCGTCAAGCTTTGATTGGTGGATGTCGATGGGGAGCAGGATCCCCCGTTCAAAATATTCATCATAGGAATGGGAAGTGTGCGTGCTGAGACGCCCCCTAGATAACGGTAGAGCGGCTGCTGTTGCGCATTGACCGCTGCCTTTTCCATTGCCAGCGAAACACCCAGGATCGCATTCGCTCCCAATTTGGCTTTGTTGGGTGTCCCATCCAGTTAGATCATGAGCTCATCCGGCATTACCTGATCGGTTGCATCGAGTCCAACAAGCGCCTCGCGAAGCGTGTCATTGACGTTACGAACCGCTGTAAGGACACCTTTACCGCCATAACGAGCTTGGTCGCTAACCCACAGTTCGACCGCTTCATGAGCTCCTGTTGATCCGCCTGAGGGGACGGCAGCCACACCATGCGCTCCACCCATCAGCAGCACTTCAACTACACTGGTCGGATTGGCACGCGAGTCAAGAATTTCCCGCGCTACCACATCTTCAATCGTGGTGATCCCGTGTCTAGTCTCATGAGGTGCTACTGAACTCATCTTCTGTCTCCTTCTTTTTTCCATGGGAGGAGTAGTCGTAATTGCCTCAAGCTTCTGCGGAATACTCATCGCATGAAAATGGGAGCCGAACCCTATTTTGATGAAAATGCGTGCACGCTGGTCTTGCCGAGTCGTAGTATTCTGAGGGCGCGCTCTATAGCGTCACTTGTCAATGCTGCTGCGTGTTCCATCGCATAAGCTAATGTCATGGGACGTGAAGGGAGAACCACCACAGCGTCAACGCCGAGGTTGTAGACCCTCTGGTAGTCGTCGCCCAGGCCTCCAGCAAGTGCCAGTACAGGGAGCCCGAAGCGTTTCGCAAACCCAGCGACAGCTCCCACACTCTTGCCATACGCGGTTTGCCCATCGAGTTGTCCCTCAGCTGTAATCACCAGGTCTGCGGTTCGAACCTGTTCCTCGAGTCGTACCGCTTCTAAGACAATTTGGGCACCAGGACGCAAGGTGGCGTGGAAAAAGGCAATCAGCCCCGCTCCCATTCCGCCAGCAGCTCCTGCGCCTGGAATATCTTTGACAGCTTGCCCTAAATCTCGCTCAACTATCTGTGCGTAATGGGCTAGTGCCGCATCAAGTTGTACAACCATCTCAGCGGTTGCGCCTTTTTGTGGACCATAGACGGCTGATGCACCTAGCGGTCCGCACAATGGGTTGGTCACATCACTGGCGACCTCTATCTTGCATTCTCGTAGACGCGGGTCCATGTTTTCCACCGAGACACGGGAAAGCGTCACCAGTGCTGCTCCTCCCTGTGCGATCTCTGTCCCGTTGGCTGTGAGAAGTGAAGCGCCTAACGCTTGTGCCATTCCAGCGCCGCCATCGTTCGTGGCGCTTCCCCCAATGCCGATAATGAAATGGTGGCAGCCTCGATTCAAGGCTGCCACCATCAACTCCCCCACGCCGTAGGTTGTGGTGATGCGCGGATCACGTTGGGTCTGGGGGACAAGGGGTAAGCCAGCACATGCCGCCATTTCGATGGCCGCAGTACGCCCATCTCCCAAGAACCCAAAGAACGCTGCGACGGGCTTCCCCAATGGGCCAGTCACCGTCTGCTGTACCAGCTCACCGCCTGTTGCATCTACCAGGGCTTGCACGGTTCCTTCCCCACCATCGGCAACAGGTACAATGTCGATCTTTGCTTCAGGGTAGACCGCTCGTACACCCTGTGCAATCGCCTGCCCAGCTTCGGCTGCGGTGAGACTGCCTTTGAGCGACTGGGGGGCAATGATAATCCGCATGGACGAATCTCCTTTACCTTCAAGCGGTCAGTTCTCCCTACTCCCGCCGTGTTGTAGCCTTGGCAGAAGTAGGGGCTGACTACCGCTGGCTGATCGCCCTCTAGGACTAGTCAGTAACCGGGATCGCTTCGGCAATGTGATGGTGGGCAGGCACCTGGCCGCCCTCCGCCAGCGCTTCGAACTCGATGATGTTGTTTAACGCGGTGCCCATTGCGGCGTTCGTCTCCCGCTCCACGATGACCTCAACCAATACGGGTACCCGCCGCTCCTCACTGACCCGGACGGCCCACTCCAAGGCAGGCTTGATCTCCTCGGGCCGGGTGACGCGGCGGCCCATAGCACCCATGGCTTCCATGATCGCCACGTGATCCATGCCATAGGCTTCGCTGCTCGGCCCGTCATAGGAGAGATCCACCCCGAAGTCCATCTCGTACGGCAGCTCGGACTGCCGAATCAGGCCCATGTAGCCGTTGTTCACCATGACGAGCACGTAGGGCACCTTATACTGGACGGCAACCGCAACCTCCTCCATCAGGAACTCGAAGGAGTAGTCCCCCACGACGCCCACCACCAGCTTATCGGGGCAGCCCAGCTTCACGCCAATGCACGCTGGCGCCTCCCAGCCGAGTGGGCCAGCCTGTCCACAGCAGAAGTAATGGCGAGGATTGTAGGTGCGCTGAAATTGTCCGCTCCAGATCTGGTAAAGACCAATAGCGGTGACGACGAGTGTGTCCCGGTCAAAGACCTCGTTCATCTCCTGGTATACTCGTTGCGGCTTGATCGGCGTAGTATCGAAGTCCGTCTTGCGCCACAGCGTGTAGCGCAGGTGCCGCACCTGTTCCACCCAGGCGTTGGGTTGGCGCGCCGGGGTGAACTCTCGCGCCACCTGCCCTAGCGCTTGGAGCGCCAGCCTGGCATCCGAGACGATTCCCAGGTCCGGGGGGAAGACCCGCCCGATCTGGAAAGGTTCGATATCGATATGGATAAACTTGCGATTGCCGCGGTAGACCTCCAGGTTGCCGGTGTGCCGGTCGGCAAAGCGGGCACCGATAGCCACGATCAGGTCGCTTTCCAGGAAGAGTTGGTTGGCGTAGCGCTGGTTGGTTTGAATGCCGACCATGCCCGCGTATAGGAGATGGTCCTCGGGGATGGCTCCTTTGCCCATCAGCGTGGGCGTCACCGGGATCTGCAAATACTCGGCAAGCGCCATGAGTTCGTCCGAGGCGTTGGCGACGATGACTCCCCCACCCGGCATCAGCATTGGCCGCTCGGCGGCCAGGATCATCTCTATCGCCCGGCGGATGGCATTCATGTTTGGCCCCGGCTTCTCCACTGGCAGAGGGCTATCCAGTTCGGGGTCGTACTCCAGATCCGACCCTTTCTGGACATTCAGAGGCAAGTCAATCAGCACGGGGCCAGGACGCCCTGACCGCGCAATCCGGAAGGCTTCGCGGAAGACCCAGGGCAACTGTGCGGTCTCCCTAACCAGCACCGACCATTTGGTGACGGGGCGGGCAATCTCCGCGATTTCCACGGCCTGGAACGCCTCCCGATGCAGGACAAGTGTCGGTGCCTGGCCGGTGATACAGATGATGGGAATGGAGTCGGCCAGGCAGGTATAGAGTCCTGTCACCATATTCGTCCCTGCCGGGCCTGACGTCCCAATACTGATCCCGACCTTGCCGGTCGCGCGCGCATAGCCGTCCGCCGCGTGCGTGCCTCCCTCCTCGTGCCGAACTGAGATGTTTTTGATGCGTTCCGACTTGCTCAGCGCCTTGTAGAGCGGCAAGATGGCTGCCCCAGGCACGCCGAAGACATAATCGACTCCCTCATCCTCGAGGACCTTGACCACTGCATCCATTGGATTCATTTTTGGCATGTTCTCTCTCCTTTTGAATGGTAGCTACCTGCCCGCTACCTGAGCTCTCCGATCCGATACTGCGCCCAGTCCTCAATCAGGGTGAGGAGAGCTGAATGGTCCTGATCGCCCTGTCCGCGCTGCTTCAAGGCCTGAAGCATCTGGTCAACGATGGCTGTTATTGGCAACGGGACACCGTACTCACGGCCAGCGGAGAGCGCGATCCCTAAATCTTTATGGTGCAGTGCGATTTTAAATCCTGGTTGAAAATCGTGCCGCAAGAAATTAGGACCACGCACCTCCATGACACGGTTTGCTGCCAGGCCCCCGGAGAGGACCTGCAAGATGACAGCGGGATTCACCCCAGCCTTGGAACCAAGCACCAGAGCTTCGCTTACCGCCTCAATAGTCAAGGCCACCACAATCTGGTTACATGCCTTGACAACCTGCCCCGCGCCATTCCCCCCTACATGCACGATGGTCTTGCCCAGCACCTGGAAGAGCGGCTTGGCCTGCTCAAAGTCCTCTGCACTGCCGCCCACCATGATAGAGAGCGTGCCCTGCTGAGCAGCAACATCACCCCCACTCACTGGCGCATCCAGCATCTGCACACCGTGCGCCTGTGCTTCTCGGACCATATCCTGAGTAACCACTGGCGAGATCGTACTCATGTCAATCACAAGCATGCCAGCTTTGGCACCCGCCAACACCCCCTTCTCGCCGGTTACCACTTCCCAGACCTGGGGCGAGTCGGGCAGCATGGTGATGACGATATTGCTCTGCTCGGCCACCGCCTTTGGATTGTCCGCAGTAGTTGCGCCCTCGGCGGCCAGTTCATCCATAGGTGCCTGGCTGCGGTTAGAGACCATTAACTCGTAGCCTGCCTTCATCAGGTTATGCGCCATTGGTTTGCCCATGATACCCAGGCCAATAAAACCAATCTTCTCTGGCATCTTTAGCACTCCTCTGTTTCATGAACATCAATGTGAAATATGATGTTCTTCCTGATTTTCCATATAAAAGAAAAATATTTACCTTTAAATGGAAATATACCATAGGTTCACATGATTATCAAGACCCAAATTCTTCTGATGATTATGGTGATTACCCAGTACTTTGCAACAGTCCTGTCTTTGCTACAAAATCCCATTGACCGAGCACGAATTCCATGTTAAACTTTCCATTATTAGAAATATATTATGTCGAAAAATGAAAAATGCGGCATGCTGGCTACTTAGGATATCTGTTCCAAAAAAGAGCGTTAATGATGACTTTGTACGTTATTCTTCGCAATCTACCAGACAAGCGCATTGCCTCACGAGAAATCTTCCTTTGTCCGCTTCACGCATCTCTTTTCCTCCGATTCTGTCCAGGCCTCTCCTCCAAGACCGCACCTTCGCTCATCAGCTTTGGAGCAGGAGAAGAACATGGCATTCGTTAGAGAGAAAGAGGAAGATTGTTCGGTTCATCCCACGCGATGCGCAACGAGCTACATCGAGACCTCAGAAGTGGCTCCAGATCATGCTTCGTGATATCCAGAGCTGGGCACTGAAGTGGAACTTCTAGTACAGAGCCAGAAAGCTGATGGCGCGAAGAGAGGCAGGTTGCCATCAATGCACAGGCAATTCTCGCCCTCCTGATTCACTCAGAGGGAGAGGGCCTGTATTGAAAAAGCTTCTTGTGTTTACAAGTTCCTCCTTTACTAGTTCATGGCGAGAAAAGCGGGAACGCCTGCGACGGTGACACGCAACTGCAGTGGTCCCCACCAAGCATTGCATGCGAGTCGATCGCGCCAACTCCAGCGATGGTGCGAACGAAGGGCACGAGGTGGACGAGCAGGAGGTTTTGCCTCCCGCTGGCTTTGAGCCAGGGGAAGCACCTCCACATATTGCCGACGCCAGTGGGTGGTCCAGGTGCGGCGAAGCGTACGAGCTGCCACATCGACGAGAGCCGCATCGCTCCGAGAACGATGGGCTTTCGTTCAACGGAGGCAGGTGGAGGCAAGAGACGGCGAACCGCACTGACGCGCCGCGCCCGATCGCCTTTGGCCCCTGATGCCAGGCACTGCTCCCGCAGAGCACAGGGTTGACAGTCGGTCTGGTAGGCCAGGTAGACAGCCCGCTGAGTGAAGGCATTCTCTTGACGCACTTCACTCAGCCACAGGCTGGCCCCCGCTGGGCAGCGCAGTCTCCCGTTCTCTTGCATGGTGAAGGCCTCTGCTCGCGAGCAATCCCGTGGCGCGTCCAAAGGCTGCTGCCCACTGCCAGGGCCCATACTCCTGAGGTGGGTTTTCCTCAATCACGAGAAAGGGAGGAGCTTCTTTCAGGGGAGCCCACTCCATCTCACGTACCTGGCCCCCTTGCATCGTCTTTCCAAGTGAGAGGCGCAGGTTCCACACCCATTGGCAGGCCACTTGCCAGAGTTCCTGCCCACCCTCCGTGTAGGAGCACCAGCGGTCTGGGTCTTCTTCGACATCTTCATCAGCCAGTACGACCTCGAAGGCTCCACAGCCGTGATAGAGATCCAACACATCTTCGACCAGGAACCCATCATGGGGCAGGGTCGTGATGAAGAGTTCGTAGACCCACTCGCCCACCCGTTTGCCCACCGTCACCGGCTCGCCTTTAGCAGGAGCGCGATGCCGAGCCACAATCACGCGGGCTTGAGGCAATCCCTCACTCAGTGACAGCCAGCCGCACTCAAACAATTCGACCACCTCAGCAGTATTCACGCTTGTGACACACGCTGTTGGTGGATGAGCCAGCACGCTCTGGATCTGGGGACGCTCCAAGAGTCGATACCCTCTTCCCCGTGTCACCAAGTACACGCCTGCTTCCATGAGTTGAGCGATCACTGCCGCATCGCCATATTGCCCATCGAGACGAACCAGAGCGACCTCTGCAGGGAGCGCGAAGGACCTTAAGTAGGTCGCGATGGACACGAGGGCCGAGGCCAGTTCACCACGATAGTCCCCGTTGCCTCGACCTGCATAGGTGCCAACCCATTGGCGCGTATGCATTTGAAGCGCCGTGGTCTGTGTGCGTACCACCTCGCCACGCTTGCGTCCGGTGTAGCCAGGTGCGCACACGGCATCAAGCCGACGTCGTGCAGCAGGAAGCGTTGGAGCACAGGGCAGTGCTCGTTGCCGTGCCGCCTGACGGGTCGCGTCGACATCAAAGACGATGAAGCGACGACCCTGTCGATCGAAAATACCGCCAATGGTTTCCGCTGTCCCCCCTTCTGCAAAGCTGAACTGCTCGAAGAGCGTGCGAAACGCTTCCAGGCAGGGACGATCCACATCGGCCAGGAAGCGGCTCAAGCTGGAGCGATGAGGCAGGCTTTTGCGTCCAAACAAGGCCATGAAAGCTGGTCCGAAAGGCGCTAAGCGCTCAAAGAAATCAGCGAGCGTCCGTTCTCCGCTGATCGCATAGCCGATCAGTAGGGCGAGAAAATCGATGGCTTCATAGCTGCCGAAGCGCCCACGCCCCAAACGCACCTGATGCGCAAAGGCCTCAAGAAGACCCTTGGTTGCCAGATGCTGGACCATGATCACTACCTCCTCGAATATGTCATAATGCCTCTCTTTTTGATCGTCTGGCTCGTTGCAGCCATTCGTGAAGTCGTCTTTCATCTTCTTCGGTCAAATAGATTTTCCACGGCATGCTTCTGGCCAGGTGCTCGCCTTTGAGTCTGCCCGTTTTCAACCAGATGAAAATCGTGCTCTGGTCCACGCCCAGCTTGGCTGCAGCGCCTTCTACTGAGTAGGAGCCATCTTCCCATTGGACAGGGTTGTGTTGATTTCGGTTCAGCTTCACCGTCGGGATCTTCCACTTCGCACGCAAGTGACAGACGATTTTGCTCGTAATAGGCTGAATGAGTCCAGGAGTCTGATATCCCTCTGCAGTGAGTGTTGCTGCAATCTGCGCATCCATCAGCCCTGCTGCGTTGAGTTCACGCACACGTTGCTCGAGCGCCTGCGCCCCGGCAAACACAACATAACTGTGCACTCGACGTTGATACCAGAACTGCTCCTGCACCCCCGTTTGCCAATTGATTTGGACCCAGACCTGGCCGTCAGCCCGCTTGCTATCCACGATGACCTCTTGAATCACCAGACGCAGCATCTGTTTGCGCTCTGCATTGGTGGTCGTGGACGCTTGCCAGAGCGCAGGTAAATCGCTGCCCAGGACCACAATGGCGTCTCGGTCTGTCTGCGTGAGGGTCCCAAAGCGACGAGACTTCCAGGTGTGGTACTCTTTCTCCGCCGTTTCCACTGCACGAAGCTGCTCTTCCCATTGTTTCTCCAGCGAGCGAGCCACTAACCGGTTTTCTGGTTCCACCGCCTGGTATTGCCGCTCGGCCCGCTTGGCCTGGTAGCGCGCACGCTCTAGCCGGAGTTCCCACTGCTTGCTTTCGGCTTGCTCTTCCTGTTCCAATTGCGCCAGGGCTGCCAGTGCGAGTGTGACTTGATCGGGCTGGAGCGCCTGGAGGAACCGCTGTTCAACTTGCCTATCCAGAGCCAACGCGCGCACGCGCTGGCAGTCTGTTCCCCCAAACTGGCTCTGGTCGGCACTACACCGATACTCGGGCCATTCGCCCTGCCGACCCGAATAGTGCAGATGGAAGAGAGCGCCACAGCGCCCACAGCGCACGATCCCTTGCAGTAACGCTTGACCTTTGCGTGCCATGCCAGGCCGCTCCTCTCGATACTTCAAGCTATTGGCGCGTAATCGTTCCTGATTGGCTACAAATTCTTCCCACGAAATATATGCCGGATATCTATTGTGTAAACAAATCTCCCACTTGTCAATGGGCTGGAGAATCCGCCCTCCTTGCGGATGTGCTGGAGTACGATGTGCAGGGTCAAGGAGCTTGCGCCCATAGACATAGGCTCCCGCATAGGCCGGATTGTGAAGAATATCGAGGATGGCTGAGGTGCGGGCTGGTTGCCAAACGATCTCATGGGGAGCGGGGCCAACTCTGGGGCGAGCGGGCAGAGGAAGGTGCGCTGCCTGCAGAGACCGCATCACGCCGCTCGCCGAGCGAATGACACGGAACTTCTCAAAGACCAGCCGGATGCGCGCCTGCACTTCTTCGTCAGGATTCAAGATCACTTCCCCAGCAGGTCCACGAGCTAATCCCACAGGCAGCCCCTGGCGCAATTCTCCCCGTTCAGCTTTGTGTCGTGCTCCCGCTTGCATCCGCTGTTTGAGCTGGTGGAGCTCAGCTTCGCTCATCATGCCTGACAATCCTAACAGGAGCCGATCGTGGTAGAGTCGTGGATCGTAGAGACGTTCGCCGTCGGCAATTAAGGTGCCGAAAATGGAACAGACCTCGAGCAGTTGATACCAATCGCGATTGTTGCGCGCCAGGCGGGAGGCATCAAAGCTGAGAACCAGGCCAACACGAGCTAAACTAATCTCCGCCAGGAGCCGCTGAAAGCCACCACGCGCCTCAGCTTGTGCGCCTGATTTGCCCAGATCTTCATCGATGAGTTCCACGCGTTCGCGTGGCCACCCCAACGCTACTGCTCGCTGGACTAACGAGTACTGCAAATCGGTGCTCTCGGCATGCCGCGTGACCTGCATGAGGGAGGATTGGCGGATGTAGACATAGGCCATCTTGGCTCGCTGGTCGGTCGTCGGCGTGAGAGGCAAGAACTCAGCGTTCATGGTTGCCCTCCTTGTCTTGTGCGGCTGTGCGCACGCGCCGAATGAGGTCGGCGATCAGGTGGGCGAGTTGCTGCTGGTGGCTCTGGGGAAGCCGATAAAAGATCGTCGCGGGAACTAGGGACACAGGATTCTGTGGGATGGATGGTTGACGCTGTTTGCTCGGCATGGCTTTCCTCCTTGTCCTGCTTGAATTGCTGCACCAGGCGTGCTAGTGGGAGGATAGTCCGGACCGAGATAACCGGCAAGGGAGCAGCGGGCGAGACGGCCCCCTCGGGGCGTTCGAGATGGGTTGCAGCTCGTGGCACCATGTGCCGCCGCCCACTTGGCAGCAGCACCATCACCTGGAGCGGATTACGATTGACCCGCACGGGGAGCCGCGGAAGGGTTTGACCATAGAGGGGATGGGCTGGGTCAGTGACCGTGACCTCACCACACACTCTGTCTAATAGTGGGGTTTCTTGGTGGGTGTGATTCGGCGAACCAGGCAGGCACCGAGGGACGCTCAACAGGAGAAGTCTGCACCTCAAGACACGGGTTGGCTATCATACACAAAGAGACCTCCTTTTGAGAGAAGTTGTTGTTTCTTTCTCAATGAGAGATCTCTTTTTCTTTATATTGCTTGCTTGCTTACCTCTCGTTGCGCATCCCGTGGGGAGTTCCATATCCGCTGTTTTTGAGCATTGATTGTCTTGTCGGTTTTACCTTCTGGCTGGGCCACAGTCTTTATGCGCCACTGGCGGCAGCTTTGGGCCGCCAGTGGCGCCCGGCTGCCGGTCAGCAGAACATCGCCGGGACTCACGAGCAGCGTGAGGCCATCCAAGGCGCCGACGACGATGCTCACGGCCAGCGCTGTGCCAGAAACCGACGCCGCCATTGATGGCGAGCGCCCGACACTGGGTCGATGGTCTGCTCGTAGGAACACTGTAGCAGGAGCGTCACAGCAAGGGCCCAGTATGAAGGGTCATGGAGACGGTGCTGCCATAATCCACGACCTGCCCGGCTTCCGGGTCCTGGCGGAATACCCAGGCATTAGGTGTGGGGCTCGCTCCTTTGAACTCTGGTACGAGTCCTGCAGCAACGACGTCCATTTGTGCGATCAATGCCGGCTCGGTCAAGACGTAGGGCACGGTCGCCTGCAGCGGCTGCGTCGGGTCATAGATGCCGACGGAGAATCCGCCGACAAGCGCGCTTGTCACCTGCACGGTGACACCGGCGCTTGACGTGAAGACCTGGCCGGGCGTCAGCGCCGTCAGCGTCCTGAGCCTGATCAGGGGATTAGTCACATTGGGGCTTGGGTCCTGGTCTGGATTTAGTACCTCGTAGACGATCACACCCTCGCTCTGGATGTTGACATCGAAGCGATCAACCTTTTGGCGCGCCTCTACCATGAGAAAGTGCTGGTTGGAGCTGACAAGCACCGCCGTACACCTGCCGGTAGGAGGTGGCTGCACCAGGCCCAGCGTGTGTAGGTTGTACGCTGCGGACGGCCCGATGTGCGTGGCGATCGATGACGGATGGAGCCACCCGAGTCTCAGCTTCGTGAACGCGGTCGAGTGTGTACCACAGCTGCAGTCCATGTTGTCGAATGAATTGAGGTCCTCGGGGCGGTCGTTGGTGTAGAGGTCCGCGTAGCCGGCCAGCACATGGGTGAACTCCATGGCCCAGACCCCAACACCCTCAACCATGACGAATCTCGCCCAGAATCCTGCAAGCTGCGAGGTGCCCGCACCGACTCCGCCGAGCATGACGATGGCCGCGGCGTCGAACCCTTGGGTTCGAAGCGACTGCTCATACTGGCCGGCGAGTGCATCCACGGGGACGTTTATTTGATTGACCTCGACCATCGGGAGCACCTGCCCCTCAAGGTCCGCCCTTCCGTACGACGTGGTGTAGATGTAGTTGCGCAACGACACATCGACGCCAAACGCCTCGGGGTCAAAGTAGATCCGGCGTTCGATCTGTTGGGCCCAGTCAACTGGTGGTACCGGGTCGTATGATGGGCGGTACACCGGGATGAACGCGAGTTTCTTCTTTCCGATCCAGGACATGTTCTCCTCACTCCTTCGTATTGGCGACCCATCGAACGCCGGAATTCATCTGGCCGCCGCCGATGATAGGCAACCTAAAAGAAACCACACAACTTGTGAACGTACTTATGGAAGATCCTGTTGCAACTATTGCAGTGACGATTGGTATGAGAACCTCTATTTCTGGCAACTGCTTTTCCTTTCTGTAGCTCAGTCTTGAACTACTCTATAGACGCCACCAGAAGTATCTTTTAGACTCTCTCTATTTGACGGAACTGTACAAACAGGGGGAATGTGTGACTTTCGGGATAAATAAGCCGTTTCTGGCCCATAAATTGACCAGGATATGATCTGACGCATATCTTGACTCTGGCACCTTTTTGGTGATGGATGAGTTTGCAGCCGGTGGTAGACTGAGAGATACAGCAGCAGCACGCCTCTGAACTGCAAGTCTCTGTTGAAATGGTTTCTCCCAGGGCAAAGGATTGGGCATCTTCTATGAACAGTACCTGGCAACACTTTAATCGCGCGTGGGCCATTCCAACGTTTAGTTCGCTGACACGCTTCAGGCGTCGCCTCACGCAACCTCTTCTGCGTAAAGTTGAGCGAGAACTGTGGCTGAAGCAGCCGGCAAACATGCGTTTTGAGCAGCAGCTTCAGCATTGGAAAACGATGGGACCTCCAACGACGCATGAGAGCGGCGTCGTGATAGGGGGGAGAGAAGGGAGATCAAGTGCCTTCCTCAGATCAACTCAAGCCTCCGCCCAAGTCATGGCAACACTCAGACAAACGATCAAAGCCGCTGACTATCGAGGAAAACAGCTTCGTTTTTCAGGTGAGGTGAAAGTTGAACAGGTTGAGCAGCAAGCCGGTCTCTACATCCGCACGAACAAGCAAGCTGAGAGATTGAGGCCAGAAAACGTGGTCCAGGGAACCCATGACTGGATGAGGTATGAAGCAACGGTACCTGTTGCCGAAGATGCTCTCTTCATTCGCTTTGGACTCGTCTTATATGGCAAAGGTCAGATCTGGCTTGCGAATGCGCAGTTGGAAGTGATCGAACCGCACGAACTACGCTCTGCATAGATGTGACGAGGGGAGCGTTTCAATCAGTTATGAGGTCATCTCATCAGGTATGCTCTCTTGTGCTTAAAGAGCATGAAGGACGCGCTGGCGCAGCAGGGGAAAGGTAGCTCGACCGTACATCATCCGTTTGATGAGCTTGATTTTCGTCACCTGACCTTCGACTTGTCCATTATTGATGGCCAGGGTTAATCCGGCTTGGACGGCGGCTTTCTCCTGCTCGACCCCCTGGGCAAAACTCTGAAGTTCGGGAAGCCCGCTCTCGTGAACCTGGCTGAGCCAGGCATCCAGGCGCTCTCCTTGCCGATGCCGCATCATCTGAAGGAAGTCCTGCACGAGCCGATACGTGGTATTGAGAGTGGCATGTGCCAGACGAAAAGCCGCCAGATCTTCTCGTTGGATCTCGTCCAAATGCTCTGGATGACGCATGAACAGCCAGACAGCCGTTGTCGAGGTGTACTGAGGCAGACGAGGGGTCCCTACCGAGGTCACAATCTCCTTGGTTTTGAGCGTCTCCAGGAAGCGATAGACCATGCGCTCAGAGCCGCGATAGCCCTGGAACCTGACTTCCCGCCACAGCTGACGGCCACTGTGCTCGCCTTCTTGCCAGCGTTTGAGCACATAGGGGGCGTACGGATCAAACTCGCTGCGATATTTGCGTCGTGGTCTGGTATCGGGAGCCACTCCTTTGTGGAGCCACTCCCGCACGGTTCGCGCTTTCTTTCCAAGACGAGCAGCAATCTCTGGCGAAGTCAGTCCTTGCTCACACAAGGCGAGCACCTGCTGATACCGCTCGTGTCGCTCGGCACGCCGTGTGGCAATGATCTGCTTCACGCTTTCCTCTTGCGCGGGCCGCCATTCTTCGATAGTTAGGAGGCTGTCTCCTCGTGTCTCCGTTGCGGCTTCTGCTCCTTGGCTGGCCGTTTTCATCTCGAGGAGGACACGTGCGAGGAGCTGCTGGACGGCTTCCGACAGGTTTTTTGCCACATGGAAGCGATCAGCTACCTGAATGGCTTGCGGAGCACCGGCAGATACCGCGCTGGCGTACTCACTGCTGCGATCGCGGCTCACATGGGTGATTTCGGGATGCGTTTGCATCCAGGCCGCGGCGGTTTCCTTTTGACGGTCGGGCAAGCGATCAACTATGTGGTGCCGTTGCAGATCCACCAGTACGGTGCCAAAGGTTCTACCCCGACGGAACGAGAAGTCGTCCAGACCCAGATGCTGCACCTTGGCGGTCGTCTGTGTAGCTAGCTTCATGACTCGACGCAAGAGACTCGTCCGCGAGATCTCTATCCTCAGACGAGAACCCAGGCGTGCTCCCAAGCGTCCGCAGGAGGCCAAGCCAATGGCTTCGATCTGCTCACCAAGTCGGGTGGTCAGACGTGCCCAGGGTTGCACAAAGGAGAGATCGGCCAGTTCCCACAGCAACCGTTCGGACAGGCTAGGCTGGAAGGAAAAGTCAAAGGCCTCCAACGTTTTGACGACTGGGAGATGGGCAGCCGCCATGCGGCGTGCTGCGGCACGACGATCAC
>WNGD01006772.1_pt1 | contig 21581 bp, 22 predicted proteins | sample 5400671 | NCBI WGS metagenome assembly WNGD01 (sample SAMN13153369, study PRJNA577476) | soil metagenome | isolation source: 40 cm soil or saprolite under grassland replicate 2 | place: USA:California | collected 2016-06-15 | reverse complement strand
AGATGCGCGAGCTCGTGCATGAGCAGGTAGTCGAGCACCCAGTCCGGCAGCGAGGCGGCGCGTTTGGCGATACGAATCGCGCCTGCTGTGAACGTGCACGAGCCCCATAGCCGGTCCATCTCGGCAAATCCGATCGACGTCCACCGAAGCTTGGCGTCGAAGTGGCGCTCGTTGAGCCGGGTGGCACGCTCGAGCAGCCGGTAGTCGGATGGCCGCGAGCGTTCGACACGCCGCGTGAGGCGCCGGCTCATGATCTCGGCCCAGTGCTCGCGCTCCGAGTAGGGCATGGTAGATGGGACGAGCAGCTCGAGCACCCCCGATCGCATGCGGGCGGACACAGTACGTCGCCGCTCGCGCGAGGTGATGACGCGGACCGGTGGTCGTAAAGATTCTGTGTCTGGTTCCAGGATGCAGTGCTCCGTCGTGTGCTGGCGCTGGCGCGATTCTAGCGGCGTAGGATTGCCGCGCAACAGACGTGCCTAGAAGCCTCGTCCTCGGAAACGGCAACTCGCTTGTCGGGTTCGATGCGACGTACTCGGTTCGCGACATCTATTACCCCCGCGTCGGCGACGCCAACCACACCATGGGCAATGTCTGCCACGTCGGGTTCTTCGTCGACGGCCGTTTCGCGTGGCTCGAAGATGCGGCGTGGCAGCGCCAGCTCGCGTACGTCGAGGACTCGCTCGTCAGCGACGTGACGCTGAGCCATCCGGGACTCGGCATCACGGTCAACTTCGAGGACTACATCGACCTCGCCCGCAACTGGTTCATCCGCAACGTGACGCTGACCTCGGCGGCCGGCTTCAAGACCGGAACAGCCTTTTTTCATTACGACTGGTACATCGAAGGCTCGGACATCGGCAACACGGTCCTCTATGAGCCACGCCACCGCGCGGTCATCGCGTACAAGGCGAACCGCTACTTCCTGATCGGCGGCCAGTCCGGCCCCGACTACGGCATCACGAGCTGGGCCAACGGCAAAAAGGGCAGCGGCGCGGCCGGCACGTGGGTGGATGCGGAGGATGGGGCCCTCGGCAAGCACCCAATCGAACAGGGCTCGGTTGACTGCACCGTCGGGTTCGATGTTGGCCCCGCCGCGCCCAACGAACCGCGGACGCTCAGCCACTGGCTGTGCATGGGTACGCGCCTAAGCGAAGTCACCACCTACGGGCAGGACCTGATCACCTCGCGTGGACCGGAGACATATCTCGGCCGCACTCGTACCTACTGGCAGGTTTGGTCGGAAAAGGACCACCGCCATATCGATGAGGAGCTTGGCGCGGACGCCTCCAAGCTGTACCGGCGCAGCGTCTTGACCGCGCGGACCCATGTCGACAACCGAGGCGCCGTGATCGCCTCCACAGATTTCGACATCACGAAATTCGCGCGCGACACTTACGCGTACGCGTGGCCGCGTGACGGGGCGATCGTCGCCAACGCGCTCGACCGCGCGGGTCATGAAGACGCGACGCGACAGTTCTTTCTCTTCTCCCAGCAGTGCCTTGTCGAGGAAGGATTCTTCCTGCACAAGTACACGCCGTATGGGCAGCCGGGCAGTTCGTGGCTGCCGTGGGTCGACTCGCATGGCGCTCGCACGTTGCCGGTGCAGGAGGACGAAACGGGGCTTGTCCTCTGGTCGTTGTGGCAGCACTACCGCATCCACCGCAACCTGGACTTCGTCGTCGGCCTCTATTCGACGCTCATCGTCCCCGCCGCGGATTGGATGGTCAGCTACGTCGACGAACGGAACGGGCTCCCCATGCCGTCATGGGACCTGTGGGAGGAGCGGTGGGGGGTGCACGCGTTCACCGTCGGGTCGGTCTGGGGAGGGCTCGAAGCCGCGCGCAGCTTCGCCGACCTGTTTGGCGACGGCAAGGCCTACACGCGCTACCGCGACGCAACGGAGCGATTGCGCGAGGCGTCGGACAGCAACCTCTACAGCGCCGAGCTGGGCCGGTTTCCGAGGCGGATCACGGTCGAGGACGACGAGTCCGTCACCGTCGACACCGTACTCGACAGCGCGATGTACGGCCTGTGGCGGTTCGGCATGTACCCGCCTGACGATCCGCGGGTCGTCGACACGATGCACACCATCGCCGACCAGCTGTCGAACAAGGCGAACTGCGGCGGGGTCGCCCGCTATACAGACGACTACTACTTCCAGGTCGAGCACGACACCAAGCTGGTCCCGGGCAATCCGTGGTTCATGTGCACGATGTGGCTGGCGCAGTGGTACATCGCCAGTGCCAAGACTCAAGCCGACCTGGCACCCGCGAAACAGATGATCGACTGGGCGGTCGGGCATCAATTGCCGGGAGGCTTACTCTCCGAGCAGCTCGACCCTCATACCGGCGCGCCCCTGTCGGTCTCTCCGCTGACCTGGTCGCACGCCGAGTATGTGGTCACGGTCGATGAGTACTGCAGCAAGATGGACTCGCTCCGCCGCAAGACAGGCGACGGCGCCTGAGCCAGCCCCTCCGGCGGCTTTGCCGCCACCTCCCCACAAGTGGGGAGGAGTTGGTGTAACCCGGCTAGAGGGGGATGTTGCCGTGCTTGCGCGGCGGCCTTTCCACCGTCTTACGCAGGCACAGCTGCAATCCGCGCACAAGCTCGCGTCTGGTCTGACTCGGCTCGATGACGTCGTCGATGTAGCCACGTTCCGCCGCGACGTAGGGGTTGGCGAAACGCGTCGTGTACTCGGCGACGAGCTCCTTGCGCCGCGCAGCCGGGTCGCGGGCGCCGGCGAGGTCGCGTTTGTAGATGATGTTCACGGCTGCGTCGGGGCCCATCACCGCGATCTCGGCCGTCGGCCAGGCGAGGTTCAGGTCGGCGCCCATCTGCTTCGGTGACATCACGCAGTACGCGCCGCCGTAATCCTTGCGCGTGATCACGGTCAGCTTGGGCACCGTCGCTTCCGCGTACGCGTAGAGCAGCTTCGCGCCGTGGCGGATGATCCCCCCGTGCTCCTGGTCGCGGCCAGGCAGGTAACCGGGGACATCGACGAATGAGATGATTGGGATGCCGAACGCGTCGCAAAAGCGGATGAACCGCGCGGCCTTGACCGACGCATTGATGTCGATCGCACCCGCCAGCACCTTCGGCTGGTTGCCGACGATGCCGACCACATGGCCGCCCAGGCGGCCGAGCCCGACGATGATGTTGGGCGCGAAGAAGGGCTGCACCTCGAAGAATTCGCGACCGTCCAGGACACGCGAGACGACGTCGCGCATGTCGTACGGCTTGTTGGGCGATTCCGGAACGATCGTCTGCAGCTCTACGTCGGCACGTTCGAGGTTGTCGGTCGTGGGCACGAATGGCGGCCGCTCCGCGTTCGAGGAGGGTAGATAGGAGAGAAGCTTGCGCACGCTCGCCGCGCAGTCCTGTTCCGTTCGCGGCAGGAAATGTGCAACGCCCGAGGTCGCGTTGTGGACGTGGCCTCCGCCCAGCTCGTCGAACGAGACGGCTTCGCCGGTCACGACCTTGATGACCTCCGGGCCCGTGATGAACATGTAGCCCTGGCCGGCGACGATGAAGATGAAGTCGGTGATGGCCGGTGAGTACACGGCGCCACCGGTGCACGGACCTGCGATGACGCTGAGTTGGGGGATGACGCCGGATGACCGCACGTTCCGGTAGAAGATGTCCGCGTAACCCGCAAGGGCGACCACCCCTTCCTGGATGCGCGCGCCGCCGGAATCGTTGATGCCGATGATCGGCACGCGGTTGCGTAGAGCCAACTCTTGCACCTTGACGATCTTCTCGGCGGTCACCTCGCCGAGCGAGCCGCCGAAAACGGTCGCGTCATATGCGTAGACCGCAACCGGCCGGCGGTCGATCTCGCCAAAACCCGCGACCACGCCATCACCGGCGGTCTTGCGGTCTTCCATGCCGAAGCCATGGGCGCGATGAGTCGCGAAAACGTCGAGCTCGACAAATGAACCCTCGTCGAGAAGCATCTCGATGCGGTCGCGCGCGGTTGCCTTGCCCGCGGCCCGACGTTTGTTGGCGGCCTCGGTCTCGGCGTGCAGGGCCTGGTAACGGCGCTTGCGGTACTGGTTGATCTTCTGCTCGGACACAGTAGCCGCCGCTCTCTCCGGAGCTTCGACTCCTTCGAGGCTTGGCGTCGTGCGACGAACTGGTGAAAGTGATCGAGGTTTCCGCGCTGCCATCCGCATATCGTAGGCGCCGTGCCGCGGCCCGACCTTCAGCTGGACCTCGATCGCGCGGTCACGCTGCGCCAGCTGCGAACGTTCAAAACGGTCGCCGATTTGAAGAGCTTCAGCCTGGCCGCGCAACGCCTCAAGCTCAGCCAGCCGTCGATCTCCTACCAGGTCAAGGAGCTCGAAGAGGCGCTCGGTGTCCCGCTCCTTGACAGGCTCGGCAAAAGGGTTCAGCTGACCGAAGCCGGGACCGTGCTATACGGCTACGCGCGCCGGATGCTCGACGTCCTCGACGAGGCCAAGGTCGCGGTCGAAGAGATTCGCGGCATCAAGCGCGGTACCTTGCGCGTCGGCGCGAGCACGACTGTGGGGATCTACTTGCTGCCGGCCGCCCTTGGGGCTTTCAAGAAGCTGCACCCAGGTCTGGTGATCTCACTCGAGATTGGGACGCGGGAGCGAGTGCAGGAGCAGGTCCTGCGCAGCGAGCTGGACCTGGCCGTGGTCGGGCCGGCGCTTAAGGACCCCGAGCTCGCGATCATCCCGTTTCTCAGCGACGAGCTTGTGGTGGTCGCGCCGGCGGGTCACGCGCTCGCCGCAAGCGAGAACCTCGATCTGAAAGACGTCGCTGCTCAACCATTCGTCATGCGCGAGGCGGCGTCGGGCAGCAGGTGGTCACTGGAGAAGGCCGCCCGCAAGGCGGGGGCCAAGCTCCAGGTCGCGATGGAGCTCGGGTCCAACGGCGCGATCAAGCACGCCGTGGAATCGGGACTCGGCCTGGCCGTCATCTCACGCTATGCGTGTGCGCTGGAGTTTGCGAGCGGGCGCCTGGTCGAGCTCGACGTGCGCGGTTTCCCGATCCGGCGCGACTGGCACATCGTCTACCTGCGCAAGCGCAAGCTGCCCGCGTCGGTGAACGCCTTCATCGAGTTCCTGAAAGGCACGAGCTGGTTGTCGCGCAACGGCTCGCGCGGCGTGCGCCCGCCGACCGACTAGATGGCCGATTGATCGAACGCCTGCGGCGCGCCGCGGCCCATGTCCTGTCGCGAACGGTCTTGTACTGGTTGATCGCGGCGGTGTTCGGACTGCGCCTCCTTGTCTTCACCGTCATCGCTCCTCGCCGCTTCGACGCCGAGGGCATGTGGGAGGGCGCGCATGCGTACCTGACCAATCCTTCTCATATGTACGACCGGGCGGCCGATTACCTGGCGCGGCTGCACATCATCGCGCCGCCTGGTGGACTCGACGCCTTCGTGAGCCCACCCCCGGTCGCGGTGCTCGCCATCCCGGTCGCTTTGCTGCCGCGAGGCATCGGTGCGCAGGTGTGGACTGCGATCGACGTCGTCGCGCTGCTTCTTGCCCTCGGTTTGCTCTATCGGCTCCTCGCGAGCCGCGACCGCGTCGCACGCCCGATCTTCTGGGTCGTGGCTGCCTACTTCCCCCCGCTGTTCGCGGACGTGAGCGCAGGCCAGAGAGGCGGAATCCTGCTCGCGCTGGCGATCGCGTCGGTCTGGTTCGAGCGAACCCGTCCATCGCTGGCCGGTGCCTTCGGTGGACTCGCCGCGGCGATCAAGTACTACCCGGCGGCGATGATCATCGGACCGCGCCCGGCCCATCGTGTCCTCTACGCGGTCGTCCTTGCGGCCGTGGTCGTCGCCGCGACCGCGGCGACGTTCATCCCGCTGGGCTGGAGCGGCACGCTCTTTTACTACCAGCACGTGCTCCTCCCGTCCCTGGGGTCGCACAACCCGGATTGCGCGTACGACTCGGTGCGCACGCTGTTTGCGCGCACGATCGGCGGCGAACCGTTCGCGGTGCCGTCCAGCACGGGATACGAGATCGTCAGCTCGCCGCTGCATTTCTCGGGCCTGGCGCTCGTCCTTTCTTATGTCAGCGCAGCCGCGTTTGCCGCCGGCGCAGCGTGGGCTGCTTGGCGCAGCGGGTGGAACCCCGCCTTCGGCATGTCGATTGGATTTGCGCTCGGCGCCCTGATCCCCAACGAGGTCTGGCCGTACCAGTGGTTGCCTCTGCTTCCGGTCACTCTCCTCGTGCTGGTGAGGGCGGTGGAGCGCCGACGATGGATGACGCTGGGCTTGCTGTCGGTCTGCCTGCTCGGCTTCTTGCGGCAACCTTGCGAGCTGTTCTTTCCCAATCTATGGACTGTCGCCGGCATCGGGATCTTCGTTTTGGCCATATGGGAAAATTGGCTTTTCCGATCGGAATCAAAGGGGGGAACCGATGGCGCTGAACGCTGAAGTCAGCTTCACCTGGGTCGGTCACGGGACCTGGAAGGCACGGAGCGCCAAGGGCAAGGAGATCCTCATCGACCCGTGGGTCATGAACAACCCTGTCGCACCCGAGCAGCTCAAGAACGTGGACAAGTGCGACCTGATGCTCATCACACACGGCCACTTCGACCACATCCATGACGCCCTGGAGATCGCGAGGCGCACGAAGCCCACCATCGTGACCAACCACGAGATCAGCGCGTGGCTGGGCACCAAGGGACTGGACGCCGACAAGATCATCGGAGGCAACCAGGGCGGCACCATCGAGGCGGAGGGCATCTCCGTCACGCTTGTGCATGCGGAGCACTCGTGCGGGATCACCGACAACGGCGGCATCGTCTACGGCGGGCTGGCATGCGGACTGGTGATCGAGTTCGAGAATGGGTTCAGCGTTTACTTCGCCGGCGACACTGACGTCTTTGGCGACATGGGCATCATCGCCGAGCTGGGCAAGTTCGACGTGGCGTTTCTGCCGATCGGTGGCTTCTACACGATGGGTCCCGAGCGTGCGGCAAAGGCCGTGTCGCTGCTCGGGGTCAAGACAGTCGTGCCGATGCACTTCGGCACCTTCCCTATCCTTGCGGGTACCCCGAGCCAGCTCCAGGAGCTGGTGGGCAACACCGTGAAGGTCCTCGACATCAAACCTGGCGATACGGTCTAAATTCGCAGGGGGAACCTTTCCAGGTTCCCCTTACGTCGCGTCGCTCAACGGCGCCTAGCGAACGCGGCACATCGATGCGCGAATTGCGCGCCGGATTCGCGTCGCTAACCCCTTCCGGAGAAGAAGAATCTCTTGGCGACGATGGGACGCCTCGCGGCGCAAGGGAAATGCGGGTCGCGGCTGGAGCAGGTCCAGCCGCCAAAGGCACGAGGGAACCGGCGACTTAGCCAGTTCAAATTCGGCCTGGAGCGACTAAGCTCCCCGGCAATGCGTGATGTGATCGGAGCGCCGGCCGGTTGGATCGCGCGCGCGATCCGCACCAAGAAGCTTTCCGCCGTGGAGGTGGTACGGGCACATCTGGAGCACATCCACACCGTGAACCCCCGCCTGAACGCTGTGGTTTTCGCGACGGCCGAGAGCGCGATCAAGGAGGCTCGAACCGCCGACCGTCACAACACCCGGGCGAAGGCGCTCGGCCCTTTGCATGGCGTGCCGTTCACGGTCAAGGACATCTTCAACACCGCGGGCCTGCCGACGACAGCCGGCCTTCGCATTCTGCGCAGCCACATCCCAGACCATGACGCCACGGTGGTGGCCCGGATGCGCCGGGCAGGCGCGATCCTGATCGGCAAGACGAACTGCCCGCCGATCCATGGAGAGAACAGCTGGAGCCCTCCGCACGGCGGCACGCGCAACCCGTACGACATCAACCGATCGCCGGGCGTGAGCAGCAGCGGCGAGGCCGCGATCATCGCCGCGGGCGGCTCGCCGCTTGGACTTGGCAGCGACTCCGGAGGCAGCATTCGCCTGCCTGCGCATTACTGCGGGGTTGCCGCCCTCAAGCCCACCGCGGGGCTGGTGCCCGCGACGGGTGGATACGGATTGGTGGGCGGCATGACCGATCCTCGCAGCCAGGTCGGGCCGATGGCGCGCTACGCGGCGGATCTCGCCATCGCCCTCCGCGTGCTCGCCGGACCGGACGGGATCGACTCCGGCGTCGTCCCGGTCCCACTGCCGAAGCGGGTGCCGAAGCTGGGTGGGCTGCGCGTCGCGTGGTACGCCGACGATGGAATGGCCAAGCCCACGCCGGCGATCACCGCCACGGTGAAAGCGGCCGCCAGGGCGCTGGGGTCGGCTGGTTGCGTGGTCACCGAAGAGCGGCCGCCCTGGCTGACCGAGGCCTACCAGCTGACGATGGGCTTTTGGGGCCGCAAGCACATGAATCGTGACCGCATGGACCGCCGCTGGGATGCATTTCGGTCCTCGGTTCTGACGTTCATGTCCCGCTTCGACCTGGTGCTCAGCCCAGTCGCCCCCGACGTCGCCCCGCTCTTTAAGGCCAAGGTCGTGGGCGATCACCAGTTCAGCTACACGATGCCCTACAGCCTTTCCGGAAACCCTTGCGTAGTCGTCAGGGCGGGCACGTCGCCGGAGAACCTACCGATCGGGGTCCAGATCGTGGCCGCCGGCTGGCACGACGACGTGGCGATCCGCGCCGCTCAAGCGATTGAGCGGAAGCTGGGTGGCTGGCGTCCTGCTAGCGTGGTCCGGTGAGGTTTCGCTACTCACGCTGGGACGGCACGCAAAAGCTCGACGACCTGGACGCAGGCGACGTGCTGGACGCGCTTTCCGACGACCTGATGAACTACGGCGACCTCAACGCGGCGCTGCAGCGCTTCCTCCGCTGGGGTTCGCCGAATATGCCCGGCCTCGAGCAGTTGTTGAAACAGCTTCGAGAGTCGCGTGAACGAGAGCTAGGCCGCTACAACCTCGACTCCACCGTCGAAGAGCTGCGCCAGAAAGTGCAGGACGTCATCGACACCGAGCGTGCCGGGATCGATCGGAGGGTGCAGGAAGCCACGCCCGAAGCCCGCAAGCTGCTCGACCGGATCGCGCGACAGCGTAACGACCAGCTCGATCGGCTGCCCGACGACCTGGGTGGGCGCGTCAAGGGCTTGCGCAACTACGAGTTCGTCGACGATGCCGCCCGGCAGAAGTTCGAAGAGCTAATGCAGCAGCTGCAGAAACAGATGCTGGACCAGATGTTCCAGGGCATCAAAGGCTCGCTGGAGCAGATGCAGGGTCAGGACCTGTCGCGCGTGCGCGACATGGTGCGCGAGCTGAACAAGATGCTCGAGCAGCGGATGGAAGGCAGGACGCCGGACTTCCAGGGCTTCATGCAGAAGTTCGGCGATATGTTCCCTCCAGGCATAAACAACCTCGACGAGCTGCTGGAGCACCTGCAGCGCCAGATGGCGCAGATGCAGTCGCTGCTGCAGAGCCTGAGCCCCGAAGCCCGTGAGGAGCTGCGTCAGATGATGGACGCGCTCCTGCAGGACGACTCGCTCCGCCTCGAGCTATCGCGCCTGTCCGGCTTCATGCAAGCGATGATGCCGCCCTCCGAATTGAGCGAGCGCTATCCGTTCTTCGGCGAGGACCCGATGAGCATGGGCGAGGCGATGCAGCTCATGGAGCGGCTGCAGCAGATGGATCGGCTCGAGTCGCAGCTGGAGCGGGGAAGCTTCCGCCCGGACGACGTCGACCGCTCCCTCGCGCAGCAGCTCCTCGGACCCGAGGCTCGCCAAGCCCTGGATCAGCTGCGCCAGGTCACCGACGTCCTGGAGAAGGCCGGCTACGTCGAGCGCAAGGGACGAAGGTTGGAGCTCACGCCGCGGGGAATGCGCCGGATCGGCCAATCCGCGCTGCGCGACATCTTCGACCAGCTCAAGAAAACGCGCATGGGCCAGCACCAGCTGTGGCGCGGCGGCATCGGCACCGACGCCTCCGAGGAATTGAAGGCGTACGAGTATGGCGACCCGTTCCTGCTCGAGATGAAGGAGACGCTCTTCAACTCGATCGTGCGCGAAGGGCCGAAGGTCCCCGTTCCTATCGCGCCGCAAGATTTCATCGTCCACCGCACCGAGCACCAAACGCAGGCTTCGACCGTGTTGATGATCGACATGAGCCGCTCGATGTTTCTTCGCGGCTGCTTTCTCGCCGCCAAGAAGGTGGCGATCGCGCTGGATTCCCTGATCCGCAGCCAGTACCCGCGCGACTCTCTGTACGTGGTCGGCTTCTCGAACTACGCAGTGGAGCTCAAACCGCACACGCTTCCGCAGCTGGCGCTCAACGACTACGTGTACGGCACCAACATGCAGCACGGCTTCCAGCTGGGGCGTTCGCTGCTGGCGAAGCACCGCGGCAACCGCCAGATCATCATGATCACCGACGGCGAGCCGACCGCTCACATCGAGGACAACGGAAAGGCGCAGTTCGCCTATCCGCCGACATATCGCACGATCCAGCAGACGCTGAGCGAGGTCAAGCGCTGCACGCGTGACCGCATCGTGATCAACACCTTCATGCTCGAGCGCGGTCCATACCTCACCGAGTTCATCAACCAGATGACCAAGATCAACAAGGGGCGGGCGTTTTTTGTCTCCCCGGACCGGCTCGGCGAATACGTTCTGGTCGACTACGTGAGCGGCAAGCAGAGACGCCGCTCGAGCGCGCGGCGCGCCCGCATCGCGTAAGCCTTTCCCCGACGCCGTTGCTTATTCTCTTGACGGCTGAGACCGGCAAGCACACTGGACGCTCGCCCAAGGACAAGTTCTTCGTCAAGGAGCCGACGAGCAAGGATGCGATCTGGTGGCACCCCGGCAACCAGCCGATCCCCTCCGACAAATTCGACGGACTGTTGCGCCGGATGGAGGAGTTCATTGCGACCCACGAGGTCTATACCCAGGACGTGTTTGCCTGTGCCGACGCGCGCTACCGCCTGCGTGTGAGGGTCATCACGGAGCTGGCGTGGCACAGTCTGTTCGCGCGGAACCTCTTCATCCGCCCCAACGCCGACGAGCTGCTCGCGTTCGAGCCCGACTTCACGGTCATCTCGCTGCCCACAGTGAAGGCAGAACCTGGAGGCGACGGCACTCGCAGCGAGACTTTCGTCCTGGTCAACCTCGGCCGTCGAATCGTGATCATCGGCGGCACCGGATACGCGGGAGAGATCAAGAAGTCGATCTTCACCGCGCTGAATTACCTGTTGCCGGCGCAGAACGTGTTCCCGATGCATTGCTCCGCCAACACCAACCCCGCGGGTGATGATGTCGCGCTCTTCTTCGGGCTGAGCGGCACGGGCAAGACGACCCTGTCGGCAGAACCTTCGCGGCGCCTCATCGGCGACGACGAGCACGGTTGGAGCGACCGCGGCGTCTTCAACTTCGAAGGTGGCTGTTACGCCAAAACGATCCGGATCCACAAGGAGTCCGAACCGGAGATCTACGCCGCGACCGAAAGCTTCGGGACGATCCTCGAGAACGTGGTCTACGACACACGTACACGGATTCCCGATTACGACTCGGAGGAGAAGACGGAGAACACCCGCGCGGCGTACCCGATCGATCTGATTCCCAACGCTGTGCTCACAGGCACGGGCCAGCATCCTCACAACGTCATGTTCCTTTCAGCCGACGCGTACGGCGTGCTGCCGCCGGTGGCGCGCCTCGACGAGGAGCAGATCCGCCATTACTTTCTCTCCGGCTACACCGCAAAGGTCGCCGGCACGGAACGTGGAGTGACCGAGCCGGAGCCGATCTTCAGCACGTGCTTCGCGGCGCCCTTCCTCGTCCTTCCTCCGGAGCGCTACGCCGACATGCTGATCGAGCGCGTAAAGCGACACCACGTGGACGTGTGGATGCTGAATACAGGGTGGGTCGGCGGATCGTACGGGGTGGGGGAGCGGATGTCGATCGCTCACACTCGCGCGATCGTGCGCGCGATTCTCGAAGGCGAATTGCGTGGGATGTCAACTCACCTTGACCCGGTTTTTGGCTTACAGATTCCGAACCGGGTGCCCGGCGTGCCACGCGAAGTGCTGGACACGCGCGACAGCTGGCCCGACGCGGAGGACTACGACCGACAGGCGCAAAAGCTGCGCGGGATGTTCGAGAAGAACATCGGCATGATCGGCAAAAGTGGCTCCGCCGCGGGCTGATTGAGAGTCGCGATTGTCGGGAGCCGGCACTTCTCCGATCTGGGGCGGGTGACCGAGTACGTCAAATCCCTGCCCGCGCGCGCCTCGATCATCACGGGAAGCGCCAGCGGGGTCGACGCGACGGCGACCAAGGCGGCGAGGGAGAAGGACGTTTCGGTCCAGGTGATCCCAGCCTCATTCGACGAGCTTGCGGATCCGGCAAGGGCAGCCGCTCGCAACCAGCGGCTCGTCGATGCATGCGATGTGTTGGTTGCGTTCTGGGATGGGAGGTCGCAAGGCACCCGCACCACGGTCGAGCGAGCCCTCGACTCCGGCAAGGAAGTCCATGTGTTCACTGTGAGAGGGAACCTGCCGGTTCCCTCTCTCCGCGGCGTCGGCAAAGCCGACCCGGCCTAGCGGCCGGGCAAGCGCCGCTGCTCACCCTCCCGCTGACGGTCCTGGAAATCATCGCCCGAGTAGATTGAGGGCGTGGCGATAGCGGTCGGGATCCGAATTCGCTTTTTCGCGCGATTGCGCGAGCAGGCTGGCGTCGAAACGGAAAGCATCGAGGTCGCGCCGGGTTCAACGCTGGCCGAGGTTTACGCGGCGCTCCGCGGCAACCATGCCGCCCTGCCCGAGCAGGGTGCCGTGCGAGCCGCCTTGAACCAGGAGTTTGCCGACTGGAATACGCCGGTTGCCGCCGGCGATGAGGTGGCTTACATCCCGCCGGTGAGCGGGGGTTTCTGAGTGCGTTACGAGATCACCACCGGGCCAATCGACCCGCGGGAGCTGGAAGCGGCCGTGACGCACTCCGGCGCCGGTGCGATCTGCACGTTCAGCGGTATCGTCCGCGACAGCTCACGCGGCCAGTCCGTAACGCACCTCGACTACGAGGCCTACGCCGAGATGGCCGTACCGCAGATGCGCAAGATCGGACAGGAGATCAAGGATCGGTGGCCCGAAGCGCGCGTCGCCATGGCCCACCGGACCGGACACCTCGAGATCGGAGAGGTGTCGGTTGTGGTCTCGGTGTCCTGCCCGCACCGGGCGGAGGCGTTCGCGGCGTGCAGGTGGGGCATCGACCAGCTCAAGGAAAGCGTGCCGATCTGGAAGAAAGAGCACGCATCGGACGGCTCGTTCTGGATCGAAGGCGACGAAGCTAAGCCCGTCGCCTAGAACCTGAGCCCCTCCGGCCCTGCGGGCCACCTCCCCGCAAGTGGGGAGGAGTTTGCTCAGTCTTTGACCCGGGCCACCGAAAGGCCGTCGCGGATCGGGATCACCACGCTTTCGAGGCGAGGGTGCTTCGCCACCAGGTCGTTGTAATAGGCGACATTCTTCGCCTGCTGATTCTTTGGTGTGATCACCTCGCCCTGGCGCAGCGCATTGTCGGCCATGAGCAGCGCGCCACCGTCCAGCCGTTCGATGCAGAGCTCCAGGACGCGTCGCGTGATCTCCTCCGATTTGAACGAGTTGAGCAGGTCGATGAAGCAAGCATCAAACCGACCCTGGAGCTTCTCCAGCCCGTCCTTCGCGTTCTCTTCGAGCACGATCGCTGCCTTGCCGAACCCCGCCTCCGCGAAGTTGGCTCGCGCCTGCTGCGCGCGAGCGGGATCCATCTCGTAGGTCGTCAACGTGCCACCACCGCTGCCGCGCAGCATCCAGATCCCGCTGTAGCCGGTCGCGGTGCCTAACTCCAGGACTCGCCTGGCGCGGGCGATCTTGACTAGCAAGTAAAGGAGCATGCCCTCGTGCGGCTCGACGATCGGGATGCCTTCGCGGTCTGCCTCCTCCTCCATGCGCGCGAGCACGGCATCTCGCTTGGGCACCAACCCATCGAGGTAGGCCTGAAGGTCGTCCGTCACTTCAACTGTTCTCATTCGCGACTCCTCAAGAACTGTTCGAGCATCGGCTGCAGCGTGACCACGTACTCCGTCATGCACTCCACGGCCTGACCCAGCACCTGGTCGTCGAGACGCGCCGCCGGTACCGTTTCGTAGAGCCTCGACCATCCTCGGTCCCAAGGCTCGAGCTCCGCGCGCGGTAGTCCTGCCTTGACCTCGACCATCCGCGAGCGGAAAAAGTCGAAGGCAGCCTGATTGTCAGCCGCTGACGATTCGAAGTGCAAACCGACCTCCAGCCTACCGGCCCCGGTGTGGTGCCATGCCTCGTAGTGGAAGGCCGGCTCGCCGAAGTGGAGCTTCATCAGCCGGCCTCGGCCGCGCGACGTCCGGAACTCGCGTAGAGGCGCCGGCAGCCGCTGCTTCAGGTCTTTCCTCAAGGCTGTGAAGAAGTCAGATGGCGCCAGCAACAATTCTCGTAAAGTGCCAGTCACATTGGCTTACGTACCCACCGTCGTCGAGAACGAGGGCGGCAACCGCGAGCGGACTTTCGACATCTACTCGAGGCTGCTGAAGGACCGGATCATCATCATCGGCCGACCCATCGATGACGTCGTGGCCAACCTTGTCGTCGCGCAGCTCATGTACCTCGCGGCGGACGCGCCGGACAAGGAAATCCAGATCTACATCAACTCTCCGGGCGGCGCCGTCACCGCGGGTCTCGCCATCTACGACACCATGCAGTACGTGCAGGCGCCAATCTCGACCGTGTGCATCGGTCGTGCGGCGAGCTTCGGGACCGTGGTATTGATGGCCGGCGCAAAAGGCAAACGATTCTCGCTGCCCAACTCCACGATTCATATGCACCAGCCGCTCATCGGCGGCAAGGGTCTGCAAGGCCAGGCGAGTGACCTCGACATCCACGCCAAAGAGATCATCCGCATCCGAACCGTCCTGAACGAGCTCATCGCGAACCACACTGGTCAGCCGCTGGCGCGGGTCGAGCGAGACACCGACCGGGACTTTTTCCTCTCGCCGCAGGAGGCGGTCGAGTACGGCTTGATCGACGGCATCATCGCGCAGACGCCGGTGCCTGTTCTCGCGGCGTCCAGGTAACCACCAGACCCGCCGCCCGCAGGCAAACCCAGCCGATCACCAGGACCCCGACCAGCGCAGGAACCGGCGCGGGTGTCAGCGCGCAGATGACAGCGGCGATCGAGAGCCCCAGCCAGTCGAACCACCGGGCCTGACCCCACAGCGCGAGGGCCAGCGCGACCAGGACGAGGTCGGCCGGCAGCGCGTGAGGCGAGGCCAGCACTCCGCCGGCGATCACGACCGCGGCCGCCGCGGGGAGATCGCTGCGGCGTCGCCGGGCGAGAAGGACCACCAGTGTGATTGCCGCGATGGTGAGGACTGCGATGCTCACCGTCTGCAGACCGGCAGGTAGCAAGACGCCGAGGTGAGGCAGGTCAACCTCGCGGCTACCCGGCTGCACCGTCGCGCGGGTCTGGCCGAGCCAGTCAAAGACCCAATGCGGGTTCAGGGCGAGCGTGACGCCGAGCAGAGCGGCACCGGTCGCGGCCCATGCAGCAAGCACCTTCCACTGGCTCGCGAGCAAAACCGCGGCGGCGAGAGGCAAGACGAGCTGAGGTTTGACAAGGGTCAGGCCCAGGGCCAGCCCGGCGAGGTACGGGCGCGACCACAAAGCGAAGGCGGCGCCGAGACCCAGGGCGACGATGCCGTCGAGCTGCGCGTTCAGCAGCAACAATGCTGTCGGGACGGCCGCGAAGCCAGGGAGTATCGCGGTCGGAGACCTTGGCCTCGTCGCGAAATAGAGTCCCCCGGCAAGACAGAGGAGACCGAACAGGACCCAGAGCCTTCCGCCGATCTCCGGTCCGAGCGCGTCGAACGGCACGGCAAGCAGCGCGACCCAAGCCGGCGCCAGGAACGGAAGGATGCCCTCGATGCCGAGAGTCACCAGGGCGCGCCCGCCGGTCACGTCGAGCTCCACCCGCTTTTGGGTCTCGAAGTCGTACAGGTGGCCGGGGTCGGAGACGATCAGCCTCGCGCCAGTCGCAAATGCGGGCCAGTCGGAGTTGATGACGTCGTCGTTGGGAAGCAGCGGAAAGATTGCGAACGCGAGGCAAACGGCGAGCAGGGCGACTGAGCCGCGCCATCGCCATCGACTCATAGCTCGAGTGAGAGGCCGTCGCTGGCGGCGCGTACGTCGATCCCGGTGCGTTGCGACAGCTCAGCGGCGATCTCTGATGGATTCGCACGCCAGACCGTCGTCCCGTAGTGGGTCAGGAAAGCCAGACGCGGCTTGGCGTCGCGGATGATCCGCTCCGCGTCGGCGATGCAAAGGTGTGGCAGCGTCGGAATGCACTCGCGCAGTACGGTGTGGATGACGATCACCTCCGCCTTGTGCTGCTCGGCGATTCCGTCGTAGTAGCCCGAGTCGGTGATCCAGCCTAGTTTTTCGCCGAATCGAAAGCCGTACGTCTCGGACTGGTGGACGTGACGGGCGCTGGTCGTAAAGCGCAGCCCGTTGACCGCGTATGACGTTTCCGGGGCAAGGCGGACGATCTCGCGCGGAAATCGGCGAACGTACTTGAGCACCACGGGGTCGTCGTCCAGCGCATCGGCGGGACAGAAAAGCTGACCGCGGTGCTGGAACCCGCCGTCGGTCATCGCCTCGAGCATCACATTGACGTCGCCCGTGTGGTCTAGGTGGCGGTGGCTCAGGACGATCGCGTCGAGCGTTGTCAAGTCCACGCCGCGCTGGGCGTACTGGACGATGGCGCCGGGGCCAGGATCGAGGCTGATCCGCGTGCCGTTCTCCTCCAGAAACAGCCCGCCCGAAGCAGCGATCTGTTTGGCGACCATGAACCGAGCCCCGGCGGTTCCCATGAATGTCAGCTTCATGTTTCCGCAATCTCGCTCAGAGGCACTTCGGATTTTTCGCCAAAGTAGCGTTCGTAGAGCTCCGCGACGCGCTGGAGCGTGTCGACCTCCTCGACCGACTTGTCGTCGCGAATGCGCACGATGCGTGGAAATCGCAGCGCGTAACCGCTCAGATGCCGGGTCGAATGCTGGATCGAGTCAAACGCGACCTCGAGTACGACCTCGGGCCTCACCAATCGTGTGTGGCCCATGTCCTGAACCGTCATCTCCAGGAATCGTTTGGTGAAGGTCGCGATCTCGACGTCGGTCAGGCCGGTGTATGCCTTGCCGACGTTAACCAGCCGGCCAGTGCTGGTGTCCATGACGGCAAACGTGTAGTCGGACAGCACGCCTCTTCGTTTCCCGTGACCCCATTCGACCGCTGTCACCACGACGTCGAGGGTGGCCAGCGGACGCTTCAATTTGAGCCACGCCAGCCCGCGACGGCCCGGCGTATACGGGCTGAGCGGATCCTTCACCATCAGCCCTTCGTTGCCGCGCTCGCGCGTCTCGGCAAAGATCCGGTCGAGGTGCTCGGGGTCGGTCGCCTCTTCCAGCCGCGCCAGGAGGAACGGGTGCTCCAGGCCCAGACCCTCGAGCAGTTTGCGCCGGGCGGTCAAGGGCTCGTCCATCAATGTGCGTCCGTCCAGCCACAGCAAGTCGAAGATCACGAGCACGACCGGGACTTCTCGTCGCAGATCCGCGTCGACCTTCTTGCGCCCGAGCCGTCGCTGCAGCTCGAAGAATCTCAGCACGCGGCCGTCACGGTGTGCGAGCACCTCACCATCGAAGAGCACGTCGTGTCCGATTGCGGGCGCGTTCTCGACCAGCTCTGGAAATGCTCCCGTGGTTTCTTTCAGGTCGCGTGAGAACAGCTCGACACGTGTCGCCTGGCGATGCAGCTGGCACCGAACACCGTCGTATTTCTCCTCCGTCCAGACTTTGCCCGCGCCCATCCTTTCGAACACCTCGACCGGCGTTTCGACCGGACTCGCGAGCATGAACCGCACGGGCTGGAAAACGCTGATCGTGCTGGCTTCGAAGTCGCCGTGTTTGCACCGGACAGCGGCCTCGCCTATGTCGCCGGTGACGAGGTGCACCCGCTTGACCTGAGTGATGGGAACCCCGAACGCCTCAGCGATCGCGGCCTCCACGAGTCCCTCGCTGAGCCCGATCCGCATCTCACCTGAAACGATCTTGATGAAGAAGCGCGCACTCTCGGGGTCCATACGAGTGAGCAGGGATTCCAGTGGCCTGGCTTTGGCGTTGCCGCGCGCAGTGCGAATTTCCTCCAGCGACGCCTCGACGTCGGCGAGCGTGACCGGTTCCGGTTTGGTGCTTCCGTCGAGCGCCTCGCCCGCCCAGTCGCCGAGGTCCGCATGCTTGCGGAAGATCGTGCCCAGCTCATCCTCTTCACGCTCGGAAAGAGACGAAACGACCTTGCTTACGGTCGACCAGCCGAGGCCGAGCGTACGGCGCTTGGAAGGTGGAAAGGCGCGGCCGCTCATGTAGACGGCGGCGCGCCGCAGGTCATCGTCGTTCAGCGTTCGGAAATAGGCACCGAGGATCCGCGTCTTCTCGAGCGTGGCCGGGGTGGCGCCCACCGCGGCGCCCGCTTGGGAAAACTCAAGCAACGTCGCCTATCGTAGTTCGCGATGCGGAGATGCCCTTACCTCGAGGAGCTGGTGAAGGAAAAGCGCGGAATCCTTCGCGTCTACCGCTTCGACTGCCACGTCGACCACCGCTCCAAGCTCAAGTACGCGCTTCGGGACAGCCCGCCGATCTGCGTTCGGAACTTCGAGGATTGCCCGCTATACCAGGCTGAAAAAAGGCGCGAAGACCGCACAATTACCCGCTACACGGACTGAATCTCGTAAATCGCCCTAAAACCCGCCACACAATTGAACTGCACAGTCTGCTCCGCCCCGGCTTTGCCTATTGACGACGCGTGCGTCTTCTGCCACGCGCCTCTCGTCGAGCGCGACGAGCCAGTCGAGCTGCTCGACTACCTGGTCGAGCGCATACCGATGGCTCAGGCCAAGCGCGGGCATCTGAACCGCGGCCCGATCACGGAGCTCTCGATCGATGTTGACGGGCGCTGCTTTCGCGCCCGGGTCAAGAACGAGTCGCTCGAGGTAGCACCGCCTGTCGAGCTCGCCGCCTGGGTCGACTTGCTGCTGACCAAGTTGAGTGACGCGGCCGCCGGCAACCACGATCTGCGCAGGGCCGTCCTGCGTTCCGGCTGGGCGCTTCGTTAAAGAACGGCGCCTGACGCCGGCGCAAGCCGTGCATGAAGCCTAGAGTCGGCCCAGAACCATGGTCCGCCGGATCCCCCAGTCAGTAGCAGCGTGGCTCGCCTGGGTACTGGCCGCAATCGCCGGAACCGCGCTTGCGTTGGCTGTCGGCACGGCTGGCTTGCTTCCGGTTGGAGATGAGGCCGACGTCTGGACGGCGGAAATTGTTGGGGCGACTCTCATCGCGTTCCCGGGGTTTGTCGTCCTACGGTTCTTGGTCGGCCGATCAACGCTCCTGACGGCAATCTGGATACCCGTGACGGTGGTCGGGTGGCTCGCTGCCTCCGTGGCCACCGGTCTGTCTGAGCAGACGCTCCTTTCGGTCGGCGCCGATAGCCGATTGATGCCAGGCGGCCCGATTGATTTTCTAGACCTGGTCATCGGGATCGAGGCAATCACGTTGGCCGCTTTCCTCGGTGTGGGGCAAGGAATCCTCTTGGCCAGGATCTTTGTCAGGAGAGCGGCGGCGAGATTGTGGCTGGCGGCAAACCTCGTGGCCGCCGCTGTGCAGTGGCTCGTGATCGTGACTCGAGCGGGCTCAGACTCAAATGCCCAGACGGAGCTCGATCTGTGGCTGCCGCCCCTGCTGTTTGCTGCGTTATATGCCGCGTTGACCGGAATCGCGCTTGTTGCGATAACGAGGGATGGTCGACAGACGGCCATGGCGGCGCCGGCTATAGCGCCAGCGCCAGCTGCTCGTTAGCCTCCAGCGCCCACGCCCGGATTCCCTTGCGGCGCAGCGACCGCGCGAAGTCCTCCGTGAAGCCGTGGACTGTGTAGACCTGGTCGGCTCCGGATCGCTCGACCACCTCCATCAGCTCGTCGAAGTCGCAATGGTCGGATAGATCGAAGGTGGCATCCGCGCCGAAAAGGCGCGCGAAGTCCGGATCTTTCGCCCAGCCTGAGATCAGGGCCGTCCGGTAGCGCCCCAGCCGCCGGATGTCGTCTTTGCCGACCGGCGGCGCGATCACGACTCGGTCGTTGATCGGATTCCCATTGAGCTCGATCCAGTCGGGGAGCGACCGACCCGCCTGTGCGTACTGGTGGGCGCACGGCACGCACCGTTTCTCGAGGGCAAACGTGAATCCGTACTGCGCTAGTGCGAGCATGACTTCCTCGGTCTTGCCCAACGCGTGGCAGAGCAAGACCGGCGTGACATGACTGTCCAGCGCGCGACCGCACCAGCGTGCGATGAGCTCGATCGTCTCGTCCGGATCGCCGAAGCGAAAATGCGGCCGCCCATAGGTGGTTTCGACGATCAACACATCGGCTCGGGGCACGAAGGTCTGGACGCGCCCGGGCTGGCGGAGCTTGATATCGCCCGTGTAAAGGACGGACGTGCTGTCGTGCTGGAAGTGCAGCTGCGCCGACCCGAGCATGTGCCCCGCCGGATGCAACGTGACCGTTCCGTCGCCGCGGCGCATCGGTTCGCCAAAACCAAGCGTCCGCCAGCCGCGAGGTCGCCGGGCCTCTGGAATCAGGGCAAGCGTCTGTGGTGTGAGCAGGGCTTCCTTATGCCGTCGTGCGTGGTCGGTGTGCGCGTGGGAGATGAAGGCGAAGCTGCGCACGACCAGCGGGTCGAGCCACAACCGGTGTCCCGGCAGCGAGACGCCGCGGTCCCAGACGACCTCGCGCGTCACAGCCGGATGAGCTCGCCTTTCGCGAACAAGTCGCCCGGTACGTCAATCCCGAGCGCCGCGTACACCTCATTGGGTACCCCGATGTCGGCGACAAGGACGCGACCGGTCAGCTTCAGAAGGCCCGGCTTGGGCAGCCCCAATGTGATGGTTACGTTGGCTTGCACAGTTGGAGCGTAGGGGACGCCGGAGTCCGCGTCGAGCCCCGATGGGACGTCGACCGCGATCACGCGCTTATCCGACTTGTTGATGGCGTCGATCCACCCCGCGAATCTTCCTTCCGGTGCGCGCGTGAGCCCTGTGCCGAAGATCGCGTCGACGATCACCTCTGCGTCGTCGAAGCGCAGTTCGTCCTCGACCTCGATACCCAGATTGCGCAACGCGGCCAGCTCGCGCGCTGCAGGGCCGTGTAGACGAGCGGCGTCAACGCAGCAAACGGCGGCAAGGCGACCCCATCGATGCAGATGTCTGGCGACGGCGAGGCCGTCGCCTGCGTTGTTGCCCACGCCGCAAACGACCGCCGCGCGCTGACCGACGAACCTGGCGATCTGCCATCCCGCCGCCTCCATGAGCCACTCGACGGAAACCCCGAAGCGCTCCGCGGCCAGCGCGTCGGCCTCTCGGACTTGCTGGCTGCTAAGAGTCGGTAGGGCGCTGGACGACAAATGAGCAGTAAGGATCGCGCCGGTGGATCGAGTCAGACTGCGATACCGCCGCGCCGGTTAGACGGGAGATGAGCTGCGGGGTGATCGTGCAGACCTGCGGGAACTTCAGGGCTGTATTGCGGA
>WNGD01005211.1_pt1 | contig 21596 bp, 24 predicted proteins | sample 5400671 | NCBI WGS metagenome assembly WNGD01 (sample SAMN13153369, study PRJNA577476) | soil metagenome | isolation source: 40 cm soil or saprolite under grassland replicate 2 | place: USA:California | collected 2016-06-15 | reverse complement strand
GTGCGAGCGATTTGTGCGGTGACCTTTTCGACTAGGTCGGCCTTCGTCATCCATCCCCCTTGAAGGGCCCAAGGGCAGTCAAGACGAGGGGCCAACATACGGGCTTACCTATTGTGTGTCAAGAGCTTGGAGGAACTGTGCGAAGTGGCCTTGGGCGTCGTGCGGTCCCGGCGAGGCCTCAGGATGGTACTGCACGGCGAAAATCGGGTAGTCCCGATGCCTCACCCCTTCGACGGTGCGGTCGTTGAGGTTAAGGTGCGTGACCTCAAGCGCCTTAGCACCGGGGACGCCTCCCGTATCGCCCCGGACCGCGAAGCCATGGTTTTGTGAGGTGATAAGTACTTGTCCCGTCGCTAGATCCCGCACCGGATGGTTGCCACCGCGATGCCCGTACGGGAGCTTCACCGTCTCCCCACCCAGCGCCAATCCCAGCAACTGGTGGCCGAGACAGATCCCGAAGATGGGCAGGGAGCCGTCCGCCAGATCGTGCAGCGTGGCGATCGCGTAGGTCACCGCCGCGGGATCGCCCGGCCCGTTCGAGAGGAACAGACCGTCGGGTGCGAGCTCGCGGACGCGGGCCGCCGGCGTGGTGGCCGGGACGACGGTGACGCGGCAGCCGTTCTTGAGAAACAATCGCAAGATATTGCGCTTCATCCCGTAGTCGTACGCCACGATGTGGCGCTGCGCGTCCGCCGGGCCTTCCGCGTACTCGGCGCCGATGGTGGCCCGGGTGGCGAGATCGAGTCCGTCCATCGACGGGCTCGCGGCGAGCGCGGAACGCACCGCGTCGGTCGGCTGGTCGCCCAAGGCCACGGCGCCGCGCATCGCCCCCTTCGAGCGGATGTGGCGCGTGAGCTGGCGCGTGTCGACCTCGGCGACGAGCGGGACGCGTGCGGCGGCGAGCCAGTCTGCCAGGGCACCGGTGGCGCGCCAGTTCGACGGCTGCACCGAGAGCTCGCGCACCACGACGCCCGCGACCCGCGGGCGGTCGGACTCGATGTCGTCCGGATTGATGCCGTAGTTGCCGATCATGGGCGCGGTCATCACGACGATCTGGCCGAGATACGACGGGTCGGTGAAGACCTCTTGATAGCCGGACAGATTCGTGGTGAAGACGACCTCGGCATACGTGGGCTCGAACGGCGTGGGCGCGGTGCCGGGGAACCACGCGCCGTCCTCGAGCAGCACGTAGGCGGGGTGACGGTCAGCGATGGGGCGGCGGGCTCGGGTTGGAGGGTTGCGGGGTCGCGGGGAGCGGCAGCGGCGTGGGTTGTACGGGGGCCGGCGCGGGAGCGCCTCCCTCGAGCACCGAGCGCGGCGCCGCGCTGTGCGCCGACAAGACCGCGAGCATCAGCGACACGAACAGGAAGATGCCGGCGCACCACCAGGTGATCTTGGTGAGCAAGGTCGTCGCCTGCCGCCCACCCATGAACTGCTCCGTCCCGGCGCCGCCGCCGAGCGACGCCAGTCCTCCGCCCTGGCCCGCCTGCAGCAAGACGGCCGTCGTGAGGATCAACGCGTCGAAGGTGAGCAGGATCAGCAGGAAGGTGTACATGCGGCGAGGAAAATACCTATGCGGCGCCGGTCTGCACAAGCTGCGCCCAGCCTTCGGGATCGAGCGACGCGCCGCCCACCAGCACGCCGTCGAGCTCGCGCTCGGCGAGCAGCACGGCGGCGTTCTTCGCGTTCACGCTGCCGCCGTACAGGACGCAGGGCGCGGGCGCACCGCGGCCCTCGAGCCACCCGCGGATCTCCCGATGCACCGCTCCGGCGTCCTGGGGGGTCGCGTTGCGGCCGGTGCCGATCGCCCACACCGGCTCATAGGCGACCACGACGCGGGACAGCGTTGCGCCATCCAGACCGCTCAGGGCGGCGGCGAGCTGGCGGACGACCACCGCCAGGGTGTGCCCCGCGTCGCGCTCGGCGAGCGTTTCCCCGACGCACAACACCGGCAGCAGTCCCGCCGCCAGCGCCGCGCCCATCTTGCGGCGGGTGTCGTCGTCGGTCTCGCCGAACACGTGGCGTCGCTCGGAGTGGCCGATCAGCGTGGCGCGGGCTCCAGCCTCGAGGGCGAGCGGGGCGGAGACCGCGCCGGTGAAGGCGCCTTTCGGCTCCCAGTAGACGTCCTGGATGCCCACCAGCAGGTCGCTGCGGTCGCGCGCCGTTTGGGCGGCGGCTTCGACCGACACCGCGGGCGGAAAAAACCACACCGCGCGGTCCTCACGGCGGTTGTAGCGGGCGCGGAATGTCTTCAGGTAGGCTCGCGCGTCATCCGGCCCGAGGTGCATTTTCCAGTTGGCGGCGAACAGCAGGCGTCTCACGCGTCCTCGAGGGTGGCGACGCCGGGGAGCGGCTTCCCTTCCAGGAACTCGAGCGCGGCGCCGCCACCCGTGGAGACGTGGGTGAGCTTGTCCTCGAGCCCGGCCACGGCCGCGGCCGAATCCCCGCCGCCCACGACCGTCGTCGCGCCGCGCTTCCCGGCCTCGATCAGGGCGTCGCCGATGGCCCGGGTCCCCTCGTCGAACGGGGGCGTCTCGAACACGCCCATGGGGCCGTTCCAGAAGACGGTCTTGGCCTTCAGGATCCGGGCGCGGAAGTCGAGCCGGGTAGGCCGATCGATGTCGAAGATGGCGCAGTCGCCGGGGATGCGATCGCTCGACACCTCCTGGCGTTCGGCCGCGCGCGCGAGACTCGGCGCCACCACCGCGCCCCGGGGCAGGATCAGCTTGGCGCCGCCCTTGGCGAGGAGCTCCTTCGCGACGTCCTCCTTGTCGCGTTCGACGAGCGAGCCGCCCACCTGGAATCCGATCGCGAGGAAGAACGTGTTCGCCATCGCCCCGCCGATGAGGATCTCGTCCACCTTGGGGAGCAGCGCCCGGATGACGTCGATTTTTCCCGAGATCTTCGCCCCTCCGAGCACCGCGACGAACGGCCGCTTGGGCTGCTCGAGGGCCTCACCGAGGTAGCGCAGCTCCCGTTCCATCAGAAAGCCGGTCACGGCGGGCCGGAGCAGGCGTGCGACCGCTTCGGTGGAGGCATGCGCGCGGTGGGCCGAGCCGAATGCGTCGTTCACGTAGAGATCGCCCAGTGCAGCCAGCGTCTGGGCGAACGCGCCATCGTTCGCCTCTTCGCCCGGCCAGAAGCGCGTGTTCTCGACCAGCGCCACACCGCCCCGCGGGAGGCGGCGGCTGGCCGCGACGCCGCTCGCCGGATCGGGGATGAACTCGACGGGGGTTCCCAGGATACGCTCGACGTCGCGCACGATCTGCTGGAGCGACGCCTTCGGGTCCGGCCCCTTGGGCCGGCCGAAGTGTGAGAGCAGCACCACCCGCGCGCCCTTCTCCCGCAGGTACGCGATGGTGGGCACCGCGGCGCGGATGCGGGTGTCGTCGGTGACGACACCGTCCTTGAACGGCACGTTGAAATCCACGCGGACGAGGGCGCGTTTGCCGTCCAGCGCGGCGGGCGGCAAATCGCCCAGGCTGCGTTTTCTCACTTGTGAGCGAGGTGCGCGAGCAGGTCGACGCAGCGCGCGGAATAACCCATTTCGTTGTCGTACCAGGACGACACGTGCAGGAAGGTGCCGTCGATCACGTTCGTCGAGAGCGCGTCCACCACGCTCGAGTAGAAGCTGCCGATGTAGTCCATCGAGACGAGCGGCTCGTCGCTCACGTCGAGGATGCCCTGAAGGCTCGTCCGGGCCGCCTGCTTGAAGGCGCCGTTGACTTCGTCGATGGTGGTTTTCCGCTCGACTTCCGCCGTCAGCTCCACCACGGATACGTCGGGGGTGGGGACGCGCAGCGAGATGCCGTCGATCTTCCCTTTCACTTCCGGAATCACGAGGCTGGTCGCCTTGGCGGCGCCGGTGGTCGTCGGGATGATGCTCAGCGCCGCGGCGCGGGCGCGCCGCAGATCCTTGTGCGGCAGGTCGAGGATCTGCTGATCGTTCGTATAGCTGTGGATCGTCGTCATGAAGCCGTGCTTGAAGCCCCAGTTGTCGAGCACGACCTTCACCACCGGCACGAGACAATTCGTGGTGCACGACGCGTTCGAGAGGACGTGATGCTTCGCGGGGTCGTATTTGTGGTGGTTCACCCCCATCACGATCGTGATGTCCTCGCCCTTGGCGGGCGCCGAGATCACGACTTTCTTCGCGCCGGCCGCGAGGTGCTTGTCGGCATCGGGGCGGTCGGTGAACCGCCCCGTGCTCTCGAGCACCAGCTCCACGCCCAACGCCTTCCACGGCAGCTTCTCGGGCTCCTTTATCGCCGACACCTTGATGGGCTTGCCGTTGACGACCAGGGCATCGCCCTGCGCCTCGACGGTTCCGGGGAAGCGGCGGTGCACGGAGTCGTACTTCAGGAGATGCGCGAGCGTCTTGGTATCGGTGATGTCGTTCACCGCCACGAACTCGAGGGCCTGCTGCTTCATGAGCACCGCGGCCCGCAGCACGTTGCGCCCGATGCGACCGAACCCGTTGATCCCGACACGCACCGCCATGGCTCTCCCCTAGGTGAAATCTGGCACCACCGCCCGGCCAAAGGTCACGGCCGAAACCGTGTGGGCCCCGGCCCGGTCCAGCGCCCGCGCCGCCTCGGCCAGCGTGGCGCCGGTGGTGAATACGTCATCCACAAGGATCAGTGGCCGTTCCAATGCGGAATTCGGAATGCGGAATGCGGAATTTGCGGGCGTGCCTTCATTCCGCATTCCGCATTCCCCATTCCGCATTTCAAACGCCCCCGCCACGTTCGCCAGCCGCGCCTCGGGTGTCAACGCCGTTTGCGCGGTGGTGTCCCGAGTGCGGACCAGCAACTCCACTACCGGGCGCCGCCAGCTGCGACCCAGGGCGCGCGCCAGGCGCTCGCTCTGATTGTAGCCGCGGTCCCTGAAGCGCGCCTGCCCCAGCGGCACGGGGACGAGCCACGCCGCATCGAGCCCGGGCAGGTCGAGCCGCATCATCGCCGCGGCGAGATCGAGGGCGATGCGCGGCAGACCACCGTACTTGAGCGCGTGGATCGCGTCGCGCGCGCCCGCGTCGAGCCACACCGCGGATCGCGCCAGCCGGAACGCCGCAGGCCACTCGGCGCACAGCCGGCAGCGGCCGAACGACGGCTCGGGCTGCCCGCAGCGGACGCACCAGGGCGGACGGACGGGACGCCAGCGGTGCCGGCACACGTCGCACACCAGCCGGGCGGAATCGCGGAACGAGAGGAGGGCGCGACACAGCAGGCACTCCGCCGGGAGGAGGAGCTGCTCGACCGCCTCACGCACCAAGCGCGCGGTTCACGGCGGCCCGCATCACCTCGAGCGGCGCCTCCTCCTCCGGGAAGAAGCGGTTGAACGCCGCCGCTCCTTGGTGCACCAGCACCTCGCGGCCGTCCTGCGCCCGGACGCCGGCCGCGGTCAGCGAGCGCACCCACCGGGTGCCGCCGGGGGCGTACACCAGGTCGAGCGCGGCATGCAGACGTGCCGCGCTGTCCGGGTCGAGCGGCAGGGGATCGGCGTCCTTCAAGCCGGCGGGCGTCGCGTTGATGGCAATATCGGGCTCGAGTTTGCCCCGCGCGGCTTCCGCGCGCGTTCCCTGCCCGCGCGCCCAAGCGGCGAAGTCGCGCGCCCGCGCGGCGTCGCGCGACAGCACGTGCAGATCGGCCTTCGCCGCGGCCGCCGCCACAGCGACCGCGCGCGCGGCGCCGCCCGTGCCGACCAGGAGCCAGCTGCCGGCACCGTCGGCGCCGAGCTGACGCAGGGCGGCCTGGATTCCCGCGACGTCCGTGTTGTCGCCCACGAGCGCTCCATGCTCCGTCCAGAACGTATTACAGGCTCCGACGCGGGCGCACACATCGGTTTTCCGCGCGACGCATCGTTCTGCCGCCTCCTTGTGCGGCACCGTCACATTCCCCGCCCCGCCGGCGCCGGCGAGCGCCGCGAGCAGAGTCGCCAGCGTGGGCGCGGGCGTGCGCAGCGCGACGTACACGGCGTCCAGCCCCAGGACCCGGATCGCGGCGTTGTACATGGAGGGGGAAAGCGAATGGGCGACGGGATCGCCGATCACCGCCAGCAGGCGTGTGCTAGCGCTGACTTCCACTCGCGAACTCTTTGACGATGCGCTCTACCGCGGTCTGGAGGAGCGCCTCGAGCTCGGCGCAGGTGTCGCGATACACCTCGAGGTCGCCCCCGAAGGGGTCGCTCACTTCGGCGTCGTCCCCCTCACGGCCGGCGTACTCGCCGAGCACGAACACGTGACCCTCGCCGCCCAGCTCGTCCACGCGCGCCCGATGGTGTCGCGCCATGGTGAGGATCAAGTCGGCGCCGTCGACCAGCTCGCGCGTGAGGAGCCGCGCCCGGTGGCTCGACAGGTCGAGCCCCCGCTCGAGCCCCACGAGATAGGCTCCTTCGGAGACCGGGGCGCCGTCCCAGGCCCCGGTGCCGGCCGAGGCGACGGCGATCCCCGCGATCCCGCGCTCCATCAGGGCGCGCTCGAGCAACGCCGCCGCGAGCGGGCTGCGGCAGATGTTGCCGGTGCAGACCAGCAGGATCCGTTTCGTGTTCGCTTCCTCGGTCACGGAGCCAGCCGTCCCGCGGCGCGGCGCAGCTCGCCGAGCGTCAAGGCCCCTTCCCGGATCAGCCGGGGCGTCGGCTGCGTGCAGTCCACCACGGTCGACGGCGGTGAGTTTCCCAGGACGCCGCCGTCCAGCACGAGCAACGTCCCCGCTTCGACGGCCGGGGCGAAGTCCCGCACGATGGCTTCGGCGCCCGGGGCCGGCGGACTCCCCGGCAAGTTAGCCGAAGTGGAGGTCACCGGCTCTCCCAGCGCACGCACCAACCTGGCCATCCCGCGATGGGACGTCCAGCGCACGGCGATCCCGCCCTCCGGGCCCCGCAACCCATCCGGCAGCCGGCCGCTCCCGCCCGGGAGGACCAGCGTGAGCGGCCCCGGCCAGAAGACGCGCGCCAGCGCGCTGGCCGACTCGCTGAACGCCAGGCCCTGCGCTTCCGCCATGTCCCGGTCGGCGACCAGCAACAGGAACGGCTTGCCGGGCCGCCGGCCCTTGAGTCGTGCGACCGCTTGCACCTCCGGTCCCCGTGCCCGTGAGCCGAGGCCATACACCGTCTCCGTCGGATAGGCGATCAGGCCGCCCGCGGTGAGATGCGCGACCACCGGAGGGAGCGCGGCCGTGACCTCCTCGTCCGTCCGGAAGGGGACGCCGGTCACCGCAGCTCACGGGCCAGGGCCTCGGCGACCCGGAAATCGTCGGCGGTCGTGACCTTGAGGTTGTACGGGGAATCGGGGACGACCTCCACGGGGAAGCCCGCGCGCTCGCATAGCTCCGCGTCGTCGGTCGGCGCGGCATCGCCGTTCGCGAGTTCGGCGTACGCTCGTTCGATCATCGCCCGGGGGAACCCCTGCGGCGTTTGCGCCCGCCACAGACGGTCTCTCGCGACGGTTCTCGTGATACGATCCTGCTCGACGTCTTTGACCGTGTCCGAAACCGGAATGGCCGCGACCGCGCCTACCCCCAAGCGTGCCTTGGCGACCACGCCGTCGATCGTCTCCCGGGTCACGAACGGGCGGGCGGCGTCGTGGACCAGCACCACGGCGACGTGGGGGGGCAGTCCCCCGAGGCCGGCCCGCACCGATTGGGCCCGTGTGGCACCGCCCGCGACGAGCCCCAGCCGGTCGCCCACGAGCTTCCCCAGCCACTCGGGCGGTCGCGCCTCGAAGCCGGCGGGCACGACGACGACCACCTGGACGACGTCGGGATGGGAGGTGAACGGCCGCAGCGCGCGCAACAGCATTGGGACGCCGAGGATGGGCCGGAACTGTTTCGGCTCGCCGGGGCCGGCGCGCACCCCGGCGCCGGCCGCCACGACCACCACGCCCACGTCAGGCTGCGAGTCGCCGGGCGAGGTCACCGATGCCGTCCATGCCGACCAGATCGAGCCCGGGCAGGCTCACCCGCGAGCGGGCGGACAGGAACACGCGGCGGAACCCCTGGCGCGCCGCCTCGCCGAGGCGTCGCTCGACGGCCGCTACCGGGCGAATCTCGCCGCCCAGGCCGACCTCGCCCAGGAACACGGCGTCCGCCGGGAGCGGTCGGTCGTGCACGCTCGAGACGAGCGCCGCCACGACGGCGAGATCGGTCGAGGGCTCCACCAGGCGCACCCCGCCCGTCACGTTCACGAACACGTCCCGCTCGCCGAACGGCAGACCGCCGCGACGCTCGAGGACGGCGAGCAGCACCGCCAAGCGGCGATGGTCGAGCCCCGTGGCCACCCGCTGTGGTGTGCCGAAGCCGGTCTTCGCCGCCAGCGCCTGGATCTCGACCAGGAGCGGCCGCGTCCCTTCCATCAGGGCGGTCACGGCGGAGCCGGAGACACCCGTGGTGCGCCCCGCCAGGAACGCCGCGGCCGGATCCGCCACGGGCTCGAGGCCGGCCCCGGTCATTTCGAACACGCCGATCTCGTCCACGGAGCCGAAGCGGTTCTTCACGGCGCGCAGGATCCGGTGGTCCAGCGTGCTCTCGCCCTCGAAGTAGAGGACCGTATCGACGATGTGCTCGAGCGTCTTGGGGCCGGCGATGCCGCCGCCCTTCGTCACGTGCCCGACGAGCAGCACGGCGGGCCCTGCTTCCTTCGCGAAGCGCATGAGCCGGGCCGCGCACTCCCGTACCTGGCCCACGTTCCCCGGCGCGCCCTCGAGCTCGTCCGTGTAGGTGGTCTGGATCGAGTCGACGAGCACGACGCGGGCGCCGAGCGCGTGCGCGTGATAGGTGATCGCTTCGAGCCGCGTCTCGCCCAACACGTGCACCGCGCCCGCGTCGACCGTCAGCCGCGCCGCCCGCAACCGAATCTGATCGGGGGACTCCTCACCGGACACGTACAGCGTGGGAATTCCCGCCTGCTCGAGCCGCGCCGCGCACTGCAGCAGCAGGGTGGACTTCCCGATACCGGGCTCTCCCCCCACCAAGACGACTGATCCCGGAACGATCCCACCTCCCAAGACGAAATCGAACTCGCGGAGGCCCGTTTGCCACCGCTCCACGCCCTGCCCCGCCCCCAGGGCGGACAGGCGGACCGGCGGTCGGGCGGACGGAGAAGGCGTGTTCCGGTCCGCCCGTCCACCCGTCCGCCCGACCGCCTCTTCCACCAGCGTATTCCACGCCCCGCACGCCTCGCAGCGTCCGCCCCACTTGGGCTGCTCCGCGCCGCAATCCGTGCAGCGGAACACCGAGCCGCCCTTAGCCACGGGCGGCCTCCGGGGGTGATTCGCGCGGCGTGTAATTGTCGAAGCGCGTGTATTCCTTTTTGAAGAACAGCTTGACCGTGCCGGTGGGGCCGTTGCGCTGCTTGCCCACGATGAGCTCCGCGATCCCCTCGATGCTCTCGTTGGTCTTGGGGTCGGTGGGGCCGTCGTAGAACTCCTGGCGATAGATGAAGCACACGACGTCGGCGTCCTGCTCGATCGCGCCGGACTCGCGCAGGTCCGAGAGTTGGGGGCGCCGGTGCTCGCCGCCGCGCTGCTCGGGGGCGCGCGACAGCTGGGACAACGCCACCACGGGAACGTCGAGCTCCTTGGCGAGGGCCTTGAGCGAGCGGGAAATGAAGGAGATCTCCTGCTGGCGGCTCTCCGAGTCCGTGGGGCCCTGCATCATCTGCAGGTAGTCGACCACCACCAACCCGACGTCGTGCTCCGCCTTGAGGCGGCGCGCCTTGGAGCGCATGGCGAGCGGCGAGAGCATCGCCGAGTCGTCGATCCAGATCGGCGCCGTGCCCAACAGCCCGGCGGCGCGGGCGAGCTTCGGGTAGTCGTCGTCGCGCAGCTGGCCGCGACGCAGTCGCTGCGCGTCCACCAGGCCCTCGGAGCAGAGCAGTCGCTGGACGAGCTGCTCCTTCGACATTTCGAGCGAGAAGACCGCGATCCCCACGTTGTGCTCGATGGCCGCGTGTTGCACCACGTTGAGCGCGAGCGCCGTCTTCCCCATCGACGGCCGCGCCGCGACGATCACGAGGTCGCCACGCTGGAACCCGGCGGTGAGCCGGTCCAGGTCCGTGAAGCCGGTCGCCACGCCGGTGAGCGCGCCTTGGCTGGTGTGCAGCTGCTCGATGCGCTCCATCGTCGGCCAGATCAGCTCCTTCAGCCGGACGAACTCCTCGGCGCGCCGGAACTGGGCGACCTGGAACACGCGGTGCTCGGCGTTGTCGAGCACTTCGATGGAGGTGGAGCGGCCCTCGTACGCGTCCTGGATGATCGCCGTGGCCGCTTCGATCAGCCGCCGCAGCACCGCTTTGTCACGGACGATCTTGGCGTGATACTCGACGTTCGCGGCGGTCGGGACCACGTCGATGAGGCCCCCCAGGTACTCCATCCCGCCGGCGCGATCCAGGTCCCCGCGCCGCAGCAGCTCGTCGCGCAGGGTGACGGGATCGATCACGTCGCCCCGCTCGGTGAGCGCGATCATCGAGCGGAACAGCAACCGGTGCCCCTCGCGGTAGAACATCGTGTCGTCGAGCAGCTCGGCGGACTTGAGGGCCGCGTCCTGGTCGAGCAGCATGGCGCCGAGCACCGCCTGCTCCGCTTCGTTGCTCCACGGAGTCTGGCGGCCAGCGAACTCAGGCGTGCGCTCAGCCGATGAGACGGCGGGCGATGCGGACGTCATCCCAGGTCGGTTTCTTCCAGTTCGGGTTGCGGAGCAGGGCCGCCGGATGATAGGTCACGATCAACGGAATACCGCGGAACCGGTGCACCAGGTTCCGCAGCGATCCCAGCGACTGCTTGGTATTGAGCAGGGTCTGTGCGGCCGTCCCGCCCATCGCGAGGATCACGCTCGGCTTCACGATGTCGATCTGGCGGAACAGGTATGGCACGCACGCGGCGATTTCGTCGAACTGCGGCAAGCGGTTCTCGGGCGGACGGCATTTCACCACGTTGCAGATGAAGACGCGCTCGCGCGGCAGCTCGATCGCGCCGAGGATCTTGGTGAGCAGCTCGCCGGCCGGCCCGACGAACGGTCGCCCGGTTTCGTCTTCCACCCGCCCCGGTCCTTCGCCCACCACCACCAGGCGGGCCGTCGCTGCTCCTTCCCCGGGGACCGTGTGGCGGCGGCCCTCGCACAGCCGGCACTTGGTGCAGCTCGCCACGAGTTGCGTGATCGCCTCGAGCGAGACCGCTTGTGGCACCGGGTCGTGCGAAAACAGATCGCCGCCGGGGGGATCGAAGGAGATTCCCGGAGGGGGAAGATCGGGAGACGGGATGCGAGATGCGGGATGCGTAGCTGCGGGTGGCTGCGGAGCCATTGATCCCGCATCCCGCATCCCGCTTCCCGGCAGCTCCGGTAGAATCACCGAGTCGCCGCCGAGCAGCCGCTGCTGTTCCAGGAATTCGCGCGCCAGTGCCCGCCCGTCGCTCACGTCAGAGCTCGTTCCACCGCGTCGAGGATTCGTTCCGCCACGTCGCGCTTGGGAAGGAGCGGGAGCTCGATCAGCTCCTCGCCCTTCCCGATAATCGTGACGCGATTCGTGCTCACTTCGAATCCCGCGCCGGGCTCGAGCGCGTCATTCAAAACCACGAAATCGAGACCTTTATCTTGCAACTTCTTGCGTGCCTTGGCAACGCCGTCACCCCCCGTCTCGAGCGCGAACCCCACGACCACGCAGCCCGTCGGGCGCGTGAGCGAGGCGAGGATGTCGGGCGTGGCCTCGAGCTCGACCGTGAGCGCTCCATTGGCGCGGGGCCGCTTCGCGGCGCCCGGCTTGGTCGGACGGTAGTCGGCCGGCGCCGCGGCCATGATCAGCACGGCCGCGCGCTTCACGAGCGCCTGGGCCGCGCGCTGCATCTCCGCCGTGGTTTCCACGCGATGCGCCATGACCCCGAACGGCAGCGGCAGGTCGCTCGGTCCCGAAACCAGGACCACCTCGGCGCCTCGCGCGTAGGCGGCCTCCGCGAGCGCATAGCCCATGCGGCCGCTCGATGGGTTGGTGACGACCCGCACGGGGTCGAGATGCTCGCGGGTGGGGCCCGCCGTCACGACCACGCTCTTCCCCTGCCACGGCGCGCGCTGCTCGAGCAGCCGCTGCGCCGCCGCGAGGATCGCTTCGGGCTCGCTCATCCGGCCCGGACGCTCGCTCGGTCCTTCCGCGAGCGGGCCGGTTTCGGGGCCCACGAAGTGCCAGCCGCGCGCGGCGAGCGTCGTCAGGTTGACGCGCGTCGCGGGATGGGCGTACATCGCGTCGTTCATCGCGGGCGCCGCGAGCACCGGCCCGGTCCGGGCGAGCAGCAACGCGGTGAGCACGTCGTCGGCGAGCCCCATCGCGGCCCGCGCCAGCAGGTGCGCGGTGGCGGGCGCGACGACCACGAGGTCCGGCGCTCGCGCCAGCTCGATGTGTGCGAGCGCCCGGTCCCGCTCCCACAGGGAGGTGAGGACCGGGCGCCCGGTGAGCGCCTCGAAGGTGACCGGCCGCACGAACTCGGCGGCGGAACCGGTGAGCACCACACGCCGAGGACGACGTGCCGGCCGGCGAACGCCATCAGCCTTCCTGGCGCCGCCGCCGCACCAGCTTGTACGTCAGCCGGCCGCGCACCAGCTCGTCCAGCGCCCGCGTGGTGAGCTTCTCCTCGAAGTCCACCGAGCGGTCGCGCGGGAACTCGTTCACGAAACGGGCGAACTTGGCAGCCACCAACACGCCCAGGTACTTGTTCTGGGTCTGCGTGGCGACTTCGATCGGAGTCACGATCCGCATCACCTGCTCCTTCCGGTAAAATGCTTCAGTTGTGCCGCCTCGCTTCGCAGCTGTCGCACGAAATCCGACAGCAAGCTAGCCATGTCGCCGGGCGGGCGCTGCGCGACGTCGCTCCCCCCCTTCCTCTCTCCCTGCACCAGGTCGATAACCTCCCGCACGGCTGTCGCGAGGTCGTCATTCACGAGCACGTGGTCGTACACGTCCCCGATCTCGCGCCGGGCCGTCTCGACCTCGCGCGTCGCGATGTCGATCCGCTGCGACAGCTCCGCTTCCGACTCGGTGCGCCGCTGGCGCAGCCGCTCGATCAGCACGCGGGGCGAAGGCGGGATCACGAAGAGCACGATGGAGGCCGGACGCGGATAGGCCTTCCGGACCTGTCGGGCTCCGGTCACCTCGACGTCGAGCACCACATGCTTTCCGCTGCGCAGTACTCGCTCGACCTCGCCGCGGAGCGTGCCGTACAGCTCCCCCGCATACTCGGTCGACTCGAGGAACTCACCTGCCTCACGCCGTCGCTCGAACTCGGCGCGCGTGAGGAAATGGTACGCTTCGCCGTCTCGCTCGCCCGGTCTTGCCTTCCGCGTCGTCGCGGACACCGAGTACCCGAAGGCATCGGGCAGCCGCGTCCGCAGCTCGCGCGCGATGGTCGTCTTGCCGCCTCCGGACGGGGCGGCGAGGACGACCACCCGCGGGGGAGGGGGGGGCGTCACTCCAGGTTGTCGAGCTGCTCTCGGAACTTCTCGAGCTCGCCTTTCATGGCGATCACGGTTTGCGTTATCCCTGCGTCGTTGGCCTTCGACCCGATGGTATTCACCTCGCGCAGCAGCTCCTGCGCGAGGAACCCGAGCTGCTTCCCCACCGCCCCATCGGACGCGATCGCCTCCCGGCACGCCGCCAGATGGGTCCGTAGCCGCACGAGCTCCTCGGTGATGTCCACGCGGTCGGCCATCAGCGCGACTTCGACGGCGAGTCGTTGCTCGTCCACTTGCACGCCCGCCGCGAGCTCCGCCACCGCCTTCTTCAACCGCGCGAGCTCCGTCGTGAGCCGCTCGGGGGCGCGCTGCTCGATGCTCCGAGCGCCCGTCTCGAGCGACCCGAGCCGTCCCCCGAGCTCCGTCGCGAGCGCCGCGCCCTCACGCGCCCGCATGCCGAGTAGCTCCTGAACGGCGCGCTCGGCGATCGGCTCGACCTCGCTCCACTGCGCCGTGGCGACGCCGTCCTGATGCGCCGTCAGCACCTCGGGCTGCCGCGCCACGAACGCCAGGTCCACGTCGCCCTTGAGCTTCAGCCGCTTCTTGAGCTCCTTGGCGGCAGCCACCAGCTGGCGCGCCCGGGTGAGGTCCACCGCCACGGCCCCGTCGCGTTGCGGCGCCTCGATCCAGCGAGCCGTCACCGTCACGTGGCCGCGCTCGAGTAGCTGGCGCAACCGCTCGCGCAGCGGTCCCTCGACCCCGCCGAGCTCGAACGGCAGCTTGAGCTGCGGATTGTAATAGCGATGGTTCACACTGCGGATCTCGATCGAGAGCCGCCCGCCGAGGACGCTTCCTTCGGCTGAACCGAAACCCGTCATGCTCCGCGGCACAGACTTTAAACCTAGTTGCGCAAAGCACTTAGGTCAACTTCAGTTGGCAAACAGCCAGCGCACGCCGTACATCTGGAAGCGGCGCGGGTAGTCGAGCCCGGGGACGTAACTGGCGCGCTGCAGGGTGACGTTGCGCTGGATCCAGAAGATCGTGACGCCTGCGATCCGCACCTCCACGTTCACCTCCCCGATGGTCAACCCGGGGAGGGTGCGCAGCGCGCCCGCCGTGTCGAGGCCGGCGGTGCCCCGGCTCCACGAGTCCATCGCCAACTCGCCCCGCAACGCGAAGATGCCGCTCCGGTACACGCGCCAGAACTTCGAATAGAACGTGAGCGAGAGGCGCGCGTGGTACGGCGGCTCGAAGTCGTTGCCGCTCGTGACCAGGGGATCGAAGTACCAGCCGGAGACCTGGAGTCCCGGCAGGAGCCGCAGCGCGCCGTGCGCGGTGAAATAGCGCGTGCGTTGGGTCGGACTCAGTCGCACGAGACCGGAGCTGTCGATGGCCGTGATCGCCACGGGGAAGCCGATCGGCGTGAACGGATCGCGGGTCGCGCCGCCCAGCTCGAGGCTGATCCAGCTGCGATCCCAGCGCGCCGCGCCGGACACGTCCACGGTTCGCTGCCCCGTGTCGGAGGAATCGAGCGGCGCCTGGAGGTCGTGCGCCCACGCGAGGTCCGCGTGGAGCGAGAGCCCGGCCGGCAGGATGAGGCCGGCGGCGAGATGCGCGCGATTGCCAGAGCGCCCGCGACTGTATTCGGCGTGGCGCGCGTCGCCCGCGAGGGTCAGGCCGGGGAACGGACTCCAGCCACCGGTGCCTTCGAACTGCCAGGGGCGGGCGTCGTCCAGCTTCCGGACGGCGATACCGAGATGCGCCCGGGACCAGTCGTTCGTGACTTCGAGGGCACGCTGCGACAGGCTCCGATCCGGCACCGCGCCATCGCGGCTGACGTTCGTCGTGGTGAACGTCGCTTGGGCGGAGAGGCCGACGCCGTCGTCACGGGCGGCCGCGAACACGCGGAACATGGCGTCGCGCCGCTGGGGATGCCAATCCGTCGTGAGGTCCCCCTCGCTGCGGTGCCAGCGCGAGCTCAGGGTTTGATACGAGGCCCCGAACCGAGCGCTCGGCACGAACTCGGCCTTGACCCATAGGTCCACGGAGTTGAATGCCGTGCTCGAGGTACCCTGGATGCCGTCGTTGTTGTTGTAATCGGCGACGAGCGACAGGCCCAGTCCCGAGCGCCAGCGGTGGAGAAACGCGCCGCGGTAGTTCGCCGTCTTCACTTCTCCAGTGGCGACTCCGACCTGCGACGCGGTCTCGGTGGAGCGCTGGCGGAGCGTGACGAGATAGACGCGGAGCGAGGCCGGCAGCACGACCACGTCGATGCGCTCGAGCGGCGCGAGCGAGATGCGTGCGGGATCGAGGAACACCGAATCGCGCCCCAGGGGCAGGTACGGCACGCCGTCCCAATAGATCTCGAGCCCCGCGGCCCCGCGCCCGCCGTACAGCACGATCTCCCCGGCGCCATAGATGCCGCCGCGCGCCACGTAGACACCCGGGATATGGGCGAGCAGGTCCGACAGCGTCTGAACGTTCGAGAGGACGAGCGAGTCGGCGCTGAACGTGTACCGCGTGCCGCGCGGCAGCGGCCCGGCCGGGACCGACGCGGGGAAGACGGGCAGGTAATGTGGGAGCGTGTCGCGGGCCGTCGTGTCTTTCGGGGGAAGGCCCGTGGTGTCGCGCGCCGTGGTGTCGCGCGCGAGGGTGTCGCGACGCGCCATGCTGTCGACCTGGGCGGCGGCTCCGACCGCGATGAGCAGCAACGCGGCGGCGCTCGCGAGGCCGCGGGTCACGCCCCCGCGCGCTTGAGAATGAACTCGGTGAAGAGCCGGACGCCGATCGCCGTCGGGCCCTTGGCTTGGTGCGGCCCCTCGCCCTCCGTGTACGCGGTGCCCGCGATGTCGAGATGCACCCAGGGATAGCCGTCCACGAATTCTCGCAGGAACCACCCGCCGGCGATCGACCCCGCACCCCGCCCGCCCGAGTTCTTCACGTCCGCGATGTCGGACTTGAGGAGGTCGCGGTACTCGTCCCACAGCGGCAGCGGCCAACAGCGCTCCCCGGCGCGCTCCCCCGCCTCGCGCACTTCGGCCAGCAGGGTTTCGTCGTTCCCCATCGCGCCGATCGCCACCTGGCCGAGGGCGACGACCACGGCGCCGGTGAGCGTCGCGATGTCGATCACCGCCGCCGGCTTGAAGCGCCGCACGTACGACAGCGCGTCGCACAGGATCAGGCGTCCCTCGGCGTCGGTGTTGATGATCTCGATCGTCTTGCCGAAATGGCTCTTCACGACGTCGCCGGGCTTGACGGCCGTGCCGGACGGGAGGTTCTCGGTGGACGGGATGATGCCCACCACGTTGAGCTTCGGCTTGAGCTGCCCCAGGGTTTCGAACGTGCCCAGCACCGCGGCGGCGCCGGACATGTCGAACTTCATGTCCTCCATGTTCTGCGCCGGCTTGATCGAGATACCCCCGGAGTCGAAGGTGACACCCTTGCCGACGAGCGCGACCGGGGCGGCCTCCCCCGCCCCGCGGTGCTCCAGTACGATGAAGCGAGGCTCTTGCGAGCTGCCCTGCGCCACGGCGAGCAGCGCGCCCATGCCTTCCTGCTCCAGCTTCGCGCGGTCCAACACCGTGAGCGTGAAGCCGTACCGGTCGGCGAGCTGCCTGGCCCGCTCCGCCAGGTAGCTGGGCGTGCACACGTTCCCGGGGAGCATCTGGAGGTAGCGGGTCAGCCGGTGCCCCGCCGCGACCGCGTCGCCCACCCGTTGGCCGGCCGCGACCTCTTTCATCTCTGTCTGCTCGCACACGAGGGTGACGCCCTCGACCTCGGGCTTCGGCTCGTCGGGGGTGGCTTTGAGCTCGGTGAACGCCCAAGCGCCCTGCGCGGCGCCCTCGACGGCCACCTGGCCTAGATCGCGTGCCGGCACGCCATTTCGCGCCTCGGGGGCGACGGCGAAGGCGAGCTGCTTGGCGCCGAGCGCGCGCGCCCGCTTGGCCGCGACGGCGGCCGCGCGCCGGATGGTGTTGCGGGAGATCTCACCCGCCTTCCCCAGACCGACGAGCAGGACGCGCTCCGGCTTGGCGCCGCTCGGGTAGAGCAGCGTCGTCTCGTCGCGCTTTCCTTTGAAGTCGCCGCTCGTGACGACCCGCGCCACGACACCGCCCGCCGCGCGGTCGAGGTCGGCGAGGAAGGCGGGGACGGTGCTCCCCTGCGCGAAGGCGACGGCGAGGAGCGGTGTGTCGACCTGGGAAAGCGGCGCGCTGACAACGCCGCTGGTCATCCTAGACATGCTCGATAATGCACTCCGCAAAAGCCGAGGTCGAGACCTCGGTCGCGCCGGGCATGAGACGTGCGAGATCGTACGTGACGCGCCGCGCCCGGATCGCCCCCCCGAGCCCGCGCGCGATCGCTACTGCCTCGTCGTTCCACCCGAGCTCCTCGAACATCATCGCCCCCGATAGGATCACGCTGCCCGGGTTCACTTTGTCCTGCCCCGCGTACTTGGGTGCGGTCCCGTGGGTCGCCTCGAACACGGCGTACCCGTCGCCCACATTGCCCCCCGGCGCGAGCCCGAGCCCGCCCACCTGGGCCGCCGCGGCATCGGAGAGCAGGTCGCCGTTCAAGTTGGGCGCGGCGATCACCGAGTACTCTTCGGGACGCAGCACGAGCTGCGCGAACATGGCGTCGGTGATGCGATCTTTGATGATCACCTTTCCCGTTTCCCGTTTCCCGTCTCCCGCATCTGCCTCGGTTATGGTTTTCTCTCCGAACCGCTCGCGCGCAATGTCGTACCCCCACTCCCGGAACCCGCCCTCGGTGAACTTCATGATGTTGCCTTTGTGAACGAGCGTGACCGAGCGGCGACCGGCGCGCAGCGCGTACTCGATGGCTTTGGCGACCAGGCGTTGGGAACCGAACTTGGACATCGGCTTGATGCCGATCGCGCTTCCGGGGCGGATCTTGGCGCCGAACCGCTCGGTGAGGAACCCGATCACAGCATCGGCTTCGGGACTGCCGGCCCGGTACTCGACCCCGGAGTACACGTCCTCGATATTCTCGCGGAAGATCACGACGTCGAGCTTCTGCGGCTCCCGCACCGGGCTGGGCACGCCCTCGAAGTAGCGCACCGGGCGAATGCAGGCGTACAGATCCAGCACTTGGCGGAGGGCGACATTGAGCGAACGGATCCCGCCCCCGACGGGGGTCGTGAGGGGGCCCTTGATGGCCACGCGGTGCGTCCGGATGGCGTCCAGCGTGGCCTCGGGAAGCCAGTTTCCGACCTGCTTGAAGGCTTTCTCGCCGGCCAGCACCTCGAGCCAATCGATCCGGCGCGTGCCGCGCGAGATCTTCTCGACCACGGCGTCGAACACCCGTCGCGCGGCGCGCCAGATGTCGGGCCCGGTGCCGTCGCCTTCGATGAAGGGGATAATGGGATGCTTCGGCACCACCCAACGACCGTCGCGGTATTCGATGCGCTCGCCCATGGCCAGGCAGTCTACACGGCCCGGCCGGGGTTGCGCCAGGCGAAACCGTGGGCGTACACTTGGGGCGATGCGCACTACACCACGGCTGATCCTCTTCACGCTCGCGGCCGTCTGCTGGCTCGCCGCGGGGCCCGGCGGTGCGACCACCCGCGCGCTGCTGGCGTGCCACCACCATGCGGCGCACCACGCGGCCGGGCGCGGGGGGCACCACACGCTCCCAACCGGCGGGCCGTGCTTCTGCGATGAGATGACGGGCGGGCTCGATCTCGTCGTGTCGACGGCGGTGCCGACGCCCGAGAGCCCCGGACTCACGCTGGTCGCGCCGGCCGCGCAGCCGTCGGCCCCCTCCCTCTTCCCCCTTCCCGCTTCCCCGTCTTTCGCTCCCGTGCCTCCCCCTCCGAACGGCCTCGGCTGAGCTGACGCGTTAGCCACCCACAACTCGGAGGATCGTATGCGCAGTGCGCTTTGGTGCGCTCTGCTCTGCGGCGTTGGGATGAGCGCCGCGGCGCAGCAGCGAACCGTGACGTTCGAGGAGCCGTCACCTGTCAGCGTCACGGGATTCGCTGTTGGACGAGCCGACTACGATCGGGTCGTCAAGAGCAACACGTTCACGGCCGGGAAGATCGGCGTGAGCCTGTTCAAACCGGTGGGGGATGCCTACCTGTTCGCGCAGCTGACGACGGCGCTCCAGGACGGCGAGTCGTCCACTGAGATCGACAATCTGCTGGTGAGCTGGACGCCGCACACTGCGAACAAGTGGTCGCTCGGGTTCGGGCGCTTCGACTCTCCGATCGGATTCGAGCGCGACGACGAGCCGCTGAACCTGATTCCCACCAATTCGTTCAACTTCACGTACGCCCGGCCCGGCAAGCTCACCGGCCTGCAGGTGCATTACACCGCTTCCCCACGGATCGACATCTGGGCCGTGGCCGCCAACGGCTGGGACGTGACCGTGGACAATAACCGTGGCAAGACCGCCCTCGCCCGCGTTCAGTGGATTCCAATCCCGTGGGTCACGCTGGGGGTGTCGGGCGTGTACGGGCCCGAGCGCGACTCGACCGACGCGCATCAACGGTCCCTCCTCTCGGGCGACCTCACCATCGACCGCGGACGCGTCATCCTGGGCGCCGAGGTCAACCTCGGCCGGGAGCAGGAAAGCGGCGGCGCGCCGACGTGGCGCGGGGCGGCGGCGACCGCATTTGTGCGCCTGACCCGCAGCGTCGGCCTCACGGCGCGGTACGACCAGCTCGAAGACAGCGACGGCCTGCTCACGGCGACGCCCCAGATCCTGCGCTCGGTCACCGTCGGCCCGATGTGGTACTTCTCGAGCGCACGCGAGGGAATCTTCAGCAACATCGAGCACACGCGGTTTCACCTCCCGCAGGTCGCGCTGCGCGCCGCCGTCCGGGCCGACTGGTCGTCCGCGCCGTTCTTCAGCGATGCCACCGGGGCGTTGCAGAGCTCGAACACCAAGGGCGTGCTCGAGCTCGTGTACGTGTTCTAGGAGGGAGAGGCCATTCATGCTGTACGACTTGCGACGTGCGGACGTCCGCATCAAGTGGCTCGTGACCGGCCTGCTCGCCACGTTGGGTCTGTCCTACGTGTTCGGGGCGGTGATGGTCGCGCTGTACGCGGGGTTCACGCCGCGGAGCGTGGCGGCGACGTACGCGGGTCCGGAGATGTCGATGGCCATGCCGCCCGAGACCACGATGGTCGTGCAGCGTCCCATGTCGATGACCGACTTCGCCAGGCCCGAGGTCCACACGGTAGATACGGCGCTGTTGATCCAGGACACGCACGTGCACGTCCCGATGTACGGACTCATCGCGGCTGCCCTGGGCGTCGTGGTCGCCGGGCTCTCGTTGCCGCGGCGCCGGGCGCTCGGCCTGATCGTTCTGCTGTTCGCCGCGCCATGGCTCGACTTCGCCGGCATGTGGCTCACCAAGCTCGCCTCGCCGCGCTTTGCGATCGTGACCCTCGCCGGTGGTTGGGCGATGGCCGTCGCCTATCTCATCGTCGCGGCGCTGGCCGTCCACCAGATGTGGTTGTCACGTGAAGGGGGCTGACCGATGAACTTCCTGGTTCGCGCGGCGGCGATCGCCGCGCTGCTGCACATCACGCCCGTGGTCGTGTTGGTCAAGCGTCCGGACGCCGTGCAAGCGCTACTACCGGGGGCCGATGCCTACACGGCCCGCGAGGTGCACCTGAGCGCCGCCGATGCCCACCGGCTGCACGAGGCCGTGGACTGGAGCCCCGAGGACGGGGTACTGGTGTTTTATGAGGGCACGGCCGGATCGACGTGGGTCGGTGCGCTCGAGTTCGTGCGCGTGGACACGCCCCACGGGCCGATCGAAGTGGCGGTGGGCTTCACGCCGCAGGGCGCCGTGGGTGGCGTCGTCGCCACAAAGGCAACGGTGGAGATGAAGCCGTGGGTGCTCGAAGCCGTCGCAGCCGGGCTCACCGACCACTATCGCGGGCTGAAGCCCGGCGGGGAGGCACCGGGTGGGGCCGCCGCCGTTACGAACCGGGTAGGGAATCTCGCCGCTTACGTGGCCGGAGAAGTGGACAAGGGGGTGGCCCGGGCTCTTGCGTCGTACGGAGCGTTCTATAATCATGTGAGGCCATAGGATAGGGGTTGCGATATGAGCAAAAGACTCTGGCGCGTGACGGTCGCCCTGACGGCGCTCGTGACGGCGGCGTGTCCGTACGACCGCCTGCTCACGAGCAACGG
>WNGD01002004.1_pt1 | contig 21601 bp, 19 predicted proteins | sample 5400671 | NCBI WGS metagenome assembly WNGD01 (sample SAMN13153369, study PRJNA577476) | soil metagenome | isolation source: 40 cm soil or saprolite under grassland replicate 2 | place: USA:California | collected 2016-06-15 | reverse complement strand
TCAGTTACTCAACGTAGGAGTACTCCTAGGGCAAGAGATTGGTGCAGACAAACTAACTTCATCCTCAAAATCAGGTGGTAATTAACATGCTCATCCTAAACTTCACCCACCCCCTAACCAACGAGCAGCGAGCGCAAATCGAAGCGCTCGCTAACACTTCTATTGAAGAAGTGCGCACCATCCTAGTGCAAATCAACCAGGAAGAGCCGCTAGAGCCACAGATCACGGCAATTGTATATGCTACTGGGTTATCTTCAGAAGAATGGCAGACTCGCTCACTCCTCATTAACCCGCCCGGGTATGCACCAGCAGCATTTGTCCTATTAGCTGAGTTACATGGTCGTATCGGCCATTTCCCATCACTGATACGCCTGCGTCCAAAACCTGGGCCTGTGACAAGCTACGAAGTCGCCGAACTGCTTAACCTGCAAACCATTCGTGAGGAGGCTCGCCGCCGCCGTTGATTACTTTCGTCATGCCTTTACCGTCCCACGTGAAGCACGCGAGGCGAGTGATATTTCTATTTTGCCAGCTGGGAGAAACGCACTTGCAGCGAGTGATGCATGAAGCCGCAAGCCTGGTAGCCTGCCTTGCCTATGGTTCGTCTGCTTCCGGCATGGATAGTAGCAACCAGTTCCCGTTCGACCTTGGCGAAACGCTGATCGGCGAAGCGTAGAAAGATGAGGTCAGAGTTGAGAGTTAGGAAGAGTTTTGTGTCATATTCAGCATTCAGCATTGCGTGGTGATACCGCTTTCCTTGAGAGGACACTCGCCGATGACTTCCTATCCCACTGCCTCCAAACACCGCTGAATTTGCTCGACGTGCCCGCTCAAATGATTCGTCACAAACTCCTCGATAACCCACTCCAACGACTTCTCCCCATACCTGACATGCTTCCCTATCAACTCCAAATAGCTATCCCTCAAACTACCCAAAACCTCATCCAATCTCGCATAACTCCCTGGCAAAGCTGCCTTGATCTGCTCTAAACTATCCGCACCATGCTGGCTAACAGCGCGTAAACGCCCCTCGTCCTGTTGTGTTCGGCCAAAATTCTCGCCTGGTGTGGTTACCAACTTCTCGATCTCGCCGGCCCAATACGGCATAAATTCCACAATATGCGCAAGGTTCTGCATAATCGTCCACTCATTTTCAGCAGGCGCCTTATATAGCTTGCTTCTATCTAACCTTGCCAGCGGGCCATCAATAAGCTGGTTTAATTCATCGTAAGATCTACGCACACTCAGGCGAATCGCCTCCACCTTTGGATTGGCTGACATAGTAGACATGCATTTGCCCCTTTCCTTCCTGGATGTTTTCTTCCATTATATAATGGTAATGAAAGCACAATAACAAAGGAGCGAGAACCATGCATATCCCAACATTCCAGGACGTTCTGCTTGCTCAGCGCCAGATTCGCCCTTTCCTGCAGCGCACGCCGCTCTATAGCTACCCGGCTATGAATGATCTGCTTGGTACCGATGTTTACATCAAGCACGAAAACTACCAGCCTGTAGGCGCCTTCAAAGTGCGAGGTGGGGTCAATCTCATTTCCCAGCTCAGTCCCCAAGAGCGCACTCAGGGGGTCATTGCAACCTCTACTGGCAATCATGGCCAGTCTGTCGCCTATGCCGCACAACTATTTGGCGTCAAAGCTCTCATCGTCGTCCCCGAGAAAGCCAATCCGGGGAAGGTAGCCGCCATGCAAGGTATGGGAGCCGAAGTCATATTTCATGGCGCCACCTATGACGAATCCAAGCTGCATTGTGAGACACTGGCTCATACGCATGGTTATCGTTATATCCACTCTGGCAACGAACCCTTGCTCATCGCGGGCGTAGCTACGGAAACACTAGAGATGCTTGAAGACGAACCTAGCCTTGAAGTCATTATTGTGCCCATTGGAGGTGGGAGTGGCGCTGCTGGAGCATGTATCGTTGCTCATACCGTCAATCCGGATATCCAGGTCATCGGCGTGCAGGCGGAAGCATCTCCTGCTGCCTATGAGACCTGGCGGCAGAGGCGCCAGGTTAATGCTCCCAATCATACCTACGCTGAGGGCCTAGCGACCGGTGTAGCTTTTGAGTTGCCGCAAAAGATATTACGGGAGTTGCTGCATGACTTTATACTGGTGAGCGAGGAAGAGATCATGCGTGCCATGGTATGGATGATCGAGCGCGCGCACACGCTCGCCGAGGGCGCCGGAGCTGCTGCCTTAGCTGCAGCCTATCGCCTGCGTAACGAACTGAAAGGCAAGAAAGTCGGGCTGGTCTGTTCTGGCGGAAACACTTCGCTAGAGCACTTGACGCTTGCTCTGGCTCTTTGAGCGGTTCAAGCGAGTGAGCGCCAGCGTCGCAGGAGGCGCTCAGCCTCGCTAGCCAGGTCGCGCACAATGTCCGGCTGACTCGATTCGCTTGATTTCCATGTTATAGTATGGTAAGCTCTACTCGAATACAAAACTGTGGAGGTGCAATAAATGGCAATCACTGTTCTTCCTTTTGTCTCCACGCTGTGTGGCGCTCTTGTTTGAGGCCGCTGGCCTGTGACATCCTAACAGGTGATGCTCTAGCTTCGTTATGTTTGCCTGCGCCATTCGCGCGCGTGAACCAACGCTGCTTCTTGCCACGAGCCCTGGTAACTAGCTTGTGGTTCCTCCTATGATGTTCTGCCTGTAGCATGCTCCGACCAGATGAGGCTTCTGGAATACCACTCCTGGAGATATGCTTTCCACCACTATGATCCCTACTGCGTGATTTCACGCCCGGTTGCCTGAGATGGCTCCTGTGTGTCTTTCTATGCACCTTACTGCGTGCATTTTGTGCGACCCCCCGGTGTGCTCACGCCCCAATGTCCTGCCCTGTTCAAGAGCCGGCGAAAGAAAGGAGGCAGCCATGAGCGAGAGATATGAGACCTTAAGGTGTGATACAGGGAACAAGTTGTGTTTATCCATTCAAAGGAGCATTTACCTTGAAGAGTTTTTTTGAAGATGACCCCGAAGAAGAGCTTGCTACATTCGAGAAGTTAAAGCCTAGTGCGCGGGAGCGTGCCCGGACGCGCTCGCGCATGCAGGCTAAACCTGAGAGGAAGACCAGCTATGAAAGTAGCTCGGAGGTGCAGCGCTGGCTTCGCCATCAGACGTACGAGGAGCAGCAGTACCGTCCGACATTCAATCCTACGCTGCTGGCATCCAGGCGTGATGCACCCTGGGTTCTGTCGTCGCTGGAGCCGTTCTATAACCAGCAGTTGATCATGGATGTGCTACACGAAGCCCACAGCGGAAAGGAGGCCACGGTGTACTGCTGTGAGGCGCATCCATCGACAGGGGTTAAGTACCTGGCAGCGAAGGTATATCGCCCGCGCATGTTTCGCAGCCTGCGCAACGATGCCATCTACCGCTTCAGCCGGGTGCAGCGTGATGAACAGGGGCAGGCCGAACACGGCAACAGCCGCCGTGGCAGTGCTGCCACGCGCAAGAGCGAGCGGGGGCGTGCCGCCCAGGTGGCATCGTGGATCGAGTACGAGTACCAGACGCAGCGCCTGCTCTATGCGCATGGAGCCAATGTGCCCCGGCCTTTCGGGCAGGTTGGCAATGCGGTCTTGATGGAGTATATCGGCAATGCCGGGGAGCCGGCTCCCCGGCTCAGCGATGTTGAGCTTGAGCAGGAGGAGGCTGAGCCGCTCTTTGAGTGCATTTTGCGCAACATTGAGTTAGCGCTATGCCATAGCCGAATCCACGGAGATCTTTCGGCGTATAACGTCCTCTACTGGCAGGGGGCGGTGACGGTGATTGACTTTGCACAGGCGGTCGATCCCTATCACAATTCAGACGTGTTCTCACTGTTAGCCCGTGATGTCGAGCGCATGTGCCAGTACTTCGCGAGGTATGGGGTAAAAGGGGATGCGCATGAATTGGCGCGGAAGCTGTGGACGCGGCATATGGGGCCACTGCCGGAGCTGGTGTAATGGATTGTTAGAGTCTTATGGGGAATCACCAGGGTTCTTCTGCTTGTCCACACCAGCGCCAGGTGCTACAATGGGACAAATGAACAGAGTAATGAATGAATACAAAAGAGAAAGCACAGATGGACGAGCAGGTGGTGGCCGGGCCTGATACCCAGGCGGATCTTGCCGTATTTGCAGCACGTTATCCATTTCCCCTTGATCCCTTTCAGTGGGAGGCAATAACCCATCTTGCGCAGGGCCGCTCAGTGCTCGTTGCGGCACCCACTGGAACGGGTAAAACGCTGGTAGCAGAATACGCCATCTGGCGTGCGCAGCAGCGGGGACAGCGCGTCATCTATACGACTCCCCTCAAGGCGCTGTCTAACCAGAAATATCGGGACCTGCGGGCCATGTATGGCTTCAATGCTGTTGGGCTGGTGACTGGCGATATTGTAGAACGTAGCACAGCCCCTATCGTCGTCATGACCACCGAAGTCTACCGTAATATGCTCCTGGAAGAGGGCGGAGATCGCTTTGTCAGTAGTGAAGATATTGTCCCCTCATCGCTGGCCGATGTCAGCTACATCATCTTTGACGAGCTGCATTACTTGAGTGATATCAGCCGCGGGCCGGTATGGGAAGAGGCCATCATCTGTTCGCCATCCAGTGTGCGGCTGGTTGGTCTCTCGGCCACAGTGAGCAATGCCGAGGATTTAGCCGATTGGATCAGCCGCGTGCATCGTGCTATCTCGCTGGTAGTGCACGAGGAACGCGCTGTACCACTCGATCACTACTACTTTCTCGATAATAAGCTTCACCTCGTACAGGATGCCGACGGCAATCGCGTCGAACGCTTCCCCAATGTTGGCGGTGAGGCTCGCATAGCCAGGCTCGCGGGGCGCAATCGCACCTACACCTTCGGTGACGACGATGATGCCGATGAGCGCTGGTGGGATGAAGACGATTGGGAAGGAAAAAAGCAAAAGCGTAAAGCGGCCAGCAAAGAAACAGCAGCCGCTGAAGCCTCCGCTTCGGCCTCGACTTCAGCAAAAACTGATGAAGGAGTCGCCCGCGATAAATCAAGGCGCTACAGTTCCAGGCGGCCTGTAGAGCATAGGACGCCCGAGCCAGGAGAGATACTGACAGCTCTGCGTGATGCCGATTTATTGCCCTGCCTCTACTTTTTGCCGGGACGAAAAGTGGTTGAAGAAGCAGCCGTGAGCGCTTCTCTGCATCTGTTTACAACGGCTGAAGAGCAAGCGCTCATCAAGGAGGAGATAGGTGTATGGCTTGAAAACCTGCCTAAAGAGGATCGCAATCTAGAGCAGGTGCACGCGCTCGCTCAGATCCTTCCTCGCGGGCTGGCTTTCCACCATGCCGGTCTGTTGCCAGGGCTGAAGGTATTGGTAGAAACGCTCTTTGCACGTGGGCACCTGCGCGCAGTTTTTGCAACCGATACGCTGGCGCTGGGTATCAACATGCCAGCGCGTGCTGTCGTTGTGGGTAGCCTGAGCAAATTTGATGGAGAAAAGATGCGCCTGCTCACCCCCAACGAGTATAGCCAGCTTACGGGGCGAGCTGGCAGGCGGGGTATGGATGTACGGGGAGCAGCAGTAATTCCGTATTCACCCTGGGAGCCCTTTGAAGAGTCATTCAAGCGCATTACGGCTGAGTTGTTGCCTGTTACCAGTTCGTTTATCATTCGCTATAACTCAGTGCTGAATCTCTGGCGTCCCGCTGATCTCAATCACCTGCGTCGCATCTGTGCCTCTAGCTTACGTGAATACCAGCGTTATGTGCTGTGGGAGCGGCGTGAGTTGATGCGCCTGGAGAGACTGGAACGGCTCCATCAGAAAGGCAAGAAGGCAGGAAAAAAGAAAGGCATTGGCTCCGAAGGGGCAGCAAAGGCCATGGAGAAACGGCGCAAGAAGTTTGGTCCCTACCCACTCAGTCGTGCCGGGGCAGCCGAACTGAATGGCACAATTTTTGCGCTCCAGGCACTCAACTATATCGATGACCATGATGAACTGTCGATTCGAGGTCATTTGTTGCGGAGTATCTTCCATCCTGCTGGAATCTTAATCGTCGAATTGCTGCTGCTGGGAGCGCTCGACGAACTTTCAGCAGCGGAGCTGGCCGAGGTCTGTAGCTGGTTCACCTACGATGACGATCGCCGACTGAATAACCGCAACGTGTTGAACACTCGCCTGCTGCAGGTACGCCGCGAACTCTGGCAGATTACACAGCACGTCCAAGGCATTGAACAGCAGGCCAAAATCACTTTTACCCCTGCTATCGTTCCCGGCTTTCATGGCGTCGCGCTATCATGGTCGCGTGGCATGTCACTGAGTGGCTTGTTACGCCGTATTGAACTTGCCGAGGGCGATCTTTTAATGCTCCTCAATCAAACGATTGATCTGGTACAGCAGGTGCAATCGGCAGTTGGCCAGGTGCTCGATGCCACGGACATTTGGGAACAAGCAGTAGCCGGGGCCGGATCTGATAGCAGCGCGTATAGCAAATATTCCAGGAGGCGTTCCCGCCAGTTTCAGACCTATCGAGAACGCCTGGAACGCTTGCGCCCCTTGCTCGCACAAGCCGCCACGTCGTTGATACGCGGCATTATTATCCAAAGCCGTACCGTCCCTTCAATGGTAGCCTACGTAGCCGGCGAAGAACTTCCCCTCGACGCCGAGGAAGACACCGACCCTCACGACGTGATTGAAGGCGTGTAACCACTTTTCCGATACAGCTGGCGAATCCAAAGGGCGACCGCAAGGGTCCCCGCTCCACGCGAGAATATCAGGCCATGATCGAGAATGGCCATGAAGAATCCAAAGGGCGACCGCAAGGGTCCCCGCTCCACCCCACTCCTCTCCCGCCCCTACAAAGATGCAGAGAGATTTCGCCAGCAGTATCTTTTTCTAAAAGACATCAAAATAACAGCGCTCCCTCGTTTATTGCGATTGATGACACTGGGATGCAGGGGCCTGATTATGGACGTTAACTTTTTAATCGGGATATTGGAACATCCAGCAGGGCCGATAATGAAATTTAACGACCAAGTCCGGTCATATGTTGTCACGCCTCCGCGCAGCGAAGGATCGGTCTGGCCGGGCACCGAGATCCTTCGCTGCGCTCAGGATGACAGGACCGAGAGTGGTTGGTAAATCTCATCATCGGCGGTGGGCGCGATCAATCGGCCCCTACAGATGGCTGGGTTGATTTGTCAAAATGCTTGATGGTCCTTGCATGAAAAATAGTTAGAAAACACTTCACTGCTTACCATTACTTTGGTCATGTTTATGAGGCTCATCCATTGCCAGAGGCAGGGAAATTGGCTAACATGTACAAACGAAGACCCATCCCAGTTAGCGAGACATGTGCGCAGGAAGATATGCGGTTACGAGATCGAAACATCACAAAAGAAGAGGTAGAGATTTTGATGAACGCTGAAGCATTGGTAGGAACAGTACTTGGAACCTGTACACTACAACAGGTGATAGGGCAGGGTGGCATGGGAGCAGTATACCTGGCTCAACAATCTCGACCTCGCCGTCAAGTAGCCGTGAAGGTATTGTTACCAGCGACCACCCTGAAACCAAGACACCTGGCAGCTTTCCTGGAGCGTTTCCGGCGTGAGACTGATGCTGCCGCCTCTTTAGAGCATCCAAATATTATGCCAGTCTACGAGTATGGCGAATATGATGGATTAGCTTACGTCGTCATGCCCTATGTCAGTGGCGGCACGCTGCGCGATGTGATGGAACGCTACGTTACATTGCCGCTGCCTAAAGTACTGAACTACCTGGAACAAATGGCTGCCGCACTGGATTTTGCACACGCACGAGGAGTCATTCACCGCGACGTCAAGCCGGCCAATATTTTACTTACTCTGGAAGGGCGATTACTGCTAACTGATTTCGGGCTGGTCAAGGTGATCTCAGAGGGAAAAGGGGCACAGGCTCGTCTAACTGGTGCGGGTGCACCAGTAGGCACGCCTGACTATATGTCCCCTGAACAGGTAATGGGTGGAGATGTGGATGGGCGTGCAGACCAGTATTCGCTGGGTATTATCCTCTACCAGATGGTGACAGGAACGACACCATTTCAGGGAGAGACGCCTATGCAAATAGCAGCACAGCAGTTGCATATGCAGCCTGCCTCACCGCGCCTGCTTCGTCCGGATTTGCCTATCGCCGCTGAACAAGTTATTCTTAAAGCTATGGCGAAACGTCCTGAGGGTCGCTACAGATATGCACAGGATCTTACAACTGGGTTCCGTATGGCCTTGCAAACTCATGAGATGCACCAGCAACCTGCTCAAACCGGCGCCTTCGCATCAAGTGATCTTACTGCTTCGGGTATAAATCTTCCCCTCGGACTTCTTAATAGCAAGTCGGAGACGGGTGCGTTCCTTTCTATGACCAATGAGCAGGATACGGGTATGGGTACTGATGCACTGCCTATCGCAAAGGCTCCAACCCGTTCTAGCGGGCTACTTTCGCGAACTGGAAAGTTCCCTGGGATAGGAAACAGCACAGGCAGACTGCCAGCGGCTTCCGCAAGTAATCTAAATCCGGCTACTCCTGGCGATGAGTTATCAAGCGCTTCGGGTATGCAGACTGTAATGCATCCGCGAGGCTTCAACGAAATGTCTCCTTCAGTCAACGCCACGACTGGTACTGAGAAACCCGCCTCCTCAACAGGAGTGCAACCGACTATACTGCCACAGGGTTTGAGCCAGATGTCGCCTTCGCTGAAACCTACCACAGGCGCTTTGAATGTGCCGGATTTGGCGCAAACAAGCCCAGGTACGATTAAACTGACGGGTCCGGCGAAGGTTGTACAGGTTCCGGTTGCAGGGCAACCCGGGCAGTATATTACGGGATTGCTCCCTGTGCAGCCAGATTTGCAATCGCCAGCCCCAACCAAAACTGACTTCAAGAAGCTCCAGAAAATAGCGCTCGCAGTCGCTATGGCCATAGTCTTACTTGGTGGTACTGCCGGTATATGGCTTCTACGTACCCATTTCAACCAGAGATCACCCGCTTCGAAAACGTCGCCTGGAGTAATGACGACTCCTGATTTGCGTGCTACTATGGCAGCAAGAGCTACAGCTACAGCCCAGGCAAATATTATTCTCTCAGATTCTTTAAACCAGAACATCCATAACTGGCCTACCGGTATCAGCAGTACAAAGATGTATGTATTTAAGGACGGAGCATATCATATTACAAATCTCGGGAACGAAGGCCTTGCCGTTATATTGCAGGAAACCCTTCCCAGCGGGCCAATTGCTTATACACTGACGATGCGAGAGATCAAGGGAGACGATACCTCCATCAATAATTCGTTTGGCATGATTCTCCGCTATAGCCAGCAGAGCAAAGGAAACCAGCTCATTAGCACGTTCTATAGCTTCGAGGTTGTGAATACCCCTGGGGGAGAATATCGCTTCTATAAGTACAACAACAGGCAGGGATCAGCGACCAATCCCTGGACAGAGATCTGGCATCAAGCGTATGGGCATGAATTTCACGATGGCCATACCCCGAAGAGCATCAATACTTTCAGGGTCTTTGCCAACGGCACTACCTTTACCTTTACAGTGAATGGCAAAGTGGTGGGAAGTGCCAGGGATAGCTCTTACAATGGTGGTACAGCCGGCATGCTCGTGAATCTCAACGGTACCGAGGTTGCATTCTCAAATATGTTAATCACTCACCATTGAGCGTCCACGATCATTTAGTGCACGGCGGGTGGCCATAAAGGCTCACCCTGCCACTCTTCACCACCCTCGCCCCTACGGGAAGGGTATCTCTTTACACGGGTAGGTTTTTCGGCACGCCGCCTGCGGCGGCGAAGGAGAGAGACGCTTGGGGGAATGCAAGCCCCCCAGGCTTGCCCGCCCCCAAACCCCCGCCAGGGGCGCAGCCCCTGGACCCCGCTTTCACAATACCTACCCTTGTAAAAAGGGTATCTCCCCCTGGAAGGATGGAGGGCTATCAGTACTTTGGTCATGTCTTCAAGGTTGTCGCATTGCCAGAGCCCTCCCCAGTTGTCTAAGATACAATCTGAGATACACAACATGGGGTTTTCTCATAATGAGCTTTAATGTGCCTGTAAGCAGCAATGAGGGGTAGGTCTGTATGAATGCTGAAGCCCTGGTAGGAAGAGTACTGGGAACCTGTACACTCCGTCGAGTAATTGGCCATGGGAGTATGGGAACGGTTTACCTGGCTCGACAATCTCAACCTCGACGTAAGGTCGCCGTAAAAGTATTTTTACGAGCATCCGAACTGGAACCTCTCCAATTTATGGATTTCCTGGTGCGCTTCCGCCATGAGATAGATGCTGTTGCTCCGATGGAGCACCCGCATATTCTTTCGATCTACGAGTATGGTGAGCGTGATGGCTTCGTGTATCTCGCCATGCCATATGTAAGTGGTCAAACCCTCGAGAGTATACTGACACGCCAGGGGACGCTTCCTTTTCCAAAGGTTCTGAACTACCTCGATGAATTAGCAACCGCCATAGATTATGCGCATGAGCAGGGTGTTCTTCACAGAGATCTCAAGCCTGCCAATGTCCTGGTCACTACTGATGACAATTTGCTGCTTGCCGATTTTGCATTATCGAAAGTGATGGCAGAGGAGAGTATGGCACAGGTCCGCAAGTTTAGAGTGGGAATGCTGGATTATATGGCCCCAGAACTGATAATGGGAAAAGAAGTCGACGAGAGGGCAGACCTGTATTCGCTTGGCGCAATCCTTTATCGTATGGTCACCGGAACTGCGCCTTTCCAGGGAGAGTCACTTACAGAGGTGGTGAAACAGCATCTCCAGGCGCCTCCACCATCCCCCAGTTCAAAGCGCCCAGATTTGCCCGTTGCCGCCGAACAAGCCATGCTGCGAGCTTTAGCGAAGCAGTCTGCCGATCGTTATGCTCATGCACAGGAGCTTGCAACTGCCTTCCGTCTGGCCCTGGCTGTCACAGATAGCCAGGTAGAGCCCGTGCAAAATGGCGTGGTCTTGCCGAGCAGGATAACCAGCAGAGGACTCAATACTTTTGGTGGCCTATTGGATACGAAGTGGCGCACAGGCATGATGCCAGCAATCAGTAGTGAGCAGACTTCGAATCAAGTCTCTGATGTCTTGCCCACCGCCATCACTTCAACCTCATCGACTGATGCATTTGTAAGCTTTCAAAAGTCTGCAGCACCTTCAAAACAGACAGGAGAAGACGAACAAATATTACTCCGTATGCCAGCAGTTAATTCAATTACACCGGTGCAAGAGACTCCTATGTTTCCTATGGGGGCCACGGATTCGACGGGTGGGTTAGCAGCTCCAGGTACTGAGGAAGAAACCACAGGTACTATCATTAAATTGACTGGCCCGGCAAAAATCGTCAATGTGCCTGTTTCAGGACAACCAGGCCGCTACATCACAGGCTTGCTACCCATATCTTCTGCAAGGCAGCAGGAGGTAAAAAAGCCATCTGCTGGAATCGGCGCGAAGGGTTGGTTGCACAAGGGTTTGAAAGTCGCCGGGTTGGTGATGGTAGCCTTGCTGGTATTTGCCACTGCAGCACTCTGGTTTGTGCATATGCATTCCAGTTCCAGCTCGATCCACAAAGCTAGAGTTGTTGTCAGGACTCCCAATGTGGGAGCTACCATGACAGCGCAGGCTGTCGCAACCGTAAATGCAAATATCATCCTCTCGGATCCTTTAAGCCAGAATATCCATAATTGGCCTGTCTCCTCGAGTGGCTCAATGAGCTACATGTTTAAGGATGGAGCGTACCATATTACCGATAACGATAATAGCAGGGGAGCGCCTGCTCTACTGCCCGATCTGAAGCTGGATAGGCCCTTTGCCTTTACTTTAACGATGGAGGAGATAAAAGGGGATGATACCTCTGTCAATAATGAATTTGGCGTAATTATTCGTGCTAACATACAGAACAAGAATGGCAAAGTGCTGGCTACGTTCTATTCTTTCGAAGTGTTGAATAAACCGGGCGGAGAGTACCAGTTCTGGAAGTACGATAACAGCCAGGGCTCGAGCGTCAATCCGTGGAAGAACCTTGGGCACCATCCGTTTGGCAAGGAATTTCACGAAGGCCGGGGACCAAAAAGTATCAATACCTTCAGAGTCGTCGCGAATGGCAAGAACTTTACGTTGATAGTAAATGGGAAAAAGGTTTGGACTGTTCAAGATAGCTCATTTGCCAGTGGGGGCGTTGGAATGCTGGTAAACTTGAAAGGAACCGAGGTTGCCTTCTCAAACCTGATCCTGACGCATAGTTAAAGATATAGATTCCATTGGAGGCACTCGTTGACAGAAGTCTTCATTTATCTGACGCTTGTAATTACTGGTTTTCTCTGCGTGCTGAATGCGGCATTTGCCGTGATGTTCCGCAAAAGGCGCATCATCGAGACCCTGTCTTATATCGCTGTTGGCCTGCTTGAGCTAGGCATTTTTGTGTTTGCCTTGTTGCTTCGCCTTGGGATATTTACCCATATTCCCTATGGTCTCCCCCCAGGTCTCCCTTTCAATCGAGCTGAAATTGGCGCAGCTATTGCCATTGGTATTGGTTTATTTCCCGCAGCCTACTGGCATCGTACCTCTGTATCTCAAGTGCGAGAGCGAATGGCACACGATGCGCATGTTTTGAAACAACAGGATAGTAGCGTGCGTGTGCGCAGCAACGCTCCTGGTGAATGGATGAATTGAGAAGCCTTATTTCTTTCCTTTCTGCTTGCCAGCGCTGCGGCGAGCATATCTTCCAAATAACACAATGGGAATAATCAGGAGAGCGATCACCAGGATATAGGCTACGACGTTGATGACCGTCCCCCATACGGAGGCTTCCTGTGGCGTACTTCCGATCAGAGGTGGGTAGAGGCCCGTAATGATAAAGCGCGGATTGCCGCCCACGAAGATCGTGTTGACAATTTGCTTACCAGGGATGTCCAGCATAGCCACGTGGCCACCTTCCAGTGCAATAAAGCCCAGCTGCCCGTCACTGGTAATGGCGATCGCTTGTGGCGTAACACTGAGATGAATTGTGTAGCTAGGTTCGTGTGGAAACGTTCTTGTCCCCGGATTGACCGGGCTGATGACGTCGATCAGCTTCTTTTGTGTATCGGGCACGTAGACCTCGCTTGTGAATGCATTATAGTCCATTGGGCCGAATGATCCCCCACTTAGGAGTGGAGGCGACAGTTTTCGCGTACCCAGGTCTATTGCATAGACACTGCCCCGCCGTGTAGTTATATATGCCGTGTAGCCTGGAGGAATTGAAATATATTGTGGCCCACCAGGTATGGGTATACTGGCGAGTTGTCCGCTGCGATCAAAGATATACAGCGAAGTAGAATTGGTCACCCAGAGTTGATTACCATCTCCTCCTGACGTCCCTGATCCCACAATAGCTACCGTCAGGCCATAAACGGGGCCATTCGTTTTGATCGTTCGCTTTATCGCACAGTTGTTTGGGTCGAGTGCGGTGACACTGGCCGAGCCATTGCCTGCTGCATAAAGAATATTGATCCCCGGATCAAACGCCAGCAACGAAGGTTGTCCAGGCACATTCGCGCTGCAAATAGTTTTTCCTGTTTTAGCTGCAAGCATGCTCACACGCTCTGATGTTGGCTGCGTGACATAGAGAAAACGCCCATCCAGGCTCAGAAAGATCATTTGCGGATCACCAGTCATTGAGAAGCTGCTGGTGACCTTTTGTTGTCCTATATCGATCACACTGATACCTTTTGATGCACCGGCTACATAGGCCAGGTTGGGCGCTCCACCATCGGCATAGGCATGCGGAGAGCCAGGAAAGAGGAACAAGAGCAACCCTAGAGCAAAGACCATCGAGGCAACCGACCAGTATATATTTGAAATCTTCATCGCTGATAGTCCTTCATGTATCGAAATTAGTGCAAGTGCTACCGTCTGACTACGCTCCTAGAGCGTCATGCACCAGAACGTGTGCTCTAGTTATGCTTGCGGTGTGAGTGACAACCACCCCTTGCTATCTTGACTGAGACGATAAAGCTCCGTCGGGTAGGAGAGTGAGAGATAGACACCAGAGGTATCGGTCGGGTCGGCTGCCAGCACCGCCAGATTGCCGCTTATATGTGGAAGCGCGTTCCAGGTATGGCCACCATCATTGCTGCGATAAACATTCGTTCCGGTCTTGCCGTAGATCACCTGTGGCTGTAGCGGCGAGACGGTGAGCGAGGCGTAAGAAGCCCGGGTGTAAATCAGCTTAAATGTCTTGCCGCCATCGAGCGAGGAGTAGATTCCTGCGTCCCCTGAAGCATAGATAGGGCTATTGGGTCCTGCAGTGGTCAAATCATTGATGCCGCCGGTGATATTACTGATCACATGCCAATGGATCCCGCCATCTGTACTACTCGCCATGCCGTCGCTACCATAGACTAACACGTGCCCTGGTGCACCTGGGATTGCAAGCAAGCCAAAGATAGAACCAAAGGGTAGCGTGCCTGTTTTGGAGAAGTGTTGCCCATCATCGAGGCTGTTTTTCAGGCCCAGCGGTCCGAGATCTGGCACATAGACATAGACCTCGCCAGGTGTTTCGTTACCGGGCGCGACTACAAAGATGGTTTGGTTGGTCAGGCTAGTCGCGGAGATAGAGAGCTTCCAGGTGTGCCCCTGGTCGTCGCTGGTATAGAGTCCTACTATTCCCGCGTGCGGATTGATAGCCGGCAATGTCAAAACGTAGAGTCTCTGTGGATTGAGCGGGCTGACCCCCAATGCATATGTCATCAGCCCCTCCATGAGTTGATGCGGGCCACCTGCCACTTCTTGCCAGCTAGCGCCGTCATCCTGTGATCGAAATAATCCGTAATGCGTTGCCAGGATGAGCACATGGTTCGGCAGTACCAGCAAAGAATGCACGTGATTGGCTGCAATACCAAAGCCATTAACGGGCGCAGGTGTCGGACTTGCTCCCGGTTGTGTACCGCCGGTATTGCTGGTGCAGGCCACGAGCAGCAAGGCAATCAGGCCCAAGGGCATAAAACGCATAAAAAATAAAGCGAACCTGGAATAAGCAGAGAAAGTGCGAACCATATTTATACCTCATTACAATTCATTGTTGTGCCTGCATTTAATGGCTTTTAACGAAATAATCCGGATAGCGGAAAATCCAGCGAGGGCCGATAAATCGGCGGTGGGCGCGAGAAATCGGCCTCTACAGAGGACCGGATTAGTGTGTTAATGAGCATTATGTCCGATGCTATTATAGCAGTTTAGTATAGTATCACAACTGCCTTGAAATGAAGCACCAAATACCATTAAAACGGCGTCACCAGCTTGACTCTTGCCTCGTGCAGCGTGTTATCTGGTGTGCGAATCTGAATGCGTATCTGCCAGTCACCTGCCATGCCTAGATCGCCGGTGGCGCTGAAATGTCCTTTGCCGTCGGGCAACAAATTCACCGTTTCTGTACCCATATCCATATCCAGCATGGTGGTGTACAGCGAAACACCTATATTTGTGTCAGGCTTACCTGTGCTATTGTCAACAACGCTAACCGTAAACACGTTAGTCCCAAAACGATTAGGATTGACCGTGAGTGTGGCCGTAAACTTATTGTCGGTTGTGCGTACTGAGGCGGTAAAGGGCTGAGGTTTGGTCGCTGTTTGTTGCTGCTGTTGCTGCGCTGCCGTGGCGGGCAATAAAGTGCCCCCGAAAACATTCAGCAAGCCAACGCAGACCAGTACGCCAACGCCCAGCAATGGTTCCCAGCGCAATACGGTAGAGAGACGCCGGGTCTTTTTGGCCAGTCGCTCATCACGCAGTTTCACCTGCTGCGCAATCAGTTTTGTGGTGTGGCCTGGCTCCGCAGTCGTTGTTGATGCCTGTTGCACGGCAAGCAGTGGTGTGCGATTCTGCTTCGATGCTTCTAGCACTTGGGCGGCCTTTAAACGTTCGACAACGTAGCTGTGCTTCTTATATTCTTTTTTCACGCGCGGGCGCAGCAGGCCAACGTGGTAAGCGCTGGTCAAGAGCAGGCCGCCTACCAGCAAGATTTTGACCAGCAGCGTGCGTCCATAGGCCGTGGAGAGAAACTGCCCCCACGAGGTCAGGTGGAACGTGGCGTTGAACGGCCCTGTGATTGCCATGATCAGTACGCCCGCTATAGCCAGGGGAGAAAAGTAGGGGAGCACAGTAGTCAATGAGCGTGCTTGTTCCGGGATTGGCCTGAGCCGTAGCACCTGCAGGTAGATGGTTGTGATATAGAGCATGCCGCCTACCCATAGGGCCGCTGCCAGCAGGTGCAGCCAGTCTACCACAATCGCATAAGGCACAATGTTCGCACTCACTGCTGCCGCGTGACTGGACATTGTAATAGCGATGAACAAGGCAGAGCCGAGCAGCAAGTTTGCCAGAGGCAGTAATGTATTGACGAGGCGCGGGCGCTGCTTGCTCAATAGCATGTAGAGCGCCAGAATGATTGCCAAAATGATGATAAACTCGCGCACCATCCAGTACATACCAAAACGCCCGCTGGTAGCCAGCTCTGCAAGGAGCGAGGGCGATAACGCTGATGCAAAATTGCCGCCTGTGAGATTGATCGCCTGTCCCACCAGCACACCTACGTTAGCAAGCAGTAGTACGAGCAGTGTGGGCAGCGAAAAACGCCGCTCAAAGCGCTGCTGTACCTGTTCGTTTACTGGCTTTTCTTCTGCGTGCTTTTCTGCCGAAAACGAGAGCACAAAGTTTGTCCAGAACTGCGCTCCTACCCAGAAAATCGCTCCCAGCTCGACAAGCGTGACCATGACCAGGTTAAAAAACGCAGGGCCATCGAGTTGCCCGCTAGAGAGGCCGGTGGTATTGGTACCGCCGAGTACATTCGCTCCCGGGTTTGAGCCTGGGTTTAAAGTGGGCACGGTACCATTCGGCTGAGCAATGCTGAAAATAAAAGAACCCCGGAGAATGTGGCCGTCGACTGCGGAGTCTGTACGATAGATCACAATATAGACTGCCGGTGGCAGGTTAGTCTGGAGCGTAAGGGCCATCTCTGCCGGGTCATTAGGTGAGACGTGGGCGTCTCCATTATCAACGCGCTTGTTTTGGCCATTGATCACCACAGCAGTGCTGAGAGCAGGATTGAGAGCTTCGCTGAACCACATGCTTACCTGCTGAGGAGCTATACTCAAGACCGAATCCGCCGCAGGGTTGGAGCGCAGCAGAATAGCATGGGCGCTTGCCACGGCAGGAAAAAGCAGTGTCAGGCATACTGCAAGAGGCAAGGCTAATAGGAATAAACGTCTCGTTGTAAATCTATGCAAAGAAGATTTCATGAGTTTCATCCAGTTCACAACAGGCTTCCTGTATAAATCTATTGTCTACTATCACTATTCTAGCGTCAAGGCGCATCTTCTGCCAGCGATATAAGTCCGTAGCGAATGGCAAAGCGTACCAATTGAGTGATATCACGCAAACCTAGTTTCTCCATGATGTTGGCCCGATGTGCCTGCACAGTTTTGATGCTGAGCACTAACTGATCCGCAATTTCCTGGCTTGTATGACCTTCGGCTACCAGTTTCACTACCTCTATTTCGCGAGGAGTCAAGTTACGTAGCTCTTGAGCAAGGCTTGATGCCCTGGCTTTATCCTGCTGCAGAGGCGCTGGAGTTGTAGCTGACGAGTCAGACACATACGCACGAATGAGCGCTTTAGCTAAACCAGGATAAAGAAATGCGCCTCCATGTGCAACTGCATGAATTGCCATGTGCAAGTCAGAAGGCGCAGCCTTCTTCACCAGGTACCCTGCTGCGCCCACACGCAACGCCTGTAGAAAGTATTCTTCACTTTCATGCATCGTTAAGATAAGCACCTGCGTTAATGGATACCGGCTACGAATAAGCCGGCAAGCCTGTAATCCGTCCATCTCAGGCATGGTGATATCCATCACCACCACGTTCGGTTGAAGGTCCCGTACCATGTCTACTGCTTCCCGCCCCGTGCGTGCTTCGCCTACAGTCTGTATTTCTTGTTGTAAGCTGAGCAGCAACTTCAAACCTTGCCGCAAGATATCATGGTCATCGGCAAGCAAGACACGAATAGGAGCAGTAGAATGAGATTCATCACTCATGTACTCCATCCTTTGCCGATACTGGCGGGAGAGGCAAACGGACCTCTACGGTCGTACCTAGCCCTGGTTGAGACTCAATAGTAACTTTTCCTCTAAGTAAGGCTGCGCGTTCACGTATGCCTAAGATCCCTATGCCAGAGCTCTGCTGTGCCGGATCATAGCCGCAGCCGTCATCGCGAACTTGCAGGAGCATGTGCTGGTGATTCCGCTTGAGTGAAATGGAGGCTCGTTGCGCATTGGCGTGACGTGCTACGTTAGTAAGGCACTCCTGTGCTATACGGAAAAGCGTTGTTTCGTAGAGCGCGTCATGATGATACTCACCAGAGGCATCCTCTGCACCTTCAAGATGCAAATCTACTGGCAATTGTAAGCGTTGGCGACTATCTTCGGCTAACCAACGAAAGGCAGCGTACAGACCAAGGTCGTCAAGTATCCCCGGTCGAAGTTGTAGGGCCAGGATACGAATGTTTTCCAGCGTCTCTTGAGTCAGTCGTGTCAGTTGATTTAACTCCCTGCGTAGCTGGTCGCGTACTTCTTTTGAGATAGCTGTTTCTGATAAGCTCTGTAAAGACTGGTTGAGGAACTCTATATGGACGAGGAGTGCTGTGAGATTTTGACTGCTCTCATCGTGAAGTTCAAGTGACAGGCGGCGGCGTTCGTCTTCTTGTGCTTGTAGAATCAGCATTGTCTGCGCCCGTCTAGCTGCCTCCAGTTGATCAAGCATGCTGTTGAAGGCACGTGCCAGTTCACTAATTTCTGAATCAGAAGGAGTTTCATGCGCACGAGTATCCAAATCTCCCGCGCTCACTTCTCGAATTGTGCGCAGTAAGCTGAAAAGAGGGCGAAAGCTCGCACGCATCAGTAATACATTGATCAGCAGACTTAGCAAAATAGCAAAGACAATAAAAGTCGTATCGATCAGGTAATGATGGGCCTCTAGATTGTGGCTTGTTACCCAAAGGCCTGCTAATGCCAGTCCAATTAGCATCAGGCTGTTGGCAAGAATAACCTTCTCAAAAAGCGAAAGCTGCCGTCTCCTCATTTGACGCGTATAAAAATCGGCAACTCTGGACACATCCATGGCTCACTTCCTGCTGTGTAATATCGACGATGGTTCGATCTTACTATAAGATTGATTTTATGGTGCGTCAAGCAACATAAATATAAATAGCTGCTGTTCAGATTGAGGGTGTTGATTGTACTTGAACGAGCAGTCTTTGTTGTATGTCGTCAAAACCATCAGCATGAGCCACGAGGCGAATCTCCCAGGGACCCTCCATATACAATTGGAGTTCTGTCGTGTAGTTCCCTTTTCCCTCTGGCACAACACGAATTTGTTTCGTCTGCATGTCCATATTGGTCATCCAGGCGCTTGGGATAACATGTGCCTGCTCAATCGGTACTCCCTGGGGATCAGTCAGGTGCAGCTCCAGGGTCGTGAGTCCGCTTGTCACAGGAGGGTACTGATCGATATGTACTTGCATGATAGCCGGTGCATGTGTTTTGAGTGTTGCAGCGAAGATCAGCACGCTAATACAGGTTATAGCCAGAAAGCACCAGAAAAATGGTCTGACGCGCATATATGTACTTTCCTCCTTCCTGAGTAGTGCCTGATCTTCGCTGTGTTGACTATGGACGCCTAGTAGTTTCTTCCTCTTCTTGCTGTGCTATTGTTTTACGCATAGAACCGACAGAGGAAGTGGCACTGGTAGCGCTACGTCGACCCAAGCCTAAACCACCTCCCAGGCCAATCAATAAAGCGAGCACTCCCACCACAATGGGCACCCAGATCGGTACGCCGCCTGAGCCATTTGTTGCCGATGTTGTGCCATCGCTTGTTGTCGTAGTAGCAACGGGTGTAGGTGTCGTAGCTGCGCCGGGTTGCACGGTGAAGACAAAGGCTCCCTGGTCAGGGTCGCCATCTAGAGCCGAAACGGTTTTCCACTGCACAACGTAGACCCCGTTTATGTTGGCTGTGTCAGGCTTGATGGTGATGGACATCTCCTTTGGATTGCTCAGAGATACCTTGGCATTGCCCTGGCTGATCAGATCGCCGGCCGGACTGTAAACAAGCAGGTTGCTCTTGCTGGGGTCGGGATTGATATTCTCAAGTGTAAAGACCGTCACTGTAGTCGGTGCCTGTGAAACGGTTGAGCCAATGGCCGGTATGGCTTTGTTCACTTTTGCATGCGCAGGATAGGTAGCATGGGCTGAAGCTATTCCCACCATCATGAGCGTCAGCCCCAGGCTGAGTAGTGTCGCAATTAATAATTGTACTCGGCGGTGTAGTGTTCTCATAGAAATTCACTCGCTTTTCTTTCAAAATAGGCTCTCCATCCTTTAGGGGAACGGCGGGCGACCATCAAGGCCCACCCGGCCACTCCACACCGCCCTCGCCCCTACGAGAAAGGGGGTTCACCCGCAAGGATGAAGAGCTTCAAAATAACAGTATTGCCCTTTGCTGGTTAAAAATGCAAGCATAGTATAGCTTATGTGATGTAAGATGCTTATTGGTATAAATCCCTATCTTTCACCTTAAGGTGTTGTTCTTATCCATTACTACCATTCAGTTAGTAACTGACATAGGCGTATGCTTTGTCCTTTGTGAAAGGCCCAAATTCTGTTCCTGCTAATAGTCTAAGCCTTTCAGTCAACCGACTTCGATTAAAATGTGATGGTGCAAAAACCTCGACGCTCTTTACAATTCTAAGCTATAATACACCTATATGGATGAGAAGGCTTACAAACTCGCAGAATTAGAAGCTTTGCTTCATATCAAATTTAATGATCGCTCGTTATTACAACGAGCTGTCACCCATCATTCTTCTTGCCCAGAAACGGCTATACGCGACTCATACGATACACTTGAGTTCCTGGGCGATGCCATTCTTGGTGCGCACGTCGTCGAATATATCTACCGTAGTTTCCCTGACGCCTCAGAAGGTGAAATGACTGCCCTCAAGTCTGAAGTTGTCAGTCGCCGCGTTCTCTCCAGAATTGGGCAAGAAATCGGTCTCTTCTCCTATATTCGTGTTGATCTCGCCAATATGAGAACCTTTAACGAGCGTTCGCGAGATTCGCTTTGTAGCGACGTGATAGAAGCCATCATAGGAGCAATTCACATTGACCAGGGACCGGAGGCGGCTCGCGATTTTGTAGCACGCATGATCCTGCCCCTCATCTTAGAGATGAGCAAGCAGACGCTCGATACGAATCCCAAGGGCCGCCTGCAAAAAATCATCTTGCGGCGCTCAAACTTACTGCCGCGTTATCGCGTTTTAGAACAGAGCGGGCGTAACAATGATCGTGTCTTTACTGTCGGTGTATTCGAACACGAATTTTTACTTGGCATAGGCAAAGCTTCGAGCATTAAAGAAGCTGGCCGTATGGCTGCTCGTGAGGCGCTGGAGCTTCTGCGGGAACAGGAAGATCTGTAGGGGCCGGATTCATCGTGCTTAGGGAATACTGTATGGCAAAATCTGAAGTTGGAGTTCCAATAGATGAGCAGCTAGAGGATCAAAT
>WNGD01002496.1_pt1 | contig 21603 bp, 17 predicted proteins | sample 5400671 | NCBI WGS metagenome assembly WNGD01 (sample SAMN13153369, study PRJNA577476) | soil metagenome | isolation source: 40 cm soil or saprolite under grassland replicate 2 | place: USA:California | collected 2016-06-15 | reverse complement strand
CGGGATCCTGGCCGTGGGAACCGTGGTGGAGAAGCCCGTCGTTCTCGAAGGGCAGGTCGTGCCCCGCAGGCGCCTGCGGCTCACGATGAGCTGCGATCACCGCGTCATCGACGGCGCCACGGGAGCGGTGTTCCTGAAGACGCTGAAACAGATGCTCGAGAATCCCCTCGCCATGGTGCTCTAAGAGGATTTCGTGGCCACTTCCTTCGACGTCATCATCCTCGGCGGCGGCCCCGCGGGCTACGTCGCCGCCATTCGCGCCGCCCAGCTCGGCCTCGCTACCGCGGTCGTCGAGAAGGAAAAGCTCGGCGGCGTGTGCGTGAACATCGGCTGCATCCCGACCAAGGCCCTGCTCCACTCGGCGTACATCGCCCGGTTGCTCCAGGAGGCGAAGGAGTTCGGCGTCGAGGTCGGCAGCGTCAAGACCGACTACGGCGTCGCGATGAAGCGCTCGCGCCAGGTGAGCGACCAGAACTCCCGCGGCGTCGAGTTCCTGATGAAGAAAAACAAGGTGACGGTGATCAAGGGGGCCGGCGTGCTGCAGCCGGGGAAGAAGGTCAAGGTCGGCAGTGACGTGTACGAGGCGAAAAAGGGCATCATCATCGCCACCGGCTCGCGCGTCAAAGGCATCCCGCAGATCGGCCTCGAGATCAACAAGAGCACCGTGATCTCCTCGGACGAGGCGCTGTTCCTCGAGAAGACCCCGGCCTCGCTCGCGGTGATCGGCGCGGGGGCGGTGGGCATGGAGTTCGCCGACATCTTCAATGCTTTCGGCGCCAAAGTGACGCTGATCGAAGCGCTGCCGCGGATCCTGCCGCTCGAGGACGCGGAAGCGTCCGACACCCTCGCCAAGAGCTACAAGAAGCGCGGCATCGACGTGATCGCGGGCGCCAAGGTCACCAAGGCGAACGTCGGCAAGGACAAGGTGGTGCTGGAGGTCGAGGCCGGCGGCGCCAAGCAGACCGTCGAGGCGGCGGTGGTACTGATGGCGGCGGGCCGGGCGGTGAATACCGAGAACGTCGGCCTCAAGGAGTGCGGCATCCAGCTCACCGACCGCGGCTTCATCAAGGTGGACCAGCGCCTGCAGACCTCGACGGCCGGTTATTACGCCATCGGCGACGTGGCGGGCCCGCCGATGCTCGCCCACAAAGGCAGCCGCGAGGGGGTCGTGGTCGCGGAGCTGCTCGCGGGCCACAAGCCGCATCCCATCCGCTACGACAACGTGCCCAGCGTCACGTACTGCCACCCCGAGGTGGCGAGCATCGGGCTCACCGAGGAGCAGTGCAAGGAGCGCAAGCTCGATTACGTGGCCGGCAAGTTCCCCTTCTCCGCCAATGGGCGAGCGCGGGGCACGGGGGAAACCGAAGGGCTGGTCAAGATCCTGCGCGACAAGAAGTACGGCGAGATTCTCGGCGCGCACATCATCGGCGCGCACGCCTCCGAGATGATTCACGAGCTCGCCGTGGCGCGCGAGAACGAGTACACCGTCGAAGAGGTGGATCTCGCCATTCACGCCCACCCGACGATGTCGGAGGCCGTCGCGGAGGCGGCGCTCGATTCACTCGGGCGGGTGATCCACATGTGAGCGAGCCCGCCTCGACTCCTCAGAAAGACCCCCTCGCGATCGGGCTGGGCGCCCTCGCCACAGGCGCCGGACTCGGCGGCGGCGTCGCCACGCTCGCGCAAGGTGTCGTCGCGATTCTGCGCGACCGCGTCGACCCGGAGTATTACCAGTTCGTCGGCGGCGATCCCCTGCTGGCGGGCTTGCTCGCCGGGATCGTCATCGCGGCGCTGTTCGGTTGGCGGCGCAGTATTCCCCTCGAGAACCTGTGGCAGAGCGGCGTGATCGGCGTGCTCGCGGCGGTGGGTGCGATCCTCATCGGCTTCCTCGCGGCGGTCGCCGATCGGCTCCTGGGGCTCGCGGGAATCATCGCCTGGGGCCTCGCGAGCGTGACGTGCGGCGTCCTGGGGAGCCGGTGGGCGGTGCGCGCCGCGGTGGTGGGGATTCAGGAACCCGAGGCGACCCCGTGAGCGGACGCCCGCTCGAAGTGATCCAGGCCGGCCGGGTGCCCTACGGGGCGGCCCTCGCGTGGCAGCGCCGGCTCGCGCAGGATCGGATCGCGGGCCGCCTCCCGCACGACGTCTTGCTGCTCCTCGAGCATCCCCCCGTCATCACGCTGGGCCGGAGCAGCCACGCCGAGCACCTTCTGGCGCCCGACGGGGCCGTCGAGGTATTCGAGATCGAACGCGGCGGCGACGTCACCTACCACGGCCCCGGCCAACTCGTCGGCTACCCGATCATCGACCTCACGCACCACCGGCAGGACCTGCACTGGTACCTGCGCACGCTGGAGCAGGCGCTGATCGACGCTCTCGCCCGGCTCGGGATCCCCGCCGAGCGCAAGTCCGGCTATACCGGCGTGTGGACGGTCGAAAGGGAAAGGGACAGGGGGATGGGGGATGGGGAGTTGTGGAATCAGACGGTCAGCGCCGTGATACACGGTTTCGAGGCGGCGTTCGAAACCGAACTCACGGAGACGTCAAACAGGGGCGTCTAACGACGGCGTCAAACGAATCCGTGGTACGCGTGCACGAATTTGTTCGACGCTTCTGTTGGACGCAGTCGTTGGACGCCTTTGGAGGCTAACGAGAGCCCCCTTGCCAAACCGCATCCCACCCGGCCAAGTCCTCACGAAAAAGTGGCCCGTGCTGCACTACGGCAACGTCCCTCGCGTCGACACCACCGCGTGGACGTTCGACGTCTCGGGTCTCGTCGAGCGTCCGTTTGCGATCACCTACAGCGAGCTGCTGGCGCTGCCGCGCAAGACGGTGGCCTGCGACATCCACTGCGTTACGACGTGGAGCCGCCTCGACAACACGTTCGAAGGCGTGCCGGTGCAGTTGCTGCTCGAGCGGGCGGGGGTGAAGCCGGACGCGCGGTTCTGCCTGGTGCTCGCCGAGCAGGGGTTCACGACGAACCTGCCCCTCGGCGACCTCGACCGACCGGAGAATCTCGTCGCCTTCAAGTGGGGCGGCGAGTGGCTCACCCCCGAGCACGGCTGGCCGGCGCGCCTGCTGGTGCCGCACCTCTATTTCTGGAAGAGCGCCAAGTGGGTGCGGGGCTTCGAGCTCTTGGCGGAGGACATACCGGGTTTCTGGGAGCAGAACGGCTACCACATGCGCGGCGACCCGTGGACCGAGGAGCGGTACGGCGGACGGGGCTTAACCCAGCACGAGATTAACAAACTGCGAAACCGCAGTAAGAAGGCGTAGGGACAATGGCGTACGGAAAAGGCGTACGGGGTACCTCGTCCCCATACGCCGTTCTCCTTACGTCTTACGCCCTACGCTTGAGCTTCCAAAAAGCTCGTAAAATCTCCGAAAGACCTTGATCCCGTCCCACAGCTGCTTGACCTCCAACTTCTCATCGGGCGCGTGGAGCCGGTCGTCCGGAAGCCCAATACCCGTGAGCAGGATCGGCGCCCCGGCCCGCGCGAGCGCCGGCACGACAGGAATCGAGCCGCCCGCGCGCGCCGGGACCGTGCCCCGCCCCACCGTTTCCTTGAAGGCCTGATCCAACAACCCGAACACCGGATGGTCGAGCCGGATCTGCGCCGGATCGGAGCCGTGCAGGAACCGCACGCGGGCGTCCACGTACCGGGGCGCGAGCTTCTTGACCGCCGCCGCCAGCTGCCTCTGCACCGTCTTCAGCTGCTGCACCGGCACGAGCCGCAGACTCACTTTGGCTGTCGCCTCGGCGGGAATCACGGTCTTGGCACCGGTGCCCGTGAAGCCGCCGGTGATGCCGTGGATCTCGAACGTGGGCAGGGCCCACAGGCGCTCGAGCACCGGGTAGCGCTTGAGCCCCGTCAGCGCCCGGGCCTGCACGCGCCGCTTCAAGAAGTCCGCCTCCTTGAACGGCAGTTTCCGCCATGCGGCGCGTTCAGCGCGGGACGGCGGCCGCACGGCGCCGTAAAGCCCCGGCACGTGGATCTTGCCGTCAGCCGTCTTGAGGCGGCCCAGCAGACGGCCCAGCTCTTCGTGCGCGTTCGGCGCCGCGCCGCCGTACTCCCCGGAGTGCAGGTCGGACTTGGCGGTGCGCACGGTGATCTCGGCGTAGCAAATGCCGCGCAGCGTGGTGTACACGGCCGGCCAGCCCGGGGCGATGTACGCCATGTCCGCCACGAGCACAGCATCGGCGCGCAGGCGTTGCGGCTCGCGCGTCAGCACGTCGAACAGGACTTTGCTGCCGAACTCCTCTTCGCCCTCGATGAGGAAGCGGAAGTTGAGCGGCGGGCGCCCGCCCTCGGCGATCGCCTTGAGGAGGCAGAACACCTGGCCTTTGTCGTCGGCGGCACCGCGCGCATAGATGCGGCCGTCGCGCAGCGCGGGCTCGAACGGCGGCGTCGTCCATTCGCTCAGCGGATCGGGCGGCTGGACGTCATAGTGGCCGTAGAGGAGGAGCGTCGGCGCGCCAGGCACGTCGGGCCCCCGGCCCCACACGACGGGATGCGTATCGCTGCCCAGGAACTGGATGTCGTGCGCCCCGAGCCCGCGCAGCTCCTCGGCGACCCACTCCGCCGCGCGCCGGCAGTCCGCGTCGTGCGCGGGAAGCGTCGAGATGGACGGAATGCGGAGGAACGCCGAGAGCTCGGCGAGCAGGCGTTCGTGATTCATGGCGCGCACAATCTAGACGCGGCAACCTCGGCTAGCCAGCGATGCGGCCGGGGGTAGATTAGCGCCATGCGGACCACCGCGTCCTACGATCTGTTTCCGGACGCACCCAGCGAGCGGGCGATGGCTCGCGCGCGCTGGCTCGCGCGCGAGGGCCGCGTCGCCGACGCCGAGGCCGCCTACAAAGACGTCCTCGCCACCCATCCCGATTTGAAACCCTGCTGGGCCGAGTACTTCGATCTCCTACGCCGCAGTGGTCGGCGCGACGATGCGCTGCAGCTCTCCGCCCGCGCCCTCGCCCAGTTCGGCGCGACCGGCTTCGCGCTCGCGCTGGAAGGCGCGGCGCTCATTGAGCTGGAGCGGGTCCCCGAGGCGTTGGCGTCGTTGGAACGCGCGGCCGATGCCGATCCTGACCTGGCGCTCGTGTGGCACGAGCTCGGGGTCGCCGCCTGGAAGCTCGGGGACGGCAATCGCGCCCTCCTCGCCTTGGACCGCGCATTCGCGCTCGAGCCGCACACCGAGACGCTGCGCCTGCGCGGCCGCATCCTCCGCCACGCGGGGCGCTACCCCGCAGCGGAGGTCGCGTTCGAAGGCGCCGCGCAGGCCGCCGAGCACCCCGAGCAGCGCGAGGAGGCCGAGCGCGAGATCCTGGCCACGCGACGCTACGCCTTCTATGCGCCCCGGCGCCCCGACCAGCTGGCGCCCGCCGAGCAGTGGTTCGCCCAAACCGGCGTCGCCGTGCTCGCCCCGGACCCCGGCCCGGTGGCGCCAAGCGACGATACGCTCGTGGCGACGCTCCTCGAGGTGGCCGGCGACCGCGGCTGGCGGTTCGGGCAGATCGTGGTGGTCGGTCCCAGCCTCCCCGTCTGGAATCGCCTGGCCGACGCGTGGGATGCTCCGCTTGTAGGCCGGTCGGGGCTCGACCCCGCCACCGCCCCGCTCGTGGTCGCCCCGCGCCCCCTCCCCGCCGACGCCGCCTGGCAACAGGCCGTGCGGGCCGTGGAGGAGCACCAGAGCGGCCTCGCGTTCGTGCTGGAGCACCCCGCCGAGCTGCCGGCGGCGCCCCAGGCGGATGTCGCCGGCGTGCTGACGGATGCGGGCCAGCGCCGCGAGCGGATGCCGAACCCCGTGCAGGCGATGACCGAAGTCCAGCACCCGGCGGCGCGGGGTGCCGGCCGGCGGCTGCATCCCGTCTGATTCCCGGAGACCGTCCGTGACCGCATCCGCCCGCACCCCGATGTCGGGCAAGGCTATCGCTCAAAGTCAGTTCGACCGCGCCGCCAACCTGATCAACCTCGAGAGCTACCTCCGGCGCATCTTGTCCTCACCGTTCCGCGAGGTGCAGGTGGAGGTGCCGGTGCGCATGGACGACGGTCACATCGAGGTGTTCACTGGCTACCGCATCCAGCACAACGGCGCCCGCGGGCCGTGCAAGGGGGGGATCCGCTACCACCCGGAGGCCGACCACGACGAGGTGTTGGGACTGGCCACGATCATGACGTGGAAGACCGCGCTCATGGACATTCCCTTCGGCGGAGCCAAGGGCGGGGTGCAGGTAGATCCCAAGGCGCTCTCGCAGCTCGAGCTGGAGCGGCTGACCCGGCGCTTCACGCAGCGCATCGCGATCGTCCTGGGGCCCTACCGCGACATCCCCGCGCCGGACGTGAACACCAACGCGCAGGTGATGGCCTGGATCCTCGACGAGTACTCCAACCGCCAGGGCTATACGCCCGCCGTGGTCACCGGGAAGCCGCTGTCGCTCGGGGGCTCGCTGGGCCGGGAGGAGGCCACGGGCCGCGGTGTGATGTACGTGATGGCCGAGTACGCCAGGGATTTCGGCATCCCGCTCAAGGGGAGTCGCGTCGTCATCCAGGGGTTCGGCAACGTGGGCGGCCATCTGGCGCGGCTGCTCGACACCGAGGCCGGCGCGAAGGTGATCGCGGTGAGCGACGTGGACGGCGGCATCGTGAACGAGCAGGGCCTCGACGTCCCCGGCCTGCTGGCCCACGCCGCGCAGAAGCGGCGCATGTCCGAGTGGAAGGACGGTCGCGCGATCACGAACGACGAACTGTGGGAGGTCCCCTGCGACTGGCTGGTGCCGGCCGCCTTGGGTGGCGTAATCACCCGGGAGAAGAACGCGCGGGCGCTCAACTGCAAAGTCGTGGTCGAGGGCGCGAACGAGCCGACGACGCCGACGGCGGACCTGATCCTCGAGGAGCGGGGCATTCCCGTGATCCCCGACTTTCTCGCGAACGCCGGCGGCGTAACGGTGAGCTACTACGAGTGGGCGCAGAACCTGCAGCAGTACCGCTGGACGCACGAGCAGGTGAACAAGGAGCTCAAGGCCACGATCACCAAGGCGTACACGGCGGTGCGGGACCTGGCGAAGCAGAAGGCGGTGACGTTCCGGACGGCGGCCTACGCGATCGCCCTGCAGCGGGTGGCGGAGGCGGAGCGGCTCAGGGGAAACTAGTCGTCAGCGGGCAGTCCCGGTCGCGAGTACAGGGCCCGGTAGGGATCGTGGTCCTGCTGGGTGAAGATGCGGATCTGGATCGCGCGGATCGTCTCGGCGAGGTCCGCGTTGTTCTGGAGGTAGATCTCGTCGAACAGGTTCAGGTCCATCCGGTACAACCGCTGCGCGATGACGACCGCGTTGTTGAGCGTGCCCTGCGCGAGCCAGCGCCAGTCGTATGTCTCGAGCGACTGCCCCACCGGGCCCTTCAGCTGGTCGCGCGCCCAGCCGAAGATCACCGTGCGCGCGCGCCCCAGCTCGGCCGTCCCCAGCGGCTCCGCGTACGCCGAGTCGAGGCGGCGCGCCAGCTCGGCGTAGAACTGGTCGAGCGTGCGCTCGTCCCGCCAGCGCGCCACCGCGCGCCGCGCGTCGAGCGTGTCCCCGCGGGCGCGGAAGAAGCGCTCGGCGCCCCGGTACCCCACGAAGCTCGCGAAACTCTCGTTGAACGGCGTCTGGCTCGCGAGGTAGAGGGTGTTGTGCGCCAGCTCGTGCAGCACCGTCGCCACCAGCTCCATCGTGTCGCGTTCGACCGCCGTCGAGAACAGCGGGTCGCTGAAGTACCCCAGGGTCGAGAACGCCGCCGAGGGCCGCAGGTACGTGTCGTAGCCCGCGTCGGCGAGCGCCGCGGCGTCGCGGCGCGCCCGCGCGAAATCGAAGAACCCCTTGTACGGCACGACGCCGACGATCGGAAACCGCCAGCTGTACTGCCGCAGCTTGTCCTTGCGGCTCGCCGAGAGGACGAGGAGCAGCGTGTCGCGGCCCACGCTCACGTACGTCGTGTAGGTCTGTCCCGCCGCGAGGTGGAGCGAGTCGATGGCGAACGTCCGCGCGGCGAGCACCAGCCGCAGGCGCTGCTTCAGCGCGTCGGGCACGGCTGAGTCGGCCAGCAGCTTCACGATCGGCTGGCGGCGCCACAGGATGCGCGCCTCCTCGACCCCCGCCCGCGCCACGTAGCGCGCGTCGGCGCTGAAGGCCAGCGCCAGCCCCAGCACCACGAAGACCCCGAGCACCGCCCCGGCCAGCACGCGCCGGAGGATCCGGCCCCACGCGGGGCGGCGCCGCTCGGTCAGGTTGTCCATCGCAACCCGACGCGGTGCGTCGCGCCGCCGAGCAGATCGAACCCCTGATACGCGTAGTCGAGGTGCACGTGGCCCAGCTCCAGCCCGCCCCCGACCGAAAACCGGGAGGCGTCGCTCGTCGGCGAGCGCGTCGCGTACCCCAGTCGCCCCACCAGCCCGACGCCGCCGGCCACGATCCCCCCCTCCAGGCCCTGCACGAGCACCGCCTTCTCCCCGGCCGGCCACTGGGCCTCGAGCGTGGACAGGAGCCGGAAGGTGCCTTGCGGGTCCACGTAGTTCATGGTCACGCCGACGCGCGTGCGGCGCGGCATGCGCGCGCCGTCACCGTAGTCGCCCCCCAGGTTCTGCACGCTGGCCCCCAAAGCGAAGATGTCGAACACGGCCATGGCCACGCCGACGTCCCCGGCCCAGGCGTCCACGGCGTAGCCGCCGATCTGCTGGCGCGCGTACTTCGCCGACACGCCGGCGGCGATGAGCCCGTGGCGGTATACGACCGCCGCGACGCCGAGCAGGTCCGCGGCCGTAAAGGTAGCGCCGGTGGGGACGCCGCGGCGGCCACCGCTGGTCGAGTCGGGGACGATGACCGGCTCGCTGCCGTAGTCCAGCGTTTGCGCGCCCACGCCCCACGTGAAGCGGCCGAGGCGCATCCCGAGGGCGGCGGTGGTGACGCTCGTCCCGGCGAGATACGGCTCGTACGAGCCCTCGAGGGCGAGGTGGCGGATCGGGGCGAGGCCCGCGGGGTTCGCGAAGATGGCGCCCGCGTCGCCGACGAGCGCGACGCCGGCGCCACCCAGGCCCGCCGAGCGCGTGGAGCCGGGAAGGGCGGCGAGGGCGCTGCCTTGGGAGGCGAGAGACGTAGACGAGAAGACGTTGAGAAGAACCGTGAAGAAAAGGCGTGGAGGAATGACGTAGCCGTTCCCTCCTCGTTTCACCTCCACGGTTCTCCTCAACGTCGTTCCTCCACGTCTTCGTCTCAACGTATTCTAATGATGGTGAGGCGCGGCACGATGTTGGCGGGCAGGTAGTTCCCCGCGGCGTCCCCGAATTGCAGCTGGAAGGCGGCGGCGAGGGGCGCTTGCAAGGCGCGGTGATATACTCCGGACCCGGCGCGAAGCGTGCCGGCCACGTTCGTCAGGTCGCCGGCGCTCGCCGTCGGGACGAGCGGGAACGCCTTCGGGAAATTCGCCGGATCCGAGCCGTGGAGGCTCCCGTACGTCGTCCGGAAATCCCACGACGTGTACGTGAGCTCCGGCCGTGCGGTGAACCCGGGCACGACCAAGTCCGACACCCAGTTGGCCAAGCCCCAGCGCGCGACCAGGGTGTCGAACGCCACACCGGTCTGCGCCGTCACGTTGTCCGCCCCGGTACGCGTCGAATCTTCGAGCTTGCGTGTGAACGCCACCGTCGCGGCGAATGACGTGTCGGCGCGAAACCGATCGGTGATATACCGCACGAACAGCCACATGGCGCCCCGCTCGGCCAACGTCCCGATGCCGGCGTCCGCCAACAGATAGTGACTCCCCGTCGCGTCCAGATACTGGTAGGCGTTGTACAAGTCGCCGATGACGAACCGCGTGAACGTCGCGGAATCGGCGGACGTGCCGGGCAGGTAGCTCCGCCCCCCCAGCTCCTCGGCGAAGTGGGACATCCCTTCGTTCAGCCACAGCACCTCCGCCTGCCCTCCCGCCCCCGCGACCAGCACGTGCCGGTTGAAGCTGATCATGTGCTGGAACTCGTGCACGAACGTGATCGGCGCGAGCCGCTTCACCTGCGTGCGCGTGTGGGAGCAGCTCAGCGTTCCCGCCGAATCGGCGACGAGCGAGTAGAAGATCTCTCCGTGGTTCACACGATTGTCTTTCGCGAACTGCGGATCGATGTCGGCCGCGAAGAAGAACCCGGCCACGAACCCCGAGCTCGCGCACTGCGATGCCGAGACGAGCTGGTTCACCGCGTTGGTCATCAGCACGATCACCACGGTGTTGTTGTCGATGTCCGACTCGCGGCCGAACGCCGTCGTGTCCAGCGGATAGAGCCGATTATTGAACGTCGCGGCCAGCGTGTCGAAGTCCGCCTGGATCAGGCCGTTCGCCGTCGGCGCCAGGTTGTCCACGTACAGGGCGATGTGCCCCTGCACCACCTTCGCCGTCGCGGTGACCGTCTTGAAGGACGAGCAGTCAATCTTGGCGCACAAACTGAACGTGCGCGAGCTGCCTACCGTTGGCGGCCCGGCCAGCAGCAGCGCCGACGGCGCGGCGGCGCCGGCCCCCGCCTGCGGCGCGAACCCGTACCACCGCAACCGCTCCGCCTGCCGTAGAAAGTCGTGGAACTGCTGAGCGGGGGACTGGGACGCCAGCGAGGCCATCAGCGCGGCGACGGGGGTGTGGACGGTGTCGCCCAGCAACAGGAAACTCGACGACACGCCGGGCGAGCCGGCCGCGGATTGCGGGACGAGCAGATACTCGGCGGAGTCGATCGCCGAGCTGTTGGCGGGGAAGATCACGCACCCCGAGTCACGGATGGGATCCACCGAGACGAACGAGTCGACCGCCAACGACACCGCGAAGCCGCGACCCCCCGTACACGCCGGCAACGGCACCGGCGGAGGCGGCGACATCCGGTCGCTACACGCCACCGCCGCTACGAGCAGCAGCGACGATCTCCCCACCCACTTCAGGCTTGCTCTCAACATGCAGTCCCTCCGTCACTTCGCCCGCCCGCACCAATGCCCGCCGGAGGCAGATGGGGCCAACCACTTCATGTACCCCAAGCATCGCGACGAGCAGCGCCTCCAGCGAGACCCCCCACTCGGGGAAGGCCCGGCGCGCGGCGGCGGCCAGGCTCATGGCCACGCCTCCCTGAGAGATAAGCCCCAACCACCCGTATCTGGCTATGGCGGGCGTCACATCGTCCCCCCCACCCCCCCCTGCCGCGGTCCACCGCGTGCCGTAGCGCAGGCCCCACACGCGCAGCCCCACCAGCAGGACGATCCACCACAACCCCGCCTCCTGCAGCGCTCCAACCTGCAACCCGGCTCCCGCGAGACCGAACAGGATGACGTACACGGGCAGCGAGTGCTGGCGCAGAGACCGGACCAGCTCGTCACCCTCGCTCCGGAATACGTTCGCCGCCACCACACCCGCCGTGACGGCGATAAGCACCGTCTCGAGATCGAGTACCCGGGCGATCTCGGCGGCGAGGAACGCCAGCGCGACGAGAAAGATCACCGTCCCGCGGCGCACGAGGCGCAGATACCGTGCCACGCCGAGCCCCAGCAGGGCACCCGCGGCCACCGAGCCGCCCAGCCGCAGCAGCAGCGTCCCCGCGACGCCGGCGTTCAGCGTGCCGGGGGATCCGACCACGCGTGCGACGGCGAAGACCAGGCTGAGCAGGGCGATCACCACGACGTCCTTGGCGACCGAGACCGCCAGGAGCGTGCGGGCGAAGGGGCCGCGCGCGCCCAGCTCCTCCACGACGGCCATGGTGAGCGCGGGCGATGACGTCGCCGCCACCGTGCCGAGCACGAGCGCCACCGCGATCGCGTCGCGGAACGGCTGATGCACCGTGATGGGGAACCACGGACTGACGCTGAGGGTCACGAGCGCGACGAAGAGGAACGGCAGGACGATCGTGCCGGCGGTCGCCCGCAGCAGCGGCGTCCTGACGGAAGCGAGGCGCAGCGTCTCGAGGCGCAGCTCCGTGCCGACCGCGAACGCGATCAGCGCGACCGCCGCGTCGGCGAGAAAGTCGAGGGCCCGCACCTCGTCCGCGCGCACGAGCCCGAGCCACGCGGGCCCCACGCAGAACCCCACCAGCAGGTACGCCGTGACGCGCGGCAGCCGCGCCCGCGCGGCGAGGCCGCCCCCCAGGTACGCGGCGAGCATGAGGAAGCCCAGCGCCAGCGTCGCGCGCGCCTCGACCGGACCGGCCGCGGTGAGCCGGTGGAACAGAGCCATCATCAGCCCGAGCGCAGCGAAACTGGTGACCCAGCGCATGGGAGGGCAGGAAATCTCGACGCCCGAAGCGGTTTTGACAACGCACGGGCGCGCCGGTAATCTTGCTCCGATGGCGTTCGCGCATCTCCACACCCACAGCGAGTTCTCCCTCCTCGACGGCGCCAACCGGATCCCCGACCTGCTCGACCGGGTCCAGTCGTTGGGCATGGACTCGCTCGCCATCACCGACCACGGCAACCTGCACTGCGCCTGGACCTTCTACGAGGAAGCCAAGGCCCGGAAGATCCGCCCGATCCTCGGCTTCGAGGCCTACGTCGCGTTCGGTAGCCGCCACGCCCGGGAGAAGCCCGTCGACGCTCCGGGCGTGTACTCGCACCTCGTCCTCCTCGCCACCAACCGCACCGGCTACCAGAACCTGATCAAGCTGTCCTCCATCGGGTTCCTCGAGGGGTTCTACCGGCGCCCGCGCATCGACCGCGAAGTCCTGGAGCGCCACCGCGAGGGCCTCGCCTGTCTCGCCGCCTGCCTCTCGGGCGAGGTCGCCCTGTACCTGCGGCAGGGGAACTACGAAGCGGCGGCGGCCAGCGCCCGCTGGTTCGCCACGACCTTCCCCGGGGCGTTTTGGCTGGAGGTGCAGGACCACGGGATCGCGGAGGAGCAGGTCGTCCGCGAGGGCATGTTCCGGCTCGCCCAGGACCTGGGGCTCCCCGTGGTGGCGACCAACGACGCCCACTACCTGCTGCGCGAGGACGCCGAAGCCCACGACGTGCTGCTCGCCATCGGCACCGGCAAGGACCTGGACGATCCCAAGCGGTTCCGCTTCTACGGCCAGGAGAGCTACGTCAAGTCGGAGAAGGAGATGCGGGCGCTGTTCAAGGACCACCCCGAAGTCCTGGCGGAGACGGCGCGCGTCGCCGAGCGGTGCGAGTTCGACTTCGAAAAGCGCTACTTCCTTCCTCAATACCCGCGGCCGGCCGAGTTCGCGAGCGACAGCGATCTGCTCGTCCACCTGGCCCGCCAGGGCTCCCGGGAGCGGTTCGGCGATCCCCTCCCCCCCGAGGTCGCGCAGCGCCTCGACTACGAGCTGGACGTCATCAACCGCACCGGATACGCCGGCTACTTCCTTATTGTATACGACCTGGTCAAGGCGGCCCGGGACCGCGGCATCCCCGTGGGACCGGGGCGCGGCTCGGCCGCGGGCTCGCTCGTCGCCTACGCCCTCGGCATCACGAAGATCGACCCGCTGCGCTTCGACCTGCTGTTCGAGCGGTTCCTCAATCCCGAGCGCATCTCGATGCCGGATATCGACCTCGATTTCTGCTTCGAGCGGCGCGGTGAGATCATCGAGTATGCGCGGGGGCGCTACGGCCGGGAATCGGTGGGGCAGATCATCACGTTCGGGACGCTCAAGGCCCGCGCGGCGTTCCGCGACGTCGCCCGCACGCTGCGCGTGGAGATGGGGGAAGTCGACCGTCTGACGAAGCTCATCCCCTCGGGCCCAGCGGTCGCCTGGAGCCTGGCCGAGGCGCGCGAAAAGGTGCCGGAGCTCAAGGCCGCCGCGCACCAGGACGAACGGGTCCGCAAGGTGCTCGACCTGGGGAGCCGCATCGAGGGACTAGCCCGGCATGCGTCGGTCCACGCCGCCGGGGTGGTGATCGCCCCGGGCCCGCTCGCCGACTACATCCCCGTCTGTCTCGACGCCAAGGATCCGAACGCGATCATCACCCAGTACGACATGGTGGCCCTCGAGAAGGTCGGGATGCTCAAGATCGACCTGCTGGGCCTGAAGACGCTCACCGTGCTCCACGACGCGACGCAGATGGTCGAGCAGCGCCACGACACGCGCGTGGACATTGACCGGCTCGATCTCGAGGACCCCGAGGTCTACACCCTGCTGCGCTCCGGCCGGACGGCGGGGGTATTCCAGTTCGAGTCGCCGCTCGCCACCGACTGCCTGCGCAACATGCGCTGCGACCGCTTCGACGATCTGGTGGCCGCGAACGCCCTGCTGCGCCCCGGGCCGCTCGACACGGGAATGCACCTCGTGTTCATCAACCGCAAGCTCGGCCGCGACCGCGTGACCTACCCGCACCCCGCCCTGGAAGAGGTGCTGCGGCCCACCTACGGGGTCATCACCTATCAGGAGCAGGTGATGCGGATCGCGAACCTCTTGGCCGGCTACTCCCTCGCCGAGGCGGACGTGCTCCGCAAGGCGGTGGGCAAGAAGATCAAGGAGCTGATCCAGGAGGACCTGCAGCGCTTCGTCGAGCGCGCGGTGGCACGCGGTCACGACCGCCGCACGGTCGAGGACATCGCCGCGCAGATCGAGACGTTCGGCCGCTACGGCTTCAACAAATCGCACGCCGTCGCGTACTCGGTGCTGTCCTACCAGACCGCGTGGTTCAAGGCGCACTACCCCGCGGAATTCATGGCGGCGCTGCTGTCCTCGGAAATCGGCAACAGCGACAAAGTCGTCGAGTACATCAACGAGGCGCGCGAGCTGGGGCTCGACGTGCTGCCCCCCGACGTGAACGAGTCGGGGTTCAAGTTCACCGTGGTGGCCGACACGCGCATCCGCTTCGGGTTGGGCGGGATCAAGAACGTGGGCGAGGGGGCGATCGCGTCGATCCTGGCCGGGCGCGCGGCGGCGGGCCCGTACCGCTCGCTCGTGGACCTCTGCGACCGCGTGGACCTGCGCCTCTGCAACAAGCGCGTGTTGGAGTCGCTGATCGACGCCGGCGCGTGCGACGCGCTCGGCGGCCACCGGGCCCAGCTCGTCGCCGCGCTCGACGCCGCCTTCGCCGAAGCGCAGACCCGGCAGACCGATCGCGACGCCGGCCAGGGGGGCCTGTTCGGCGAGGAGACGCCCGTCCCCCATCCAACGTCCGCCATCCCCGATGTCGCCCCCTGGACCGAGCACGAGCGCCTGCAACGCGAGAAAGCGGTGCTCGGCTTCTTCATTTCCGGGCACCCCCTCGCCAAGTACCGCACGGAGGTGGAGCTTTTCGGGACCCGCACGACGGCCACCCTGGGGCGCTGGAGCGATCAGACGGTCACGATCGCTGCCATCGTCAGCGTGGTGAAGCGCCAGATTTCGAAAAAGACGGGATCGGAATACGCGCGCCTGGTGCTGGAAGACTTTCATGGCACCGCGGAGGCGCTGGTGTTCCCGGAGGCGTGGGCTCGGCTCAACGCCGTGATCCGGCCCGACCAGGCGTTGCTGCTCACGGGCAGCTACAGCGCCCGGGACCGGGGCGAGGAGCAGGCACCGTTCATCGTCGAGGCGGTGCGCGCGCTCGACGAGCTGCGCCCCAGCGGAGCGATCGCGGTCGAGCTGCGCTGGTCGGCGGCGGACCCGCCCGACCCGGAGGCGACCCGCGCCGTCGCGGCCCTGTGCGCCGCCCACCCCGGGCCCGCCCCGGTGCAAGTGCGCTGGGCCGACGGTGGCGGCAACGGCGGCGGCGGGGGCGGCGGGGGCGGCGGGGGCGGCCAACACAACGGCGGGACGGTGCGGCTGCGCAGCCGGTCGGTCCACGTGGACCCGTGCGAGGAATTGTTGAACGCGCTGCGTGGCGTGCTGGGTGAGGGCCGCGTGACGCTGGAACGCGCCGAGAAAGGCTGAGATGCCGACCTACACGCTGGACTTCGAGCGCCCCCTGCTCGAGATCGAGCGCCAGATCGAGGAGCTCAAGAAGCTCGGCGACAACCACGGCGACGAGCTGGCGGCCCTCGAGCGTCAACTCGCCGCGCTCCGCGCCGAGGTGTACAAGAGCCTGACGCCGATGCAGCGGGTCCAGGTGGCGCGCCACCCCAAGCGCCCGTACACCCTCGACTACCTGCGCACCGTGTTCACCGACTTCGTGGAGCTGCACGGCGACCGGTTGTTCCGGGACGACCCCGCCCTCGTCGCGGGCTGGGCGCGGCTCGACGGCCAGACGGTGATGGTGATCGGGCACCAGAAGGGCCGGGATACCAAGGACAACCTGCGGCGCAACTTCGGGATGGCCCACCCCGAGGGCTATCGCAAGGCGCTGCGCCTCATGCAGCTCGCCGAGAAGTTCCACGCCCCGGTGATCACCCTCGTGGACACGCCCGGGGCCTACCCCGGCCTCGGCGCCGAAGAGCGCGGCCAGGCGGAGGCGATCGCCCGCAACCTCATCGCCATGGCCTCGCTGCGTACGCCGATCCTCACCGCCGTCATCGGCGAAGGGGGGTCGGGCGGCGCGCTCGCCATCGGCGTGGCGGACCGCGTCTTGATGCTCGAGAACTCCGTGTACTCGGTGATCTCGCCCGAAGGGTGCGCGGCGATCCTGTGGAAGGACGCGAGCCAGAAGGAGCGCGCCGCCGAGGCGCTGAAGCTCACCGCCACCGACCTCCTGAAATTGGGCGTCATCGACGAGATCATCCCCGAGCCGCCGGGCGGGGCCCACTCCGACCCCGACGCCGCCGCCCAGGCCCTGGGCGAATCCCTGCGCCGCCACCTGCGCCTGCTCTCCCGGGTGCGCATCGAGAAGCTCCTCAAGCGCCGCGAGGAGAAGTACCTTTCGATGGGCGCGTTCATCGAGAAGTGAGTTGACTTCCGTCGTCGAGGTCCGGTTCAAAGGGAACCGGCTGGAGTATTTCACGTGGCAGGCCCCCCCCCCGGAGCCGCTCGCCCCGCACGATCCCGTGATCGTCGAGGTCGAGCGGGGCCAGGACCTCGGCCGCGTGTCCGCATTGGGCGAAGCGGCCCTCAAGAAGTGCGGGCGCGGCTGCCATGGCTGCACCCTCCAGGAGGCCGCCGACACCCGGGCCACCCGCCGCATCGTGCGTCGCGCCTCGCCGGGCGACGTGGCTATCGCCGACCAGCTGCGCCAGCAGGAAGAGGACGTCCGCCGCAAGGTCCGCGAGCGGGTGCAGGGACACGGGCTCCCCATGAAGGTGTCGGACGCCGAGTGGCAGTGGGACCGGCACAAGCTCACGATCTACTTCACGGCCGAGCAGCGGGTGGACTTCCGCGCGCTGGTGCGCGATCTGGCCGGCCTCTACCGCACGCGGATCGAGCTGCGCCAGATCGGGGCGCGGGATGAGGCGCGGCGCCTCTCGGGGGTCGGGCGCTGCGGGCGCGAGTACTGCAGCGCCAGCTGGCTCCCGGAGCTGCGCCCCGTGAACCTCTCCGTCGCCAAGGCGCAGCACCTCTCGCTCAATCCGGCGCAGATCTCGGGCCCCTGCGGGCGGCTGCTGTGCTGCCTGCACTACGAGCACGACTTCTACGTCGAGAGCCGCAAGCGCTTCCCCAAGGAGGGCAAGGTGCTGCGCACCGCCGTGGGCGTGGAGAAGGTGCTGGCGGTGGACATCTTCCGGGAGCGCGTGACCCTACGCAGCGAGGAGGGCGCCACCCGGGTGGTGCCGCTCGCCGGGCTCCAGGAAGAGACGGACGCGCGTGCCTAAGTTCTACCTCACGACGGCCATCGACTACTCGAACGGCGACCCGCACCTGGGGCACGCGCTCGAGAAAATCGGCGCTGACTGCATCGCGCGCTACCGGCGGCTGCGCGGCGACGCGGTGCATTTCCTCATGGGGATGGACGAACACAGCCAGTCGGTCATCCAGGCGGCGGCGCGGGCGGGCGTCACCCCGCAGGTGTGGGTCGACGGCATGGCCGAGCTGTTCGCGGACTTCTGGCGGCGGTTGCACTGCAGCCACGACGACTGGATCCGCACGACCGAGCCGCGCCACGTCCGCGCCGTCACCGCGCTGCTGGGGCGCATCCAGGAGCGCCGGCCCGACGACCTCTTCGTCGCCGACTATGAGGGGCTGTACTGCACAGGGTGCGAGGAGTTCAAGTCGGGGGCGCAGATCGTCAACGGCCACTGCGTCGAGCATCCGACGCTCGAGCTCGTGCCGACCAAAGAGCGCAATCATTTTTTCCGGCTCAGCGCCTATCGCGATCGCGTGCTGGCGCTCATCACAAAGGGGGAGCTCGTCGTGGCCCCGGCAATCCGCCGCAACGAGGTGCTGCGCCTCCTCGAGGGCGGGCTCCAGGACATCTCGATCTCCCGCGTGCGGCTGCCGTGGGGCATTCCGTTCCCCGACGATGACCGGCAGACGGTGTACGTGTGGTTCGACGCCCTCATCAACTACCTCTCGGCCACCGGCTTCCCCGAACCGGGGTACGAGCGGCTGTGGCCCGCGGACCTGCACGTCATCGGCAAGGGGATCACGCGCTTTCACTGCGTCATCTGGCCGGCGATGCTGCTCGCCGCCGATCTCGCGCTGCCGCGGCGCATCTGGGCGCACGGGTACGTGCAGCTGGCGGGCGCCAAGATGTCGAAGACGGCCGGCACATCGGTGAACCTGAGCGAGGCGATCGACCGCTACGGCGCCGACGCGCTGCGCTGGTTCCTGCTCCGGGAGATCGGATTCGAGAATGACGGCGACTTCAGCTGGGAGCGCTTCGAGGCGCGCTACACCGCGGACCTCGCCGACACGCTCGGCAACCTCGTCTCGCGCGCCCTGTCGATGGTGGATCGCTACCGGGGCGGCGTCGTGCCGCGCGACCCCACGAATTTCGCCACGCCGCTGGAGCGGGACGCGCGCGCCGCGCTCGAGCGCTACACGCGCGCCATGGACGCGCTCGCGCTCGCCGACGGCGCCGCGGCGATGATGGACCTCGCCACGCGCGCCAACCGCTACGTCGAGGAGACCGCCCCGTGGGCGCTCGCCAAGGCGGGACGCGCCGCCGAGCTCGACACCGCGCTCGCGAACCTCGCGCGCACCGTCGCCCGGCTCGCGGTCCTGGCCCAGCCGTTCCTCCCCGAGAGGGCCGCGGCGGTGTGGGGGCTGCTCGACACCGGGCGGGCCCTGGACGCGGTGCGCCTGGACGACCTGGGGGCCCTCCCGGTCGAGGGCCTCCGCGTCCACAAGCCCCCGCCCTTGTTTCCCAAGGCTTCCGCGGCGGTTGGCGAGCGGCCCGAGGGCACGTGACCTAGGTCACGCCGCCGCGTGTTGACAGCGGCGCGCGCCCGGGCCTACTTTTGCACTCCCAACACCTTCCCCACGGCCTAGCGGAGACGGATTTTGCAGAAACAGGCGGAGCGTCGCTGGACGGTCATGCTGGTGCCCCACGGCTCGGGTGCGTCGCGCGCCGTGGAGGTGTCACAGACCGTTCTGAAATTCCTGGTCGGGTTCGGCAGCATCTTCGCGCTGCTGATTCTCGTGCTGGGCGGCGCGGCGCTGTCGCGAGGGATCAGCATCACGCGGGGCCGCGCGCTCGAGCGCGAGAACCGCTTGCTCGCCGACGAGATCCAGCGCATGCGCGAGCGCATGGTCGGGCTGCAGGACACGCTCAGCAAGATCGGCCAGCGCGAACAGGAGCTGCGCCTCCTCGCCGGGTTGTCGCCGGTGGACGTCGGCGTGCAGCAGGCGGGCATCGGCGGCCCGGCCGGGACCTGGTCGGAGCGCGACAGTCTCTCGGCTTCGGGCGCCAACGGCGTGCAGGCGCTCGCCGCTCGCGTCGACGTCGACGCGCTGTCGCGCCGCGCCAACATCCTGGTCCGCTCGCTCAACGAGGCGTACGATTCGCTCGCCAGCCACCAGGCGCGCTTCGCCGCGACGCCTTCCATCATGCCGACCAAGGGCTGGCTCTCCAGCGCGTTCGCGCTCGAGCGCGTGCACCCGATCCTGCATCTCGCCCGGCCGCACGAAGGCATCGACGTGTCGGCACCGATGGGCGCGGAGATCGAGGCCCCCGCCGCCGGCATCGTGACGGAAGTGCGCTGGGAAGACGGCTACGGCAACATCATCACGCTGGACCATGGCTACGGCATCGTCACCCGCTTCGCGCACTGCTCGAAGATTCTCGTCGCCCGCGGCACGCGGGTGAAGCGCGGCCAGAAGATCGCGCTCGTCGGTTCGACCGGGCTCTCGACCGGCCCGCACCTGCACTACGAGGTGTGGGTCAACGGCAAACCAGTGGACCCGATGCACTACGTGCTGCCGGATGCGATAGTAGACTGACGGTCGGACAGTCGGACGGTGGGACGGTTAGGCGAACGCAAGGGGGCACCGCGACGGATGCCCCCTTGAGTTTTTCAGTCCGTCGGTCCGACTGTCCGACCGTCCGACTCATTTCGTGAAATTCACCCTCGGCACCGTATCCGCTCCCGGCGTCGTCACCTCGAAGTACTCCCGCGCCTTTTTGCCGGTCAATTTCGCCGTGAGCACCTGCGGGAAGCGCCGGATGTAGGCGTTGTAACGGTTCACCGCCTCGTTGTAGTCCTGGCGCGCCACGGCGATGCGGTTCTCGGTGCCTTCCAGCTGGTCCTGCAGCGCCCGGAAGTTCTCGTTGGCCTTGAGCTGCGGATAATTCTCGGCGATCGCCAGCAGGCGGCCGAGCGGGGCGGTGAGCGCCGTGTTGGCGTCGGCCATCTCCCGCAGGTTCCCGGTTTGCACCGCGCCGGCGAGGCGCGCCCGCGCGTTCGCCACGTCGGTGAAGATCGTCTCCTCGTGGCGGGCGTACCCTTTCACCGTTTCCACGAGGTTGGGGATCAGGTCGGCGCGTCGCTGCAACTGCACCTTGATCTGCGACCCGGCCGCGTTCACCTGCTCGTCGTAGGTCTGAATCGTGTTGTAGCCGCAGCCCGCAAGGCCCAGCAGCAGCGTCGCAGGCAGGATCACTCTCAGCGTACGCACGTGCGCTCCACTCCTTCCGTTACAGGTGGTCCACGAACTCCGCCGTCCGCGCGACGGCCGTCAGATACGCCACGGCCCGCGGGTCCGCCGCCTTGAGCGTCAGCTGCACGGCGCCCGTGGCATGGGCCGCGAGGTCGGCGAGCGGCTCGGCGGCGAATCCGATGGCGGCGGCGGCCTGTGCCAGGAGGTCCGCCGGGGCCGTCGCGGCCGGCCGGCCGGCGAGGCGCATCGCGGCACGCAGCATCGTGAAAAACCCCGCGAGGCTCCCGGCGATCACGCGGCTGAGCGCCCGCGCGTCCTCCCGTGTCGCCGCGTACGCCTGCCGCAGCCGCACCAGCTTGCCTTTCAGCTCCTGCTCCAGCTGGCGCCGCACGTCGTCGCGATCCACGGTGATCCCCGCCCACGGATCCTTGCCGACGAGGACGTGGTGCGCGGCGCGGATGTCATCGTACTCGATCGGGAACGCATCGGCCGACTGGCGCCACTCCGCCTCCGTGAGGATCAGCGGGGGCGGGTTCTGCCAGTCCCGCAACACCGGCCCCAGCGCCGCGAACAGCGGCTCGTCCACCGCGTCGCAGATCAGCAGCGTATTCACGTCGGAGCGTCCCGGGACGTGTGTCCCGCGGGCCGCCGAGCCGTAGAGCAAGAGCGACACGAGCCGGCCACCGAGGGCGGCGTGCAGTCGCGTCGCAAAAACGTCCGCCGAGATCG
>WNGD01002001.1_pt1 | contig 21604 bp, 15 predicted proteins | sample 5400671 | NCBI WGS metagenome assembly WNGD01 (sample SAMN13153369, study PRJNA577476) | soil metagenome | isolation source: 40 cm soil or saprolite under grassland replicate 2 | place: USA:California | collected 2016-06-15 | reverse complement strand
TTGCCTTTCAGAATCACCTGCCTTGTAGAACGTGTGGGATCGGCAATTCGTTGCAATAGTAGTTCGGTCGCTGTCTTGCCAATCTCATACGTTGGCTGGGCAATAAGCGTAATAGGAGGTTGTACCAGCTCTGCCCATGTTGTCTCATCAAAAGTGACCAGGGCAATATCATCAGGAATAGTGAGATTGCGCTCGCGCATAGCTTGCACTACTCCCGCCGCCAGCAAACTGTTGGTAGTAAAGAATGCATCAGGCATATGAGCCGAATCAATCATTTTCAAGGCAGCAGCATAACCCGCTTCAATCTTCGGCTGCACATACTTCACATGTTCTGTCAATGGAGAGAGATCATAGGCCCGCAGCGCCTTTTCATAACCAGCCTGCCGTTCGCGTCCAGTAGTACTCATTTCACCACAGAGGGCAGCAATGCGCCGATAGCCATTCTCAAGCAGATGCACGGTGAGGCGATATGCGGCATCGACGTTATCAAGTAGCACAACATCGACATCGGCTCCTGTAATCGAGCGGTCAACAACTATTATAGGAAAGTTGATCTCTGCGCTGGCAAAATTAGCTGCCATCTGCCGCGTCGGAGAGAAAATCACACCTGCAACACTTTCGTCTCGCATCAGCTTGAGGTAGATCGCCTCTTTCTCAGGATCTTCATCCGTATTACAAAGAAAGAGACTGAACCCTTGCTCATGCGTGGTATCTTCGACAGCCCGGCTGATCGAGGTAAAAAAAGGATTGCGAATATCGGAAACGATCAAGCCAATCTTACTCGATTGCTGCGCACGCAAACTGCGAGCTACCAGATTGGGTCGATACTCTAATTTCTCCACCGCTGCCATCACCCGCTCGCGCACTTCCGGACGCACATGCAGACCATTGGTGAGCACCCGCGAAACCGTAGCGGTTGATACACCAGCAGTACTGGCAACATCTTTAATACTAACCATGCAAACACCTCATCTCTCACTAACGGAGCACGAATCTTTGCTTAAACTGCTTTGATATTCTAAGAGATACCTGTGCTTAGCTATCGCGCACCCGCTAGGTTTTGCAAACGATTTATTAAATTATAGCATAACTTCTCTCAGGATACCATCTATTTTGTAAACGATTTTACTAAAGGAGGTATGTGAAAGCCAAAAATCAGTTTGATTTGACACGTTTAATCCCACTTTAGCGGATTTAAGAGCACTATTAAATCTCCTATTGAAAACTATTGACAAATTTATTGTAATCGATTACAATTCATATAACGAAACATTCCACATTGTAGTGAAACCCTTTCTCACAGCCTTTGGAGGCGATGCCGAAATGCAGGAGATTGCGCAAAGGGCATTGCAGTGTCGCAGCGCAGTGGAAGTGAGAAATCTATTGATCTTATCTTTTTCACAGAGGAGAATCTGACATGACCAGAATCGTTGCCATTACCTCCTGTCCTACGGGTATTGCTCACACCTTTATGGCCGCGGAAGGGCTTGAACAAGGAGCAAAAGCGCTGGGACACACCATCAAAGTGGAGACGCAGGGCTCCGTTGGCGCGCAAAATACGCTGACCTCTGCTGATATCGAGGCTGCCGATCTAGTGATCATTGCCGCTGATACTAAAGTCGATCTCAGCCGCTTTGCTAGCAAACCTGTCTACGAAACCTCTTCAAATGCCGCCATCAAAGATGCTCAGGGATTGATTAAGGACGCGCTGGCCTATGCGACTGCACAGCCAGCAGCACGTTCCGCTCAGGCCCCTAAAGGCGATTATGCCGAACAGATACAGACCGCAAAAGCAGCACAAAGCAAAGCACGCAGAGGTCCCTATAAGCACCTGCTGACCGGCGTTTCGTATATGATCCCCTTTGTCGTCGCGGGTGGCATCCTTATCGCGCTGGCGTTCGCATTGGGTGGCTATAAAATCGCCTTCTACGATACTTCAAATATTACTATCCTGACTACTGGCTTCGCCGCCAATCCCTTGCAGTCGATAGGAGCGACTCTCTTCGTGACCGGAGCGAAAGCGGGCTTCTTGCTCTTTGTTCCTATCCTGGCAGGCTACATCGCTTACTCTATCGCTGATCGCCCTGGGATTGCTCCTGGTATGATTGGTGGAGTTCTGGCCGGGCTCACCGGCTCTGGTTTCCTGGGTGGCATCATCGCCGGTTTCGCCGCAGGGTACCTCGTCTACTGGCTCAACAGATCGATCAAACTGCCGCGCACTATGGCGGGCCTTATGCCAGTACTCATTCTGCCACTGCTCGGCTCGCTTATCATCGGCCTCTTCATGGTCTATGTAGTCGGAACGCCCGTCGCCCTGCTCAATCAGGCATTAGTCGGCGCATTGAAAAACCTGCAGGGAACCAATGCAGCACTCCTGGGCCTGATCCTTGGTCTGATGATGGCATTCGATATGGGTGGACCAGTCAATAAAGCAGCCTATGCATTCTCTACGGGACTGCTGCTTGATCCCCACAATCCAGTCATTCTTCCTATGGCTGCGGCAATGGCTGCTGGCATGACACCGCCACTTGGTCTGGCGTTGGCAACCGTACTGTTCAAAAATCGCTTTACGACTGATGAGCGGGAAGCAGGCAAGGCTGCATGGGTGTTGGGCGCATCCTTTATCACTGAAGGAGCTATCCCCTTCGCCGCTGAAGATCCCTTCCGCGTGATCCCCTCTGCTATGATCGGTTCAGCGGTAGCTGGAGCACTGTCAGCGTTCTTCGGGATCGGGCTGCACGTTCCCCACGGTGGTATCTGGGTGATGTTCATCCCGGGCGTGGTCAGCAATCTGCCCCTCTACCTCCTTGCAATTGTCATCGGGACCGTTGTAACAACAGGTGCGCTGTTCCTGCTCAAACGCCCCATTGCTGAAGAGTCAGCCGACTTGATCGGAGAAAGCAGTAGTGTACCAGTAGCCGCGTAATACACAGCGAAATCAACCAACAAGAAATTTAGCTTGCAAGAAAAGGGTATTGTCCATCAGGAGCAATACCCTTTTCTCTTTTAAGTATGTCAAATAGCATTTTCGATGGAGAAACAAAATAGTATTTGACCCTTCGTTCATTTTGTGCTATAATTAGAACATGATTTCAATGTACCTTGTACACTAACATGGCTGTGTTTCCGTTTTTTTGGACGTTTTCAAGAATTTATCTATAGATGACAAAGTTGTTGCCCATAAAGGAAAGGGGCAGGTGTATAAATGAGTATAATGCAACTCACCCAGACTATTCATATGATGCCACCTCCACAGGTCCGCTCACGCAAGCGCCCGGTTCAGCAGGCGCTGCCGGGCATGGAGCTTGAATTGAGCGCGCCTCCACAGGTGACAAATCGCCAGATTGCCGAAGTACTCTCAGGCATCGCCGACTTGCTAGAAATACAAAACGGTAATCCATATCGTATCCAGGCTTACCGCAATGCCGCGCGTGGCGTCCTGGATCTACCAGAACCCGCGGCAGCTATCCTGGCACGCGGTGAAGCTCTGCTCATTCCGGGTATGGGCGACCGTTTGCGTGCACACATAGCCGAACTTGTTGAACTCGGTACCGTAACCTTCCAGAACGGCCTCTGCATGCAAACTCTGCCGCAAGGAGTACGTGCTTTGATGGCCGTCGAACATATCGGACCCTATACCGCTATCCGCCTGCATGAAGAACTGGGCATCGACTCCCCAGAAAAGCTCCTGCGGGCCGCGCAACAGCAGCGCATTCGCCGCCTACCCGGTTTCGGCCCCCGTAGCGAGAGCCGCCTGAAAGATGCAGCTCAGCAACTGCTCAATGGCAGACAGCAGAATCGCCCCCTTAGCGGCGTTGCATAGAAACATCCCGTCGCACCGCCCTCGCCGACCCGGGGTGGTGTCACGGGATATTTGCGAGAACGTGTTGCCACCAAAGTCCAGCTTCATCAATGCCTCTCTGCTGAATTAGGTACCCTTTTTTTCTTTGCTTTGATGCGTGGAAGAGATACCTTTTTAAGGATCTAATCGCAAAAGTGGCCCGTGTGGACCCGTAGAGGCGTGCCTTGCGTGCGCCGCGTCGCTGTGGAGGACTTTGCTGATGCGGAGCGCGATGGCTGGCGGACCACCCGGCGCACGCAAGGCACGCCTCTACGGGATATACGAACATATGATAGAATGACATAGAGGTAATGATAATCACACACCCTTTACACAATGTATCAAACCTACCATCTTTCCATTCAGGAGGCAACATATGTCTGACGGTATTTTATCTCTCAACATCCCCGGAGCAAAATCGCGTGAACTGCTGGCAAGACGTCAGGAGTTCGTAGCACGCGGCGTTGCCTCCACGATGAATGTCTTTGCGGCTAAAGCGGATGGAGCCATCATCGAGGATGTGGATGGTAATCGCTTCATCGACTTCGCTGGTGGCATCGGAACTATGAATATAGGGCACGCCCGCCCGGAGGTGACGCAGGCCATTATCACACAGGCGGAGAAATTCACTCATACCTGCTTCAGTGTGATGATGTACGAATCCTACGTCGCCCTGGCCGAACGTATTACCAGGCTGGTTCCCGGCGCTTTCCCTAAAAAAGCGCTCTTCCTCAATAGCGGTGCGGAAGCTGTTGAAAACGCGGTCAAAATTGCACGCTATGCTACCGGGCGACCGGCAATCATCACCTTTGACAATGCTTATCATGGTCGTACTCTGATGACCATGACCATGACTTCTAAGGTTAAACCCTATAAATACCGCTTTGGCCCCTTCGCGCCCGAGGTCTATCGCGCACCCTATCCCTATCCCTATCGTATGAACATGTCGCCAGAGGCTGCTTCTGCCTTCTGTATTCAGGAACTGAAGCGCATGTTTGTGGCCGAGGTCGCAGCAGACCAGGTCGCGGCCATTGTGATCGAACCCGTACAGGGCGAGGGCGGTTTTATGATCTCACCTCCAGGCTTCCTACGCGATTTGAGAGCACTCTGCGACGAATATAATATACTGCTGGTTGCCGACGAAATCCAGAGTGGCTTCTGTCGCACAGGCAAGATGTTCGCGGTCGAACATGATGGCATCGTCCCCGACATGATCACTATCGCCAAATCGATGGGAGCAGGCATGCCCATTAGCGGCGTCGTCGGACGTGCCGACCTTATGGACGCACCGCCTCCCGGCATGCTAGGTGGAACCTATAGCGGCAATCCAGTTTCGTGCGCAGCGGCCCTGGCGGTGCTCGATATCTACGAAAAAGAAGACCTTGCGGCACGCTCACGTGAGATAGGTGCCGTCGTATTAGAACACTTCTCCAAATTACAAGAGCACTATGCCTGTATAGGCGACGTACGCGGACTCGGTGGCATGATTGCTATGGAACTGGTCAAAGATCGCAACAGTCGCGAACCAGATCCCCAGATTACAAATGCGATCCTGGCAGCAGCGCACAAACATGGTCTGGTTCTACTCAAAGCCGGCATGTACGACAATGTTATACGGGTGCTCGTTCCTCTCTCCGTCACGGATGAACAAGTCCAGCAAGCCTTGCACATTCTTGATGCCGCCTTTGCTGAAGTTACGCAGGCAGTACCATCGACCAGCCATTAAAATCTTCTTTGTATAGAACAACAATGCTCGGATTTTAGCGCGAGAATGCTAAAATCCGAGCACCATCATATACCTTTTTGCTTATCAAAACTCTCCTCGCTCAATCATAGCGATAAAACGTTGCTCTAGTTCATACGTACGCGGCCCTGGCTTCCCATCAGCAATCACCACGTCATCGATCTGGATAACGGGAGTGATCTCTCTGGATGACGATGTGATAAATGCTTCATCGACCAGGGACAATTCATGAAGCAGAATCGGGCGTTCTTCGACCGGAAAACGTCCTTCAGCCAGCTCCAATACGACCCTGCGCGTTACACCCATTAAGACACCCACTACAGGTGTAATCAATGTGTCACCGCGAAAGACGAAAAAGTTACTGCGCGTCCCTTCCAGAACATGCCCCTGCTCATTGACAAACAATGCATCAGTAGCATCGCGCCTGCTGGCTTCCTTGAGAGAGCGAAGCGCCGCCACATAATTGGACGTTTTGGCCTCCGGCATTGCCCGCTGCAAATGACTGATTATCAGCCTGACGCCCTTTGCAAAACGCTCCATATCCCGCTCGCCCAGCGGCGTAATCAGCACAGCCAGCACAGGTCTTCCCACTGGCATCACTCCATCTTCGCTCTCGCCACCAGTAACAAGAATACGGATCGATGCATGCCTGTACGGATTGCGCTCAATCACCTCATGCACAACATCCACAACGAACTTGCGTGCATACGGAATATCCAATTCTATCAACGAAGCAGAGTGATACAGGCGCTCCAGGTGATCATGCAGATGAAAGGGACGCCTATCATACGTACGCAACGACTCGAAGGCACTATATCCGCGCAGTACCGCTACATCGTTAATGGAAATCGTCGCCTCGTTGGGATGCATCCAACGCCCATCAATATACCAGAGAGCATTATTATCCATCTTTTACTGCAGCCTTTCAGTTCTATTAAAACACAACTACAAAACTTTCTTCTCTTTAAGCCATTCTACTACCTTATTGAGTACGTCTCAGGATCGGTCTTTGCAAGAAAATAAGCCATATGGAGTTTCCCTTTTTCTACATGTTACTGATTTTCTGGTGTTAAGGAAAGCTTACACTTTCAACTCCAGCGATCGTGACCAACTCGTGACAAAATTCTCCAACCAGCCGCCCCCTATCTCCGTATACTGTAATGTAGTTGTGATCATACCAGATAGCTACGACAGAGCACAACACGCCGCATAGGTTGCAACCCGTTCCGGTCGGACTGGAACAAATGGGGATTGATGTTGTTCATCTGCCCCGAAAGTGAGCTAAGGTCCTTGAGTCAGGACAGCGCTATATGAGTGAATAGTAGTAAAAGGAGAAAAAACAGCTATGACACAGACAGATCCCAATGCAAACATTGAGCAGAGAACTGGCTATGGTGTAGAAGAGTTGCAGGTGATGGGCGAGCAGTTGCTTACCAGGGTAAGAGAAGTTATCCATGAAGGCAACGTACGCCGCATTATCATTAAGCAAGATGATCGCACACTGCTGGAAATTCCGCTGACGGTCGGCGTTGCAGGTGTGGTTCTGGCACCTGTCTGGGCAGCCATTGGCGTCCTTGGTGCTTTGATCGCACAGTGCTCGATCGAGGTCGTGCGCTCCGATTCGCCTTCAGAAGTTGCTAAGGATGCAGTTGAGGATACGACGGGCACACCACCCGAGAATCCTACAACTTTCTAGTCGGTACACGCAGATTATTCCGCAACCAGGGCTTACATCGATCTTGTAGGCCCTGGTTGCATATTACTGCAGCCCCTACAAGCCTTTGAATTACTCATTCTGATGTATAATAAGAAATAGGGACGCAAATGTCCTTGCATGGGCACACTTTAAAATCCGCTGAAAGGTGGTCCTGTTATGCCAGTACCAACCCCTGAGCAGATCAACAACTACGAAATGGCCCCTTCATCTATTATGGCAGCACTGGAGGGTTTGAACGAAGCACAATTACAACGGATGCTAGCTATCATATGAGCTATAAGATGGTCAGGGGAGTAAATAGAATGTCAAATACTATGGCAGCACGTGTGGCACGTACTAACAGGCTACGCCAGACATACACGTTACTCGCGTTGGGAGTGATTTTCATCCTGATGGCACTTATCTTACGTCCAGATCCTTATCAATACCCTCTGGGCGTCCTGCTCTTTGGCGCGGGTATGCTGATAGCTGCATTTCTTTATCCACCACGCCTGATGATTGGTGGCTGGCTGATGACGGCGCTAGGTGTGGCCGTATTTTTCGCGTTCAAACGCATCATTCCAGGAAACCAGGTGCTCGCCTTCTATATCCTGGCCATTGGTGCGGGACTCTGTGCCATTGCATTGATGGCCCGGCGCGGATATGTAGGAAAGGGTGCACTATCACCAGCGATCATTGTTCTGCTTGTAGGCATAGTTGAGGTGCTGCTAACGCTAAATTTTACGCCCCCAAACTTTATTCCATTTATGCTCTCACTCTGGCTGCCTGGCATTGGTCTGCTACTTGTAGGAATAATTTACTTTTTCAATAATGGCAAGTCATATTCTTGATCTGGACGCATAAAACGTTCCTGGGAGAATGGCTGAATGATCTCTGGTACCTGACCGCTCGTTATCAGTTCAGCGATACTCTGTCCACTGATAGCGCTGAGGAGGACACCAAAACTGTGATGTCCAACAGCCAGCGCCACATTCTCCCAACCCGGTGTAGTTCCCAATATGGGATAGTTGTCCGGCGTTTTTGGACGCAAGCCTGCCCAGACGCGCTCCAGTGCACTCTGTTCCAGTGCCGGCACAAGTTTTAGCGCCCAATCCAGCAACCAGAAAACTCCGCCCGCCGTAACCTGTGCGGCAAAACCAACATCTTCTTTCGTCGCTCCAACAATGACCGTGCCATCTTTCTTCGGCGCAACATAAATACCCTTTCCTATGACTATATGACGTATCGCGGGTACGGGCTGGCGCAGTGAGAGTAGTTGACCGCGCTGTGGTTCGACAGGCAGCGTGAGATTGAGCCACTTGCCACAACGGGCCGCCCATGCGCCCGCTGCAATGACAAGATAGTCACATGGGATGATCTCGCCTTGAGCAGTAGTGACACTCAATGCCCTGCCCTTGTTCTGTTGTATCGCAACTACTTCTTTGTGTGCAGAGAGCTTCGCCCCGCAACCTGTCGCCGCTCTTGCCAGAGCTTCTACCACACGCTGAGCACGCACCTGTCCTTCATCAGGAAGCCACAGTGCTCCACAAATATCTGACGCCAGGAGAGGTTCACGCCGCCTCATCTCTTCCTCGTTGAGCAATTCTACCCGTAGCCCGTCTGCCTGGCATGAAGCAACCCACGGCTGCAGTTTTCGCAAACGTCTTTCATGCTGAATGGTACGCAGGGTTCCGGTCTGCTCATATTCAAGATCAATTCCGGTCGCATCTTCCAGTTCCTCGATCAGTTCAGAAAATAAGGATTGACTTGCAAACAATAGCTGATTATATACATCCATCCTGGCAAGTGGTTTCCAGGACGAGAAGAGTCCTGCAGCAGCTCCTGACGCCTGCGCACCGATCTCACCTCGCTCTAGCAAAGTGACTGCAATATCACATTTACTCAGATAATATGCAATCGAGCAGCCAATGACACCACCCCCGACAATAACAACACGTTCTGAATGTTTCACCTGTCGCCTCCAGGCCAATAATTCTTTATGCCCTGCCCATTATACCTTACAGATACCGGTCAGAAGGTTTTATAAAAGATGTAAGTAAGATGACCTATTTTCCTTAATTTATGCTTTACATACGTCCGGCAATCACCTAGCGCTTTATACATCAGCACGGCAGGGATAGCTGAGACTTTTCGATGCGCACAGGCGCTTGAGGTCTTCTCTCCCGTTCTCAGCGGCGTGGAGAGAAGACCTCATTTTGTTTATAGCCTGACTACCTGAATGATACGCCCCTCGACCTGTGGCACTCCTTTGTGTGCACGCGTGAATGCCTTCAACCCGCTCGCTTTGACAACGGTCACCTGTTCGCCATTTGTACCGGACGCAGTAAAGAGCAGGTAATCTTCTTCGTTGATGAGCATGGCGAGCAAGATATGTTCTTTCTGCACTAGCTCGGTTGTTACTACGCCAGCCGTGGCGCGGCCCTTTTGAGGATACTGGCCTACGGGCACCTTCTTGACGAGGTTGCTATCTGTAACAACGAGCAGGCTCACTGTGCCGTCTGGCTCACTATCCAGATACGAGGCGCTGACTACGTTCGCACCCTTGCCCAGCGCAATGGCAGCGACACCCTGTCCAGAACGTCCCTGTGCACGTAAACCCTCATCGCTAAAGCGCAGTGTCTGCCCGCTATCGGTTGTCACAAAGTATTCACCTTGACCACGCGAGATCAGCGCGGCCACTACGCTATCACCATCAGATAGCTTCATATCTTGCAACCCATCGACATCAGCCCCCTTGTACTCGCTCAAGGGCGACTTTTTGACTTTACCGAGTTTGCTGAAGGTGACGAGATAGCGATCCTCGTCATATGACTCTACAGGCAGGACAGTGATGACTTCCTCGCCTTCAGCAAGTTCTAATAATTTGCGTAATGGCTCACCCTTTGCGGAACGTGTTCCGATTGGGATGCGGTGCGTGGCAATCTGAAAGACACGTCCACTTGAAGAGACACAGAGCAGATAATCCTGTGATGTGGTGGCGACGACCTGGCGCAACTGCTCATCTCCACGCACAGGTGTATACGCGGCAGTGCCATTTTTGCCCTTCGGCTTAAAGGTGTCGGCTGGCAATGCCTTGAGCGCCTTGCCACGCGTAAAGGCAATTGTTATCGGCTCGCGTTCATGCAGACTTTCAACTGCCGTGACGGGATTATGAATATGGCCCTCAACGTCAATAGTGGTACGCCGCTCGTCACCAAACTGCTTGATCAGTTGCTGCATCTCTTTTTTGAGTAAGGCGATCAGCGCTTTACGATCTGCTAGCAGGCGCTCCAGTTCGTTGATGCGAGTCTGCAATTCCTCTTTTTCCTTCGCATATTTCCCGGCATCCAGGCGTGTCACCTGCGCCAGAGTCATGGAGGCAATCACATCTGACTGAATGGGGGTGAGGTTGTAGCGCGCTTCGATCTCCTTACGAGCGACAGCACGATCCTCCGCCTGCTGGAAGATCCTGACGATCTGTTCGGCGTTGGCAGCACCAATGATCAGACCTTCGACAACATGCAGGCGCTCACGTGCTTTGCGCAGATCAAACTCAGATCTACGCGTGAGTACATCGATCTGGTGCGCATTCCAGTAGTTGAGCAGTTCGAGGATACCGGTCTGCCTGGGTTGTCGTGCGGCCTGCATGGGAGAGCCAAAGAGAAAGACCATCTGGAACGAGAGCGCAACTTGCAAGTCTGTTTCTGTAAAAAGCTGCGAGAGTGTCTGTGCTGCATCGGCATCCTTGCGGAGATCCAGGACAATACGCATACCCTTGTCGGTGTCGCTCTCGTCGCGTACATCAGGCATCAGCCCTTCCAGTTTGCGCGCATTAATGGCCTTGACGATAGAGGCTTTGATTTTGTCTCTGCCGATAGGCGGAATCTGCGTGATGATCAGCGAACGGCTACGCGGTGTCTCCTCCAGGCGCACTTCTGCACGCACAATGATACGGCCTTTGCCGGTCGTAAAGTAGTCTTTGATGCCATCGGTACCGATAATGCGTCCACCTTGAGAGAAATCTGGTCCCTTAATATAAGTCATCAACTGCTCAACGCTCATGTCAGGCTTATCCAATAGCGCAATACAGGCTCGCACAACCTCGACTAGATTGTGCGGGGGAATATTCGTAGAGAGACCAACTGCAATGCCACTTGAAGGATTGACGATCGGAGGGATGCGTCCCGGCAGGTAATCAGGCTCAACGACCTTCGCATCCTGCTTGTATGTGGGATGCAGCGGAACGGTATCCTTTTCCATGTCGGCCATTAGCACTTCAGCAAGTGGCGAGAGACGCATCTCGGTATAACGATAGGCAGCAGGAGCATCACCGTCCTCGCTGCCCATATTGCCCTGTCCCTCGATCAACGGATAACGCATCGTGAAAGGCTGGGCCATGCGCACGGCAGCATCATAGACGGAGGTATCGCCGTGCGGGTGATAATTGCCCAGGATCAGACCTACGATCTCTGCGCTCTTAACAGTTGGACGATTGGAGAGATAGCGTCCCTCGCGCATGCCTGCCAGGATACGCCGCTGTACCGGCTTCAGACCATCGCGGGCATCGGGCAGAGCGCGATCGGTCACAACTGAGAGGCCATAGGTCGCAAACGCCTGGGCCATAATAACGGAAAAATCTTCCTGGACAATGCCAGTTTCTACAATTTCTTCGGGTGTACGCGCCATTTTCTAGACATCCAATTCTTTTACTTTGCGCGAGTGCTCTGCCAGAAACGTGCGGCGTCGCTCTGCATTCTTGTCTTCCATGAGTTCCGTTACCAACTTTGCGGCCAGCACTCCATCCTCCATAGTAACGCGCTTTAAGACACGGCGGGCGGGATCAAAAGTAGTATCGCGCAGTTCTTTAGGATTCATCTCACCCAGACCTTTGAAGCGCTTGAACTCTAACCCCTGCGCATCGGCACGAGTACGGGTAAATTGCTCACGTGCCTCGTCATCCAGCAACCAGATAAGCTTCCCTTTGTATTTCACCGAATAGAGCGGCGGGCAGGCAATATACACATGGCCACGATCAATCAGATCACTAAACTCTTGATGGAACAGGGTTAACAACAGACATTGAATATGCAAACCATCCACATCAGCATCAGTCGCAATAATAACGCGATGAAACTTGAGACGACTTATATCAAAGACATCGCGTGTTCCGGTGCCTAGCACATTGATGATAGTACGGATCTCTTCATTTTCGACGATACTCTTCAAATCGGCTTTAGCAACATTCAATGGCTTGCCCTTCAATTTGAGCACGGCCTGGAATTCGGAGAAACGCCCCTGTCCAGCACTTCCACCTGCCGAATCTCCCTCGACGATAAAGAGTTCTGCGCGCGAGGAATCGCCTGTATTACAGCGCAAGAACTTTTTAGAGAGCGTCGTATCGATCAGTTCGCCATTTTTCTTGTTGCCAGCACGAGCCAGCTCCTCTACCAGTTGCGCCTCGTTGCGGGCCTTTTGCATCTGCAAGATCTTCTTCAGCCACTCTTTGCCAGGAGCAGCATTGTTGTCAAACCAATCTTTCAGACCCTCATCGACAATTGAGCGTACAATCCCTTCCACAGGAGCATTATTCAAGCGATCTTTTGTCTGCCCCTGGAACTGGGGATTGGTCAGCTTGACGGAGATCACCACATTCAGGCCTTGCTGAATCACCTCTGGCTTAAATGCTTCCTTTTCGCGGCTCTTGATCACACTCAGCTTGACGGCATAGTCATTGATCACTTTCGTGAGGGCAGCTTTAAAGCCTGTTTCATGTACTCCACCATCACGGGTACGCACAGCATTTGCATAACTGTACAGAGTAATCTTATATCCAGCGGTTGGTTGCAGCGCTACCTCGACGCGTACATTATCCTTCTCTTTGGCAATACCAATGACATGCTTAAAAAGCGGCGTGCTGGTATTCGCGGTCAATTCACGCACATAGTCAGGCAAGCCATCGCGCGAATAAAAGAGGCGCGTCACCTGTTCATCGGTGTCATCGTCCCACGCATTCAGATGGAAAGAGACGCCACGATTAAGGTATGCAGAGGCATTCAGACGGCTCTCGACGGCTTCAAGCGAATAATAGGCATCAGGATCAAAGATTGAGTGATCATATAACCAGCGCAGTTGCGTACCGTGCAGTTTTGGGTCACACGGTACAATCTGATGCGGTAGCGCTGTACCACGGCTAAACGACTGCGTAAATTGCTGTCCATCCTTCCAGATGGTCAACTCCAGCTTCTCAGACAACGCGTTAATGACGGTTGAACCAACGCCATGTAATCCACCAGCGGTCTTATAAGCTCCCTCAGCAAATTTGCCGCCGGAATGCGGGACCGTCAGAATCACCGTTGCAGCAGGGAGATAATCGCCCTGGTAGAGCATCGGGTCAAACGGCATGCCACGGCCTTCATCGCGCACCGTCACCCAGCCTCTACGGTCAATACCCACCCAGATATGTTTCCCGAAACCAGCCACCGCTTCATCAACAGCGTTGTCCAGGGCCTCCCAGATCAGATGGACCAGGCCAGAGGTGGATGTTGAACCGATGTACATTCCCGGACGATGGCGGATTGCTGCAATCCCTTCCAACACCTGAATATCAGCCGCCGAATACCCTGTATTGGTTTGCTTCTTTGTTTTCGTCACTGTTTTCACCGCGGGTTGCACTGAGGTTCTTTCTCTATGATTGGTATCACTCTCTGCGACAAAGAGTGATAGTTGTTCCTGCACGATATCAGATTCATCTGGCATAGGCAGAGGGACTTTCGGGGAACGAGACATCTTAGCTATACCTCTCTTCAAATTGCTTCACGTCGTGCTTCTCAGCATACAGCCTTATTCGTGGAAAGTCAATACGATTTTGGACCAAAAGTTCTAACCCGTGAGGACACTTCTCAGGCAGAATATCCTCACCTTTCTTTTCTTTCTGTACTGGTAACGAACGGCAATGAATCGTCAGTAGGCGAGAAGGCTAAACTTTTGGAAGTATAGTATAAGCGGTGCCCGATCTCAATCTTTCCTGGCATCATCTGCAACAGATCACTATACTTTCTCTCTATTCACAACAATTTCACAGGCGGGATTGTAATTTCTTTCGTACTCAATTATAATTACTCTAATTGTTATATACTATCTCATTGTTTACGCTTATTATCATTCCAATGAGGAAGGATTGTTTAGGGTTATGCCCCGCCCGTCTAAGCATGTTTCTCCAGATACCTTGGGAGGGCGTATTAGGGCTGCTCGTGAAAATCTTCAGCTCTCCTTAGCGGAGGTTGCTGAAGGACACTATAGCACCAGCCTTATATCGCAAATAGAGCGCAATAGAGCTGATCCATCACACGAGAGCCTGCGTTTTCTTGCGGAACGACTCAAGCTCCCACTCGAGGACCTGGAAACACTGGCACAACAACATCGCGCCTTAGAAATTGAAGCGCATGAATATAAATCTTATGAAGAATTACGCATTGAAGCTGCTCGACAGTTGTCTAATAAAGAGTCATATGCGGCACTCAATCTTCTCAATGATCTGCATTTATCACAAATACCAACTCCACACCGTTGGCGTCTTGTAGCATTGCGTGGTCACGCCTATTTTGCGCAGCGAAAATTTCTGAAGGCACAGCAAGACTTTATCTATGCGGTGAATGAAGAACCTGATCCCGAAAATCTACCAGCCGATCAGCAACAGGAAATTATGCTCCTCCATCTCCATCTCGCAGGGACTCACCGCGAGTTGCAACAAATCGAAGCCGCAGAGGAGCAGTATAGCATTACGTTGCAGATGGTCAATGGTGAGACGCTTTCCGGTTATGCTGCTGAGGCAAACTGGGGGATGGCTTTAGTTGCCTTCGCCAACGCGAACAGAATGCACAACGATCCCGACTACACTGCTACATGCCGGGATCTTGTACTGCGCAAAGCGCTGGTGCACGCTGAAAATGCACGCTTCCTGTATCGCTCCATTGGTGAACAGGTGAAGGTAGCTGCTGTCACCTGTCAGATTGCTCATATCGAACAGACGCGGGGGAATGTCAATAAGGCCCGTGAATATCTGGAAGAGGTTCTCTCTACCTGGTCCTCCAACGATGACGAAACCCTGGCGAGGATACCCATAAATAAACGTCGCCAGCAAGATGCGGCCAACGTGATATCCGCAGCCGCCTGTTCTCTGGCCGGAATTGAACTTGAAGCAAAAAATTTTGCTATGGCCTGCCACTATGTTAACCAGGCGCTGGAAGCTGGCAGCAAAAGCTACAAGCTCAGGCGCGCCGACGCCTACCTGATGCATGGGCGTATATTGGAAGCGATCGATCCTAAAGACCCGGCGGCGGAAGAGTCGTTTCGCAACGCAACGATAGAACTGGCCGATACCCAACGTATCTCGGCCCGTATCAATGCCCATTTGCGCCTCGGTCATCACCTGCTCAAGATAGGGAAAATAGAGGAAAGCGAGCAGGAATTGGAGCAAGCCCATCACCTTTGGGATCTGGTGGCAGCAGCCGATGACCCTGTCATCTCCACGGAAGAAATTCTCCTCTCCTAAATGTTATATTATATGAGAGATAGTCACAACAATTTTTGCTTATATACGCAGGGAAGGCATCTGACCATGATGAAACCTATTACGGGTCAATACGAGTGCGAGCACCGCTCTGGCGTGGGACTCAACTACTTCACTTCCCGCATCGACCGGCTTATAGTACAGGCAAATGGACGCTTTGCGCTGATCATCCAGGAACGCAGTCGCGTATCAAACGCGGCCCAATCTTTGATCAGTGGACAACAGGTCTCGACAGCAGCACCAGAGGTACGGCGTGAGGGAAACTACAATCAGCAGGACAATGTACTCTGGCTCAATTTTGATGATGGCACGCAGGAGCAGGGACAACTCTCCTGGAACGGTGATGGTGTCCAGATCGGCAAGAACTTTTTCACGAAAGTCTCCGATTCAACCTTACTACCACCCACGCACCGCATGAAACAAGACATGGATGATATCGCCAGGGGACTGAAAATCGCGGGCACAATCGGTGGGTTCGCGATGAAAGCAGCTAAGACTATTAATGAGACAATACAATCGACCAGAGAACCTGGCATTGGTCCACAACCTCAACAACAGTCCGCACCAGCGCAACCAACGCAGCCAGCACAGCCACCACCGCAATACCAACCTGCACCCAACGCTGCTCCACAACAGCAGCGCACACCGGCTCAGACATACCAACCACCCGCACAGACACTACCTGCCTCTGAACCCGCACAGAACACAGTTCCAGGACAACCTGCCGCGCTCTTCTGCGACCAGTGTGGAGCACGTATACGACCAGGCAAGCGCTTCTGCAATAACTGCGGCGCACGTTTGATATAAGCAGAAGTGCTTACTTCACAGTCTGATCCTTCATCAAAAATTCGTAAGCGGCAATGATGCGCTGCATCTGCCGCTGATCCCCCCCACGATCAGGATGATAGCGTTTAGCGAGTGAGCGATAACGTCGTTTAATCTGCTGAGGCGTCGCAGTCGGCGGCAACCCCAACACTCCCAGCGCCTGCTGGCGCTGTACAATAGTCCGTGCAGGGTTACCATTACTATGCCAGATTGTGCGTGCACTCACACGCAGAATATCCCATAGCAAGCCAACAAGTGATTTCGGTGGTCGTGAACTCATATAATTTTTCCAGCCAGGCTAATAGCAAGTGTTTTCTCTAATACTATACGCTATCCGCAGACTGTGCACAATAAAGCAGATATACCTTCCAGGGCAGTTCATCACCCGTAGGGGTCGGCCTTGCGCCCACCCGCGGTCCCAGTTGCACATCAGGGGCTCTCGGGTGGGCGCAAGGCCGACCCCTACGGCACTTGTGAAGAGCCTTACATACCCTCTGACTCTGGAACAACAAATGAAACTGAAAGACCACATCACACGTGAAACACATACAAGATACTACATATCATTTATTATTTTCTATGTATGGAAAGAGTGCATCAAAAATTGGATTGATCGTCGCTAAGTAGAACTAAGAATAGTGTACTATAGTAAGTAGACAGATGATGCGTCTGTAAGGAGGAACAGTCCCAATGGCAACTGAAGCACAGCCTCAAAATACAAGAAAAGGTGACTCGTCCAGTCGGACAGCAGCACTGATGCATTTTGTACAAAACGATACCAGGCCTATCCAGTCGTTTATTAATAAATTTAATAACGACTGGACAATGAACTTCGCTGGTATCATCGCTTATAACTTGATGATGTCGATACTCCCGATCGCGGTTGCGCTCCTGGGTATCCTGGGTGTCGTTCTGGTCGGGAATCCTGATTTGCTGAAGAATATCGAAAATCAGATCGGGAGCGCCTTGCCAGGTTCAGGATCTCAACAGGCTCTAGATCTGGCTGTGCGGCAGCTTCACAAAAATGCAGACTTATTTTTTATTGTTGCGATTGTCCTCGCTATCTTCGGCGGTTCACGCCTGTTCGTTTCTCTGGAAGGCATCCTGGATATCCTTTATCGTGTGCGACCACGACCGGTCATACGCCAGAACCTCGTTGCGATACTTATGCTTCTGCTATTTATCGTACTTATACCGATTATGGTGTTTGCTTCAGCGGCACCATCATTTGTCTTCACGATACTGAGCAGTACGCCCTTAAAGAGCATTCCAGTCCTCAGTAATATTATCAGCCCTGGTGGACAGATCAGCGTTATTATAGGGGGTATCGTCAGTGGTTTGATTGTGTCATTCATCCTGTTTGAGGCTATCTACTTTGTCGTACCCAACCAGCGTATTAGCTGGCGCAATAGCTGGCGTGGCGCAGTTGTGGCAGCCGTACTACTGGAACTTTTCCTGGTCGCCTTCCCATTCTATATCACCCATTTTCTCGGTGGCTATGCTGGCCAGATAGGCTTTGCCGTCATTCTACTCATTTTCTTCTATTACTTCGCCGTTATTCTATTGCTTGGAGCGGAGGTGAACGCCTTCTTTTTTGAGAAAGTACAGCCCCTGCCAAATGATATGCCGACATTCGTCAGCACAATGGCAGGCAAACTTAATCGTGATATTCCTGCCTCCGAGTCCAGGGCACACACGAATACGAAACCTACCGACCGGGCAGATAAATCGCATGTTGCAGACGAAATTCAGCAAGAGGAGACGTACCAGGAGAAAAACAGGCAGATTGGACACCAGATTGCTTCCGCTGCTCGTGGTAGTGACCAGGCCCTCAAAGCAGCAAAAGAGAAAAAGAAGCAGGCCCAGGGCCCCGGCAAGTTGACGACGACGTTAAGCGCCATCGCAGGCACAGTGCTTGCTTTCATCTTCCAGATACTACGGTTGCGCCAGCGAGGAAAGTAGATGTTCCGTTACTTCCGCGGCGAGTCCAGGATAGTACAGACCTTCAGCCAGGATGGATGCGCCGATAGCAGTCTCGAATCCTTCTGGCTCGGACTCGCGGCGCGGGAACATATAGAACTGGTAATTATCGCCCAACTGTTCAATTACTGAACTGCGCTGCTTCTGCTCACCGTTGGATGAAACACAATCCACGATCACCACATCCTCAAAGTGATGAATAGCCATCAGCCCGGCCAGATCTTGAGTCAGACCTTCCCAGAAAGCCTGCTCCACATCCACAGTATCGACTTCTTCATCATTGATTGGAGCTACCTCACCGATACCATCGATGATACAGCCATCCTTGACTACGGTGATACTACGCGAGGTTGGACCCACCTCTAAATAGAGAAAACGCATCTCGGGCCACGTTGCTTCCTGCTGACGCATACGATACAGCAGTGTTGCTACCGAGCAGAGTCTGTCAGAGCTTCCCATATGACTTTTCTTGAGCCTGCGATAACGCGGCACACTCGGCAGGTATTTTATAGCTGGAAGACTATAGCTTTTCAGGTTGATCGCGTTGGTGGAGCGCAGAAAGTCTTGCAGATCGTTTTGTGTAGTTTCTTCCTCGCCGTTTGTCTGCCGTTGAATTTGTGCAGCGTCGCTTAAGGACACAAAAGAGGTTCCGAGCGGGGAAGATAGTCCGATGATAGGTTCAGGATAGTACGCACAGATCCCCTCTACATAAGAGTACACAGACCGGGCGTCAGTAAACGTTGAAAGTTCCAGCGTCTGCCCATTCTCTGTCAGACACGTTCTCCAGTTTCCCACTTTATAGTCAATACCAATACTCAATGTCATAAAAATCCTTTCAGGATACCCGTCTGCCTTCAGGTGAAGGCAGGTACGCATCAGGGCACATTATATCATGTCCATTCAAGAGATTAAGCCATATTCTTGACGTAGGTGATTTTCGCCTGCCTGGTCGCAATCCCTAATGCAGATGAATTGTGACCTCGACACTCATTCCAGGGAGCAGCGATACATTGTCAGCAGAGTTATCAAGTTGGATATTGACAGGGACACGCTGGCTGACTTTAGTGTAGTTGCCACTGCTGTTATCCGAGGTAGGCAGCAGCGAGAACTGACCGGCGGTAGCTCCGACAATCTGTGTCACATGGCCGGTGACCGTGCTGTTATAGGCATCGATATGAATATCCGCAGCCTGGCCTTCGGCAATGTTTTTGATGGCGCTTTCATCAACATAGGCGGTGATCTTCATACTATTGGGATCGGTTTCTTGTGCTATCGTGGTGGTAGTCGCATCCACGAGTTGACCAACAGCGCCAGGAACCTGCACAATGACCCCATCCATAGGGGCAACCAGGTGCTGTATAGGCGCGGGGCCGATGGGCCGTATGGTGCCAATAACCTGTCTGGCGCTCACAGGACTCCCTACCTGGACATCCAGGTTAATGAGCGTGCCAGAGGTAGGTGGCACAATGTTGACCATCGTGCCTGTGACCTGGGCATCGTCAGTGGAGTAGAAGTTGTAGCCATTGTAAATAAGGTCGCCTATCACCCCGCCGACAAGAATGATCGCCAGGATAATAGCAGGAATAACGACTGAGCGGCGCAATAATCGGCGCATAGGTGTCTCCTTTCTTCGCTCATGAAGAGCGGTGTTGTTTTGAGGAGGAACCGAGATCTGCTCTTCACCCGCTTTGAAAACTCCGTTTCCCTGGTGAGGAACAGATCTCGGTTCCTCCTCCGCTGAGGAAACAGCACTTCTTTGACGAGAAACTGTGACCTCTTCACCATCCGCAGTGGAGACTTCGCCTCTTGTTTGATGCGTGAGAGCGACAGGTTCAGCGATAGGGGCTTCACTCGCAGCAGAGACTTCGCGTTCCTCCGCAGGTGCACCCTCAAGAGCCATATACTCTTGTTTGGGGAGTGCTGTCGCCTTCTTGCGTGGCGCGCGGACAACGAACAGGACGACGAAGGCGGCGACAAAAATAGCACCCATTGTGATCAAAAAGGCATCGTTCATCGACAGCAAGTAGGCTTGCTGTCGCAGTTGTTTGATCATCTCCGCCATTGCGACGCCCATCCCGTGTTGTTGCAGCGCTTGCCCGGCCATGCTGTCTGGTGTCACTTGCTCAGCGAGGCGAGTGGAGTGAAACATGGTTCGCGCCGTTACTAGCGTTGACACCAGTGCAACGGCGAATGAAGTCGCCACGGAGCGAACAACCGAGTTGAGTGAGGAGGCCTGCGATAACTGGGCCGGTTTGATCTCCGCGAGCGCGGCGATGGTCGTCTGCTGCATACACAGTCCCAGCCCCAGGCCACGGATGATCAACAAGAGTTGAAAACCTGAGTATGGCGTCTGGAGTGTGAGACGCGAGAGGCCCCAGAGCGCCGTCGCTAAGATCAACATACCAGGAATCGTCACCGCTTTGACGCCCAGTTTATCCACCAGGCGACCGCCAATCAGCGAGGCAACCATTGAACCAAGCGCTTGCGGCAAGAGGACAAGCCCTGCGGCAAAGGCACTCAGACCGCGCAGCGTTTGCAGATATTGCGGCACCAGAAACTGACCACCGAAGAGCGCGAACGCGATGATCATCAAGGCAATGTTGCCGCCAGCGAAGGTTCTGGAACGAAAGATACGCAGATCCAGCAGGGGTTGCCTGCCGCTCTCAATGGTGATCAGTTCCGCGATGACAAAGATCATCAAGGAGGCAATACCGATTGCCAGGAAGCTTGAAACCGTTAAAGAATCCCATCCATCGGTCCCGGCTTTATCGAAGGCATAGAGCAGAGAGCCCAGGCTAATAGTGGAGAAGAGGAAACCTACAATATCAAAAGAAGGCGTGCGCCCCCTCTCAGGTCGGCTGTCGCGCAGGAAGATGGCACCCAGGATGAAGCCGAGAATGCCAATAGGCACGTTGATGTAGAAAATCACCCGCCAACTGACAAACGTGA
>WNGD01002000.1_pt1 | contig 21605 bp, 21 predicted proteins | sample 5400671 | NCBI WGS metagenome assembly WNGD01 (sample SAMN13153369, study PRJNA577476) | soil metagenome | isolation source: 40 cm soil or saprolite under grassland replicate 2 | place: USA:California | collected 2016-06-15 | reverse complement strand
GTACTCCATCGCCTGGAGGTATCCGTATCGTCGCGATAGTAGAATTCCATGAAATAGGTGTCCGCAATATCCGATTGAAATTCCAAACCGAAGTGGAGTATATACCATTCAGCTAACTTTTTAGGATCGTTTGCGTACAGGAAGACTCCTGCGATGCCACTAGCTTTGATCATGATCTCCTCCTTGTTTCTTTGAGAGGTAGTTCTTACTTATTGTATCGCACTTGGTTAGGAGATTGGAAATGAGAACACCACGTGCTTTTTGCGAGTAAGTATCACATATATTCTAGTATTTGACAAAAATACCGCTCGTATACCGCGCATTTTGCACGGTATTTTATGGAAGAGTTTAACGAACCTTCTGTGAGTACTGTTATAGTGTACGCCATGTGCTACACTTGAAAAGTGGTGTGGGATGTAGTGATCGTAGAGATCTACAGGAGTAAACACATTATATACAAATATGAAGGAGCTGAGAAATGATTGAGGTAGTGAGTCATCCGACGAATCTGGCTGATTGGGATGAAACTTCACGTGACCAACCATTTTATCTGGAACTCTTCGGTGAGACGAAACCCTTGATAGAACAGAACTTTGCTGAGGCGCTTCCAACAGGTGCTACTGATGGATCTCCTCAAATCACAGCGTTTACTCCGGTCTACGAGTACTGGTGGACAATCGGTCACTCTGGAGCTACGGAGTTAGAGGACTTATGGTCGAAACTTCAGGAACCTGCCGCCAGTATCTTCGTGTATTTTCCGACAAGCTGGGGTTGGCGAATCAAGGAACTTATTTCAACCGTGAAGTACCTTACCCCTGTACATGGGCAAGAAAGCTTATTTCAGAAGGTTGCCAAACATTGGCAGGAAGCAGCACCCATTGTTTCTGACGTGGCTTCACTAGGAAGTTTGCTGCCCAATCCAGCCTTTGCCGAAGTCGCCAGGATGATGTCAACCATTGCAAAGCTGCAAATTAATAATGTACCCCAGGCGGAAGGCTATGAATGGTCCGTGCGCAAAGTGACTCATAAGACAGAGCATGGTGTTATGCACGGTGTGAAGTGGACACTACCAAAAAAGATGTTCATTGAACTTGGGGACCGGCTGACCGGAAGTGTTGCAGTGAGCTTTATCCCTTCGCAGGTGCAACAGGTAGGTGTGGTTCTTGATGAGAAACCTACATTTGGTCAGGGGACAGTTCTCGCACGTGCCGAGGTTCATATGCGCGACGGGAATCAGCCGATTTATACTCCTCCTGCGCAACAGCATCAGCCGAAACCGTTTATCGAACTGCACATTGCGCCTTCACTGAATGCTGGATGAGAGAATGTCCAGATATTCTGTTTTTCTAACTGGAATGGCTTACAACTCTTCGCTATCCATCCAGATAGTGACAGGGCCGTTATTAAGCAGCTCAACTTCCATGTAAGCGCCAAAAATGCCGTCTGCGACTGCCAGTCCATAGGCAGCAATGACAGCTTTGAATCGCTCAACGAGGGGTTCGGCCAGTGAGGGTGGCGCGGCATCAGTAAAGCTGGGACGGCGACCCCTGCGCACATCAGCGTAGAGGGTAAATTGAGAAACGACGAGCACTTGACCGCCGATATCGAGAAGCGAACGGTTCATCTTGCCCTCATCGTCTCCAAAGATACGCAGATAGACAATCTTATCTACCAGGGTCTTTACCTGTACTTCGCTATCATCCTTCCCTACTCCAAGAAGTACCAGCAGTCCCTGATCTATCTGGCCCACGACTTTTCCCTCTACGGTCACGTTGGCACGTCTTACACGCTGAATCAGTGCTCTCATATGCTTGTCCTCTAACTTTTTGTTGCCTCTAGTGTAGCACTAGCAAAGAAGTACAAGCAATGGTAGACCTTGAACAAGGAGACAAAGAGAAGCCTGAGCATGACAAATCAGATGCTTCTATAAGCATTTAGAGAATTGATATTAGACCCCGGCGAACTTCTTTTTCGCGCCCATGAACACGTCGCCTCGCTGGGGCAGACCGGCGAATACTTGTTGATCCACTCCAAAACTGGCTGCGATCACCCCATGATCGAACCAGTCGAAGCACTCCGAAAGATCAATATGATTCGGCTTGATGTTAGAAAAGAAGACCAGGAAATCTATAGGTTCATCGCTGATACTCGCGATGTAGTGGAAGTAGTTTTGTGGGATATAAGCGACATCGCCAGCTTCGACCACAAACGCCTCCCGGTTCCCGCCGGGCGTCACGACCTCAATCTGGGCCTTACCCCGTACACAATAGTTCAGCTCACTGGCATTCGGGTGCCAATGCGGTTCACGTAGCGCGCGTGCCTGGGCATGTAAGGAGAACAAGGTGATCCCCTCGAGATGCGGGATCTCTGCTGTCGTCAGTTCATTAACCGTTCCACCCTCATAGACCGCAGGTGCTAATTGCTCTAGATTACAGGTGTACGGCTTTGTGGGGTTGTCAGAGCCACTGCTGCCATTAGCAGCGTCCGTTCCCATCCTGGCCATGAACATATCTCCCCTCTTCGGTAGGTCAGGGAAAGTCTCCGTAGGAACGCCAAAGGTCTCGGCCAGGAACTCTCTGGGGACGTAGGCAAGCGTATCGGAGAAATCAAGGTGTTCGGGTGTTTCGTGGGTGAAGGCCGCGATCACCCGGAGGGTCTCTGAGCCGGTGTTGCGGATGTAGTGAAAATAACCTGTGGGGACAAAGCTGACTTAACTTGACGACAAGGATGTCTGAATTGCCACGGCAATAGCAATTGAAAACTCTTTTAAATCAGCGATGCTGACATCGAAAGCGCTGATACCAAGCAATTCTGCGCGGCGTCTAGCATTTCCATGCAACGTAACGGTTGGGCGCCCGCTGCGCAATTGCACCACCTCCATTTCACGCCAGGCGACACCGTGGATACCGGTGCCGAGCGCCTTGCTGATGGCTTCCTTAGCGGCGAAGCGTCCGGCAAGACGCGTAGCCTTGCCACGGCACTGGCGTACCTCCATTTCAGTGAAGACGCGTTTGAGGAAACGCTCACCATGATGCTCATAAACCTTGCGCACCCGGTCTACTTCGATGATATCGATGCCGACAGCCACATTCACTCCTTGTGGTACGCTTAATGGCGCGGTTAAACCTGCCACTCCTGCTGGCCCGAAAAGCCAATCGGGGATTGGCACCCCCGGCTGGCGAACCAGTGGTGTAAAAATCAATGGCAAGTTGTCATCCATTATTAACTCTCTCTTCACTCCGTAGGGGCGGCCTTTATGGCCGCCCGTTTCCCCTTTCATCTCGGTCATATTGGGGAATAAGGCCAGCCCCCATCCCCGGCGGGCGGCCATAAAGGCCGCCCCTACTCTCTTCCGCTCAATAACGGCTGTGTGCTTGTGCTGTCTCCAGAAGGCAATACCGAAGGATCTGGCCCTGTCCCGCGTCCAATGCCGCGATAGGTGAAACCTATACGTTTCATTTCGCTCGCCTCGTAGATGTTACGGCCATCGATGAGCACAGGATGGTGCATGGCATTCTTAATCTGGCACATATCAAGCGACTTAAACTCGTTCCACTCGGTTACAATCACCAGGGCATCCGTACCCTCAGCTACTTCATAGGCGTTTTGACAGAAAATGACAGCATCCATTTGCACACCTTCGCGTTCCAGCGCTTCACGCCCGGTGTCTGTGGCTACCGGATCATACACACGTACCGTTGCTCCCTGGTTTGTTATCCAGCGGATGATATCGATCGAGGCAGCTTCACGCATATCGTCGGTATTAGGCTTGAAGGCTATGCCCAGGATGCCTATAGTGCGGCCACGCATTGATTCAAGGATAGAGGTTAATTTGGTTACAACCAGGCGGCGCTGGTCATGGTTAATGTCCATCACAGCGCGTAACAATTGCGGGTGTAAACCTGCTTCGTCGGCCATGTGCGTTAGGGCGCGCACGTCTTTGGGAAAACAGCTCCCACCGAATCCGAGTCCTGCATCCAGGAAAGCCCTGCCGATACGCTTATCGTAGCCCATGCCCGCCGCAACCTCTTTGACGTCCGCTCCCAGGCGTTCGCAGATCTGCGCAATTTCATTGATAAAAGATATCTTGGTTGCCAGGAATGCGTTAGAAGCGTACTTGATCATTTCGGCGGTGTAGAGATCAGTGATCACAATGGGGGCGCGTAAAGGGAGATAGAGAGTTGCAACTTTGCGGGCTGCTTCCTGGTCGGACGAGCCTAATACAACACGGTCAGGATTCTGGAAATCCTGTACAGCCGAGCCTTCGCGCAGGAATTCTGGGTTGGAGACGACAGCGAAGGGAATCTCTGGTCGCTTCAGATTCTTGCGTATGATACGCGATACCACGTCACCGCTGCCCACAGGCACAGTACTTTTATTAATAATCACGGCATAGTGATCGAGTTCCTGGGCGATACCGCGAGCTGCGCTCTCTACATAGCGCATATCTGCTCCGCCCTGGCTGGAGCCGGTAGGAGTGTTGACGGCGATGAAAATAAAATCGCAGGTATCTAAGCCTTCGCTATAGCTGGTTGTGAAATGCAGGCGACCAGCGCGAACGTTCCGCTCGACCATTTCTTCCAGCCCAGGCTCATAAATAGGCAGGATGCCCTGCTTGAGTCGTTCAATTTTCTCCGGGATAATATCGACACAGGTGACTTGATTGCCCATATCCGAGAAACAAGTGCCTGTGACCAGGCCCACGTATCCTGTGCCGATAACACAAATTGTTGACACTACATTACTCCTCGATAGTCACAAATGGATTTTCGTATTTCTCTTCTCCAATGGTGGTTGGCGCTCCGTGTCCAGGAAGCACCACCAGGTCATCATCAAGCGTGTACAGCTTCTCACGGATCGATTTCTCGATTTGCTCGTAGCTTCCACCCTCAAAGTCTGTACGTCCTATACCACGATTGAAGAGTGTATCACCGGTGAATACGCAATAGGGGCGGCTCACCAGGCAGATACCGCCGCGAGTGTGACCAGGAGTATGCAGCACTTCGAGTGTGAGCGTACCAAAGGAGATCGTGTCGCCTTCATTGAGCAAAATATCTGGCTTGCGCTTGACAAGCGGCGCTGGACGATTAAACATGCGCGCAGCATTCTCATCGGTATACATAGGGACATCATCCGGGTGGATTGCCAGCGGCACAGGATAGACGGCGCTGACGGCATCGATGGCGCCGATATGGTCGATATGCCCATGTGTGTTGATGATATATTTGGGGATAAATTTATACTCCTGGATATGCTGTATAATGCGTTCCGCCTCGTCTCCAGGATCGATAATGACTGCTTCAAGCGTCTCGGGGCAGGCGTACAAGTAACAGTTCTCTTGAAAGATGCCGACTGTGATACATACGACATTTGGCCTTTGCTCTTTGTCCTCTTCGGGCATGCTACGTTTTTCCTTCTACTAACTCTGACTGTAAGATTGACATACATTATAGCACAGGAGGTTTTGGGGGGGTGCTACTCTGGTCGATTTAAAACGAGCCAGCACGATTGAAGCGCCTTTTAATGTGCTATACTTTGAGTAAGAGAAGAACGACATCATCAATCTGAGGAGCAGCGGACCTTCTTCTAAAGGAGTAAGATTATGAACGAAAGCTGCTGCGAGGCACCAGGCTGTTCTATGCCTGGCACCATTTGCCCGGCTTGTCAGCAAAGCTTCTGCTGGGTGCACCGGCGCAGCTCTTCCTGCGAGACCTGCCACAAGCTCTTATCTCAAGGGTCCTTCGAGCAACGACTTGGTAGACTCATGAGCATAGGTCTCTGCATACTGCTCTGTGGAATTCTCTTCCTCCTCTTGCCCCGCGATACATATGGGATAACCATTCAACTGGCCATCATATTCCTGGTAGGTGGTTCATTACTTATGTGGCTCGGCTTACTCGCGCGTGTTTGACGGTCTTAGCCCGAACAGGCTTCCAGAGCCTGCAGCGTACATTTTCTTCAAGGTTCCTCAGAGGCCAAAAAGCACAATAAAACAGAACGAGGGTCAACAAGCATCCGACCCTCGTTCTATTTCTTGTTTAGAGCCACTCGTCACTCCCCGGTTATGCGGGGTTCTCATTTGAGATGCATCACAATGGGATAGCGACTGGCGAGTAGCTCTGGTGTTTCATATGCCCGTCTTTACGGGCTCTACTTGTCGATCTGAAACACCATTCCTAATAGGCGAACTGGTTTCTTCATAGGTTTCATCAGCCTCCTTTCGGCTTACTTTACCCACTTAGGACCTTCGCCCTACAGTGCCAGGGTGTCTTATCTCCCTGGCATTGTTGATTATAGAATCTGATAAAAGCTATGTCAAAGTCAACCATTAGATTTTAGCCTCACACCTCAACATGTGCGATAGACTCGCGTATCCACGTTGGACGGTAGGGGAAACGATCTACCATCTCGCGCGAGGTGACTCCGGTAAGTACCAAAATTGTTCGCAAGCCACTCTCGATCCCCGAAATGATATCGGTATCCATGCGATCTCCGATCATCACAGAATCCTCGGAATGGGCATTGATTGCGCGCAGGGCCGAACGCATCATCAGGGGATTCGGCTTACCGATGTAATAGGGCTGGACACTGGTTGCTGCGCTGATCAACGCCGCTACGGCGCCGGTCGCCGGAACGATTCCTCCCTCGCCAGGTCCCATCACATCCGGATTAGTGGCAATGAAACGTGCCCCATCCATCACAAGTCGAATGGCACGCGTAATGCGTTCAATACTATATGTGGTCGTCTCTCCAAGTACCACATAGTCGGGCTTGTGGTCTGTCAGCACATAGCCAATATCATGCAGGGCTGTTGTCAGCCCTGCCTCCCCGATGACGAATGCGCTGCCGCCTGGATGCTGATAATGGAGGAATTGCGCTGTCGCCAGCGCGGAGGTGAAAATTGCCTCTGGTGGCACTTCCAGTCCCATGAAAGATAACCTCACCTGAAGGTCGCGTTGTGTGTACTTCGAATCATTGGTCAGAATCAAGAACGGTATACCAGTAGCCAGCAAATTTTGCACGAACTCTGCTGCTCCAGGAATAAGTGTTGTGCCCCGCAGAATGACCCCATCCATATCTGACAGGTAATTCTTGATGCCTTCCATGTGCTTTCCTCCAGGGTATATTGAGTGCTTGTTTTCTTATAGATTACCCCATGACTTCTTCATGGTTATGGTCATGAGATGAATTCACTGTTTCCATAGAGCAGTACAGGCCATCTACGGAACAGTAGGCTTCTTGATGAGCATGACTTTCAAATTGAATGGCCGTGTGACCAATGCAGTACTTCTCGCTCAGCATGGTTTCGAGTGCCCGCAGGATCGACGCGCTCTCGCTCGGTGGAACATCAGCAATAGAGACATGGCAGGAGAGGGCATACATGCCGCTGGTGATACACCACACATGCAGATCATGCACATCCTGCACGCCTTCGATCCGCATCATGTCTCGCACCAACTCAGAGAGATTAATGTCTTTGGGGACGGCTTCCAGCAGGATATCGGTGGTCTCACGCAGAATGCGCCATGCTCCCACGGCAATGAGACAGGCAATGCCGACCGAAAGAATAGGGTCAGCCGGATACCAGCCGGTCACCAGAATCACCATGCCGGCCACGATGACGGCCACGCTTACTCCCACATCGCCAAAGACATGCAACGCCGCTGCTCGGACATTGAGGTTGTCTCGCTCTTTTTGCAAGCCAAACCAGATGTAGAGGTTGATGGCGATGCCGATGCCCGCCGACAGGAACATTACCAGGGGCTCGACTTTCTCCGGGTGCTGGAAGCGCTGGACCGCCTCCCACAGGATGACCAGCGCAATCACGATCAAGGTGACGGCGTTGACCAGGGCCGCTAGGATGCCGACACGGTGATAACCAAAGGTCTTGGAGGCGTTTGCAGGCCGCTCCGCCTGGTCCGTGGCAAACCAGGCCAGGCCGAGGGCGAAGATATCGGTGAGGACATGACCGGCATCCGAGAACAGGGCTAGAGAGTTGGCCAGGTAGCCGCCAATCAGCTCGGCAGCGAGGATCAGCATGGTCAGAAAGAAGGCCAGGCGCAGGGTCTTTTTGGCCATGCCATGCGTGTGATCGTGTCCAGTACTCATGCTGACTCCTCCGTTGCGTGTGGTTGCAGTACGGCAGGCAGAGGTTCGTTCGCGTGCTTGAGGCCAATCGCCAGCAAGTGGCGGATGTGCTCATCGACCAGGCGATAGTAGACGACCCGCCCCACCTTGCGCATCGTCACTATGTGATGACTGCGCAAGACGCGGAGTTGGTGAGAGATGGTGGTATCGTCGCGTCCCAGTCCCGCGGCCAGGTCGCACACGCACAACTCACCGGTTGGTGCCTGCAAGAGCGCATAGACGACCTGCAGGCGCGTCGGATCGGAGAGGACCACAAACAGGTCCGCGACCGAACGCGCGGCTTCGGGAGCAAGCAGGTGCCGTCGCACGATCAACACATGCTCAGGATGAATGCAGCGCTGCTGACAGACTTCTTCTGGGAAGGACGGCAGTGAGGTGTTCGCCGTAGATCTATTCATTGGTTTGTACTCTTTCTTGCAGATAGCTGTACAACTATGCAACTATTATAGCAAAAAAAGCTCTCTCTTGCAAGGAGGACACAGCGGGAGAAATTGCTTCATAAATCGCGCCGCTGAAAACGTATAGCGCCGATAATCGGCAGAACAATACAGTAGAGTATAGCCCAGGTAAAGAGCGCCGGGGGCATAGGCTGGATCGAGGTAAAGGGTGTATTCAAATCGGTCAGCAGACCTCGTTGCTGGAGAATAGTGTATAAGAAAGAGGGAATGAGGTAGTACGAAGCCCCGTGCCACAGGGCATCAGTTGGTATCACCAGATTGACAATCGTTGTGATATTTTGCACGGTTGCACCTGGTGTCGTCGATATTAACTGTATAAAGCTCGCGAGCGGTGCGCCGATAAATAGCATAATCACAATGGCGCCATTGACCAGGGTGGGAAACAGCGTACTACCCAGAGTTGTGAGGGCTAGCAATACAAGCGTACTGATTTCAAGCATACCAAGCGCGGCAAGGGCATTTTCAGGAAAGTACCCTGTTCTCCAGTAAATAAGGCCCAGGAAGGTAAAAAACAACATAGCTGTATAGATACACAGGATCAATGCATAGCCCAGCCACTTGCCGAAGATAATTTCCGCCCTGTGTAGGGGCTTCGAAACGATCACAGAAAAAGTGCCGGCTTCAATCTCCCCGGAGGTCATGTTTATGCTCAAAACGATAGTCATTGCTCCACTGAGCAAATAGGCTGCCCATACCGATAAAATGCTAATGATCAGATCAAATTCAAGCAAAAATAGTTGGGGATTACTCTGCAACGAAGCATGCGCAAGTTCATTTGCATAGGCAGCGTTAAGCATGAGTGCGAAAACTGCCAGTAGTAATATATTGAGTAGTAGCATCGCCAGCAAGAGCCAACGGTGGAAAGCTTCTTGAATAGTAAAGCGAGTTATCAACAATAATCCCATGATATGCTCCTCAACTGGGAACCTGGCACCCGCAAGGGGTGCCACTACATTTCTGCCTCTAACATCACGCGTAACAGAACCTTAGTTCTCTTAATGTAAAGCATCAATTGTTTGGAAAAAGATTTGCTCTAGTGAGAGATGACGTGGTGCAAGCGTGTAGAGACGCGCTCCACTGGCATGCACGATGTCCGCGATATCCGCCGACTGCTCTTCATACTGAAGCTCGATCAGGAGGCAGCATGGGTCATCTTCCACGCGCTGTACGTCGAGGGAAACAGCGTTGAGGCGCTGGAGCAATTCCTCGCTTACATGGTCAACACGGACCTCAAACACCTTCTTCTTATCAAAAAGCTCAGTAGGAGCGCCAACTTTCAAAATTCGTCCTTGATTGATAATAGCTACCCGATCACAAATAGCTTCTACATCGGCCAGCAGGTGTGAATTGAGGAAGATACTGGTCCCCTCAGCTTTTAGTTCGCGTAGGAGTTCGCGCATATCACGCTGACCGACAGGATCGAGGCCAGAAACAAGTTCGTCGAGAATAACTAAATCCGGTTTTCCGATGATGGCCTGGGCCAGCCCGATACGTTGCAGCATCCCTTTGGAAAATGTACCTAGCTTCTGGTTCTCGCGTCCGGCCAGCCCAACCATTGTCAACACTTCCGTGATGCGCTTTTCTAGCACAGCTCTTTTCAAGCCATACAGTCGACCATGAAATTCAAGAAAGTCTCGTGCCTTGAGCCAGCGATGGAAAGAGGGGAACTCAGGTAAATAGCCAACTCTTCGCCGTGTCTCTATATGCTTGAGCGGCTGTCCTAGCACGCGCACAGTTCCTTTTGTGGGAGCGACCAGCCCGGTAAGAATCTTCACTACTGTACTCTTACCAGCGCCGTTTGGTCCAAGAAAGCCGAAAGCCTCGCCCCGGTAGGTGACAAGGCTGATTTCGTCTACTGCGATGATCTGCTGATAAACTTTGCGCAATCCCTGTATCTCTACAGCGGGCAATCGGGAGTCATCGCTCATAGACGAGGTTTCCTCATGCTGCGGTCGGGAATTACCCGACCGTGTTTCAAGGATTGAATCACTGCTCATTTGTATGCACTCATTTCTCTGCCCTTGTGTTGTCTATTCAATTACTTGATAAGCATCAACCTTAGTGGCCGACCTGTGTCATCTTCCCTCGCTTGTCATCCGGCGTTTCTCGTAATCAATACGATAATCGTACAATGTGTCCGACCTGTGTCATCCTCCCTCCACTTGTCATCCTCCCTCCACTTGTCATCCTGAGCACAGCGAAGGATCTAGCGCGATGGGCCGAGATCCTTCGCTGTGCTCAGGATGACAATGTGGCACTGAGCATGATAGGGTGAGTTAATTACTGTTAATGTAACGAGTTTGCCGTGTTTAACAACTGGTTGGTGTCTGATACAGTGCCACCTACTGCATAGATGATACCACGCGTTTGCCAGACCACTGCGCTACCTGCCGGGAACTTTTTCAGTTGCTTAATAGTGGTTGCAATGTTACTGGTGAGCAGCAATCCTGTTGTGCCATGAACCGTGATAGATTGTGAGTCTATTCCGGAAGGAATGGGCAGCGGGACAACACCACTGTTCAGATCGATTTGCCTGAGTTGTGTGACAAGCTGTGAAGGTAGACCTGGGAGCGAGAGCGCTACATCGCGTAACTCTTGAAGTGAAGCGGTACCTGTGGCACGTACAACTGGGCTGGGAACTTCTACCACCATAAATTGCGTGACAGTCTGGCTACCGTAGGCTATTACAACGCCAGCACTGGTAGTGATCTCAAATGTCGCTCCGTCTAAATTAGCTGGAATGTTCACGTTGCCGTAGCCATTTTTCAAAAAGTAAGCGTGTGCCTTGCTAGCGCTAAAGGTAAACGTAGCATGACCTGCATCTATTACACTGAAATCAGGCGTATCAGAGATACCTCGAGGCAGAGAATTTGGTAACAAGATAGGGAAGTTGACCATTTGTGCTGCCTGTACTTGCGTCAAGTTTTCGTGCGTTCGCAAGCTATCGGACTGAATTTGTAAGGTGCCCATATCCTCAAAAGTTGGAATCGGACGCGAAAACAACGTCTGCACGTCTTGCTTCGTTACCTGCACTGGCTGGAATTGTTGCACACGGAATAAGGAAAGAAGTTGATTAGCTAATGCAGCGCTATTTGGTAACAGCAATAACGCAACCAGTATTGCTGCTATCGCTGCAACCAACTGGTTGCGGCGAGAACGATACCATTTCTGCGGTGCGATCTTCCCTGGGGGCAATACCTGAGTCGGCGCATTCCTGGCAGGCATTGTTTTAAGCGCCTGCTGATTAGTGGTAATAAGCGCTTCTTCTGGCTCTAAGTCTCTATCCTGGTTACTAGGGGACCCTACGGAAACCGTGCTTTCTATCTTGTCCTGGGAGTGCAAAGGTACCTCCTCCGTTCCGGCTGCTCTCATTGCTGGAATGGTATTGAGGAGAAGTTGCTGAACTTGAGCGACATACGCAGGCTCTACCAATGTATGGTCTTCTTGCTGGTAAAAATCGTTCACTTCCTGAATCATACGCTCTAATGCGCGATCCTGCTCAGCCTCGCGCAGTACAGTGGCCATGGAATCGATATCTCCGCTTTCCATAGCAAGCATGTAGCGCTGCAAATCCTGGATATGTTTCTGAGTATCAGGTGTTAACTGCTCATTCATTGCTTTCTCCTTCCTGAAATTTCAAATGTTGTTGTTTGCTCCAGGCCAAACGCAGCCGCTTCAATGCGCGGTGTAGCCTCACGCGTGTTGCGCCTGGTGAAATACCAAGTTTCACAGCTAGTGCTTCTCTCTCAAAGCCATAAAGGAATGCAAGTAATAAGATCTGCTGATCCTCAGGAGATACAAGAGAAAGCAGTATCTCTGCCTGCTCGTTGGCTGCGATATCCTGTTCGGGATCGGTGGCTGTGTTTGCCATGAACTGATCAAACAGTTCATCCTCACTTAGCGATTCTTGTTGAGCCAAAGAAAGCTCACTCATTGAGAGTTCCCGTTGAGATCGCTTCACAAACTCAGCCTTTTTGCGCTTGATTACATTTATCGCTATGCCTAGAAGCCATGCCATAGGCTGGCCAGCGGGATTGAAGCGGTCTGCGTGATCAAGCGCTTCAATAACCACTTCCTGTAACACCTCAACTGCCACTGCTGATGCTTCCTCACCCCTGGCAAGTCCCATACGCTGCACATAGGAGCGTAAGATTCCGAGGAGAGAAGCTACATTATCAGTAATAAACTCAACAAGCCTCGTATTGTTTGAATCAGCAACTGTAGAGGTTTTGAAGGTAACGCTACGCACTCTATCTGAATCCATCTAAGAAAATCCTCAGGTCTCCATTGAGACGTTTCTTCATGTCCCTACTACTATATTCAATCTTATGCGAGAAAGTGTTACAGAGCGATCTAAAAGGCCTGTCTTCACTGAGGCTGCCTGTCGATATAAGCAGCAATTAACTGGTGATTACCTATAAGTTCGCCTGAGATCCTTCGCTGCGCTCAGGATGACAAACTCCCTGGCTGTCATCCTGAGCGCAGCGAAGGATCTGTCGCACGCCTTCGTCCGGCAGGCCCGACTCACCTGGCCTTGGGGACTTCTGGGTAATCACCAGCAATTAATCCTTGAAAAAAGAATATAGGTATGATATCATTAGAACAAATATTCAAACATGGAACAATTTGGCAACTTCAAGCGTTTTTTACCTAAAGACTTTGTAAAATTTATTGTAGCCTCAAAGAGATCAGTTTTAGTGCTTGGTGGCTCTAATAGCCGTTTCGTACATGTCAAGCTTTTAAGCTTCTACTAAAAGCTTGACTCAAACCCTTTGTATTGGTACACTATAATGAAATAGCAGACTGTTGTGAACAATACATGCAAGTTTTGCTGTGTGACTGGTAACCAATCCCCTTTGGCAATGGCGTTTCTGCAGAATCATTGTGTGCGAGGGTATTTTGATCTGAAAGGCAGGCCGAGATGATTAGAGATGGTTCGGAAAGAAGACTGTACCGTAAAAGTCCCGGTAGACAGTATGGGTACGAATACGATCCATTACATAGCCAGGGCATGAACGGCGCTTCTATACAGAGCGAGTCACTGGGTACCCATGAGAAATCTGTCGGCACCACTGCTCGTCACACGAGTGGACTGCTAGTGCCAAGGCCTGACCCAAGAAGGACGCGTCAACTCATTCGACAGAATATTATTGCCAGCAAATCAAAATCTGCGGTTTTAGATGATACCGGACAACTTGATCCTGAACTGCGTGGTCAATATGCTTCTCCTGACGAAGATCAAGAGATGTATGATAACCAGGTAAATACAACTCGTTACACCTATCGCCATCCTCGCTCTGCTCAATTGCCCCCGGCGATACCAGGGCAACATAGCGAAATAGATGAGGGATATGAGGATGAACCGTTTGCTCATGACAGACTAGATCCTGACCTGGGATACGATTATGATTATGGCGAAGAAGATTATCTTGAGCCCAGGTTGACTTACACTGAAACTCCTCGTGTAAGATCTGGAGGGACCAGGATGCAGCCTGAATCGAGTGAATATGGCAGGCGTCGAATCGTCCCCCTTGATTATGATGAAGAGGAACAAGATGAGGTACCAGCGAGGAACAAAAAGAAGAAGAAAGGCATCTCACGGCGGAAATTGCTACTTGGCGCTGCTGTTGCAGGTGGTACTGCCATCGCTGGCTATGAATTGCTTCCCAAATTACCTCATGCGCTTGAGCAAGCTGGAACGAACATCGAACACCAGCTCCAGGATGCGTTTAACAAAGGAGTGACTGCTGGTGAGGAAGCTGTACGCAAAGAGTTTATTAATGCACTAGATACAATGGAGGGTGTCTCACTAGAAGCTGCCATAGGAGCAGCCAAGCTGACCCGGGTCGCCTATGATGTATTTGTTTCTCCTCTCGTCACGCTTGCAGCCACCGTCGCGAATGATTTTCTAGCTGTCACTCTAGCTGCGCTCATCAAAGCTCGTAGCTGGCTGGCTCAAATCAATGCAGATAACGCTACACTAGCTGCGCTCCAGGCGGTACTCCAAAACTGGACAGACGACGTCCACAACATGCCCAAGAAGTTGCAGACCATTACTGAAACAGACCTGGATGGAGCGCAAGCTTACCTGCGGGCCTTGGAAAGGAAAATCAAGGAAGAGCAGGCAAAGCTTAACGGGCAAAGCTTGACGCCGACATCCGGGTCAAAGTCGACACCTCCGCCAACATCAACACCCACGCATTGATAATGGTGTTTCTCACTGGTAGTAGACTGAACGAGCGGGGTGGGACGCGTGCGTCCCACCCCGCTCGTTCAGTCTACTTTAATAATTTTTAGCGATACGATGCTGGTGCTGCATTGATCGAGCCTGTGTCTTCCATAATTGCGCGTAACTGTTTGGCGTCAAGCGTCTCATACAAGCGTAGAGCCTTTGCAATGCGGTCAAGCGTTCCGCTGTGATCCATAATCAGCTTGACTGCCTGATCGTACGCCCACTTCACAATGCGATTCACTTCCTCATCGATGACGCTGGCAGTCTTCTCGCTGTATTCACGCGAGCCTGTCGCCAGTGCAGTACCCGCGAACGGGTCTTCGCGCTCGCTATACGAGATCGTACCGAGTCGCTCGCTCATACCCCAACGGGTGACCATCTGGCGGGCGATGGCGGTGACTCGTTGCAGATCGTTTTCTGCTCCAGTCGTGATGTGCCCAATCGCCACTTGTTCGGCGGCCCGACCACCGAGAGCTGTGACCAGTTGAGCTTCCAGGTACTCTTTCGAGTAGTTGTAGCGATCATCCAATGGCGAGTACTGGGTCACACCCAGTGCCTGCCCACGTGGGACAATCGTTACCTTACTGACTGGATCAACATTCTCTGTCAATATGCCGGTCAGCGCGTGACCACCTTCATGATAAGCAACCACATTCAAGTCATCCTCACTCAGCACCAATGGACGCTCCGCACCGAGCAGAATCTTATCCAGCGCCTCATCGAAGCAGGCCTGGTTGACTGCATCCAGATTGCGGCGAGCAGCGAGTAATGCCGCTTCATTTACGAGATTCGCAATGTCCGCACCTACCATGCCAGGAGTAGCGCGCGCGATCGTAATCAGGTCTACGTCCCTGGCCAGAGGTACATCCTTTGAATGAATCTTGAGTATTGCCAGGCGACCGTTCCAGTCGGGGCGCTCAACGCTCACACGGCGGTCGAATCGTCCCGGGCGTAACAGCGCTTTGTCGAGACCATCCGGCCGGTTTGTGGCAGCCATAACGACTACGGCCTGGCGGACATCAAAACCGTCCATCTCAACGAGCAACTGATTCAGTGTTTGCTCACGCTCATCATTGCTATTGATGCTAGAGCCACGCTGGCGAGCCACAGCATCGATTTCGTCGATAAAGATGATACTCGGTGCAGCTTTCTTCGCCTGATCGAAAAGATCACGCACGCGACTGGCCCCGACACCCACAAGCACTTCGACAAACTCAGAACCACTGATCGAGAAGAATGGTACGCCAGCTTCACCTGCAACAGCACGTGCCAGCAAGGTTTTACCAGTTCCCGGAGGGCCAACTAGCAGCACACCCCGGGGAATCTTACCGCCCAGCTTCTGGAATTTCCCTGGTGTCCTTAAAAACTCAACGACTTCAACCAGATCATTTTTTGCCTCATCGACACCCGCCACGTCAGCAAATGTAGTGCTTGGTTTGTCTTCTAATATGACTTTGGCTTTGCTCTTACCGAAGCTGAAGATGTTCTGCTGACTCTGTGTAGCGCGGCGAGCAATAAAGAAGAAGACGCCGATTATTAAAATGAACGGTAAAAAGTTGATTAAAATGCTAAGCAGCGCGTTATTATCTGGAGGCGGCTTTGCAGTATAAGTCACATGGTTATTATTTAACAATGTGGTTAGATTTTGATCACCATTGGGCAACTGAGTGAAGTGGAAGCTGGTTCCACTTTTGCCGACGCCCGTACTGGGATCGGTGACAGTAACAGATTTATAAAAGTTTCCGGTGGCATCCTGTCCCTGGAATGTAACATCCTTAACATTTCCTGCCTGGACTTGCTGGTAGAAGGTGCTATAGGGTATTTCAATCACATTAGCATTGTTGGTGCTTGCATTTTGGCTAAAAAAGTACTGGAACAAGTACCAACCCAACAAGATCACACCTATGATGATCAATGAGCGAACAAGGAGCGTCGTTCCAGTGGGGCGCTGTGGCCCCCCATTATTTCCATTGCCCCCATTTTTAGGGAGCTGCGGACTATTCGGCCCCTGCTCGTTCGGGTTGCGCTGGTACATATATATAGCCTGAGCATCCATAGATTCAGACCTGCTTTCTTGAGCTAACCGGGCACTTACTCTAGCGCCCAGGCTTTAGTTTTGAAGAACCATACGTGATAATCTCTTTTATGTGATAATATCTTTTTTTCGATGGTTTTCGCAAGGGATGCTGTAGCAACATACAAAACCATCGATACTATAGATACGTTTACTATACGTTTTAGATTACCATAAGTTGCTGAATTTAGCAATCTTTGCGCGAGAGTGCTAATAGTCTTTTATTACCACTCAGATGCTCTAAGTAGTAAAACCAGGTCAAATGTCAGTAAGAGCAAAATACACTACAGAGGTACAAAGTGAAACACCGTTATGCACTTATAGTCGGCGTAAGTAATTACAATGATACCGCCAATTTTATTCCTTTCCTGTTCAGAAGATAAGACTCTCTCAGAGTTGACAGGTCGCAAAGTCTGTTGTATGATACATAAGCCGGCGCGGGGTGGAGCAGTGGTTAGCTCGTTGGGCTCATAACCCAAAGGTCGGAGGTTCGAATCCTCCCCCCGCTACCAATCTTCGGCAGGTCGGCAACACATCCAATATTGACGCGGGATAGAGCAGTGGTTAGCTCGTCGGGCTCATAACCCGGAGGTCACAGGTTCGAATCCTGTTCCCGCTACTTTCATGGCGGCGTAGCTCAGTCGGTAGAGCAGAGGACTCATAAGCCTCGTGTCGTGTGTTCGATCCACACCGCCGCTACTTCACCTCTATGCTTATAATTACTCAGATCCAATATTGAAATACGGCGGTGGATGGAATCTTCTTCCTCAGTAACGTGTAGCTCGGCTTCAATTTGTTCAAACTGCCCCGCAATGAGCTTGGATCAGCAGAAAACCATCAACGTTTGGAGGTATAATATAACCTATCTCCAGCTCTTTTTGAGTTTTGTGTATATTGGAAAGCGGGTAATATCAAACAATGCAACATGTTTGTAACCGGTGCGGAAACAAGTTTTCATCGATGGTGATGATACAGGTGAGTCTTGATGTTGATGGCCAATACACTACCTGGACAGAGGAGCGTGCTGTGTGGTTTCGTAGTCGCTGGAAGAAATTGCCTCGCCTGGTTTGGCTCTGTACTGGCTGCTACCAGGCTGTACAAAGAGGAAAGTATTAAAGCTGCAGGTGTCAATGCCAGTCGCTATTACTTGCTCCTGAACATCCTGGAGAAGCGCGAGAAAAGAGAATCCTTTTGTGGTAATTCATAGAAAGCAAAATGCAGGTGTGACAGTTCAGGTCGCTCACCACTATCCCATTATCACGGGCTCGGCCGATGGTTACTATACTGGTCCCTAGAATTGTTCGTCCAAGAGAACTACTCAGAGCAGCTTCCATGATAGACTCCTATCAACCAGACAAACAACGAAGCACATCACAAATAATCTAGCATAGTATTTGAAAAATATCGAGATAATTTTGAGGTTGAGGAAAGCCTGGCAACCTTTCAGGAACTTGGAGGAGGTGGAACAGGCAAAACAAACCTCAAAGAAAGCTCAGAGGAGGCGAGCCACCTCGAAGTCGAAGTGCAGCTAGCAGGAAGTACAGCACAGCAGAAATAACCTGGTGGTTCAGCCAAAATGATGACTCACTGTGATAAAATAAGTCCATTAGACTCTCTACCTTTCTGATTTCTAGCGATATACTCGACGAAAAAGGAGTTTCCAGGCCATGTACGAGGATACCTTAGCGCGTGTAGATCTCTTTTCCGGCCTTCGTAAGAAGGAGTTAAAGGAAGTGGCAAAATGCTGTCGGGAGGGCAACTATAGCCCAGGCTCGGTGCTGATCTCTCAAGGCGAAAAAGGGTTAGGGCTGTTTATTCTAACCAAAGGGACAGTGCGCATCACCCGGGCAAGCAGTCCTGGTGGAGCGGAGCAACTACTGGGGACAGCAGAGGCGGGGGACATAATTGGCGAGCTGGCGCTCCTGGATGATATGCCCCGCTCTGCTACTGTAACGGCGGTAGATGATGTAACTGTGCTCGTGCTGCCGTTTTGGGAATTCCGCATTATAATGCGCCGTATACTCAGCAGCAACCCCGATGTCGGTCTTGACCTGCTGGCCGTTCTCAGTCGCCGCCTGCGCAAGGCCGAGCAACGAGCCAACGAGTAACTGGTGAAGCCTCGGTATTGTCTTTAGCGCCTACGCCGGTTACTCTCGGTGAGTAGCGGTGCCAGAACCATACTTCAGCGCGATCCAGGCGGACGATCTCTGCTTACGACTCAGGATAGGTGATCTTCCCATCCTGTACTTTGAGGAATGATGTTGGCTCATGAGGGCTGGCTGTTTTTCTGCTCTGAATATGCAGCACTTGCCAGCCCTGGATTGTCAGCGCATCGGCAATCAGCGAGCGATGGCAGCGCCACGGCACAGCCTCCGCGCACATGATAGCGACCGTTTTCTTCTCTGCAAGCGCTTTTAGTTCATCCAGCCCTGTCTGAAATTCTGGGGTGGCCATGTAGTCCGCAAAGCCGCGAAAAGACGTATTTTGCCAGCCAATATTTACAGAATCTTTGCTGGCATGTCGTAGCCCTCCCAGTTTTCCAAGATGCATATAAGCAATGCCAGCCTGCTGTAAGGAAGCCGCAAGCTCCTCTTTACCGAACTGAGGGTTGTGCCTGGATCTTGGAATGGTGCGCACATCAACCAGTTCCTCGATGCCATGTGCTCTAAGCAACTCTATAAATTGCTCGGTAGTTCGTGTCGAGTGGCCTATAGTGTAGATGGTGTGCATAGCCTATTATACATTTTGGGTATTCTCTTATACTTCTCGGCCCACTTGCGTGCCTCGCGTAATTTTGATATTGAGCAATTCAATACTTTTACAGAATTCTGTAATGATTCTCCAGTTTCTCGGCAGTATATTCAACAAACGCTACAACTGCGACAAGTGCAACAAACGCGACAAGTGATACAAGTGATACAAGTGATATATTCTCGCCTGCCTGCCAATTGAAACCCACAGAGTAGCTGTTGCGTAATAGATAGTGCTTAGGAAGGAGTCAATGTGTGAAATCATATAATTCGATGCGGCAAAATAAAGACGATTACTACAAACCCAGACTTGTAGAAGGGTCTTTGCAAGGGGTACCCCAGCATTACAACAGGCAACAGCGCATGCGCCCCAGGCGCATGGAAATCTTCTTGCACATAGCCAAAACGGGGAGACTCATTAAAGCATTAATGCTTGATCGGCGTGTAGCTCTCTGGCGTAAGGCGTTCTTTTTCGGCGCTATAGGTGGCTTGCTATTCTTGCTGCTCTTTCCAGATTTGATCAATGAGACTATAATGAGTACAGTTCTTCCTCTTGCAGGTACTGTGCTTGGCATTCCACTCGATGCAGGTTTCGATTGGCTGGCATTCGCCATTGCCGTTGTGACGCTGTTCCGTTTCTTTCCCCCTGAACTCGTGGCAGAACACTACAGGCGAATATTCAGCTAGCTTCATCCTGCTATCTAACAATCAACCTGCATTTAATCCGTAGGGGCGACCTTCATGGTCACCCGCTGGGGATGGGGGTCTGGCCTCCTGCCTGTCTTCATGGCTTTCCTTGCGAATATCAGACCTCACTCATCAATTGGCTTGATCCTGTACCCTCAGAGCGAGAGGCTCTGCCTTGTGTGTCCGCTGGTGTCCGTCCACGTACGCTCCACGCTTGTCGGGCGGATTGATCGTGTGCCACTGTTCGCCAGAAGTTGCTGTCACTTTTGCTGTCATCGAAAAAGCTCTCCATACATATGAATGAGCAGCCTCAAAGCAAATTAGAAGTGATGTGTGATTCCTCATTCTACACTTTAATGTAGAAGTACGTGCCAAACAGACAACTTGGCAAGGTCGGAGATGAAACTATTATGAATGCCTTATGCTAGAGTCTGAGACAACAATATGCTGATCGGATTGCATCTTGAACTATAGGTTTCAGTTGTCTTGAAAAACGGTCGTTTTGTAAGACAACTGCCACTTTTCTTAAAACGTACCAATATTTCTGCGACTATACTCATTTCTGTGCCGCCTTTAAACCCATAACCTTACCGCAAAAATCTTCTTTCGAGCACGAAGTCGGAAATGAAAAATGGAAGATTTTAAGATTTTGCTGTCTCTCCCCTCATATAAGTGCCGTACGTTCAAAAAGAAGGCATACGCTTGCCGTGAGTTGTAGGTGGATGTCGTATGACAGAAGCTGTTTTCTCATCTTGTTTTTGGAACAGACATGCGAAGTAGGATAGGCGGCTGACGAGGTACCGCTCGCGCGGCCCTTTTCCCTCCGCCCTCCTCAGAACCGACCGTACGAGTTTCCAGGTAGTCGGCTCGCCAGTTCACGCTTCTCTCCCTTTGGCCTTTCCGCATTTCGCGTAGCCGCATCAGGTTCAAGCGGTTCCCCTGTCACCCTTCGCCCTATGACTGGCTTTCCCAGTCCTCCTGGCAGGTCGTCACTCCTGCGACTACTACGGTGACTCCTTCCCCATGAGGCTCGCGCCTGGAAGGGGATCCCGTGTTCCGTCACCATGAGACGTCTCGAGCGCAACGTAGGTGCCTCACACATCACCTTCATGAGACCTCATTGGTCCCCATCCTTCCTGCAAGGGTACCCAGAACGGCTACTATCTTCCAGGTACAGAACGGCTCTGGCTTCAAGCGTTCTGCCAGAGGACGTGTACTTGCATCCTCGGTGATTGAGGTTCGAGCAATCCTGCCCT